>Ga0209985_10001079_pt1 | contig 27936 bp, 17 predicted proteins | sample NOAtaG_FD_187305 | JGI IMG/M metagenome (GOLD analysis project Ga0209985, IMG submission 187305) | Freshwater lake microbial communities from Lake Erie, under a cyanobacterial bloom - NOAA_Erie_Diel6S_1000h metaG (SPAdes) (version 2) | ecosystem: Environmental > Aquatic > Freshwater > Lake ...
GCCGGCCCCAGCGTGGTCGGAGCGATCCTGGAGGATGGCGCCGATGCGATCCCGACCGACGCGCAGCGCACCCTCACCGAGGCGAAGGAAGAGGAGCGGCGCCCGGCGCGGCGGCGGCGGCGTGCGGTGGCGGACGCACACGAGGCGGTCGATCCGGCGCGGGGCGTTCGCGGCCGCCGCAACGGACCGCACCCCGTGACCAGCACGCCGGGCCCCGGACCGGTGAGCCCGCTGAACCTCCCTTCGCCGGGGATGTACATGGGTGGGATCCGCTACACCCACTGACGAACAGGACGGCGCGGCGAGCGAACCCCCAGCAGCCCCGATCGGCGCTACCCTCGGCCGCCCATGTCCTACACGGTCCTCGCCCGAAAGTACCGCCCGCAGACGTTCGCCGATCTGAGCGGTCAGGAGCACGTCAGCCGCACCCTCGGCAACGCCATCGCCTCGGGCCGCGTCGCGCATGCGTTCCTGTTCACCGGGGTGCGGGGCGTGGGCAAGACGACGACGGCCCGCATCCTCGCCAAGGCCCTCAACTGCGAGACCGGGCCGACCATCACGCCGTGCGGCGTGTGCGCGCCGTGCCGCGAGATCACCCAGGGCGTCGATCTCGACGTCGTCGAGATGGACGGCGCGTCGAACAACTCGGTCGACGACGTGCGGCGTCTGCAGGAGACGATCCCGTTCCGCCCCGCGCGCGATCGCTTCAAGATCGTGATCGTCGACGAGGTCCACATGTTCTCGGTCGGCGCGTTCAACGCCTTCCTGAAGACCCTGGAGGAGCCTCCGTCGCACGTGAAGTTCATCTTCGCGACCACCGAGTCGCACAAGGTGCCGATCACGATCCGCTCGCGGTGCCAGCGTTACGACTTCCGGCTCATCCCCCACGCGGTGGTGAGCAAGCGGGTGCGCGAGATCCTCGCCGCCGAGGGGCTCGAGGCCGACGAGGAGGCGATCTCGATCGTCTCGCGCGAGGCGGCCGGCTCGATGCGCGACGCGCTCACGTTGCTCGATCAGGTCGTGGCGTTCTCCGCGGGCCGGCTCGTGGGCTCGGACGTCGCGGTGGGCCTCGGGATCGCCGACCGGCAGGCGCTGTTCGAAGCGGCGAGCGCGATGCTCGGAGGCGACGGCAAGACCGTGCTCGAAGCGGTCGCCAAGATCGCCGAGCGGGGCCTCGATCTGCTGCACTTCGCCCGCTCGCTCGTCGAGCTGCTCCGTGACCTCGTCGCGCTGCGGGTCGCAGGTCCGGAGACCGAGCTGGTCGCGATGGTCGAGGAGGAGCGGCGACGCGCGATCGAGCTGGCCCGCATCACCGAGCCGCTCGAATTGCAGCGAGCGTTCCACGCCGTCTCGCTGCTCGTCGACGAGATCGCCCGCTCGCAGGCGCCCCGCACGGCGCTCGAGATGGGACTCGTCCGGGTCGCGACCCGGCCACCGCTGCGCTCGATCGAGGAGCTGCTTCGGCGGGTCGAAGGAGCGGGCAGCGGCGGAGCCCCGGCAGGAGGTGCGCCCGGCGGCGGTCGCAGCGGTGGGCGCACCGGGCCGGCCGGCCTCTCCGCGGCGCCGATGGAGACCACCGAGCGCACGGCCCATGCGGCCCCGACACCGCTCTCCGCGCCCCCGCCCGCCGAGCCGGCCAGGGCGGCGCCTCCCCGAGAGCGTGCCCGGCCCGACGGCGACGAAGCCGCGCCCACGCCGAGGGCGACCGTGGAGGCACCGAAGGAGGTGGTCGTCGAGGCCGCCCCGAGAGCGGCCGCGAGCCCGCCGCCGCCGGCCGAGGCGATGGCGCGGTGGGAGACCATCGTGGGCGCGCTCGCCGAGACCCGACCGGCCCTCGGCGCGGTGCTGCAGCACGCGGTCCCGGTCGAGGTGAGCGGGGCGCGCATCGCGATCGCGTTTCCGCGCGGATCGTTCTACGCCAAGCAGGCGGAGAGCCACGAGGCGCGGAGCGCGCTCGCCGACATCGCCGAGCGGGTCCTCTCGAGCCGTCCCGACGTGCACATCGTGCAGCGCGACGAAGTCGAGCAGGCGGCGCAGACGCTGGCCCGGATCGAGGAGGAGCGCCTCAAGGCGCGGCACGAGGCGACCCGGAAGAAGGCGCTGAACCACCCCATCGTCGTCGAGGCGCTTCAGCTCTTCGACGCCGGCCTGCGGCCGGTGGACGTGCGCATCGAAGGGGATTGAGACGCGGTGCGGCGCGGGAGGCCGCGGACAGCGCAGAACGCGTGGACCCGATCGCATCGATCGCTACACTCGCCCGTCCAAGGCGCCATGACCCACCCTACCCCTGCCCGACGCGTCCCCGGCCCCGCCCTCGCGCTCGGCGTCTCCGTCCTGGCGCTCCTCGCCGTCTGGCCGCCCCTCGGACGCCGTGCGCGCTCGCAGGACGTCGAGCTGGGCGCCACCCTCGAGGCGCCGCCGCCCGAAGGCGCCGACGCGCCCGACGAGACGCTGCCCGATCACACCGTCGTCATCGACGTGGACTCGCCGGAGCGCGCCCTCTACCGCATCGCAGTCCCGAGCATCCGCGGCGACGAGGCGCTCGGCCCCGAAGGCGCCGAGGTCCTGCGCAACGACTTCCGGCTCATCTCGCTCTTCGACGTGCTCGATCCGCGAGGTTTCGTCGCAGACCTCGAGGCCGAGGGGCTGGAGATCACGCCGCCGAACTGGTCGGTCATCGGCGCACAGGCGGTGATCAAGGGTCGGATCGAGCGGAGCGGCTCGTCGATCCGCGTCGAGATGCGCCTCTACGAGCTCTCGCACGGCGCGACCGCCACCCTGACCCGCACCTACAGCGGCGCGCCCGGCGAGCTTCGCGGCTTCATGCACGACTTCGCGAACGAGGTCGTGCGGGTGCTGACCGGCACCGCGGCGGCGTTCGGCAGCCGCATCACCTTCGCGCGTCGGGTGCGCGAGGGTCGCAAGGACGTCTACGTCGCGAGCTTCGACGGCCATTCCGTCTCGCGGGTCTCGAGCGGCCGGGGCGTCGCGATGCTCCCGGCGTTCGGCCCCGGCGGGGTCTGGTACTCGATCCTCACCGAGACCGGCATGTTCATCACGAACACGCGGGCCGAGCCGGCCGAGAGCCCGATCATCGACGCGGCCGAGGCCCTCAACATGGGCCCCTCCATCTGCGGCGGGCGGGTGTACTTCACGAGCACGCGCGACGGCAACAGCGAGATCTACTCGTCGGCCCTCGACGGAACCGACGTTCGCCGCCTCACCGACCATCCGGGCATCGATGTCTCGGCGACCTGCGGCGGCCCCGGTGGTCTCATCGCCTTCGTGTCGAACCGGCACGGCAGCCCGCAGATCTTCGTGATGAACAGCTCGGGCGGCGCGCTGCGCCGGGTGACCTTTCGCGGCAGCTACAACCAGACGCCCGCGTGGTGTCCCGACGGATCGCGGAACCTGCTCGCGTTCACCGGCCGCTCGGCGGGCCTCGACGTGTTCACCGTCGACATCGCCACCCAGCAGTACACCCGCATCACCCAGGGCATGGGCGTCAACAAGGACCCGGCGTGGTCGCCCGACTGCCGGATGCTCGCGTTCTACTCGACGCGCGGCGGCGTCTACCTCTCGAGCCCCGAGGGACTGAACCAGAACCTGGTCATCCCCGGCGTGGCCGAGACGCTGCGCTGGAGCCGCTGAGCGCGCCGACGAGGCTTCGACCCGCCGAGAGCGCGCGCCGCAGAGGGCACAGTGCCCTCTGGTGGGCGCTCGGTGGGCTCACCAGCTGCCGTGCGAGCCGTGGCTGCCGTGCGAGCCGTGGCTGCCGTGCGAGCCGTGGCTGCCGTGCGAGCCGTGGCTGCCATGGGAGCCGTGGCTGCCGTGCGAGCCGTGGCTGCCGTGGGAGCCGTGGCTGCCGTGGCTGCCGTGCGAGCAGTGCTGCGCGTTGACGAATTCCCCGCCGTCTCCGCGGCGCACGTTGGGGTCGTCGGCGAGGGTCCTCGCGCGCGCGCTCACATCACGCTCGCCGTTCGAGAGCGCACCGGCGGGGCTGCGACGCGCCGACGGCAAGCTCTCGAGGTCATCATCGGGAGGGGGCGACTTGAGTTCGTCGGCGGCCACGGCAACCGGAAGGGTGCAGCAAATCGAGGGCGCTGTCACGGCCCCGGGAGGCGTAGGTGGCCGAAGAGCAACTCCTCGACCTGCTCCCGCACGAGCCCGTAACGGCGCCCGACCTCCTCGCACGCCCACTGGGTCAGCCGGCCAGCCGGGGGACGAAGCACGGGGACGAGCAGGTCCGAGGGCTCCCCGGAGCGACGCAGCGCCGCGAGGCCGGCGATGGGATTGCGCTCTCGGCCCGCCGCACGGCGGATCCCCTGCGCCAACCGAAGCAGCGTATGAAAGTCGTGGGAGGGCGCGGCCCACGCCGGCAGCGGTGCATCACCGGAGAGCAGCGCGAGCCGGGCGCGAAGCTCGGAGAGCGGCGCACGATCGAGCTCCCGCAGCGCACCCGGAAACGCCGTGGCGAGCTGCCGCAGCGCCGCCCCGGAAGCGTCTGCGCCCGCGAGCCGCTCTTCGCGCAGGCTCACGAGGCGGGCGTACTTGTCCCGCAGAGCGTCGCGGGCAGGGCTCACAGATCGATCTGTTCCACCGGGACTTCCTCCACGCTGCGGCCGAGGAAGCGCGAGGCGACCTCGGCGAAGCGGCCCGGCCGATCGGTGACGAGCAAGCGCAGAGAGCCCGGCTCCGACGATGGCTGGGCAAGCTCGCGATCCTCGACCAGGGTGCGCAGCTCCTGGGCCGCGGCGATGCCGCTGTCGACGATCGCCACGTCGCGCTCGGTCAGCGCGCGCACCTGCGAGGCGATCACCTGCTGGAGCAGCGGATAGTGCGTGCATCCGAGCACCAGCGCATCGACGTGGGCGCCGACGACGAGCGGCTCGAGGTAGCGTGCCGCGACGAGCTCGGGGACCGTCCCATCGAGCCAGCCCTCCTCGGCGAGCGGGACGAGGAGCGGAGCCGCCTCCTGAAAGACCTCGGCGCGGGTCTGCACGCCGGCAACGGCGCGCGGATAGGCCCCCGACGCCACCGTGCCCGCGGTGGCGATCACCCCGATGCGACCGGTGCGGGTCGCAGCGGCCGCCGCCCGGGCGCCCGGCTCGATCACCCCGAGGACGGGGAGGTCCAGCTCGACCCGCAGCATGTCGAGGGCGACCGCGCTCACGGTGTTGCAGGCGACGACGAGCACCTTCACGCCGTGCCGCTCGAGGGCGCGGCCGCAGGAGCGTGCGTAGCGGATGACGGTCTCGGCGCTGCGCGTGCCGTAGGGCACGCGGGCGGTGTCCCCGAGGTACACGAGCGACTCGGAGGGCAACGCTTCGCGGATGGCGCGCGCCACCGTCAGGCCCCCGAGCCCCGAGTCGAACACGCCGATCGGGGCCTCCTTCATCGGCCTGCCCATGGGCCCGTCACGAAGAGAGAAGGACCGCGGCCGCGACGACCGCCCCGACGAGGGCCAGCACCGCCACGATCGCGAGGCCGACCCAGAGCGAGTTGCCGGTGCCGGGCGGTGCAGGCACGGACAGGCTCGAGGGCTGCGGTGCGGGGGAGGACGGAGCGGGGACCGCGACGGGAGGCACGTCGGCCGCCGGGTCCGGAGGCGCGGTCTTGCGCGCGGCGATCTCGGCCTCGATCTCCGAAGCCGTCCGCGCCCCCCACGCCTCGACCGAGCTCCGGTCGGGCCGGGCATCGAGGCCGAAGCCCCGCAGCACCGCGGCCGCGAATTCGATCGTGCTCGGGAAGCGGTTCCGCTTGTCCTTGGCGAGCGCCTTCTCGATCGCGTCGCTCACCGCGTAGGGCGTGCCCGGCTTCACCTGCGGCACCGGCTCGGGCATCTGGTTCACGATCTTGAGCAGGATCTCGGCGACCGACGCGCCTTGAAACGCGATCTTGCCGGTGATCATCTCGTAGGTGATCGCGCCGAGCGCGAGCACGTCGGAGCGGTTGTCGACGTCGGCCTTCCCCATCGCTTGCTCGGGCGACATGTAGAACGGCGAGCCGAGGGTCGTGCCGAACGCGGTGAGCTTCGGGCCGGTCTCCATCTGGAGCTTCACCGAGCCGAAGTCGAGCACGCGGACATCATCGCCTGCCGGGGTCTTCACGAGGAAGAGGTTGTCGGGCTTCAGGTCGCGGTGGATGACGCCGAAGGCGTGGGCGTCGTCGAGGCCGAGCGCGACCTGACAGAGAACGCGGAGCAAGCGGCCGGTCGCGAGCGCGCCCGAGGCGCGGAGCAGGTTCCCGAGCTCGTCTCCCTCGAGGTACTCCATCGTGAGGTAGTAGGAGCCCTCGCCGGTCTCGCCGAAGTCGATGACCCGCACGACGTGCTTGCTCTCGATGTCCCGCGCGGTCTCGAATTCCCTCTTGAAGCGCTCGACCGCGATCCCGTCCCGCGCGACCTCGGCGTGCAGGATCTTCACCGCGACTTTCTTCTTCGTGTCCGCGTGCCGGGCCTCGTAGACGCGGCCCATCGCTCCGTCGGCGACCGGAGCGACGACCACGTAGTCCCCGAGCCGCGCACCAAGCCGCGGGTCGGCCGCGCTGCCGGGCGGCAGGATGGCCACGTTGATGGCCCCGTCGTGGCCGCAGAAGGCGACGTCATCCGGATAGTCGGTCCCGCACTGCGGGCAGCGGCGCATGGGGCGCGACTCTAGCAGCCCGCCGGCGAAGATGGGAAGGAACGCGCCGCCTTCAGAGCGCGGGCGCCACGGCGAGCAGATGCCGCCCCGGGCCGGCGCAGACGACTTCGATCCGGCCGGTGCGGGGCTCCCGGGCGACCTCTTCGAGGAGCGCCCCATCGCAGCGGACCTCGAAGGCAGCCGGGTAGTCCGCGGGGATGCGCAGCACGTGCGGCGCGTCGTCGCTGCGTCCCTCGAAGCGGAGCTCGTAGCGGCGGCGCGCGCGATCGTAGTGGGCGGCGCCGGCGGGATCGGCCTCCGTCCGCGGGAGCGGCGTGCCGGCGATGCGCTCGGCGTAGATGCGGGCGTGCGCCGCGAACTGCTCGGGCCGCTCCTCGCAGCTCGCGAAGGTCTCGTCCGCCTCGTCGCACCCGTAGAAGCCCCAGCTCCCCTGCGAGGCTTCCTTCCACAGCCACACCGCCGACGACGTCGATGCGGCATCGAAGAGGTCGTAGGTGAACGCGATGTAGTCGGCCGTGCCCGGCGAATCGGGCCGGATGCCCCACTCGCCCACGAAGAGCGGGACGTGCCATGCCGCGCGCTCCGCGAGCATGCGGTCGAAGTTCGGCGCGAGGATCTCCGGGGTCACGCGATCGAGCTCGCCCATCGGATCCATGAAGGCGAGCGTGTAGAGGTGCGGCGCGTACACCGCGTTCGCACCGGCGAAGGGCGCGCCCGAGAGGAAGCCTCGCTCGCTCAGGTTGCGGAGCGCCGAGGGCTCGAAGAAGACGAGCACACCAGGCGCGCGGGCGTGGATCGCCGCGGTCATCCGCTCGTGAAAGGCCCGCAGCGTGCGGTCGTCGTACACCGGCTCGTTGAAGATCTCGTAGCCCAGCACGGCGTCCGCCACTGGCGAGGCCTCGAGGCGCTCGACCACGTGCACGAGCATCGCGGCGAAGGCTGCCTCGAGCCGGTCGTGCACCGGCGAATCGGGCGCGAAGAACGCGCGAAAGGCCGCCGCGACTGGCGCCGAGACGCGCCTGTCCGCGAGCGAGTCTCCAAGCGGGCCGCAGAGCAGGAGGGACGGATCGGTCGGGCCCTCGTCCCCGTACGTTGCCCAGAGCGGCGCGCCGTCCTCGCCGAGATCGGGCGACCACGCATCCTGGTGCACGTCGATCATCGTCGCGATGCCGCGCTCGCCCGCGCGCCCCACGAGGTCTTCGACGCGGTCGAGATACGCCTCGTCGTAGGTGCCCTCGGTGGGCTCGATCGCCGACCAGTTCACCGGCAGACGAATCACCGAGAAGCCGAGATCCGCCATGCGGTCGAGCTCGCCATCGGTGAGCGCGGGCACCGCCTCGAGCACGTCGGTCGGCGGGGTGCAGCGCTCCGGATCGACGCGCGCATCGAAGAGCCCCGCGACCCGCACGTTCACGCCCCGCAGCACCGCCACCCGGCCCGCCTCGTCGAGGAGATGGTCGGGACCGGCGTGCAGGCGCGGGCTGGACGGCGGGCTCCATGGCGTGAGCGCCACGGGTCCGCCGGTCCCGCACCCGACGAGGAGGACGGCGAGGAGGCCGCGGATCAGGGGAAGATCCCGCGCTCTTCGTAGGCGACCTTGATGTTCTCGAGGGCGACGCAGTAGGCCGCGACGCGCGGAAGCACGTTCTTCGCCTTCGCATAGTCCATCACCTTGCGGAACTGGCGGACCATGCGGCGCTCGAGCTTCTGCTCGACCTCCTCGAGCTCCCAGCTCTCGCTGCGCTTGTTCTGAATCCACTCGAAGTAGCTGACGGTGACGCCGCCCGCGTTCGCGAGGATGTCGGGGATGACGTCGATGCCCTTCTGCGCGAGGACCTTGTCGCCCTCGGGGTTGGTCGGGCCGTTGGCGCCCTCGCTGATCACCTTCACGTCGAGGAGCTGAGCTTCTTCGGCGCCGATCTGGTTCTCGAGCGCAGCGGGGATGAAGATGTCGGCCTTCGTCTTGAAGAAGTCGAGGCGCTGGATCGGCTGGCCGAGCGTCGTGCCGGAGAGCGAGCCGTTCGCGCGGTTGTAGGCGAAGAGCGCGGGCACATCGAAGCCCTGGGGATTGGCGTAGTAGCCGGTGTGATCGCCGACCGCGAGGACCTTCACGCCGAGCTGATCGAGGAAGTGCGCCGACCAGCTGCCCACGTTGCCGAAGCCCTGCACGATCGCGGTCTTGCCCCGGAGATCGATGCCCTTGTCCTTCGCCCACTCGCGCACGCAGAACACCACGCCCTGCGCGGTCGCCTGCTCGCGGCCCAGCGAGCCGCCGCACGCGATGCTCTTGCCGGTCACGACGCGCATCTGCGCGTTCTTCTCCGAGTCGCCGACCCGGTTCATGTACGTGTCCATCATCCAGACCATCATCTGGGCGTTCGTCCCGACGTCGGGCGCGGGGATGTCGTGCTCGGGCCCGATGTTGGCGCCGAGCGCGTGGGTGAAGCGGCGGGTGACCCGCATCAGCTCGTCCTTGCTGTGGCGCTTGGGGTCGATCTGCACGCCGCCCTTGCCGCCGCCGAAGGGGATGTCCATGAGCGAGCACTTCCACGTCATCAGCGCGGCGAGCGCCCGGACGTCGTCGAGGTTCACCGACTCGTGGTAGCGGATGCCCCCCTTGTACGGGCCGCGGATGTTGTTGTGCTGGATCCGGTAGCCGGTGAAGAGCTTGATCGACCCGTCGTCCATGCGGACCGGGAAGTGCACGATCAGCTCGTTCTTCGGCTGCGAGAGGATCAGCGCGACGTGCTCCGGAAGCGCGACGACCTTGGCGGCGTGATCGAGGTAGCCCTGGACGACCTTGAAGAACTCGTAGTGGGACATGTGCTCGTGGCCCCGCCGGGATGTGAGCGGTGAAGGACGCGCGCCGTTCCGGCGCTCGGCGGCCTCGGGGCGAGGGTGGGTTGTCAGGTCCGCGAGAGGCGCGCAACGACGCGGCGCGTCGAGCGCTCCCTCGCGCTCAGACGAGCATCAGCACCGGGGCCTCGAGCAGCTTCTTCAGCGCCGCGAGGTAGGTCGCGCCGAGCGCGCCGTCGACGACGCGGTGATCGCACGAGAGCGTCATCTTCATCGTCTTGCCGGGTACGACGGCGCCGCCGCTCACGACGGGGACCTCGCGCACCGCGCCGACCGCGAGGATCGCGCCCTCGGGCGGGTTGATGACCGCCGAGAACTCGTCGATCCCGAACATTCCGAGGTTCGACACGGAGAAGGTCCCGCCGCTCATCTCCTCGGGCTTCAGCTTCTTGCTCTTCGCCTTGCTCGCGAGCTCGCGGACCTCGCGGGAGATCTCGAGCACGGACTTCCGGTCGGCGTCGCGCACCACCGGGGTCACGAGGCCGTCGGGCACCGAGACCGCCACCGAGAGATCGACACACTGGTGCAGGGCGATCCGGTCGCCGAGGAACGACGCGTTCGCGCCCGGCACCTTGCGGAGCGCGAGCGCGACGGCCTTGAGGAGCAGGTCGTTCACCGAGACCTTCTCGCCGCTCGCCTCGAGCTCCTGGTTGATCCGCGCGCGGGCCTCCGAGAGCGGCTGCGCGTCGACCTCGATCGACAGGTAGAAGTGCGGAACGTTCTGCTTGGACTCGGTGAGCCGCCGCGCGATCGTCTTGCGCATCTGCGAGAGGGGCTGCTCGACCGGCGGAAGACGCTCGCCCCGTGAAGGCGGACTCATCGGCGCAGCCTGCGTCGCACGCCCGCCGGCCGCGCCGCGCGCCAGCGCCGCGTCGAGGTCGCGCTTCACGATGCGTCCGTGGGGTCCGCTGCCGCCCACGGTGCGGAGATCGACGTCGTGCTCCCGCGCGAGCCGCCGCACGAGCGGAGACGCCATCACCCGCCCCTCGCCCGTGGCTGAGGCGACCGGCGGCGCTGCCTCCCGCGTCCCGACGGCAGGCGCGGGTCCGGCCACCGTCACCGCAGGCGCGGGCAGCGGCGCAGCGGCAGCCGGCGGCGACCCGCCCGCGAGCTTCGCGAGCACCGGCTCGGCGGGCGGCGCAGCGGCCACCGGCATCGCTCCGCCCGCGAGCTTCGCGAGCAGCGGCGCGAGGTCTTCCCCGCGCTTGCCCACGATCGCCACCGGCGTGTCCGGCTTCAGCGTCGTACCCGCCGGCACGAGGATCTTCAGGAGCACCCCCTTGTCGAAGGCGCGCCACTCCATGGTCGCCTTGTCGGTCTCGACTTCGGCGATGAGGTCATCGATGGCGATGTCGTCGCCTTCACTCTTCGCCCACCGCGCCAGGGTGCCCTCTTCCATCGTCGGAGAGAGCTTCGGGAGCCCAACGATCTCGGCCATGTTCGTCCTTCAGGAGTGGTAGAGGACCGCGGAGATCGCTGCCCGGATCCGGTCGGCGCCGACGATCACGCTCTGCTCGAGGTGCGCCGCGTAGGGCATCGGCACGTCGAGGTTCGTGGCACGAAGCACGGGCGCATCGAGGTGGTCGAAGGCCTCCCGCTGCACGCGGTCCACGATCTCGGCGCCCGGTCCGCCGTGCGCCCAGTGCTCGTGCACCACGACGCAGCGGTTCGTCTTCTTCACGCTCTCCACGATGGTGCGGTGATCGAGCGGCCGGAGCGTGCGCGGGTCCACGACCTCGAGCTCGATGCCCTCCTTCGCCATCGTCTCGGCAAGCTCCATGACCGTCCCATACGGCCGCCCCCACGTGACCACCGTGACGTCCTTGCCGGTGCGGGCGATCCGCGCCTTGCCGAACGGGATCGTCTCGTCCTCCGCTGCGTCGGGCACCTCGCCCTTCACGTTGTAGAGCGTCTCGCCCTCGAGGAAGACGACCGGATCGTCGGAGCGAATCGCGGTCTTGAGCAGGCCCTTGGCGTCCCGCGGCGTCGAGGGGTACGCGACCGCGAGCCCCGGGACGTTGGTGTAGAAGGGCTCGACCGCGTGACTGTGCTGCGCGCCGACCTGCCGCGCCGAAGCGTTGGGCCCGCGGAACACGATCGGCACCCGGAACTGACCCGCGCTCATCTGGTACATCTTCGCGGCGTTGTTGACGATCTGGTCGAACGCCACGAGCGAGAAGTTCCAGGTCATGAACTCGATCACCGGCCGCAGTCCGGTCATCGCCGCCCCAACTCCGACGCCGGCGAAGCCCGCCTCTGCGATCGGGGTATCGACGACACGGCCGGGGCCGAACTCCTCGAGCAGCCCGCGCGTCACCTTGTAGGCCCCCTGGTAGTAGCCGACCTCCTCGCCCATCACGAACACGGCGGGGTCGCGCCGCATCTCCTCGGCCATCGCTTCCTTGAGCGCGTCCCGATAGGTGATCTCACGCATCACGCACCTCCTTCGACGAGGGTGGGATCGGCGTGCACGAACCGGTGCATCGAGTCCACGGTGGCCGGCGCGCTCTCGTCGGCAAAGCGCACCGCGTCGGCGACCTCGGCCTCGACCGACGCGTCGACCGACGCGAGCTCCGCCTCGGCGACGCCGAGCTTGATCAGGTGATCCCGGGCGATCTGGCACGGATCGCCAGTGCGCTTGTGCTCCTCGACCTCCTCGGACGTCCGGTACTTGCCCGGGTCGGACATGGAGTGACCACGAAACCGGTACGTGATGATCTCGATCAGCGTCGGCCCCCCGCCGCTCCGAGCCCGCTCGACCGCCGCCCCGAGACGCTTCGTCACCTCGAGCACGTCCTGACCCTGGAAGCGGTCGCGGGCCATTCCATAGCCCGGTGCCTTGTCGGTGAGGTCCCGCGCCGGCATCGTGCGCTCGAGGGGCGTGCCCATCGAGTAGAGGTTGTTCTCGCAGACGAACACGACGGGCAGCTTCCAGAGCCCAGCGAGCGAGAGCGCCTCGTGGAAGCCGCCGATGTTCGTCGCCCCCTCCCCGAAGAAGCAGACGCACACGTCGTCGGTGCCGAGATACTTGCTCCGAAAGCCCACCCCGGAGGCGAGGGCGCAGTGACCGCCGACGATCCCGTGGCCGCCGAGGAACCGGTTCGGCCCGTCGAACATGTGCATCGAGCCACCGAGACCGCGAGCGCAACCCGTGTCCTTGCCGAAGAGCTCGGCCATGATCGCGCGGGCCGAGGTGCCCCGCACGAACGCGAAGCCGTGGTCGCGGTAGGTCGTGATGACGAAGTCGGTCTTGCGCAGCGCCGCTTCGCAACCGACCGCGATGGCCTCCTGACCGATGTAGAGGTGAAGAAAGCCCCCAATCTTGCCCTGCACGTAGGCGCGGGCGGCTTCTTCTTCGAGTCGCCGAATCACCTGCATCTGCCGGTACTGGGCGAGCAGCTCCTGGTTCGAGCTCACGATCGTGGCCTCCGTGGTGCGGGACGCGTTGAAGGACGCGGGCCGAGACTACACGGCGGCGCGCACCCATGCAGCCTCGAAAAAGACGAACGCGCCGACCGGTTCTCCCGGTGCGGCGCGCTCGCCAAGTAGGCCGCCCGCGGCGGCCTCAGCCGCTCAGAGCCAGGACGTGATGCCGAACTGGCGCTGCAGCTCGATCAGGTTCTGGAGGAACGACTCGTCGCGCTGGATGCGCCCGCGGAGGCGGTCGCGCTCGTCGCGCTCGGCAGCCGTGAGGGTCCGGCCGTCGTTGAGCTCGGCGAACCGCGCCGAGGCCTCGGTGAGCGAGAGGAGGAGCTCGAAGCCGAGCTGCTCCTGCTCGAGGCGCGGATTCTCCAGCTCCGTCCGGACCTTCACCGCGACGTACGTCGTGTGCAGGCGGTCGGAGGTGTAGAGGATGTAGTCCGCATCCTCCGGGTCAGTGCAGACCGGATGGCCCGAGCCGGGGATCGCCTCGTTGAACGCGCAGGTCGGGGTGCCGTCCGCCTGCAGATCAGGCAGCGTCCAGCCGTCGCCGTTGTCGAGCGTGAACACCGAGAGGCGGCGCTCCCACGACGTGTCGTAGAAGACCGGGAACTCGGCAAGCGCGAAGGTGGCTGCGAAGGTCCGCAGGATCTCGTTGCTCGTTCCGCCGATGGCCGGATCCGCGTACTCCTCGCGGATGGGCCGTCGGCAGGGCAGCACGCCGCCCGCATCGAGGCAGCGACCGCTGTAGAGGTTGACGTACTCCACGCTCGGCCGGCCCGCCGCGTCGACCTCGGTCACGCGCGGCGCGAACCAACTCGGCTGATCCACGACGTACCCGCCGAAGAGCTCGGTCATCTCGCGGGGGAAGAAGTCGTAGAAGTTGATGAAGTACCGCTCGTCGATGGAGAAGTTCAGGTTCCAGTCGCGGATGGTGAGCGCGCGGAGCGCGATCAGCTTGTCCCACATCACGCCAGCCCGCTCCATCCGGAAGAAGCCGTACAGGCCCTCCTGGTAGCGCGACCAGGTGTAGTAGCCGGTGCCCGGCTCCACCACCATGTCCGCGCCCGCCATGTCGAGCTCCTCGCCCATGCGGAGGTAGGTGTTCGTGACCGGATCGAGCTCGTAGCTGCCGACGTCCGGCGCCTGAGCGAGCCGCGCGAACCAGTTCATCGCGTCGATCGAGGCGAAGAACTGATCGTTGAGGCCGAGCGGCGTGGTGTCGGTGTCGAAGCCTTCCTCGTAGATGAGCCGGAAGAGCATGTGCTGGTACATCTTCGCGGCGTCGACGATCGATGCACGCGCCCGGCTGCCCGGCGAGAAGCCGCGGCGGTAGTGCCGGAAGTAGCGGACCGGGTAGCTGTACTCCCAGCTCACGCGCATGTTCGCGATCGACTCGGTGAACGACTCACCGGCATCGAACGTGTTGCACCACGAGATGTCGTTGAGGCGGGGATTCGAGCAGAAGAGGTAGCGGACCGGGGTGAAGTCCACTTCCCCGTCGTCGTTCAGGTCGTTGTTGTACGGCGGAACGTTGTTGTAGTAGTCGACGAAGTCCTCGTCGAAGGACGAGCACACGCAGTGGTCGTCGTCGCCGCCGCACGGTTCCGGGATGGACGTGTAGCGCGGGTTCGTCACGCAGCGCTGCGTGAGCAGCTGACCGGGGACCGTGGCGCCCTCGGCTGCACCGGAGTACGGGCAGTCCGAGTCGGCCGCGCACGACTCGCCGCCGCGGTACCAGGTCAGCGGCACCCGCTCGTGCAGGTCCGAGCGGAGCAGCCCGTCGAGGGTGCTGCCGGGGTCGTTCACCTCGGGGTCACCGACGAACGCCTCGACCTCGTTGAAGTAGTTGAACAGGATCGCCGCGCGGTCGTACGGGCCGAGGCCCATCTGATCGGACTGATCGCCGGGGTAATCCATCGTGGAGGCGCTCGTGTAGTTCCCGAGGCCACGCAGGATGCGCTCCTCGCGGGCCGCATCGAGCGCCTCGTAGAAGGCCTGCACCTCGGTGTCGGTGAAGGCGTCGTCGCGGTTCAGGTCGAAGTCGTCGATCCGCGGAAGGGGGACCTCCGTCATGATCGCGTACGCCGGGTCCTGGTAGTTGTCGCGGTCGAAGGTCGCCGCGAAGTTATGCTCCATGCCGAGGCCGTGGCCGAGCTCGTGCTGCATGACGGCGCGGTGCGTGGACTGCTCCCAGCGGATGCGGGCGGTCTCATTCGGGAAGCCCTCGAACGCGCGGGCCCAGTACTCGCCGAACTGCGACTGGTACACGAGGGTCTCGCGGAGGGGCATCATGCACATCCCGAGCTCGTAGAGCGCCGACTCACGCCGCTGGTCGAGACGCAGCGAGTCGAGGAAGCCGGTGTCGAAGGGCGACAGACGCGCGACCGACGAAGGATCGTCGAGGTCCACATCCATCGGCATCGCGCCCGGCGCGTCCAGCGCCGCCGCGGCCGCCTCCTCCTCGAGGGACGGCGACACGTAGCCTTCCGCAGCCATCGCCTCGGCGAGGCGCCGCTCGATCGAGGTGCCGTGCAGGTTGTGCAGGCGATCGCTGTGGAGCATGGCGCGCCCTTCCGCACCCCGGAGGGCGCTGAGGCGCTCGATGTTCTCCGCCATCTCCTCCCGGATGAACGTGTTCACGTCGGTCGGAAGCGTCGGGCGCGGGCCGCCCGTGGTGGCACCGGGATCCGCACCGGGGCTGAAGCCGGTCGGAGGACGCACCCGCCCGCGCGACTCGAAGAAGGAGCGAACCTCCTCGCCGTCCTCGATCCCCTCGACCTCACCGCGGAGGAGCGGCCAGTAGATGAGCGCCTGGGTGCCCACCGTCTCGAGGCAGTTTCCGGACATGTTGATCGGCGAGATGATCGCCTCACCCGTCGTCGGGTCCTGCACCGGCTGCATGACGCCGCAGAAGTCCACGGGGCCGTCGATGTAGTTCATGAACTGATAGCGGAGGTCGCCCAGCTGCTCGCACGCGAACGGATTGGTCTCGCGAAGCGAGGGGTCCCGGTCGCAGGTGTTCACGTCGAGGACGAGCATGCACTCGCTGCCCACGAAGTGGAGCTGCGTCCACACCGCCGGGTCGTAGTCGTCGTAGCTGGTCGGCATCGCGACATCGGTCACGGCCACGTCGTTGCCCGACGCATCGCGGCCCGCCACCCAGCAATCGTAGGGGTTCACGACCCCGTTCGCCGCGTGGGTCTCGGGGCTGATGAAGAAGTTGTACTTGAACTCGCAGGTGTCGTCGTCGCCCACTTCGGGCGCCCGCACCGAGCCTCCGCGGCCGCCGCCGGCGCAGTAGCAGTACGCGCCAGGATCATCGCTCTGGCAGGCGACCCGCGGCGCGCCCGAGGCGTCCGGAGCCGGCGTGCCCTGCAGCGCGCGGTTGCCGAGCATGAACGACTCGTTCCAGGTCGTCATCAGCTCGAACGCGGTGAAGAGCAAGTGCGTCGGGTAGTTCTCGCTCAGCGTGTAGCGAACGGCGCGGATCGGACGGTCCCGCTGCGGGATGGTGCAACGCCCCGCGGCGATGTCGCAGGTCGAGCCGGAGTCACGGCCGTCGCCGTCCGGATCGTAGGCGACCGGCGAGTCGCCGGTTCCGTCGCCGTCGGTGTCCTCGAGGGCCGTGAAGCGCTCGTTGCACTGCCAGTCGGCCACGCACTCACGGTCGGTGAGCGAGTCCGAGTAGAAGTTGTGGCGCAGGCGGTAGAAGCTGAGGAAGTCGGTCTCGCCGAGCTCGTCGGAGAGGCCGCCCTGGCAGAGGTGATTCACCTCGTCGCAGGCGCCGGTCACGCAGTCGCTGTCGAGGTTGCACCACTGACCGAGCTCCTCGCGCGGGCGGCCGCCGCGGAGGTACGTGCGCGCCTCGGTGCGGATGATGCCGAAGCGGTCGTACTCGCTGTTCTGAAGCTGCTCGACCGCGTACTCGTGGTTCGGCGGAATGCGCAGGAACGCCTCGCGGCTGGTCAGGACGATGGAGGTCCCGCAGGACGTGCCGAAGCACGAGATCGGCGTCCACATGTCCTGGGTGACGAACGACATGTAGTGGACGATGTCGTCGTTGCCCGTGGGCCACTCGTCGGCGAAGCGGTAGGCGGGGTCTTCGCCGACCGTGATCATCTGCGGGCGCCACTCGGCGGGGAGTCCGTCGAAGCCCTCCGGAAGCGAGGAGTTGCCCTCGTCGGTGATGCCGAGCGGGATGGGCTCACGGCGCCAGTCGCCGAAGAGCGCGGCGAAATCGAGCGAGCCGACGAAGAGGCCGAAGCTCACGAGGTTCGTGGACCAGTCCACGCGCACGAAGCCGCGGTCGTACCACTGCCGGTCGGTCGCCTCGGAGATGACGTTCGAGGGCTCGCCGGTGATGGGGTTGAACTCCTGGCGAACGTCGACGTGGCCGAGGATGCGGTAGACCGCGAGGGGCGAGCCGCGGAAGTCCTCGTCCTCCGCGTCCAGGTTCGAGCCGATGATCGTCTCGGTGGAGCGGTAGGCGTAGAGGAAGTTCTCGTCGATGACCCAGCGGATCCGGCCGACGACACCCGAGTTCTGCACCAGGTCGAAGCTCGAGACCGCACCCGGCCAGGGGCTGAACGCCGGCGTCGTGCTCGCGGCGAAGAGCGCGTCGTCCGCGACGTCGACGACGGTGCGGGTGTACCACCACTCGCCCTCGAAGACGCTCTTGTCGATGAGGTTGGTCTGCACGCGGTCGACCGTCGGCTGACGCTCGAAGCAGCCGCCGACACCCGCCGAGAGGGCGAGCGCGGCGATCCAGACGACGGTAGCGAGGGTGGTCTTGGGGGTCTTCATGGTGCTCCCGGGAAGGCTCGAGGGGCTCTGGTTGGCGGTGTTCATCGCTTCCTCCTCAGAGCTCGGGCCGGACGTAGATGGGCGGCGAGACGATGCCGAACTGCCGCTGCAGCTGGACGACGTAGTTGAAGAAGGACTCGAGGTCCTCCGCGCGCCCCTGGAGGCGCTCGATCTCGCTGCTGACCCGGTCGCCGTCGATCAGAAGGCTCGAGTTGCGCGGGATCTCGTATTCGTAGTCGACGAGCTCGGCGAGCTGGGCGGCGTCGAGGTTCGCCTCGGCGAAGGGCAGGCCGCCGAAGTCGCCGCGCAGGTCACGCAGGATGAGGGCGATGCGCGCGGCGCGGCCCGCCTCGGAGACCATCGCGAAGGCGATCGACTCCTCGTTGCGGCCCGACGGGTCCAGGCGCCACGCGAGGTAGCTCAGGCCGAAGCGGGCCGAGGTGTGACGCACGAAGTCGGTGCCTTCGACCGCCGAGCTCGACGGCGCCGTGCAGTCCGCGGTGCCCTCGATGCAGAGGAACATCTGCGACTCGAAGGTCGTGTCGTAGTAGATGGGGAACTCCGACAGGCCGTAGATGGTCGCGTAGGACTGCAGCAGGAAGCTGTCGCCGCCGTTCACGACGTTCAGCTCGGGCCGGTTGTAGGTGACCTCAGCCGGGTTCGGCCGGCAGGTGGTCGAGCCGGGGGTGAGGCAGTCACCGCGGTAGAAGTCCATGTACACGAGCTGCGGATCCGTGCAGGCCGGGAAGGTCCCGCCGCCGCAGCGGATGCGCGGCATGTACGCAGCAGCTTCGTCGGCGATCATGCCGGTGAAGAGCTGGTTCATCTCGACCGGGAAGAGGTCGTAGAAGTTCGTGTAGAAGACGGTGTCCGGACCGTAGAACGGCGCGAGACCGCGGAGCGAGAGCATCTGCATCGTGATGATCTTGTCGAAGAACGATCCGATCCGTTCGATGCGGTTGATGCCCGTCAGACCAGCCTGGTAGACCGAGCTGAAGAAGCGTCCCTGGCCGAGGCGGATGCGGAGGTTGGCGCCGGGCGCCTCCGGGTCCTGCGAGGTGCGCCGGTACTCCTCCCAATCGCGGTTGTACGCGTAGGAGCCGATGCCGGGCGAGGCCATGATGCGGGCGAAGAAGTTGAGGATGTCGGCCGTGGCGAGGAACTCGTCCTCGAAGCCGAAGGGACCGGTGTCGTTCCGGAAGTCCGGATCGAACTGGTAGCGGTACATCAGGTTCTGCTCGATGTTCACCATCGGCAGGAGGTAGCGGAGCAGGCCCTGGATGTAGCCCTGGATGCCGTAGGTGCGGCGGTAGCGGCGGAAGGCGCCGAAGATGTAGTTCCGCTCGTAGGCCTCCATCGAGTTCCGCACCATCTCGCGGAAGCTGTCGCCCTCGTCGAAGGTGTTGCAGTACGGAAGGCTGCGGGTGCCGGCGCGGTAGTCCTCGCAGTAGCGGTAGACGACCGGGACGTAACGGGTCGAGGCGGAGGCGCCGTCGAGGAGGGCCTCGGCGTCGGCGTCGTAGTTCGAGCAGACGCTCGCCCCAGCGCGGCGCGGGTTCGGGATGCAGCTCTGGGTGAGGCCGCCGTCGAGGTTCACGGAGGTGAGTTCCGAGGCCATCGCGCCGGTCGCCGAGTACGGGCAGTCCGCGTCGGTGGAGCAGGACTCGCCGCCCATGTAGTACGTCGCGTAGACACGCGGCGTGTTGGCCGGGTTCACATCGGCCACCGGGACCGAGGGCGACTCGCCGCGGTCGTAGACATCGACGAGGCTCGCGTAGCCGAGGCCGACCGCCATGTTGTCGTGGTAGCCGGCGCCCTGGATGCGCTGGTACCAGTTCGCCGTGTACTCCATGATCGACGAGGACATCCACGCGTCGATGCCGGAGAGCTCGCGGTTGCGGCGGGCGGTGGTGTAGGCCGCCTCGTACGCCTGCTGCTCGTCGTAGTCGAGCGAGCCGTCGGAGTCGTCGTCGAAGGTCCGCGGGTCAGGCAGCGGGATCGCCTCGGAGATGAGGTAGTAGTCCGGCGCGTAGTTGCCGGTGTCCGCGCTGGCCGAGAAGTCGTGCCGCAGGCCCACGCAGTGGCCCATCTCGTGGATCTCGGTCTGGCGGTAGAGGCGACGGCTCAGGTCGAACTCGACGCGCACCCGGCTCCAGCCCGCGCCCTGGACGCGGTTGACGTACCAGAGCACCGAATCGTCGGTGAACTCGTTCGGCATGTGGATGCCGAGGGCGTTCATGCGCGTCTCGAGCTCGCTGGCCTCGACGACCATCTCCTCGAAGTTGCCGCGGAACGGCGAGGCGAGGTCGATCAGCTCGTCCTCGGAGAGGTCCGACGACGGGTCGATGCTGTTCTCGCCGGCCATCACCCGGGTCTCGACGTTGTCGAGGAGGCGCCGCTCGATGTCGGTGCCGCGAAGCATCTCGAGGCGATCGAAGGTCCGCGCCCGGCCCTCGGGGCCCTGCAGGGTCTCGGCGCGCTCCATGATGGCCGCCATGCGGTTCCGGATCTCCTCGGAGATCGCGGGGTCACCCTCGAGGCCGGAGGCGAGCGCGACGTTGAAGTCGATGCGGGGCGGGGCAGGCAGGTCGACGCGGCCGGCGTACTCGAGGTACGCACGGATGTCCTCGCCGGTGAAGAACTCCTGGTCGGTGTAGCGGCCAGAGATCAGGTCGAAGGCCTGAAGGGCGCGGGTGCGGGTGCTGTTGAGGGCAGGGCCGCCGATGTTCGCGTCGGTGGTGAGCAGCTCGCCGGTCACCGGGTCGGCGCGGAACTGCGCGACGCCGAGGAAGGGCGTGCCGGGCTGGTCGACGTAGCTGAGGAGGTTGAAGCGGATGTCACCGCGCTCCTGGCACTCGAGGCCGTCGGTCGAGCCGCCGTTCTCAGCGACCGCGACGGCGTTGCAGCCGTTCACGCGGACCTCGACGACGCACTCGGAGCCCTCCATGCGGGCGTTGACCCAGCGGGCGAAGTCCGCCTCCGAGAGCGCGGGGTTGTTGAGGTCGGGCTCGAAGGAGCCGTCGGCGTCGCTCGAGACGACGTAGCAGTCGTAGGGGTCGACGACGTCGCGGGCGAGGGCCTCGGCGGGGGTCTCGAAGGGGTTGTAGACGCCGTCGCAGGTGGGGTTGAGGATGACGTCGTCGCCGGTGCCGCGCGTGCCATCGGGACCCGGGCCGCCCTCGCAGAAGCAATAGCCGGCCGGATCGTCGGTCTGGCAGTCGACGCGGGGGTACACCGGGGCGCTGCGGCCCTGGCGCACGCGGACCGCGTTCATGAACATCACGTTCCACTCCGAGCCGACCTCGAAGGCGGGCCGGATGAGGTGGGTCGGAAGCTCGCGGCTGGTGTGCCACACCATCCGGCGGACGCCGCGGTCGGCGTAGGGGACGGCGTTGCCCGACTCGTCCACCCAGTTGACCCAGATGTTGTGCCGGAAGATCGCCTGGTTGCGGAAGTCCGTCAGGCCGAAGGCCGCATCGGACGCGTCCGCCGTGCCATCGTAGGTGTCGCGCTCGAGGCGGAAGTAGCCGGCACGGTCGAAGAGCGTGTCGTCGTAGTTCGAGGGCGCGTACTCGCGCCGGTCGCTGACGCGGAGGAAGGAGGTGCGGATCGAGGTGAGGACCGTCGCGCACTCGGGGGCGCCCGAGAAGAGAGCGTTGTCACCGCAGAAGGGCCCGACGGGCGACCAGAGCTGCTGGGTGACGAAGTTGATGGAGTAGAGCTCGCCGCGCGGGTTCGTCGCGCTCGGGCCGTCGTAGTCGAGCGCCCAAAGGCGATCGTTCTCGCGGCAGGACTCGGAGGTGTCGTCCGGGCCGTTGCAGCTCATGTAGGTGAACTGCGGGCGCCAGTCCTCGGGGAACTCCGAGACGTTCTGGACGAAGGCGTCCGTGGGCTCGCGGCGGATCGCGCCGAAGACCTCGCGGGCCTCCGACGACGTGCCGTACCAGCCGGCGAGCAGGTTGCGGGACCAGTCGACCCGCATGAAGCGGCGCTCCCACCAGCGGCGGTCGACCGTGTTCTCCACGATCTGATTGAACTCCTCGCCGGAGGTCGGGTTGTAGGCGCGGCGGATGTCGAAGTGGCTGAGGATGCGGTAGGCCGCGATCGGCTGGCCGAGGAAGCCCTCTTCCGGCTCGCGGTAGGGGTCGGCCGCGTCGCCAACGGTCTGGTAGTCGCGGAAGGCGTAGAGGACCTGCTCGTCGATCACCCAGCGGATGCGGACCATGGCGTAGCCGCCCGAGGTGCCGTCCGTGGAGATCTCGCCGACGAAGCCGAGGCCGGCGGCGTCGTAGTCGAAGTCGATGACCTGCTCGGTCATGTACCAGGAGCCCTGGAACACGTCCTTCTCGACCACGTTCGTGCCCACCGTGGTGAGGGGCGCGCGCGGGTCACCGCAGCCGCCGAAGCCGGCGCCGGCAGCGAGGAGGCCGGTGAGGGCGCAGAAGAGTCCGAGCGCTCGTCCGGTGCTGGTGGCCTTCAGGGCCGAGGGAACAGTGGAACCCTGCATCGTTCGATTCTCCGTCTGGGGATCGTTCAGCCGCATCGTGAATCCTTGGAGGTCGTGGGGGCCGCTCAGAAGGCGGCCATGGGGCGAGTGCCTGCCGCGGGGCCGGGGCGCTCGGAGTCGTCGTCTTCCTCGGCGTCGTCGCCGAGGATGTCGCGCAGGAGCTCGTCCTCGAGGGAGGCGAGGCCCTGGCGGCGGCGCTGGCGCTCTTCCGGCGTCAGGCCGTCTTCCTCTGCACCGGCCGTGAGGGTCTCGTAGAGGCCGTCGAGCGTGATGGTCGTGCTGAGGTAGACCTGGGTGTCGGGGTTGAACGGGCTCCGCACGCTGCCGTCATCGTTGAAGAAAGGCGCGAGGAAGGCCGCGTTCGCGACGCCGAGCTGGAGGTTCAGCCAGGGCTGCACGTCGTAGGCGACGGCGAGCGTGTAGTAGGTGAACCAGCGCCAGCGCCACTGCTCTGCGCTCTGCTCGACGAGGAGGGTCGAGTCACAGGTCGTCGTGAGGACACGGTCGCAGCTGAGGTAGGCGTCGGGGTTGTCATACACCCGGTCCCAGATCCACAGGCCCTGCAGCGTGATCGTCAGGCCCGAGGCGGGCGCCATGTTGAACGTCAGCGCGGTGAGGATGCGGTCCACGGCGTTGCTCGGGCCGCCCATGGAGTCCGTGCCGGAGAGCAGGCCCCCGCCGGCGTTCGCCAGGCGCTGGTAGCTCGCGGCCGGGTCGGTGGACGCCGAGGCGCCGAGGGTGTCGCCCATCGCCAGCGACACGTTCGAGCCCGCCCACCAGCGGCGGTACGCGAGACCGAGCGCGAGGTTGGAAGCCAGGAACTCGGGAATCTGGAGGACGGTCGTGAGACCGACGCCGGTGTTGAAGTAGCGCTGGGCCGCCTGGCTCGCCTTCGAGGTCGGGAAGGTCAAGCGGACCGCAGGGATGAAGACGAAGCGGTCGACCGGGGCGGTGTAGCGGAGCTCGATGAGACCGTCCGAGAGCGCGACTTCGCGGTTGTAGGTGTCGAAGTTCGAGTCGGTGAGTTCGTAGGAGACGCCGAGGCTCGCGACGAGGAAGAGGCGCGGCTCGAGGTACCAGCGGGGGATGAGCGAGAACGCCCAGTAGTAGTTCGGGTCGTAGGTCTGCTGGCCGTCGCGGGTCAGCGAGTTGAACGAGAGGCCCTGGGTCCAGCTGAAGAAGCTGTTCCGCCAGGCCAGGGGCTCGGTGGCGGCCTGGGCGGCCTCGGCGGCGGCCTCGGTCCGGGCGCCGCGGCCGCGGGAGGTGGCCTCCTCCTCCTCGGACGACGCTGCCGCATCACCGTCGGCAGGCGCCGCGAGGGACGAGCCGTCGCTGGTGGGCTCGGCAGCGGGGGCGGCGGTCGTGGTGGTCGGCGCGGCGGTCGTGACGGGCGTAGCTTCGTCGGCGGCGGCCTCGGCGGGCGCGGCCTCGGCGGGCGCGGCCTCGGCGGGCGCGGCCTCGGCGGGCGCGGTCTCGGCGGGCGCGGCGCTGGACGACGAGCCGTCCTGGGCGGCGACGGCGCTTGGCACCGCGAGGGCGGCTGCGAGCGCGAGAAGCTTCAAGGTCTTGTCGATCGTCACCGGACCGTCTCCGTGAGCAGGGGAAGAAACCGTGGTGCGTGGCCGTTCGATGGAGCGGGTTCGAAGCGGGACAGCGCGAAGCGTTCGGGGTCGCCGCGAGGCGGATGGGGCGCCGCGAGGCGGAATTCAGCAGACCACGCGGCCCGCGTGAGCCGCACAGGCCGTCGGGCGGCCCCGGCACAGCCGGATACGCCCAGGGTCACAAAGCCGCCGAGTAGGACCCGGCGGACGGAGCGTGTCAATACGGAAAATCGTGGGGTCGGTTCGGGAGCACCGAAGCCCGAGCGGAGGTCAGATGGAGGAGCGTCAGCCTTCGCACGGATGACGAACCACCTTCGGGCGGGGCGCCGCCAAAGGGCAACCGATGTGCCAGGGGGCGGCAGGTTCTGCGGGGGACGCCCGGGGAGCCATTCATCAGGGGTGATCCGCGCGATCGCGGGCCGCTGCGCCAGGTTGGCTCACTCGTCAGCGGGGTGACGGATCCGGCCCTGGGCGAGCTCTCGGTACTCGACCCGGCTGAGCTCGGCGAGGCCAGGCAGGCGCAAGAGGTCTCGCTCGAGGCTGGAGCCGGAGGTGCCGAGGACCACGATCGACAGGGCGCTCGGGTCGATGGCGCGCCGGAGGGCGGCGCGGATCTGGGGAACCGAGATGCGGCGCACGCGCTCGACGAAGCCGGCCCAGAAGCTCCGCGGCAGGCCGTGCAGGGCGGCTTCGAGGCGGGGCTCGAGGCGCTTGAGCGCGGTGTCCCGCTCGAAGGCGTGGCTCTTCACCAGGTAGCTTTGGGTCTGGGCGAGCTCCCGGGCGCCGAGGCCGCGCTGCGCCCACTCCTCGAGCAGCTCGACCATGAGGCGGGTGCACGCGGGGGTGTCGGCGAGCGAGGGGTGGGCGTGCATCGTGAAGGCCTCGCGCTCGACGTCGGCGCCGAGGCGGGAGCCGGCGGCGTAGCTGTAGCCGCGCTCGGTACGGACGACCCGCATGAGGCGCGAGGTGATGGAGCCGCCGAAGGCCTGGTTCGCGACGACGAGCGGGTGAAAGGAGGGATCCCGCAGGCGCACGCCGAGCGTACCGATCTGCACCTGGGCCTGGGTGCGGGCTGGCTTGTCGACGAAGAGGACCCGCCGGCCGGGCCGGAGGGTAGGCGGCGGGGGCGCGGGCACCGGCGCGCCGTGGAGCGGCACCCGGGAGAGGAGCCGCTCGAGGATCGGCGCCGCGCTGCGGCGATCGACCGCACCCGCGAGGCCGACGAGGATCGAGGGCGCCCCGACGTGGGCTGCGTGCAGGGCTTCGAGGTCGGCGAGGCGGATCCGCGGGATCGAGCGGGACGAGCCGAAGGGGGAGCGGGCATAGGGATGCGACCCGAAGAGGTGCATGCGCAGGGCCCGCGCCGCGAGCCAGCGGTCGTCGTCCTGGCGGGCGGTCAGGTCGGCGAGCGCCTCCCGTCGGGCCTCGCCGAGATCGGCATGGCGGAGGCCCGGAGCGAGGAGCGAGCCGAGCACGAGCTCGAGGAAGGGCGCGAGGTTCTTCGCGAGGACGGCGCCGGTGAAGCGCATCGCGCCGTGCCCGACCTCGGCGCTCCAGGTGCCGCCGAGGGACTCGACGGCGTCGTCGAACGCGCGGCTCGACTGGCCGCGCGCACCGGAGCGGCAGAGGCGGGCGAGCAGCCGGGCGGTGCCGTCCCGGCCGGCGGGATCGGCGAGGGCGCCGACGCGGAGGATGACCGCGACGTCGACGAGCGGCAGGGCGGGGTCGGTCTCGAGGAGCACCGGCACGCCGCGCTCGGTGACCCACTGGATCTCGCTTCGGCCGCTCATGCGCGGCCCCGCGAGGGCTGCACGTCGATCCGGGCGCGGGGCGGATCGACGAGGTACGCGCGCACGACGCGCCGAACGTCGGCCGCCGAGACGGCCCGCAGCTCGTCGAGGCGGACGAAGGCGTGGCAGGGATCGCCAGTGACGAGCGCGCCGAGGCCGATCTGCTCGGCCTTGCCGGCCGCCGTCTCCATGCCGCCGAGGAAGCCGAGCTCGACGCGGTTCTTCACCTTCTCGAGCTCCGCCTCGCTCGGCCCCTTGGTCGCGAGCGCGTGCAGCTCGCGGTCGGCGAGGCGCAGGGCTTCCTCGGTGGACTTGCCCTCGCGCGCCGAGAGCCAGAGGTCGGCGAGGGATGCCCACTCGAAGGGGACCACCGACATGCGGACGTCTTGCACGAGCTCGCGCTCGCGGACGAGGGAGCGGTAGAGGCGGGAGCTGCGACCGCCGGTGAGGATCTGCAGCGCGAGGAAGAGCACCGCGTGGTCGCGCTCGGCGTAGCCGGGGCCGCGCCAGCCGCAAAGCACCTTCGGGGTGGGCGTGCGGAAGCGCAGCGTGCGGCGCTGCTCTTTCTTCATCGGACCGAGCGAAGGCCAGGCCGCCTCGGGGCGGAACCGGGGCGGCAAGCGGCGGTAGGCGCGGTGCACGCGGCGCAGCACCTCGCCAGGCTCGACGGCGCCGGCGACCACGATCGCAGCGTGGTTCGGCGCGTAGTGCTGGCGGAAGTACGCGCGCGCGTCGGCCCGGGTGAGGCCCTGGATGTCGCGCATCCAGCCGAGCGTCGGCCAGCCGTAGGGGTGACGGCGACCGAAGGCCATCGCGAAGAGGAGCTCGCTCGCGGCGCCATCGACGTCGTCCTCGACGCGGTCGCGACGCTCGCTGACGACGACGTCGCGCTCGCTCTGGAACTTCGCCTCGCTGACCCCGAGGGTCTCGAGGCGGTCGACCTCGAGGGCGATGACGAGGTCGAGCTCGGAGGCGGGGACGTTCTCGTGGTACTGCGTCCAGTCGGTCCAGGTCGAGGCGTTGTTCTCGCCGCCCGCGAGCTCGATGAGCCGGTCGAACTCCCCGAGAGGGTGCCGCTTGGTCCCGAGGAACATGAGGTGCTCGAGGAGGTGCGAGATCCCGGTCTTGCCCGGGGACTCGTCGCGCGAGCCGACCTTCAGCCAGGTCTGGTAGGAGACGACCGGGGCGCTCTGATCGGGCAGGACGAAGAGGCGGAGGCCATTCTCGGGCAGCGTCGTCGCGTGCAGCTGGAGCGCGCCGCCGAAGGAGAGGGGCGGCGCGAAGGCAGGGAGGGACGAGCGGGCCACAGCGCGACTCTACTCTCCGAACACGGACGGTCGATGCGGAACGCGCGAAAGGCGCTAAGGCGTACACACGGTGCCGGCCAGCGACCCGACCGCACGGCTCTGGGCGATCGTCGCGCGGCGGGCGCGCGTCGCGGTGGTGTTCCGTCGTGGGCCGTCGAAGCGGGTGCGCATGCTGCGCTGGGACCTCGCGACGGACACGCTCGAAGCCGGGCAGTGGCTCTCGGGCAGGCTCTACGAGGACCGCTGCGACCTCTCGCCGGACGGCGCGCTGCTGGTGTACTTCGCGGGGAAGTTCCGCGGCGACGTCGAGACCTTCACGGCGATCAGCCGGCCTCCGTTCTTCACGCCGCTGGCGTTCTGGCCGGGCCGCGGCGCCTACGGCGGAGGTGGAGCGTTCACGTCGCGCAGCGAGCTCGTGCTCGGCACGCACGCGGTCGATCGCGCGCCGCTCGCGCAGGCACCAACCTCGTTCGAGGTGCGGCCGTGCGATGCGGCGGTGTGGCCGGCGCGGCATGGCTTCTCGCCTTCGGGAGCCGAGCGAGGTGCGGAGGACAAGCCGTCGCCGGCGGGCCGCGGGCTCGTGCTGCGGCGGAGCCGGAGCGAGGGGGCCGCCGCGAGGCCCGACGGCCGGAGGCGACTGCACACGCTCGTGCAGGGCGCAGAGCGCTGCGAGCTCGGTCGGCCGGACTGGGCGGACTGGGATCACGACGGCTCGCTGCTCTTGGCCGAGCGAGGCTGCCTGTTCCGGCGCGACGTGGCGCGCATCTTCGAGCGGCCCGGGAGCGCCGCGCCGCGCCTCGTGGCCGATCTGCGCGCGATGCGCTTCGAGGCGATGGCCCCGCCGCACGAGGCCAAAGCGTGGCCCTTCGGGCCGCAGCGAGGTCAGTCGTAGCGCTCGCTGTGGACCTGGGTGCGGGGCAGGCCGAGCTCGGTGCGGAGCACGGCGCGCACCTCGGTGATCATCCGGGAGAGGCCGCAGACGTAGACGTGGGCGCCCGGCACGAC
>Ga0209985_10001082_pt1 | contig 27904 bp, 26 predicted proteins | sample NOAtaG_FD_187305 | JGI IMG/M metagenome (GOLD analysis project Ga0209985, IMG submission 187305) | Freshwater lake microbial communities from Lake Erie, under a cyanobacterial bloom - NOAA_Erie_Diel6S_1000h metaG (SPAdes) (version 2) | ecosystem: Environmental > Aquatic > Freshwater > Lake ...
GAAGAGAAGAGAAGAGAAGAGAAGCCGGCGATGATCGCGCGCGGTTCGGGAGGCATAAAGACCGGGCCTCCGTGTACTCCGTGTCTCCGTGAGAAAAATCAGCCCTGCGATGAGCCCGCGTGCCTCGGCAGCGATGGAAGACGGCGCCTCCGTGTGCTCCGTGTCTCCGTGAGAAAAATCAGCCCTGCGATGAGCCCGCGTGCCTCGGCAGCGATGAAAAACGGCGCCTCCGTGTGCGCCGTGTCTCTGCGAGAAAGATCAGCCCTGCGAGCGACGCCGTGATGCTCGGCGCACCAAGCGCACTTCGCGGCCGCAGCCGCGACCGCTCAGTTCAGCGCCTGCCACAGGATCGTCGTGCCTGCGGGCGGCTTCGCCTTGCCCTCGACGATCTCGCTCGTCGTGACATCGGGGCCGTACATCTCGCGGTTCACCTTGTCGGCGGTCATGAAGGTCACGCCGCCGACGAGAAGCCCGCCGAACACGCCTTCGCTGCGCATGTAGTAGTAGGTCGCGGGCACCGGGCCGCCCGCGTTCTTCGGGTCGGTCTTCGCGGGGCCTGCGACGGCGGAAGCTTCCGCAACGCCGTAGATCCCGTCGCTCAGGAACTTGTTCACTTCCTCGTCGGTGTTCATCACGATGACGAGGTCGCGCGACTGCACGCCCGCCTGCAGGCCGATCGTCGCGCCCGCCGTGTTGATCGCGACCGGTGCGGACCAGGTCATGCCCGCGCGCTTCACGAACACGCCCTGGCCGCCGGAGCCGCCGATGATGAGCGCGCCCGAGCTTTCACGCAGGATCGCGACGCCCTTGGCGTTCTCGAACACCGCGGTCGGGATCGGATGCTCGCTCGCCTGGAAGCCGCGCACGATGGTGACGGCTTCGGCGGTGCGCGTGCCGACGGGCGTCGCGCATGCCGCGAGTGCGAGCAGGGGAACGACGAGAAGGAAGCGGAGAAGGTTCATGGGATTGCGTCCGTGCAGTTCAGTGGTCGGTTGAAGGACTTACTTCTTCATGACGGCATCGAGGCCGGGGATGTTGGCGATGCGCATCGCGATGATCTTGTTCATCATCTTCACGACGATGAACGCGGCGAGCACGATGATGCCGAACTCGATGAGGTTGTTCACGAACTTGCCCCAGAGGATCGCGGCGTCCGGGACTTCCTTGCCATCGACGACCTTCGTGGTGAGCACGATCTTCAGATCCGTGAAGGTGACGCCGCCAATAAGCACGCCCAGCGGCGGCATGAGAAGGTCGGACACGATGCTGTTCACGATCTTCGTGAATGCGCCACCGACGAGGATGCCGACCGCCATGTCGACGGCGTTGCCCTTCGCGGCGAAGTCCTTGAGTTCCTGAATGAATCCCATCGCGTGCTCCTCTTCTGTGGTGGGTCGATCGAACGCGCGCAAGATAGCGGTTCCCCCGGGGAAACGGGGGGCGTGCGCCGCCGTCAGAAGATCAACCGGAGCCCGAGCAGCAGGCCGAACCTCAGGTCCGGAGCGTGCACGAGGTCTTGGGAAATCGGCAGCTGCAGGCCGAGTTCCAGCGCATAGGTCGGGGCCTCGAGCAGAAGCCCCGGCGAAAGCAGCACTTCATGCTCGCCGCCCGTCGTCCACGCGGTGTTCAGCTCGAGCGTCGCGTACCAGGCTCCGACGCGTTCCTCGCCGAACTCCTCGGGGTAGAGGCGGTAGGCGTAGCCGAGGTCGATGTTCGCGTAGTCGTCGGCCGTGTCGGTGACGAAGATCGGGTGGTGCATGCCGTGGCCGGTGACGAAGGTGAAGCGCGCCGCCGCGTCGAAGCCGTGTCGGCCGAGGATCGCCGTCACCACCGCGCCGGCGAACGGATCGACCGAGTCGCCGCCGAAACCGCCCGTGCCCGTCGGGAGTTCCGCACCCGCGAACACCGATGCGCGCACCGTGTCGATGGCGTTGAGATCCTCGCGAAGGATGCGAAGCTCGAGGTTGAGCTCGAGGTCGCCGAGCCCGAAGTCGCCGTCCGTCGGCCGCGGAGCGTCGAAGAAGCCCTGCTGGAGCGGCAGGTCCGCCGCGATCGAAAGGTCGCGCGCGATCCCGTACTCGAGCCGCAGCGTCTGCTCGAGCAGCCACTGGCTGTCCTCGAAGAGAAACGCCCGCGCCTGGACGCGCGGGATCGCGACGCCCGGCGAGGGCGCCGTCGCGGCGGGCATGTTGAGCATCTCCTGCGCAAGCGCGGGCGTGGCGGCGAGGAGCGCGGTGCATGCGATGGCGGTCTGGTTCATCGCGGAACCTCGCGGATTTCCGCCAGAGTGAAGCCGGCGTCGGTGATCGCCGCGGCGACCGCCGCGCGCGAGGGCGCTGCGCCGTCACGCACGGTGATCGCGACGATGCCGTGCTTCATGTCGACCTTCGGATCGACGACGCCGTCGATCCGCTTCAGCTGCAGGTCGACATTCGAGATGCACTTGGGGCAGCTCATGCCGTGCACGACGAGGTCGTAGCGGCCGGCGGCGAGGGTGCCGTCGCCGACGGCGGCAAGGCTTGGGTTGCGGTCGGACGGGGCGGTCGGGGTGCTGGCGCAGCCCGACAGGACGGTTCCGAGGGTGAGCGTTGCGGTGGCGAGCGCCGCTGCGGCGAGGCCGCGCGCGCGGAGTTGGCGTGTTGGCATGGTGGGGCCTTCGAGGTGAACCTGGGCGCGGAAGCCGCGCGTGAACACAGTGTCAACGAGTTGACAAATTGCGGGACGCGGGCGTGGCGCGTCAGGTGGTCCACCGCGAGACGAGCGCAAGGCGAAGCCTGCACGAAGGGGGCGCTGCGATCGCCGTCGAAAGGGCCGATCGCGTGCCGAGGTCGACCGCCTCGGCGGTCGAGACGGGTTCCGTCGCGGGGGCTGTCACGGCGACGAGCGGCGCGCGCTCGCCGCGCGAACGCTCGGGCAGCGCGGGCGAGCCGTCGTCTGGCGCAGCAGGGGCCTCGTCGACCGCGCATGCGCACGCGTCGCCGCACTGGCATGCGCCGCCGCAGCAGGCCGTCCGGCATTCGGCGGCAACGGGCGTTGCGGCCGAGCGCGGAGAAGCGCCGATCGCACCGGCGATCGCGACCAGCGTGGCAAGGATGATGGAAACCCAGCGGCTCTGCATCGAAGCTCCATCCTACGCGCGTCCGACGAGGATCCGGTCGAGATTTCGGTCGTCGAGGCTCCAACCCGTCCGCGGTTCGGGCTCCCAGAAGCCGACGGGGTCGCCACCGACGAAGGCCTGGGCCTGGAAGTCGTAGGAAACCTGCCGCCCTGCGCGGCCCGCGACGGTGCCGCCGAGCACGACTTCGTTGAGCACGGTCGAGCGCTCGAAGGCGCAGAGCGGGGCATCGGCCGCCGTAGGGTCGCCCGAGCGCCAGCGCTGGATCGCGTCGAGCCATTCGCGGTGGTGGCCCGGCGACGCGGGGATCCGCTCGGGCGGCGCCTTCGCGGTCGCCTCCGCGACTTCGGCCGCGAGCGCGCCCGGCGTGATGAGGAACTCGCCGTAGTTCGCCCACAGCCAGCCCTTCGTGCCCTGGAACACCATGTTGAAGCGGCCGTGGTAGTCGACCTTGTCCTTCGCGCCGAGCTCCTGCGCGGTCGGTGAGATACGGCCGTTGTCGAACCAGCGCAGGATGAGCGGATCGATCGCCTTGCCGCCGGCGTCGCGCTGCGGGATCGCCCAGCTTGCTTCGGTCCACTCCGGGCACGCGACGCTGTCGACCGAGTCGGTGGTCGCGAAGATCTCGACCGTGCCGAGCCGTGCGCGGTCGAGCCCGAGAGCCCAGACGGGCAGATCCATCATGTGGCAGCCCATGTCGCCGAGCGTGCCCGTGCCGTAGGCCCAGTACTTGCGCCAGTTCGCCGGATGGAGGTTCGCGATGTACGGCGCGTTCTGCGCGGGGCCGAGCCACAGGTCGTAGTCGAAGCCGTCGGGCGGCGCGGCGACGGGGCCCGTCGGCCCGCAGCACCAGCCCTTGTTCACCCAGCAGTCGCAGCTGGTCACGCGGCCGATCGCGCCCGCGCGGATCAGCTCGACGACGCGGCGGTAGTTTTCAGTCGCATGGATCTGCGTGCCCATCTGCGTGGGCACGCGCGCGGCGCGCGCGAGTTCGAGCAGCCGCCGCGACTCGGCCAGGGTGTGCGTGAGCGGCTTCTCGCAGTAGGCGGCGAGACCCGCGCGCAGCGCCAGCGCCGTCGCGACTGCATGCGTGTGGTCCGGCGTCGACACGAGCACGCCGTCGAGCGCGAGTTCGCCGCGGCGCGCGAAGAGCTCGCGGAGGTCGGTGAAGGTGCGCGGCGCTGCGCCGGGCGACGCCTGCGCGACGCGCGCGACGCCCGCATCGAGCGAGCTCCGCGAGACATCGCAGAGCGCGGCCATCTCGGCGCCCGCGCCGAGGAGGTCGCCGAGGTTCTCCGCGCCGCGGCCGCCGCAGCCGATGATCGCGATGCGCGGCTTGCGCGCGGATGCGCCCGGCTTCCGCGCGGCGTGCGCGGGCGCGGACGCGCACGAGAGCAGCGAAGGGGACGCAAGGACCGCAGGGACGATCATCGACGCGCGGGTGAGGAAGGTTCGTCGGTCGAGGCCGTGTTCGTCGCGTCGAGTCATGCCGCGAGTGTCGCGCGAATCCCGCCGCGATGCAACGCCCCGAGAGAAAGTCGGTTCACTTCGTGCGGCGCGTGCCGCATGGCCCGCGCAGGATCGAACATTATGCTAATTTCGCACTATGCCCAAGAACTCATCGAAGAAGCCCGCCAAGAAGCGTTCCCGTCGGAGCGCCCGCGCCGCGAAGCCGGCGCGCGCGGCGGTCCCGTCGCTCGCCTCGCTGCCGCTCGAAGCCATCACCGCCGAACTCAAGCGACGCCAGTCGGAGATCCCGAAGCTCGAGGCGCGCGCGAAGGTGCTTCGCGGCGAGCTCGCGGCGGTCGAGGCGCGCATCGCCTCGCTCTCGGGCGCCATCGCCGCGCGTGCCTCTGCGGCGAAGCCGGTGAAGCCGGGCAAGATGCCGAAGGCCGCGAAGACGCGGGCGGTGCGCGGCCTGCGCAAGCGTCGCGACGGGCAGCCGACCCTCGCCGAACGCATCATCGAGCTGCTTGCCGGCGGCGGCGCGCCGCGTTCGCCGCGCGACATCGCGGAAGCGCTCGCGCCCGCGATGGGGCGCGAGGTGAACCAGAGCTTGCTCGTGCAGATCAGCCTGACGCTGCGAAAGCTCGTGAACGCGGGCCACATCTCCCAGCCGGCGCGCGCGCAGTATGCGGCCGCGTCTGCGAAGGGCGGTGCGCCTGATGCCGCAAACTAAGCATTCGCACGCGCGCCGTTTCGGCGCGATCTCGCTCCTTTCCGCCGCGCTCGCGCTTGCGGCGGGCCCGCTCGCGGGGTGCGCCTCCGGTGGCGGCGCGACGCAGCGCCCGTCGGCCACTTCTGGCGACGCCTCGCTGCATCCGCCGCAGGGCGGCGCCGGCGCGATGCGCCTCGTGCGCGGTCCCGACCTCGACTCGCTCCTCGCGGGGCGGCTCTACCCGGGCGGCGATGTGCCGTCGCGGATGCGGTTCATGGAGGCGATCGACAACTGCGGGCGATCGGACGATGCCGGCGTGCTGGCCGACGCGCTCGCGCTGCGCCAGGCGTTCGAGTCTGCGAAGGACGAGGAGAGCTTCCTGAAGGCGCTCGCCGAGCGCTTCACCGCGTGGGAGAGCGTGCCTGCGGAGCCGGCCGCAAAGCCCGCGGACGGCCTCGTCACGGGCTACGCGACGCCCGCCGTGCGGGCGAAGCGCCGCGCCGACGGCCGCTTCCGCTATCCGCTCTTCGTCGATCTTCGTCGTCGTTTTCCCGAGATCGCGGAGGCGTCGCGTCGGCAGATCCTGTCGACTCCGGGCGTCGCCTCGCAGGCCATCGCGTGGGTGTCCGATCCGCTGGCGTGGGCGCTCATCGAGACGAACGGCTCCGCCCGCCTCGTGTTCGACGACGGCATCGACCCCGGCGAACTCTGCATCTCGCGCGTCGCCACCAACGGGCGGACCTGGACCGGCATGGGCCGTTGGTTCGCGCAGAATGGCCTCATCGACAAGCCCGACTTCACCCTCGCCGATGTGCGCACGACCGCGTATGTCCATCCCGAGAAGGCCGAGATGGCCGCGCTCGACAACGAGCGCGTGGTGTATTTCGCGATCACCGACCCCGCGCGCTTCCCGACCACGGTCGGGCTTCCGGGCGGCCAGTTGATCGCAGGCTGGTCCTGTGCGGCCGATCAGTCGGTCTACCCGCCGGGTTCGATCCTGCTGCTCGTGGAGGAGTCCGACGGCAAGCAGGTGGGGCACATCCTGTTCGTGCACGATTCGGGAGGCGCGATCGCCGGTCCGCAGCGCGTCGACTGCTATCTTGGTGAAGGCGACGCCGCACTCGCCCGCGCGGGCGAATTGCGTGGCGCGGCGCGCGTGTACCGCCTGCGAAGCGCGTCGGGCGCGCCGTGAGCGCCCCCGGAAAGCCGTGAGGAACTGCATGCGTGATGCCAAACTTCCGAGGGCTACGGCGACGCGGGGAATCGGCCTCGCGGCCATGCTCGCGACGATGCTCGCGACGATGCTCGCGTCCTGCGGCGAGTCGTCCTCGTCGCCGAAGGTTTCGGATCCGTCGCTCTACGAGCCGACGATCGTGCGCGAGGATTCGCCCCCGCGCAAGAAGTCGGCGTCGGAGCCGCGCACGCTGCGGCCGACGACCGTCGCCGGTGTGGCGATGGCGCCGCAGACGCTGCTGGGCGGCAAGCTGCGCCTGCTGGTGCCGCAGAACTTCACGCAGATGCCGGATTCCGAAGTCTCCTCGCTCTTCAAGGGCGGCGCTCGGCCCGACGCCGTCTTCCAGAGCGCGGACAAGCAGATGTTCCTGCTGGTCGCGCTCCTGAAGGACCCGATGCTGCCCGACCAGGTGAAGGGCGGTTTCGAGGCGACCAAGAAGAGCATGCTGGCGATCTACCCCGAGTGCACCAAGCGCATCGAGACGCTCGCGGAGGTCGACGGACGCACCTGGATGCGGTTCGACCTCGACGGCGACAAGCGCGTGATGGCGGCGGTGACCTCGCTCGACGGCCGCACGCTGCGCGTCGAGACCACCTTCGTCTCGAAGCCCGATGCGAAGTGGACCGAGGCCTTCAAGAAGATGTGGGAGACCGCCGTCCTCGTCGACGGTCATTCGTAGTCGGCCGGCCGCATTCCCGCGGCGCGGCGCTTTCTCCGGAGGTGGTGAGGCATGATGCGTGCAAGAGTCATCGTTGGATCCGTCGCGATCGCCCTCCTGACGGCCTGCGGAGAGAATCCTCAGACCGGACAGGTGACCGACCCGGAGCTGTATTCGCCGCCGATCGCCCGAAAGCCCGCGCTCGAGATCCCCTCGGAGCCGCGTACGCTCGAGCCGATGGAGGTTGCGGGCGTCGCCATGGCGCCGCGGGAGTACTACGAAGGGAAGCTGCGCATTCTTCTGCCGAAGGCTGCGCGGGAGATCGCCGTGCAGCCCTCGATGCGCGGCCCGGATTCGAAGGGCCCCGACTTCGCCGGCACGACGCCTGGGAACGACCTCATGTTCGCGATCGGGCTGACCGGCATCCCTCAGCTTGCGAGCCGCGTGGATGACGAGTTCGGCTATGTCACGGGCCAGATCGAGTCGTCGTATCCGCCCGGAGCCGTGATCCGCAAGGAACTCGTGGCGCAGGACGGGCGCCACTGGATCCACATGGAGATCAAGTCCGATCGGCATGTCTTCATCGCCATGACCTCGCTGAAGCAGGAGTGGCTTCGCATCGAGGCGATACTCGGACCGAACGCGGACTCGAGATGGACCGAGGTCGTGCGGAAGATGCTGGAGAACACGGTGACCGCAGACGGCCACTATTGACCGAGGCGGACATTCGCATGCAGGCTTCCTCCACGCATACCTGGCTTCGCATCGGCGTCGCTGCCCTCGCGGCCGCGCATGGCGCCATCTGGTGGCGCGCGATCTCGTGGTGGCAGCAGCTGCCCGAGAGGATTCCGATCCACTTCAACGCCGCGGGCGAGCCCGACCGCTGGGTCGACCGCTCGATGGGCGCGTGGTTCCTCGCGCCCGTCATCATGGTGATGCTGTGCGTGCTGCTCGGAGGCATCGCGCGCTGGATCGACCGCCTTGCGGTCCACACGCCGGAGATGCTGAACATTCCGCGCAAGGATCTCTTCGTGCGACTTTCACCGGCTGCGCGCGGCGAGGTCGTGCTGCCGACGCGCTCGATGCTGGTGTGGGTGCTTGTCGGGATCAATGTCCTCGGCCTGACGATCGTCGAGGGCATGGGACGCGTCGCGGTGGTCGGACAGGGCACGGTGTCGATCCTGCCGACCGTCGCGTTCGTCGCGTTCGCGGGTGCGCTGTGCTTCGTGTCGATCCGCGCGACCACGCGCGCGGTCGAGCGGCTGGCGAAGGCGGAAGGGATCGCGTAGACGCCCGGGCAGACGCGCGCATCACGCGTGCGGCCGCACCCGCCGCGCGAGCAGCGCGTTGCCGGCGGCCGCGTTTGGGCCCGTGAAGCGCTCGGTGACGGGATCCCAGGTGAGCGGCTTGCCGACCTCGTAGCCGATGTTGCACAGCTGGCAGATCGTGGCGGTGCGGTGACCGGTCTCGGCGTTCGCGATCGTCTCTCCGCCCTCTCGGATCGCGTCGAGGAAGTCGGCGATGTGCGAGCGCTTGCGCGGCAGGCTGCGCTCGCCCGCCGCGGGCGGCGCGAGCAGTTCGGGCGCATCGGGCGCCGCGCGGTCGACGCCGCGGTAGGCGCGCACATGGCCGCGCGAACACTCGATCGTGCCGAGGGTTCCCTGGAAGGTGCAGTCGGTCGGGCCGCCGTGGATCATCTCGATTCCATTTGCGTAGACGAAGCGGAGGCCGGTCTTCGCGCCGTCCGCGGGCGGAATCACCTCGCGCGGGCCCGACTCGTCCATCTCGAGCGCCCACTGCGCGATGTCGAAGTGGTGCGCGCCCATGTCGGCGAGGCCGCCGTTGCAGTACTCGCGGTAGTTGCGCCACTTCGGGTAGTGGTTGTGCATACCGACCGGGCAGAGCTCGCGATTGAAGGGGCGAAGCGGGGCTTGCCCGAGCCACGCGTTCCAGTCGATGCCGTCGGGCAGCGGCTCTGCGGGCAGGTCGCACGGAACCGGCGGTTCGCCGACGCCGATCGTGATGCGCTTCACCGTGCCGATGCGCCCGTTGCGCACGGCTTCGGCTGCGCGCACGAAGTGGTAGCCGAACTCGCTGCGCTGCTGCGAGCCTGTCTGGAAGACGACGCCCGTCGCGCGCGCGGCGTTCGCGATGGCGCGGCCTTCGGCGATGGTGAGCGAGAGCGGCTTCTCGCAGTAGACATGCTTGCCAGCGAGCGCGGCGGCGATCGCAGGCTCCGCGTGCCAGTGGTCGGGCGTCGAGATGATGACGGCGTCGATCGACGGGTCGGCGACGATCGCGCGCCAGTCCGTGGCGACCGCGCACGCGCCCTCGCCGCGCCGCGCGTTCACGAGCCGCACGCCTTCGGCCGCGCGCGCGGCCGCGACATCGGCAACCGACACGATCGCCACGCGCTCGTCGTCGAGGAACCCGCCGTGCAGTTCGCGGGCGCGTACGCCGAAGCCGATCATGCCGAGGCGAAGCACGCCCGGTGCGCTCGGCTTCGCGGCCGCGTGCGCGGGGGTGGTCGCGGTCGACTTCGCGGTGCTCGCGCAGCCGGCGGCGAACATGCCGAAGGCCGCGGTCGCTGCGGTGGTGCGGACGAAGTCGCGGCGCGTCGGTTCGGTCGTCATGCGCGGAGCCTTGCAGGTCTCGCAAGCGAACGCAAGCGGTTTCGCGCGAATTCGCCGCGCGGTGCTTGACGCGCTTGACGCCGCGGGTTGGGATGCGCGCATGACCCCGACTCTCGCGCGCGTGCTCGCGTCCATCTCGATCGCCTGCACGCTCGTCGCAGGAAGCGCCGCCCGCGATCGAGCTCCGCTCTTCGACGCGATGCCGTTCGACGCTTGGCGCGTGGTCGGCGGCGCCGCGAAGTTCGAGCTGCTGCCGCCTGCGAACGGCGGCGTCGGGCCCACGCTTGTCGGAAAGGGGCCGATCGAGCGCAACGGGTTCCTCGCGAGTCCGCGCGAGGTGCGCGATTTCCGCCTCGCGGTCGATGTCCGCCTCGCCTCGAGCGAGTTTCCGAAGGGCGAGGGCATGAACTCCGGCATCCAGATCCGATCGCGCGAGAAGGACGGCACGATCGCGGGCCTGCAGATCGAGGTCGACCCGACCGAGCGGCGCTGGTCGGGCGGCGTCTACGACGAGCGCGGCCGAGGGTGGCTCGCGCCGCTCAAGGACAACCCCGCCGCGATGGCCGCATTCAAGCCGGGCGACTGGAACCGCTACGAGATGGAGTGCATCGGCCCGCGCGTCCGCACGCGCGTGAACGGCGTCGCGTGCGCGGAGTGGTACGACGGCACCGTGTCGGGGCTGCTGGCGTTCCAGGTGCACGGCGGCAAGGCGTGCGAGGTCGCGTTCCGCGCGCCCGCATTCGAGGATCTCGGCGCGCACGCGTGGCGCGAGGGCGCGGGGGTGATCGAGAAGGGCGCCGCGTCGTCGGCGTGGAGTTGCGCGCTGCCGGCGGGCACGCGCGGATTGCGCGCCAGCGTCACGGGTTCGGGCAAGGCGCAGATCCTCGCGGCCGATGGCGAGGTGCTCGCAGAGATCGAGTTCGCGCCCAAGAAGACGCCCGACGCCGCGGCCGCGACAGCGGGCACGCTCGAACTCGTCTGGCTCGATGGAAAGGGCGCCGCGCTCCTCGATGGCGCGCGCATCGCCGAGCTTGCGCTCGCGAAGGAGCCCGTGCGCGTGGCCGTGTCGGGCGCCCCGGTCGCCGCGCACGCGGTGCTCGAGCGCGTCTCCGCGAAGTGACGGGTGCATGCGCTGTGGATGACCGGTGAAAGCGGTCGACGCGCGCTCCGCAGAGGCGCTCGGTCGCGGCGCACGCTTGTTTTTCGCCCGTTCCCGCACGAAATCCTGCGGCACGCGTCATGCCGCGCGATGCGGCCCTCGCCAGCGTGCATCTTCCCGGCATACCGGCGCCGCGAGTCGCGCCCGCCGAGAAAGGAGCACACGATGCTGACGGAAGAAGCAAGAAGAGAACGGATCGGCCGCATGATGGCGCTTGCGAAGGTGTATCGCGGCTGGACGGGCACGCAGCTGGCGACGGCGCTCGGACGCGAACCCTCGCGGGCCGTGCCGCTGACGGGGAACCCGAAGCTCGATCTCATCGAGCGGCTCGCCGACGCGCTCGAGTGGGAGACCGGGGAGGTCGCCGAGAGTCTCGTCGAGGGAGAACCCGCCGACGGTGGCGCCGCGCGCGATGCCGCCAACTTCGATGATCTCGACGGGCGCGCCCAGCAGGCGCATCGCGCGGGCGACTTCGCTGCGCTCGAGGCGATCGGCCACGCCATGCGCCGCGCCGCAGCCAACGCGCGCGAACGCGCGATCGCCGCGAACCGCCTCGCGGGCGCCTACGACGGATTCGGCCGCTATCCGCGCGTCCTGCGCTGCGTGCAGGAGGGGCTCGCCGAGGAGCGCATCGGCGGCGACCTCCAGCTGATGCTGCTCGTGAACCTCGCGAACGCCTACTACTCGCTGTGGAGCCTGCACGAGTCGCAATCGATCAGCGGAGCGATCGTCGAGCGTTTCGACGCAACGCCGCCGCGCGGGCGATTGCAGGGCGTGGCGCAGGCGTTCGGACTCGCGATCCGCGGCCACAGCCGCCGGCGCGCGCTCGGCCGCTGCGCGTCGGAACTCGAGGTCCTGCAGACGGCCGAGGCCGCCGAGCGCGACCTTGCCGCCGCCGAAGCGCACTACGCACGCCTCGCGCAGGAGTACGACGATCCGCAGTACCTCGGCCTGGCGAACACGGCGCGCGGCGGCGCGCTCGAGGCGCGGGTGGCGGCGGGGCGGTGCTCGGCCGACGAGGCGATCGAGGAAGTGGTGGCGCGTCTCGACGACGCGGTCGATCTCTCCGCGCCTCGCACGCCGCATCTCGTCGAAAGCTGGGGCTGGTGGAGCGTGTTCGGCGCGAACATCGCGCTGCGCGCGGGGCAGTGGCCCGCCGAGGGCGTGGCCAACCGCCCGGGCGAGCACAGCGACTTCGAGCGCGCGATCGCGATCTGTACGAACAAGGCGGCCGAGATCGCCGAACACCTCGACCACTGGTCGCTGCGCGAGCGCGCGTTCACGATGGAGTGGTTCCGCCGCCAGAGCGTCGGCCATTCGCCGCGCGGCGAGCGGGTCGCATGGACGCTCGACGCGGAGGATGTGCGGGTTCTCGTCGGCACGATGGGGCGATTCCCGCTCTTCCGGCCCACGGGGTGGGCGATCCTCGAGCACGCGGTCGTGGGGGAGGTGGCCGCGTAGCCCCGTCGCGGCGATGGGATCGGATACCTTTCCGCCATGGTCACCAAGGCCCCGGATCCAACCGTCTCCCGCCGCGCGCGTCGTGCCGCGCAGTGGGCGATCGCGGTCGGATTCGCGGGCTTTGGCCTCAAGACGACGGGATGGCTCCTCACCGGTTCCGACGCCGTCTTCTCCGACGCGCTCGAGAGCATCGTGAACATCATCGCGTCGGTCGGCGCGTTCCTCGCGATCACCTACGCCGAGCGTCCGCCCGACGAAGACCATCCCTACGGCCACGGCCCGATGGAGTTCGTGAGCGCGCTTGCGGAAGGCGTGCTGGTCGCGGCGGCGGGCCTCGTGATCCTCACGCACTGCGTGGGCACGGTCGTCCGCGGCCGCGAGCCGATTGCGGAGATCGACATCGGGTTCGCGCTCGTCTTCGCAAGCGCGGTCCTCAACGGCGTGACGGGCTTCATGCTGCTCAGGATCGGCCGCGCGGTCGGATCGGCCGCGCTCGAGGGCGACGGCAGGCATCTCCTGTCCGATCTCTGGACCACGCTCGCCGTCCTCATCGGCCTCGTCCTCGTGTGGCTCACCGGCCAGATGTGGATCGACACCGCGGTGGCGTTCGGCGTCGGCATGCTGCTTGCGGTCGTCGGCACGCGCATGGCGATGCGCGGCGTCTCGTCGATCATCGGCCTCTCCGACAAGGAGGACCACGCGCGCATCGTCGGCGTGCTCGAGGTGCATCGGTCGGGCGCGAAGGAGCCCGCGATCTGCTCGTATGCGTCGGTGCGGCACCGTCACCAGGGGCGGATTCACTTCGTCGACATGCACCTGCGCGTGCCGCGCACCATGAGCGTGGCAGAGTCGCACGACATCGCGAGTTCGATCGAGCGCGAGGTGCTTGCCGTCGTGGGCGAGGGCACCGCGACCGCCCACATGGAGCCGTGCGGCGACCCCGCGTGCGCGCGCTGCGCGGCGGCGCGCGGGGCGACGGCGTGAGCGCCGGCTGGCTGCGATGCGCGTGTCGCGCGGTCGCCGCATGCCTCGCGGTGCTCGTCGTCGCGCATGCGGCCCGGGCGCAAGACCGCGCCGAACTCCGCTGGGGCGCCGATCCGTCGGGCGGCGCGCCGTTTGCGTTCTTCGATCCGAACGATCCTTCGCGGGTCATCGGATTCGAGGTCGACATCATGGACGAACTCGCGCGGCGGCTGGGGCGCTCGCCCGTGCTCGAGCGCGCCGACTGGCTCGCGCTGTTCGACGCGCTCGAGGCGAAGCGCTGCGACATCCTGCTCAACGGCTTCGAGGTGAACGACGAGCGCGCCGCCGTCGCGCGCTTCAGCGTGCCGTACTTCCGCTACGGGCAGCAGATCGTGGTGCGCGCGGCCGACGCGGGGGGCGTCGCGTCGCTTGGCGATCTGAAGGGGAAGCGCGTCGCGGTCCTCAACGGCTCGGCCGCGGTCGATGTGCTGCGCGAGGCGGGATTTCCCGACGACGCGATCCTCCAGTACGACGACAGCCTCGCGCCCTATGTCGAGGTGCGGCTCGGACGCGCCGACGCCGCACTCGCCGAGTCGATCATCGCCGCGTACTACACGGGCGCCGATCCGGCGCTCGCGCGCGCGGGCGAGCCGTTCGCGCACGGCGTCTACGCGGCGGTGACGCGCAAGACCGACGCCGCGTTCGCGGCGGAGGTCGACGCCGCGCTGCGCGCGATGCAGCAGGATGGCGCCCTCGGCGAGATCCTGCAGCGGTGGGGTCTGTGGGACGACTCTCAGCTGGCGCTCGGCACCGCGAAGGGCCGTCCGCAGGAGATCAAGCCTGCGGCGCGCGGACCCGCGCCCGACGCGCCTGAGTCGTCGGGTGGCGACGCCGCCGGCACCATCGCGGCGGCTGTCGCGAAGGGCGCGCTCGTCACCATCCTGCTCACCGCGATCGCGATGCCGCTTGCCACGATCGCGGGGCTCTTCCTCGCGCTCGGCCGCATCTCGCCGCGTGCGTGGCTCTCGCGCGCCGCGGTCGCCTACATCACGGTCGTGCGCGGCACGCCGCTTCTCGTCCAGATCTTCCTCGTCTACTTCTCGCTGCCGCCGCTCGGGCAGTGGCTCTACGCGGCAAGCCCCGGCGCGCTGCAGTCGATCCTCGACCTCGCGGGCGGCGCGTCGTTCCTCACCTTCCCGCCGCTCTTCGTCGGCGCGTTCTGCCTCGCCGCCAACTACGCGGCCTACGAAGCAGAGATCCACCGCGCGGGAATCGAGGCCGTGCCGCGCATCCAGTGGGACGCCGCGCGCGCTCTCGGGCTTTCGCGCGGGCAGACGATCCGCCATGTGATCGTGCCGCAGGGCGTGCGCATCGCGATGCCTGGAATCGTGAACGATCTCAACAGCCTCATCAAGGACAGCTGCCTCGTGAGCGTGATCGGCGTGACCGATCTTCTCGCCGTCTCGCTCGGAATCGGCAAGGCGCGCTTCACGGTGCCCGAGATGCTCGTGATCGCGGCGACCGTCTACCTCGTCCTCTCGATCGCGGGCGATCTCCTCGGCAACTGGCTCGAGCGCCGGCTGCGCGCGCGTGGCTTCGCGACGACGCCCGCGCATGCGAAGGGAGCGCACGCATGACCGCGGCGACGACCACGCTTCTCGAGGCACGCGGCCTGACCGCGTCGCGCGGCGGGCGCGAGATCCTGCGCGGCGTCGATCTCTCGGTCGACGCGGGCGAGCGCGTGGTGATCCTCGGCGCGAACGGCTCTGGCAAGTCCACCTTGCTGCGCGTCCTCGCGGGGCTCGACCGCGCCGACGCAGGCACGGTGCGCGGCGAAGGCCTCGGGCTCGTCTTGCAGCAGGGCGCGCTCTTCCCGCATCTCTCGGTGCTCGACAATGTCGCGCTCGCGCCGCGCGTGCGCGGATTCGCGGATCCGGCCGCACGGGCGCGCCGCGCGCTGGCCTCGGTCGACATCGACCGCCCCGACGCGATGCCGCACGAACTCTCGGGCGGTCAGCAGCAGCGTGTGGCGATCGCGCGCGCGCTTGCGCTCGAGCCGCGCGTGCTGCTTCTCGACGAACCGACGAGCGCGCTCGACCCGGGCGCCACGCGCGACATCGAGCGCACGCTCGTCGAGCTCTCGACCGCGGGAATCGCATCGGTGATCGTCACGCACGACCTGCCGTTCGCCGCGCGCGTGGCGTCGCGCACGCTCGCGCTCGAGGGCGGCCGGCTCTCGTCACGCGCGTAGCAGCACGCTGGCGGCGATGGCCGCGAGCTCGACGCGCATCACGCAGGGCCCCAGCGACACCGTCGCCGCGCCGAGCGCGCGCAGCTCGGCGATCTCCGCGTCCTCAAAGCCGCCTTCCGGCCCGATGAAGACCGTGCGCGGAGTTGCCGGCGCGAGGCCCGCGGTCCACTCGGCGAGCGCGCGCGCACCTGCGGTGTGCGCCACCGCGATCGCAGCGCCGCGCGCGATCTCCGCGCGGGCGACGGCCGCAAGCGCGCCTCCTGCGACGAGTTCCGGCATCCACGCGCGCTTCGCCACCTTCGTCGCTTCGGCGAGGATCCGGTGCCAGCGCTCGCCGCGGTCGAGCTTGTCGGCATCGACCACGCTGCGCGCGCACTCGATCGGCACAAGCCGCGAGACCCCCGCCTGCGTCGCGCCGTCGAGCAAGGTCGACAGGCGGTCGCCCTTCGGCACGGCAAAGGCCACCGTGACCTCGGGCGACAGCGCCGGCGCCATCTCGCGCGTCACGACCTCGACGAGCCGATCGCCATGCCGGGCGCGTTCGCCCGTGATGCGCGCGGTCGCGAGCGTGCCGTAGCCGTCGAAGAGCGTGATCGTGTCGTCGGCGCCGAGACGCCGCACATCGAATGCGTGGCGCGCCTCGTCACGCGGGATCTCGACCGAGCCGCCGGGCTCGGGAATGGCGGAGACATGGAGCCAGAGCGATGACACTGCGGTTCACCAGCGGGAATCTGTCTGCGAAGAAGGCCCGCCGTGTGGCGGGCCTTCGTTCGGTCGAATGGAGCGTACCGGGATCGAACCGGTAACCTATGCCTTGCAAAGGCATCGCTCTCCCAATTGAGCTAACGCCCCGACGCCCGCAGTATAGCGGGTTACTTCGCGGGCTCGTTCGGCTCGCTTCCGGTGGCGGTGGCGCCGACCGGAGTACTGGCCGAGGGCGAGCTGCTCGCCGGATTGATGTCGCGCGAGCTGAGCGGGCCGATCTGGGTCGGCGCGATCGTGTTGAGGCGCAGGCTCTCGTCGTAGCGCATCGGGCCCTTCACGCCGATCAGCAGGCCGAGCATCGACGGGAGGTCGAACTCGGGCGTCGGCAGGATGTAGGCGATGGTCTGGCCCGTGCCCTGGTCCTGAAGGCGGTAGAGGAGCGGCAGGCGCTCGCCGTTGTAGACGCTCGACGCGTTGAGGCGGCCAACCGCGTCCCACGGCTGGCGCGTCTTCATCGCGAGCTCGAGGTTGGCGACGCCGTCGACGCTCGCGTTCGCCTTCTGGCGAAGCGCTGCGATCTCGAGGAGGCCCTTCTGCACATCGATGCGCACGGCGATCTGCTCGGCGCGACGCGTCGCGGCGATCGACTCGCTGCGCGGAGTGGACGGATCCTCGGAGAGCGCGAGGAAACGCTCGCGCAGCTGCTCGAGCTCCGCGGTCTCGACGGGCTCCTTCGCGACGCGCTGCCACACGGCGTCGATGTCCTTGAAGCGCGTGCGGCGCACCTTCTCGACGACCTGCTCGCGCGTGTCGGTCTTGCCCGCGGTCTGATTCGCGGGGGTCGCCTTCGGAGCGAGCTTCGTCTCGGTGGTCGCGGTGTCCTGCGTCGGATCGGGATCGACAGGGTTCGAATCGGCCTCGACCTTCTCGCCGACCTGCACGGGCGGCTCGTTCGTCGTGGTGGTGTTCGGCACGCTCGGCGCGTCGGTGGTGGTCGGCGCGGTGGTCGGCGCGGTGGTCGCAGGCGCGGTGGCGCCGGTGGCCGGAGTGATCGCGCTGGCATTGATCCAACCGACGGTCTTCGTGTTGAGCGCAACCTTGTAGAAGGTGTCGCGCTGGCCCTTCACTTCGCCGAGCACGGGCATCTCGTCGCCAGCGACGAGGAAGCCGATGGCCTTCCAGCTGCTGTCGGGATTCCAGTTCGCCTCGGCGTTCGGCGCGCTGATCTGCGCGCGCGACGAGACCTTGATCGACTTGCCGTCGGCCGACAGCGCGATGCCGGGGCCGGCCTGCACGAAGCCGAACCAGCCGTCGAACGCGGAGCCGCTCGTCTGCACGGCGACCCATCCGACCTGCTCCTCGACGACCTTCACGGTCGCGCCTTGGCGCAGGCTGCCGAAGGGGTAGCCGCTCTCGACGCTCGGTGCGGCGCGCACGAGCGTGCTCTCGACGGCGATGGTGGTTTCGTACGGCGTCTTCGCTGCTGGCTTCGTGGCCGGCGCGGTGTTCTGCGCAAGCGACGAAAGAGTGAACGCATCCAGTGCGAAGGGGACAATGGCGATGCCTGCGACGAGCGCAGCGCGAGCGAAGGACGAACGAATGGTCATGGCGGGATCGTATCGAAATGACTCGCAAGTGGGCGGGGGAAATCGCAGGTTTCCACGGCGGCACGCCCGTCCGCCAAACGCGCCCGCGGACCTCGGCTGCGACCACCTCGGAGGTCGCCCGCCGCTACCATCCGCGCCCATGCGTCGAAGCCGTTCCTCCTCCCTCCGCACGCTCGCCTCCACGGCCTTCCTCTTGGGAATCGCGGGGTTGGTGCCGGCCGCCTGCCAGTCGCCGCTTGCATCCTCCGAAGACGACCGACTTTCCGACAGTCTCGAGTCGGGGATCCGCGCGAGCACCGAGCGTCAGCTCGCGAGTGTGCCCATTCCGCCCGCGGCCACGGTCGGTCCGACCGAGACCGATGTCGACCGCATGCTTGCGCCGCGGCGGGGCGACCTCGAGAAGATGGGGCCGCAGTCGGCCGCGCTCGGAACCACGGTGTCTGGCATCGTGCCGCTGACGGGGCAGCCGCCGGAGCGGGTGGTGCTGTCGCTCCGCTCGGCGATCCTCGCCGCCGTCGCCAACAACCTCGATGTCCAGACCGCGCAGCTCGAGAAGGCGATCACCGACGCCGATGTGACGCGCGCAGAGGCCGCCTTCGACTGGGTCGTGGGCGCCGGCGCCGGGTTCGACCGAGTCGACCAGCCGTCGGTCGGCATCCTCTTCCCGGGCTCCGGGTCGACCGTGATCCCCAATGTCACGAACCAGCGCAACTGGTCGTTCAACGCGGGCGTCGGACGCCAGCTCGAGTCGGGCGGCTCCGTGTCGCTGTCGGCCGCGACGACGCGCATCAACAACCTCGACAGTTCGCTGTACACGCCGGATCCCGCGTGGCAGAGCGCCGTCACCCTGGGCCTGACCCAGCCGCTTCTCCGCGGTTTCGGCTCCGATGTTGCGCTCGCGCAAGTGCGGCTTGCGCAGAACCGCGACCGCCTCGCGCAGGAGCAGGTTCGGGCGGATCTCCTCGCGGTCGTGGCGCGCACCGAGCAGGCGTACTGGGCGCTCGTCAGCGCCCGCGCCCGGCTCGTGAGCGCGGAGTGGCTCGTGAGCGTGGGCGAGGAAGTGCGCGATGTCCTCGCGAAGCGCCGCGAGTTCGACGCGACCGTCGCCGAGTACGCGAACGCCGTCGCCACGGTCGAGTCGCGCAAGGCGCTTGTGCTCGAGGCGCGGCGCAGGCTGTCCGAGGCCGGCAACAACCTCAAGGCGATCCTCAACGACCCGAACATCCCGGTCGGCGGCGAGATCGATGTGGTGCCGGCCGATGCGCCGAGCGACGCGGCGTTCCAGGCCGATCTGCGCAAGTCGATCGAGACCGCGCTTGCGAACGCGCCGGTGATCCAGCAGGCGCTCATCGCGATCGACAGCGCTGGTATCGGCGTGACCGTCGCCGACAACGGCCGCCTGCCGCAGCTCGACCTCGCGGCGAACATCGCTTGGTTCGGCCTGCAGGACGACTTCGGCGACAGCTACGGCGACATCGCCTCGGGCGACTTCATCAACTACGCGGCGGGGCTGCAGTTCAGCCACGCGCTCGGCAACCGCGCGGCGGAGTCGACCTACCGCGAGGCGCGCCTGCGCCGCTCGCAGGCGGTCGTGGCCTACGACAAGGCCGTGCAGGGCACCGTGCTCGCCGTCAAGAACGCGCTCACCGACTGCGTGGCGTATCGCCAGCTCGTCGAGCAGAACCGCACCTTCCGCCTCGCGCAGGCGGAAAACCTGCGCGCGCTGCTCGTCGACGAGAAGACGCTCGCCGCGCTCACGCCCGAGTTCCTGCAGCTCAAGTTCCAGCTGCAGAACGGCCTGGCGTTGGCGGAAGACCAGTACTTCGCGTCGCTCGTCGGCTACCAGAGCGCGCTTGCCGCGCTCGCGCAGGCGATGGGCACGGGCCTCGAGGCAAACCGCATCGAGATCGCGCCCGCGCCGAAGGCTGAGTGAATCGTCCGCTCAGGGCTTCGCGGCGTTGTTGCGTCGCGCGGTCGCGCGCATGAGGCGGTCGCGTGCCGCATCCCACAGGCCACCGGTCTCGGTCGGCGGCACGATCAGAATCGCAGCGGGGCGCGTGCCGTCGGCGCGGCGCAGCGTCGAGTAGAGCATCTGCGCGTAGGCGTTCGCGTGGCGGGGCAGCGCGAAGAGCTCATGCGGCGCGGGCACGGTGGTGCCGGCGGGCGCGATCACGGCGACGGGCGCGGTTTCCTGGGCGAGGCGCGCGGCGAGCTCGCGTTCGGCGACGAGTTCGGCGCGCGTGTCTGGCGCGTAGTGCGAGGGGCTGGTGCCGGGGCTCGCGCCTTGCGTGTGCGAGGCGAAGATCGCGACGGGCGTGCCAAGGACGCGCGACAGGTCGTCGGTGGTCACGGCGCCCGGGCGCAGCACGGCGGGGCGCGCGCGGGAAAGGTCGAGCACGGTCGACTCGAGGCCGACCTCGCACGGGCCGCCGTCGAGGATCGGAAGGTCGTCGACATCGGCGAACTCGGCGGCGACATCGGCGGCCGAGGTCGGCGAGATGCGGCCGCTGCGGTTCGCGCTCGGCGCGGAGAGCGGTCCGCCGAAGGCCTCGATCAGCGCGCGCGCGACGGGATGCGCGGGCGCGCGCACGGCGACGGTGGTGCGGCCGCCGACGCTCGAGGCGCAGATCTCGGTGCGGCGGGGCAGGATGATCGCAAGGGGCCCCGGCCAGAAGGCGTCTGCGAGCTTCTGCGCGCGGATGTCCCACCCGATGACGGTGCGCTTCGCCATGGCGGAGTCAAGCACATGCGCGATGAGCGGGTTCGACGAGGGGCGCTGCTTGAGCCGGTAGACCTCGGCGACCGCGGCTTCGCTGGTCGAGTCGCACGCAAGCCCGTAGACGGTCTCGGTGGGGAAGGCCACGGCATGCCCGCGCCGCAGGCGCTCGGCGCACTGCGCAATCGCAGCGGAATCTGGCTGCAAGATCACGGGCATCCGCACAATGTAGCGGAAAGCGGAGGGCTCCAAACGGTGCACGGCACGTGCCAGTCAGTGCCAGGCACTGCACGGCACGTGCCGTGCACGCGCTGAAGCGAGTCGCACATGCCGTGCACACGCTTGAGCGCCCACGGCTGCGGCCGCTCCCTTTGGCGAGAAAGGCGCGACGAGCGCGTCCGCGACAGGCGCGCCGCGATTCACACGCCACCGCACTCCGGGCACGCGGCGCCGCGCGCGCGGCCCTTGCTCGTTGCCCCGGCCACTCCGAGGTCGGCTACCGGCACGCCCAATGCGTAGCCGCAGCGACGACATCGTCCTTCGCGGGCCCGGCGTTCCTGCAGGTCGCGATGCCGCCAGCGGAAGAGCACGGCAGCGAGGAGACACGCCGCGCCCATCAGGAGCAGATTCCAAACCGCACCGCGCACGAGCAAGGTGTATCCGTATCGAGTCTCCTGACCGCTCGTGCTGCATGCGGACCACATCGCGATGCCGCGCATCGGCCAGCCAGCGATCACCAGACGAACACTTGCGCATGGCCCGGCCGCCGTCGCATCGTCGATCGCAGCGATGATCCCCTGATCTCGATGCGGGAACCGGAGCGACGGGCTCCAGGACTTCTGCATCGACTCGGTTGGATAGCACACCGTGATGCGTTCGAAGAGGGTCGACGGTCCGTTCTTCACAACGACTGGAAGCCCGGTCCCGTCGAGATCAACAAGGTTGGAGGCCGAAGGAGGGGGCTGCGACCGACCCATGAGGAGTCCAGCCACCGAGATCAGTGCGGCAGCGACAAGCGCGGCGAACACAGCGGACGGCAAGAGCATGGAAGTGCGGTCCGCTGAGGATCGACCCATGGCGATATCCACGGACTGTAGCGCGAGTGTCGGCGGTGCTCACTCGACCTCCTTGACGCTTGCCGTGGCGGCCGTCGTCATCACGGTGCGGTCGGATTTGTGAGCCCGCACTCTTGCTCGTTCGGTGGGATCTCAGGCGGGCGCGCAGACATCCCGCAGTCCTCGGGTCTGGCAGCCAAACTCCTCCAAACGGTGCACGGCACGTGCCAGTCAGTGCCAGGCACTGCACGGCACGTGCCGTGCACGCGTCTAGCGGTCGCGGCGGCGGCCGCTCCCTTTGGCGATGGAGGAGAGGTGAGCGCGTCCGTGACAGACGCGCCTCGGTTCACGCGCCGCCACACTCCGGGCACGCCGCGCCGCGCGCGAGGCCCTTGCGTGAATATCCGCAGCGCGGGCACCTGTCGCCTCGCCCGCGGAACTTCGCGAGTCCCGCGCGAGCCGCCCGCGACACGCCGACGCCCGCGAGCGTGAGCGGCACGCCGAGGATCAGCGAGTTCGCGAGGAACGGAAGCCAGAGCGGCTTCCACGGAAGTCCGGTGGCGGGGAGCGCGAGTTGCGCGCCTTCAGGATGACGAAGCGGGGGGATCGCGCACAAGCCGTCAGACCACCATTTGTTCGTGTCGAGCTGGGCCGATCCAGCGGGGTCGTCCCACTCGAGGTCTTCGCGCCATCCGCGCACCACCAGGCAACGAATCGGCCAGCCGTAGGCGCGGACCTCCTCCGTCGTGATCCCGCCCGCACGCCACTCAACGCGACGCGCCACATCTGGGTCCGGCGCTCCAGGGTCGAGGTCGATCCGGATCGTCGACGCCGGCGTCTCGCCGCGCAGAAGTGCCCACCTTGGCAGCCGGGCCGACTCCCACTCGGCCTGCGTCTCCGTGAAAAACCGCGCGGCGCGAGGCGTCCCCCGTCCGACGAGGGCTGCAGGTACGCCACTCGGAAGCCCCGTTCGCACGCGGACATCGCCGCCGAAGTCAAGGTAGTTGCTCAGCTCCGCCCATGTGATCTCATCGGGCCCGCCTTGCGGCGACGGAACCAAGGTGAATCGTCGAACGAAGAAGGAGTCGCTCAGTCCGGGTCCGGCTCTCCACACGACGCACCAAAGGCGTCCCTGATCGTCTTCGGCTTCAAGGCTGAATTCAGGATTCGCGGCGCGCTCCGCGTCGATGTCGCGATCCGCCCACACGCGTGGGCCGACATGCCACGACCGCGGCGTGAGGGCGGTCCACCATCTCAATGGAGCGGGCCTCGACTCTCCCGACTCACCGCCACCGATGGCGTCGGCGTCGTACACGAATCGGTACTGCGCGAGGCCTTGCGGCGAGGGGACGGACTCATCCCACGCGGCCATCCAGCTCAGGCCGATCGTCACGCACGCGCCGACAACGGCCGAGCAAAGTACCGCACGGCACGCGAGCGAAATCCACGCCCGTCGTCGTAGCACTGTGAAGCCGTGATTCACGGCCACCATGCTAATGGGGGCCGAGCGCGGTCGAGGTCTGCCGGCTGCTGTTGCCGATCCAAGCACCGCAGGCCGCAGTCGCGACCGCTACAGCATCGGAATCTTGACCGCTTCCTGCCGCGCGCACTGCTTGGCGAGCTCGTAGCCCGCGTCGGCGTGGCGGAAGACGCCCATCATCGGGTCGTTCGTCAGGACGCGCTCGATGCGCGCGGCGGCGTCGTCGCTGCCGTCGGCCACGATCACCTGGCCCGCGTGCTGCGAGAAGCCGATGCCGACGCCGCCGCCGTGGTGGAAGCTCGTCCAGCTGGCGCCGCTTGCGGTGTTGACCGCGAAGTTGAGGATCGCCCAGTCGCTCACCGCGTCGGTGCCGTCGAGCATCGCCTCGGTCTCGCGGTTCGGGCTCGCGACGCTGCCGCAGTCGAGGTGGTCGCGGCCGATCACGATCGGCGCCTTCACCTTGCCGCTGCGCACGAGCTCGTTGAACAGAAGCCCCGCCTTGTGGCGCTCGCCGAGGCCGAGCCAGCAGATGCGCGCTGGGAGACCTTGGAACGCGATGCGCTCGCCTGCCATCGTGATCCAGCGCTTCAGCGACGCGTCGTGCGGGAACAGCTTGAGGATCGCCTCGTCGGTCGCCTTGATGTCGGCCGGATCGCCCGACAGCGCCACCCAGCGGAACGGCCCGCGGCCCGTGCAGAACTGCGGGCGGATGTACGCGGGCACGAATCCCGGGAACGCGAACGCGTCGGCGAACCCGTGGTCGAGCGCGCGCTGGCGGATGTTGTTGCCGTAGTCGAACACCTTCGAGCCCTTGTGCAGGAACCCGACCATCAGGCGCACATGCTCCTCCATCGAGGCGCACGCAAGCTCCTGATATTCGGCCGGGTTCTGCTCGCGCAGGATGTCCGCGCTCTCGCGGCTCATGTCGGCGGGGTAGTAGCCTTCGAGCGGATCATGCGCGCTCGTCTGGTCGGTGAGCGTCTCGGGCAGGATGCCGCGCGCGTCGAGGCGGCGCAGGAGGTCGACGATGTTGCCGAGCCAGCCGACGGAAATCCCGTTGTTCTTGCCTTCCCTCGCCTGCGCGGTCAACTCGAGCGCACGGTCGATCGCGACATCGATGTCCTCGTGCATCTCGTCGAGGTAGCGGTCGTGGATGCGCTTCTCGAGCCGCTCGCGGCAGATGTCGGCGATGAGGCAGGTGCCTTCGTTCATCGTGATCGCCAAGGGCTGCGCGCCGCCCATGCCGCCGCACCCGCCCGTCACATTCAGCGTGCCGCGCAGCGACCCGCCGAAGTGCTGGCGCGCGCATTCGGCGAAGGTCTCGTAGGTGCCCTGCAGAATCCCTTGCGTTCCGATGTAGATCCACGAGCCCGCGGTCATCTGGCCGAACATCATCAGGCCCTTCGCGGCAAGCTCGTCGAACTTCGCCTGCGTGGCCCAGTGCGGCACGAGGTTCGAGTTCGCGATGAGGACGCGCGGCGAATCCTTCGTGGTGCGCACGATGCCCACGGGCTTGCCGCTCTGGACGAGCAGCGTCTCGTCGGGCGCGAGGCTCTTCAAACTCGCGATGATCGCGTCGAAGCACTCCCAGTTGCGCGCGGCCTGGCCGCGGCCGCCGTACACCACGAGGTGCTCGGGGCGCTCCGCGACCTCGGGGTCGAGGTTGTTCATCAGCATGCGCATGGCGGCTTCGGCCGCCCACGACCTGCAGGTGAGGGTGTTGCCGCGCGGAGCACGGATCACGCGGGCGGGAGCGTCGACATGCGATTGCTGCGTCGTCATGCGACGAGTGTAGCGGGGGCGCTACGGCCTCGAAAACGCGCCATGCGCGATCAATTGCTCGATCGCGCGGATATCGGGCGACAGCACGCGGTCCTTCGCGAGCTTCGGCACGGCGGCGCGCACCGCGGCGTGCGCCTTCTCGACGCCCGCGCCCGACTTGAGCGGGCGGTGCGCCTCGAGCGCCTCTGCCATCACCAGCATCTCGATCGCGACCACGCTTCGTGCGAGCGCAACGCTGCGCGTCGCCTTGAGGGCGCTCGTCGCGCCGAAGCTGTTGTAGTCCTCGATGCCCGCGCTCGTCGGGATGTTGGTCACGCTCGCGGGCATTGCGTTGCCGGCGAGCTCGTTCACGCACGCGGCGGCCGCGTACTGCGCGATCATCAGGCCGCTCTCGACGCCCGGATCCTTCGCCAGATACGGCTTGTGCGCGACGAACTGGTCGAAGCCCGACACCACCCAGAAGGTGCGGCGCTCGCTGATACCCGCGACATGGCTGCACGCGACGGCGAGGAGGTCGAGGGCGATCGCAAGCGGCATGCCGTGGAAGTTGCCGCCCGAGACGATGTCGCCGCAGATTGGGTCGCCGCGGATTGGGTCGCCCGCGCCGTTTCCGTCCTTCGCGAACACAAGCGGATTGTCGGTCACCGCGCCAAGCTCGCGCTCGACCGCACCCTCGACATACTTGAAGGCATCGAGCGCGGCGCCGAGCACCTGCGGCATCGCGCGCAGCGAGTAGGGGTCCTGCACGCGCGGGTCGTTCTCCGCATGCGAGCGCACGATCTCGCTTCCCGACAAGAGTCCGCGCAGACGCGTCGCGACCTCGATCTGCCCCGGCTGCCGGCGAATCTCGTGGATGCGCGCGTCGAGGAACGCATCGGTCGCCTTCGCTGCGTCGATCGCCATCGCGGCGGCCGCGAGCGCGGCATCGAAGACCGAGCGGAAATCGTGGCAAAGCAGCGCGCCCGTCGCGCACATCAGGTGCGTGCCGTTGAGAAGCGCGAGGCCCTCCTTTTCCTCGAGATCAAGCCCGCCGAGCCCGAGGCTCCTGAGCACCCACGCCGACGGCTCGACGCGGCCGCGGTGCCAGCACTCGCCTTCGCCGAGCACGACGAGCGCCGCATGCGCGAGCGGCGCAAGGTCGCCCGACGCCCCGACCGACCCACGCGACGGAATCGCAGGGTCCACATGCTCGTTGAGGAGCGTGACGATCCGCTCGAGCGTCTCGACGCGCACGCCCGACGCGCCGCGCGCGAGGCTCGCGGCAAGCGTCGCCATGAGCGCGCGCGAGGTCTCGCGCGGCAGGTACTCGCCCACGCCGCAGGCGTGCGAGCGGATGATGTTCTTCTGGAGGTCGCGCGCGCGGTCGCGGTCGATGCGCACGCGCGAGAGGCTGCCGAAGCCCGTGTTGAGCCCGTAGACGGCGCGGTCGCCTGCAAGCGCCGCGGCCACCACCGCGCGCGACGCAGCCACGCGCTCGCGTGCCGCCGGTGCAAGTTCGACACGCACGGGAGAGCCGAGCGTCGCGCGCGCCACGCGCACGAGATCGTGGATCGAGAGGGGCGAGCCGTCGAGCACGACGGGAGCGCTCGCGGCGGGCGTGTTGGTTGAGGTCGGCGCGGCCATTGGGGACGGGAATATACGGGCAACGAGCGGTGCTTCGGGAACGAACGCCGCCTGAGAACGGCTATGCTTGCGGCCCCGCGCGGTTTCGCGCACACTGCGACCATGGACACCGCCACCCGCCGCATGATCGTCCTCTGCCTCGCCATCGCCCTTGCGGCGGTGGTGTGCGCGGCGGTGGTGCCGACGCTCGAGAGCGTGCGTGGAATCCCGGGCCCGACGATCGCCGACAGCGGTCGCCCGATCCTCGCGTTCGTCGCGGTGCTGGCCGCCTTCGCGGCGGCCACCGCGCTTGCGGCGTTCATCGCGCGGAAGGTCAACGCGGTCGTCGCGCTCTTCGTCGTCGGCTGCGGCGTCGGCATGATCGCCATGCGCACCGGCGCCGTGCGCGACCTCGTGTTCGGCGAATCGAGCCTCAAGCTCGCGGCCGTCGAGTGCGCCGTGTGGACCGCGCTCATCGTGGCGGCGTGCCATGTCATCTTCCGCTTCAGCGGCGGCCTCCCCGACATCCCCAAGACGCACGAGGACGAGATCGACTCGCCCGTCGGGCGCAGCGCGCGGCTGTCGTGGCTCGCCGGAATCGGCGGCGTCGTTGCCGCGTGGTTCGCGGTCGCGACGCTCACGAAGGGGCAGGCGGTCGGCGCCGCTGTTCTCGGCGGATTCGTGTCGGGTGCGATCGGCCGCGTGCTTGCTCCGCGCACGACGCCGGTCTACCTCGCGGCTGCGCCGATGGCCGTCTTCACCGTCGCCTACGCCTTCATGGCGTTCACGGTGCAGGGCGAGCCCGCGACCGAACTCGTCACGGGCGGTTTCCCGAGGCTCCTGCGCATCATGCCGCTCGACATGGCCGCCGGATCGCTGGTCGGCACCTCGCTCGGGTTCGGCTTCATGCGCAGTTTCACCGAGCCCAAGACGGCCTGACGCCGGCCCCGACCTCCATCATGTCCACCGCCACCAATCCGCTTTCGCTTCTCGTCACCGGAACCATCGGCATCGACACCGTCGAGACGCCCTCTGCGCGCGCCGAGCGCGTCCTCGGCGGAAGCGCCGCGTACTTCGCGGCGGCCGCGAGCAGGCTCGCGCCCGTGCGCCTCGTCGGCGTCGTGGGCGACGATCTCCCCGCGCATCACCGCACGATCCTCGAGGGGCTGAAGGGCGTCGATCTCCGCGGCCTCGAGACGCGTGCGGGCGGCAAGACCTTCGCGTGGGGCGGCAAGTACCTGCTCAACCTGAACGAACGCGAGACGCTCTTCACCGAGCTCGGCGTCGTGGCCGAGGCGCCGCCGCAGGTGCCCGCCGCGTTCACC
>Ga0209985_10001083_pt1 | contig 27856 bp, 24 predicted proteins | sample NOAtaG_FD_187305 | JGI IMG/M metagenome (GOLD analysis project Ga0209985, IMG submission 187305) | Freshwater lake microbial communities from Lake Erie, under a cyanobacterial bloom - NOAA_Erie_Diel6S_1000h metaG (SPAdes) (version 2) | ecosystem: Environmental > Aquatic > Freshwater > Lake ...
ACCTCCGACCCGCACTCGGCCACCGCGCAGTTCTTCATCAACGTGGCCGACAACGCCTTCCTCAACCACAGTGCGCCAACCGCGCAGGGCTGGGGCTACTGCGTATTCGGCAAGGTGGTCGAGGGGCGCGACGTGGTCGACCGGATCAAGAGCGTGGCCACCACCCGCCACGGCATGCACCAGGACGTGCCGGAGCAGGACGTCGTGATCGAGCGCGCCGAGGCCGTCCAGTAGCGCCGCTGCCCGCGTGACATTCTTCAGCCTGCCGCCCACGCTGGCGGCGCGCACCAACCGGATCGCCCTGCGCGATCCGGCCTTCATCTCCGACCTGCACCTGAATGCCGCGCAGCCGGCCACGCGCGCGGCCTTTGTCCGCTTCTGCGCCGAGCTGGCGCCGCAGCACGCGGAGCTGGTGATCCTCGGCGATCTGTTCGAGTTCTGGGCCGGCGACGACGACCAGGATCCGGTCGGCCAAGACGTCGCCGGCGCGCTGGCGCAACTGGCGCAGCGCGGCGTCCGCGTTTACCTGATGCACGGCAACCGCGACCTGCTGCTGGGCTCGGCCTTTTGCGCCCGCGCCGGCGCCCGGCTGCTGGCCGACCCGACGCTGGCGCTGGTGGACGGGCGCGGCGTGCTGCTGGCCCATGGCGATGCCTACTGCACGCGCGACGAGGACTACATGAAGTTCCGCCGCAAGGCGCGCGGGGCGCTGTTCCAGAAGCTGTTCCTGACGCGGCCGCTGGCGCAGCGGCGGGCCCTGATCGGCCAGGCCCGCGCCACCAGCGAGGCTGCCAAGGCGGTCAAGGCGATGGAGATCATGGACGTCACGCCCTCCGAGGTCGAACTAGCGATAGCCAAGACGGGCGTGCGCACGCTGATCCACGGCCACACCCACCGGCCGGGCCGCTATCCGCACCAGATCGGAGGCCAGTCCGCCACGCGCTGGGTGCTGCCCGACTGGGACCTCGACGCCGCGCCGCCGCGCGGCGGCTACTTGCGGCTGCGCGGCGGTGAGTGGGAACTGGCGGGCATTGCGGCGTGACGCTGCGGCGGCACGGCCGGCTGCGTCCGCGGCGGTCGCCCGCGCCTGCCCCGCCTGCCCCTCCTAGCCCGCCTAGCCCGCCTGGCCCGCCTGGCCCGCCGGCTCCGCCTGCTCCGCTCGTTGCGATTACTCGTCCACCAGGCGATTGAGTTGCCGCGGATCGACCGGCGCGGCGGGCCCTTCGCCTTCATCCAGCATGATGCCCTGGCGGCGCAGCGCGGCCTTGAGCGCCTCGATCTCCCGCTGCTGGGCGGCAGCGTAGTCGATCAACCCGTGCAGCGCCTTGATGAGCGGATCGTCGCCGCCACCGCCGATGCCGTAGGCGGAAAAGCCCATCTGATTGGCCGCCTGCTCACGCTGCGCATCGGCCTCGTGGTGCAGGATGCGCGCCGGGTTGCCGACGGCCGTGCTCTCCGGCGGCACTTCCTTGACCACCACCGCGTTCGATCCGACGCGCGCGCCGTCGCCCACGGTGAAGCTGCCCAGCACCTGGGCCCCGGCACCGACGATCACCCCACGGCCCAGCGTCGGATGGCGCTTGGTGCCCTTGGCGAGCGAGGTGCCCCCCAGCGTCACGCCCTGGTAAATGGTGCAGTCGTCGCCGATCTCGGCGGTCTCGCCGATCACGATGCCCATGCCATGGTCCATGAAGACGCGGCGGCCGATGACCGCCCCGGGATGGATCTCGATGCCGGTCAGAAAGCGCGCCAGGTGCGAGACAAAGCGGCCGGGCCAGCGCAGCCCGTGCGTCCAGCACCCGTGCGCGATGCGGTGCATCCACAGCGCGTGCAGGCCGGGATAGCAGGTGACGACTTCCCAGGTGGAGCGCGCGGCCGGGTCGCGGTCGCGGATCGCTTGGATGTCCTCGCGCAGGCGGCTCAACATGCCCTTCTTCGGCAGCAACGATGAGCAACCGATTCTAGAGGCCGCGCTGCCGCCGGCCGCGCACGAGCCCTCAGGGTCAGCGAGGTCGAAGGACAGCGGCCGATCCGCCGATGCGCCGCCGTGCGCCGGGCTACCCCATGGGCCAGTCGCTGGCTGCGCAGCGCGAAGCCACCCGCTGCACGCCCGGGCAGCCGCCCGATCCGCTCACGCCGGCGGCACGGCGCGGCCCTTGCGCCCCGCCCGCTCCCGCTTGGGCTGCTCCATCGCCGCGCAGATGCCGCGCAGGATGTCGAGTTCCACGGTGGTGGGCCGCGCGCGGCCGAACAGCCGCCGCAGCCGCGCCATCAGCCGCCGCGGCGTGGCGGCGTCGTGAAAGCCAATGGCCCCGAGCGCGCGCTCCAAGTGCTCGTAGAAGCGCTCGACCGCCGCCAGGTCGGCCGGCGTCTCCTCCTCGAAGCGGCTGCGCGCCGCCGCCGCCGCGCCCGCCAGCGCCCAGCGGCACTCGTAGGCTGTCACCTGAACGGCCTGCGCCAGATTGAGCGAGCCGTGCTGCGGATCGGCCGCAATCGCGCAGCAGGCCTGGCAGCGCGCCACGTCCTCGTTGAGCAGGCCGCTGCGCTCGGGGCCGAAAACGAAGGCCACGTCGCCGGCGGCTGCCGTGTCGAGCGCTGCGCGCGCCTGTGCCGCCGCCTCCCGCAGGTCCAGCAGCGGCGGGCCGAACTCGCGCGCGTAGCCGGTCAGGGCAAAGGCCAGTTGCACGCCCGACAGCGCGGCCGCCAGCGAAGGCTGCACCTCGGCCGCCTGCAGCACGCCCTGCCCATGCGTGGCGAGCGCCAGCGCCTGCGCATCCTCCCGGAACGCCGCCACCTCGGGCGCAACCACCACCAGCCGCGCGAAACCCATGGTGCGCAAAGCCCGCGCCGCCGCGCCCACGTTGGCGGGCAGCGAGGGCTTTACGAGGACAAAGCGCACGCGGCGCACGTTCTGCTCGAAGGCGGTCATGCGGGCGGACCGGGGCCGGCACAGAGGAGAGGTCGGCGTGGGCGGGTGCCACGTAGAATGCAGTCAGTCTAGCGATGCACCGACCGACAGCCCGCCGGCCGCGCAACGCCCGCTCCTTAGCCCCGCCGGACGCTCCATGCACCCGATGCTCAACACGGCCGTCAAGGCCGCGCGCAAAGCGGGCGCGATCATCAATCGCGCCTCCCTCGACCTCGACCTGGTGCGTGTCACCGCCAAGGGCCGCAGCGATTTCGTCACCGAAGTCGACAAGGCCGCCGAAGCGGCCATCATCGACACCCTGATGCACGCCTACCCGGGCCACGCGATCCTGGCCGAGGAATCGGGCGCCAGCGCCGGCGCCGCCAGCGCCGAGTACCTGTGGATCATCGATCCGCTCGACGGCACCACCAACTTCATTCACGGTTTTCCGCAGTACGCGGTCTCGATCGCCTTGCAGCACAAGGGCCAGATGACGCAGGCCTGCGTGTACGACCCGACCCGCAATGAGCTGTTCACGGCCACGCGCGGGCGCGGCGCCTTCCTGGACGACCGGCGTATCCGCGTGTCGCGCCGGGGCAAGCTGTCGGAGTCGCTGATCGGCACCGGCTTTCCGTTCCGCCAGCTCGCCCACCTCGACGAGTACGTGCGGATGTTCAAGAAGATCACCGAGGCCACCGCCGGCATCCGCCGGCCCGGCGCGGCGGCCCTGGACCTCGCGTACGTCGCGGCCGGCCGCTTCGACGGCTTCTGGGAGTTCGGCCTGTCGCCCTGGGACATGGCGGCCGGCAGCCTGCTGATCACCGAAGCCGGCGGCATGGTCAGCGACTTCGTCGGCGAGCAGAACTGGCTGCAGAGCGGCCAGATCGTCTGCGGGACGCCCAAGGTGTTCGCCCAGTTGCTGCCGCTGGTGCAGGACGTGCACGCGCGGCCGATCGACACCCGCAACGACTGAGCTGGCCGGAGGCAACCCGCATGGCCGCTGGCGCCGACCTGCGCGAGCACACGCCGATGATGCAGCAGTACCTGCGCATCAAGGCGCAGCACCCCGGCGTGCTGCTGTTCTACCGGATGGGCGACTTCTACGAGCTGTTCTACGAGGACGCCGAGCGCGCCAGCCGCCTGATCAACATCACGCTGACCCGGCGCGGCACCTCTGCCGGGGCGCCGATCCCGATGGCTGGCGTTCCGGTGGTGTCCGTCGAGCAGTACCTTGCCCGGCTGGTGAAGCTGGGCGAGTCGGTCGCCATCTGCGAGCAGATTGGCGATCCGGCGGCCAGCAAGGGGCCGGTCGAGCGCAAGGTGGTGCGCATCGTCACGCCCGGCACGCTGACCGACGCGGGGCTGCTCGCGCACAAGGCCGATGCGGCGCTGGCCGCGGTGGCCATCGATGTCCGGCGGCAGCACGCCGGCATCGCCTGGCTGGTGCTCGCCAGCGGTGACCTGCGCGCCACCAGTTGTCCGCGGTCGCGCCTGGCCTCGGAGCTGGCGCGCCTGGCACCGACGGAAGTGTTGATCGCCGACGACCAGCGCAACCTGCTGCCGCCGCTGCCGGCGGCGGTGCAGGCGGTGCCCGACTGGCACTTCGACGCCACCCGCGGCGCCCAGTTGCTGCGCCAGCAACTGGAGGTCGCCACCCTGCAGCCCTTCGGCATCGAGGATGCGCCGGAGCTGCTGGCCGCCTGCGCGGCGCTGCTCACCTACGCGCAGCAGACGCAGGCCGAGCGGCTGGCCCACGTCGGCACGCTGAAACTGGAGCGCGAAAGCGACTACGTGGTGCTCGACCCGGCCACGCGGCGCAACCTGGAGATCTCCGAGCCGCTGCGCGACGAAGATGGCCCGACGCTGTTCCGCCTGCTCGACCACTGCGCCACCGGCATGGGCAGCCGTCGGCTGCGCCACTGGCTGCATCATCCGCTGCGCGATGCCGCCGTGGCGTGCGCGCGCCACGCGCTGGTCGGCGCGCTCATCGAAGGCGAGCGCCATGCCGCGGTGCTTGAGACGCTGCGGCCGGTGCCGGATCTGGACCGCATTGCCGCACGGGTGGCCCTGAAGAGCGCCCGCCCGCGCGAGCTGGCGGCGCTGCGCGATGCGCTGCCGCAACTGGAGCAGGCCGCACGCCTGGCGGCCGCCCTGCCCGGCCCGCTGGCGGGCGAGCTGGCGGTGCAGGCTCAGCCGCCGGCCGGCCTGCATACGCTGCTCGCGGCACGGCTGCTCCCGGAGCCCGCCTTCGCGCCGCGCGATGGCGACGTGATCGCCGCCGGCTGCGATGCCGAACTGGACCAACTGCGCGCGCTGCGCGACAACGCCGGCGCCTTCCTGGTGGAACTGGAAGCCCGCGAGCGCCAGCGCACGGGCATCAGCAACCTGCGCGTCGAATACAACCGCGTGCACGGCTTCTTCATCGAGGTCACGCAGGGCCAGCTCGACAAGGTGCCCGAGGACTACCGGCGCCGGCAGACGCTGAAGAACGCCGAGCGCTTCATCACGCCGGAACTGAAGGCCTTCGAGGACAAGGCGCTGTCGGCGCAGGAGCGCGCGCGCGCACGCGAGCGCGAGCTGTACGAGGCGCTGCTGGCGCAACTGGCGCCGCAGGTGGCGGCACTGCTGCGCTGTGCCGACGCGCTGGCCACCCTCGATGCCCTGGCGGCGCTGGCCCGCCATGCGCAGGCCGCCCGCTGGGTGGCACCCGAACTGACCGCGACGCCGGGGCTCGATCTGGCGGGCGCGCGCCATCCGGTGGTCGAGGGCCAGATCGAGTCCTACATGCCCAACGACTGCGCGCTCTCGCCGCAGCGCCGGCTGCTGGTGATCACCGGCCCCAACATGGGCGGCAAATCGACCTACATGCGGTCGGTGGCGCTGTGCGCGCTGCTGGCGTTCGCGGGTAGCTGGGTGCCGGCCACCCGGGCGCGCTTCGGCCCGCTCGACCGCATCCTCACCCGCATCGGCGCCGCCGACGACCTGGCGCGCGGCGCCTCGACCTTCATGGTGGAGATGACCGAGGCCGCGGCCATCCTCAACCAGGCCACCGAGGCCAGCCTGGTGCTGATGGACGAGATCGGCCGCGGCACCTCCACCTTCGACGGCCTGGCGCTGGCCGGCGCGATCGCGCGCGAGCTGGCCGAGAAAAACCGCTGCCACACCCTGTTTGCCACCCACTACTTCGAACTGACGCAACTGGCCGAGGCGCTGCCGGAAGTGGCCAACGTGCATGTGGCCGCCACCGAAAACCGCGGCAAGGTGGTGTTCCTGCACGAGGTGCGCGACGGTGCGGCCAGCCGCAGCTATGGCCTGGCCGTGGCGCAGCTCGCCGGCGTCAACGCCGCCGTGGTGCGGCGGGCGCGCGCGCTGCTCACGCAACTGGAGGAGCGCGCGGCCGGCACGCGGCCGCAGCTCGACCTGTTTGCCGCCGGCGCGGCGCCGGCCGCAGCCGAGGTCGAGCCGCACGACCCGCTGCGCGAACGCCTGGCTGAACTGGACGTCGACGCCCTCGCACCGCGCGAGGCACTGGCGCTCCTGTACGAACTGAAGGCGCAGGCCCAGGCGCGCTGAAGCCGCGCGCAGGCCCGGCTGCGCCGTCAGTGGCGGGTTGGTCCCGCGCGGTGCGCTCCCACCTCGATGAAGTCCGGCAGCGGCCGCCGCTCGGCCGCTGCCCGCAACTCCTCGCTGGCCGGCTCCACCGCCACCACCTCGACGTCGAAGCGCAGCGCGCGCCCGGCCAGCGGGTGGTTGCCGTCGAGCACCGCCACCGTATCGCTCAGGTCCACCACGCGGTAGATGCGGCCATCGGGCATCGCGCCGGGCAGTCCCTCGAACTGCATGCCCAGGTCCACGTCCTGCCCGAGCCGCTCCAGCGCAACGAGGTGCAGCAGGCTGGCGTCGTCGGCGCCGAAGGCGTCTTCCGGCTCCAGGTGCAGGCTGGCCCGGTAGCCCGCCTCGTGGCCGGCGAGCGCCTGCTCCACCTTGGGGAAGATGTCGCCGGCGCCGTGCAGGTAGACGAGGGGCTGCTCGGTCTGCTCGAGCAGCTCGCCCTGCGCATCGAACAGGCGCACGTTCAGGCTGACGAGGCTGCCGGGGACGATCTTCATGGCGGGGGCTGCGAGCCGTGCAGGCAAACGGAAAGCTGCCCTATTCTCGCACCCGCATGAAGTCCCGCTCACACGATCACCCTGCGGCGCTGCGCGCCGCCGCCGGCGCCTTGCCGGCGCCGCTGACCCATCTGGGCCGTCTGCCGGTGGCCCGCTTCATGCGGGACTACTGGCAGCGCAGACCACTGCTGATCCGCCAGGCGTTCTCCGACTGGACCGCGCCGCTGCGCTGGAACGACCTGGCTGCCCTGGCGCAGCGCGACGACGTCGAGTCGCGGCTGGTCAGCGCCGCCGGCGGTCGCTGGTTGCTGCGCCACGGCCCCTTCACGGCGCGGCAGTTGCCGGCCCGCTCACGCCCGCACTGGACCCTGCTGGTGCAGGGCGTCGATCTGCACCTGCCTGCCGCCCACGCGTTACTGGCCCGCTTCCGCTTCGTGGCCGACGCGCGGCTCGATGACCTGATGGCGAGCTACGCCACCGACGGCGGCGGCGTCGGGCCGCACGTCGACTCGTACGACGTGTTCCTGCTGCAGGCGCAGGGGCGGCGGCGCTGGCGCATCGGCCGCCAGCGCGACCTGGCCTTCGTGCCGGGGCTGCCGCTGAAGATCCTCGCCGACTTCCGGCCGACCCGGGAGTGGCTGCTCGAACCGGGCGACATGCTGTACCTGCCGCCGGGGGTCGCCCACGAGGGCGTGGCGGTCGGCGGCGACTGCATCACCTGCTCGATCGGCTTTCGGGCGCCGCGCTGGCGCGAACTGCTCGATCCCTGGCTCGATGCCCTGTCTGAGCGCGCCGAACTGCGCGGCCAGTATGCCGATCCGGGCGCGGCCGTGGCGCGGCGACCCGGGCGCCTGCCGGCGGCGCTGGTGCAGGCTGCGGCGGCAGCCTTGGGGCGGGTGCGGCCCGGCCGCGCCGACGCCGTGCGTGCGCTGCTGGCGCACCTGACCGAGCCCAAGGCGCACGTCCGCTTCGCTGCGCGCCGCGCACGGTCGGCCGCGGCATTCCGGCAGCGCGCCGCGCGCGCCACGCTGGTGCTGGCGCCGCGCAGCCGCCTCATCTACGACGGCGGGCTGTTTGGCATCAACGGCGAGGTCGTGGCACCCGGACCCGACGAGCGCAGTGCGCTGCGCACGCTGGCCGATACCCGCGCCCTGGCGGGCGCGGGGCTGCCGCAGGAAGGCGCGCTGGTGCAGCGCCTGCAGCAGTGGTATTACGCCGGCTGGATCGATCTGTTGCCCGAGCGGAATCCGAACCGCCGCCGTTGAAGCGAGGCACCTGCCGATGAACGACCCGCTGCTGCCACCCCCCGCCCCGTCGCCCTCGGCTCCACCGGCGGCGGTCCCGCCGGAGCGCCGGCTCATCGGTTCGCGCGCCGAGATGGCCGCCGCGATGGATGCGCTGCTGGCACTGCGGCCGCGGATGCTGCGCATCGCCTCGATCGACGGCAGCCACTTCGGCCTCGACAGCCGGCGTGTCATGGACGCCCTGCTCGAACTGCTCAGGCACGACCACCAGGCGCATGTGCGGGTGCTGGTGGACGATCCAGCATGGATCGAGACCCGAGCCGCGCGGCTGAAGCTGGCGCAGCGCCGCTATCCGCACGCCATCGAACTGCGCGTGGCAGCCGTCGACAATCCGGTCGGCGAGGACGTGATCATGCTGGCCGACCGCTCGCACAGCATCGACGTGCGCGCCGGCCGGCTGGTGACTGGCGAACTGTGGCTGACCAACGCGCCGCGCGCGCAACCGCTCTTGGCGGGCTTCGATCGACGCTGGGATACCGCGGCCCACAACCTGCCCGTATCGCCTTTGGGCCTGTAGGACCCGTCCGCGTCGGGATCCATGCGCCGCTCGCTATACTTTCGCCCGGCGTCGTCACTTCAGCCACAACAGTCGCTCCATCCATTCGGTCCTGAAAGGTTTTCTGCAATGAAGAAGTCGCTCATCCTCTCTACGCTTGCCGCCACGTTCATTCTGGCCGCCTGCGGCAAGCCGGCTCCGGCTCCGGCGCCCGCGCCTGCTCCAGCGCCGGCGCCCGCCGCCGCGCCGGCCCCGGCCCCGGCCCCCGAGGCGAAGAAGGACGAGCCTTCTGCCGCTCCGGCCGCGGCTCCCGCGCCCGCCCCCGCGCCGGCACCAGAGGCCAAGAAGGACGAAACCAAGAAGTAAGCGCTGCGCGCTCTGTTTCACCGAGGGCCGGCTTCGCCGGCCCTTTTGTTTGCACCCGAGCGCGGGCGCGCAGGCGCAGCCGTCGTGGCCTGCGGCGTCGTCAGGCCGCCAGGCGCACGCTGGCAGCGGCCGTGGGCATCGCCCTGAAAAGTGCCTGCGCGCCGTGCTGCGCGAGGAACGCCGGGTCCGACAACTGCCGGCGCCACTGGCGCGCCCCGCGCTCACCCTGGAACAGGCCCAGCATGTGGCGCGCCACCGCACGCGTCTGCACGCCCAGCGTCTGCTGCCGCACGAGATAACGGGTCATGGCGTCCACCACCGCGGCGCGGGTCGGCACGCTCGCCTGGGGGTCGAACAGTGCCTGGTCCACCGCGGCCAGCACCATGGGATCGTGGTAGGCGGCACGACCGAGCATCACACCATCGAGCCCGGGCAGCAACGCGGCCGCTGCGGCGAGCGACTGAATACCGCCGTTGAGCACCACGGTGGCGCTGGGGAAGTCGTGCTTCAGGCGGCGCACGATCTCGTAGCGCAGCGGCGGCACCTCGCGGTTCTCTCTGGGCGACAGCCCCTGCAGCCAGGCGTTGCGCGCATGCACGATGAACACGCGGCAGCCAGCCTCAAACAGCGCGCCGACGAAGTCGCGCACCAAGGCGTAGTCCTCGTCGCGGCCCAGGCCGATGCGGTGCTTGACCGTCACCGGCAACCCGACGGCGTCGAGCGTGGCCTTGACGCAATCGGCCACCAGCGCCGGCTCGGCCATCAGGCAGGCGCCGAAGGCACCGCGCTGCACCCGCTCCGAGGGGCAGCCGCAGTTCAGGTTGATCTCCGCATAGCCCCAGCGTTCGCCCAGCCGCGCGCAGCGCGCCAGTTCGGCAGGCTCGCTGCCGCCCAGTTGCAACGCCACCGGCTGCTCGACCGCGTCGAAGTCGAGGTGACGCGCCAAGTCGCCATGCAGCAGCGCCCCGGTGGTCACCATCTCGGTGTACAGCCGCGCATGGCGCGACAGCTGCCGATGGAAGACGCGGCAGTGCCGGTCGGTCCAGTCCATCATGGGGGCCACGCAGAAGCGCCAGCGAGTGTCCGCAGCCGCCGTCGTCGCCGGTTGCGGCGCGTGTGCGGCCGGCGTGCCGGCGGCCATTGCTATAGTCGGCATCGGAAAAAGAGGCGTGCCCTGGGGAATGGAAAGTGCCTGCGCTGCCGCGCAGGCGGCATGCAGCCCGGCATTTGGCGACGAGACGATTATGCGACACGGACCCCAGGCCACCCCACGCGCCAGCGTGGCCCGCAGCACTGCACCCGGCGAGCTGCGCCTGAACGCGCGACCCACCGAGCGCGGCCTGCTGGCGGCGGTGCGCGACGACATCGCCTTTCTCAAGGGCTTCCTGCAGCACCCCGACCAAGTGGGTTCGGTCATCCCGAGCTCGGGGTTCCTGGAGCAGCGGCTGATCCGGTCGGCGGCGCTGGCACAGGCGCGCTGCGTGGTCGAGCTGGGTCCGGGCACCGGCGGCACCACCCGCGCCTTTCTCGACGCGATGCGTATCGATGCGCATCTGCTGGCCATCGAGCTGAGCGCGAGCTTCCACGCACGCCTGACTGCGACCATCGACGATCCGCGCCTGGTGGTGCAACTGGGCAGCGCCGAGCAGATCGCGGAATTTCTCGCCGCGCGCCGCCTACCCGCGCCCGATGCCGTGATCTCGGGCATCCCCTTTTCCACGATGCCCGCTGCCGTCGGCGACCGCATCGCCCAGGCCGTCGCCGCGGTGCTCGCGCCCGCAGGCCGCTTCGTGGCCTATCAGGTGCGCGCGCACGTGGCCGACTACGCCAGCCCCTACCTCGGCTCGCCGCGCGCGCAGTGGGAAGTGCTGAACATCCCGCCGGTGCGGGTGTTCACCTGGACCAAACCGGCTTAGGTCCTCAGCACCGCCCCGGCGCCGCGCCGGGCCGCAGCGTCAACGGCCCGCGCCGGGCGCGGCCCGCGGGCTGCGCAACCCGGACACTTCGTTGGCCACCAGCGCCCCGAGCACGATGGCGCCGCCCGTCAGCGTGGCGGTGGCCGGTACCTCACCGGCGCCCAGCCAGGCCCACAGCGGACCCAGCAGGACTTCGATCAGTGCCAGCAGCGCGATCTCCGGTGCGGTCAGATGCCGCGCCGCGCGGACCATCAGCATGCAGGGCAGCCCGAGCTGGAAGAACCCCAGCACCGCGAGCAGCAGGATGTCGGCCGTGGCCGCCTTGAACGGCAGGGCGCCAGTGGCGAGCATCAGCACCAGCATCAAGGCGGCCGACAGCGCGCCGCCGATGAACACCGCCGGCACCAGGTCGACCTGCGCGCGCACCTTCTGCAGGGTGACGAGGTTGATGGCGGAGGCCAGCGGCACCGTCAATGCGATGGCCATGCCGAGCAGATGGGAGCCGGTCGGCAAGCCGCCATCGCCCTGCGCGAACATCCACGCCAGCCCGACGGTCGCCGCACCAATGGCCAGCCAGGTACGGCCGGGAATCGGCGTGCGCAGCACCAGCCGGGCAAGCAGCGCCGTGAGCAGGGGACCGACGCTCAGGACCAGCAGGGTGTTGGCGGTCGTGGTCAGCGTCAGCGCCAGCATGAAGCCCGAGTACATGACGGCCCACATCGCCCCCGAAACAAGCCCCGCCTTGCCCACGGCGAGCACCGGGCGCAGCCCCTGGCGCTGAACCAGCACGAGCACGCCGGCGATGAACAGCGCCGCGAAGAAGCTGCGCCAGAAGGTGATCTCGAAGCGGCCCTCGGCCTGCAGCTCGGGCGACAGGTGGCGCGTGACCACGCCCGCGATGCTCCAGAGCGTCGCGGCGCAGAGCATCAGGGCGATGGCGCGGCGGTGTTGGGTTAGCACGACAAAGCTGGATGAATCTGGATGAATCAGAACCAATCCGGACGAATGAGGCGCCTTAGGGGCGCCGTAAGGCTCCCGCCGGGCCGCCCCAAGGGCCAATCCCCGAGCGCGCGGCGCGCAGACGGTTCAATGAGCGTGCTGCCGTGCGCAGGTTGCCGGCTATAAGGGCCGTAGCGCCGCCATGGAACCAACGACCCATCATGGACGCGCAGCGCGGCGACATGCGCGAGGCCGCTACGCAGCCTCCCGCTCCGCGCGCTTCCGCTCGTGCTCCTTGAGGAAGCGCTTGCGCAGCCGGATCGACTGCGGCGTGACTTCCACCAGCTCGTCGTCGGCAATGAACTCGACCGCGTACTCGAGCGTGAGCCGGATGGGCGGCGTGAGGTCGATCGCCTCGTCCTTGCCGCTGGCGCGCACGTTGGTCAGCTTCTTCTCCTTGATCGGATTGACCACCAAGTCGTTGTCGCGCGAGTGGATGCCGATGATCATCCCCTCGTACAGCTTCTCGCCCGGGCTGACGAACATGCGGCCGCGCTCCTGCAGCTTCCACAGCGCGTAGGCCACCGCCTCGCCGTCATCCTGGCTCACCAGCACGCCGTTGCGGCGCTCCCCGACGCCGCCGGCCTTCTCGGGCGCGTAGTCGTCGAAGATGTGGCTCATCAGGCCGGTGCCGCGCGTGAGGGTCATGAACTCGCCCTGGAAGCCGATTAGCCCGCGCGCCGGGATCCGGTACTCCAGCCGAACGCGGCCCTTGCCGTCGGGCTGCATGTCCTGCAGGTCGCCCTTGCGACGGCCCAGCTCCTCCATCACGGCGCCCTGGTGCTGCTCCTCGATGTCCACCGTCAGCATCTCGAAGGGCTCGTGGCGCACGCCGTCGATGTCCTTGAACAGCACGCGCGGCCGCGACACCGCCAGCTCGTAGCCCTCGCGCCGCATGTTCTCGATCAGGATGGTCAGGTGCAGCTCGCCACGACCGGCCACCTCGAACACGGTCTCGTCGCCGGTCTCGCGCATGCGCATGGCCACGTTGGCCTTGAGCTCGCGCTCGAGCCGCTCGCGCAACTGCCGGCTGGTCACGTACTTGCCCTCGCGCCCGGCCAGCGGACTCGAGTTCACGCAGAAGTTCATGACCAGGGTCGGCTCGTCGACCTTCAGCAGCGGCAGCGCATCGGGCGCATCCAGCGGGCACAGCGTGGTGCCGATGCCGATCTCGTCGATGCCGTTGATGAGCACGATGTCGCCGGCCTGCGCCTCATCGACCAGCTGGCGCTCCAGGCCCTTGAACTTCAGCACCTGGTTGATGCGACCGCGCGTGGTGGGCGCGTTCTGCTGGCCCTCCGGCCCGTGCATCACCAGCACCTCCTGGCCCGCCCGCAGCCGGCCGCGCCGGATGCGGCCGATGCCGATCTTGCCGACGTAGCTGTTGTAGTCGAGCGAGGAGATCTGCAGTTGCAGCGGGCCATCCGGATCGTCGTCGCGCACCGGCACATGCTGCAGGATGGCCTCGAACAGCGGCCGCATGTCGCCGCTGCGCACGGAGGAGGCGGTGCCGGCGTAACCGTTCAGCGCCGAGGCGAACACCACCGGAAAGTCGAGCTGCTCCTCGGTGGCGCCGAGCTTGTCGAACAGGTCGAAAGTGGCATTGATCACGTAGTCGGGCCGCGCGCCCGGCCGGTCGATCTTGTTGACCACCACGATCGGCTTGAGCCCCTGCGCCAGCGCCTTGCGGGTGACGAAGCGGGTCTGCGGCATCGGCCCTTCGACCGCATCGACCAGCAGCAGGACCCCGTCGACCATCGACAACACGCGCTCGACCTCGCCGCCAAAGTCGGCGTGGCCCGGCGTGTCGACGATGTTGATGTGCGTGCCCTCGTATTCGACGGCGCAGTTCTTGGCAAGGATGGTGATGCCGCGCTCGCGCTCCAGGTCGTTGGAATCCATGACCCGCTCGGCCACCTGCTGGTTGTCGCGGAAGGTGCCCGACTGCTGCAGCAGCTTGTCCACGAGCGTGGTCTTGCCGTGGTCGACGTGGGCGATGATGGCGATGTTGCGCAGGGCGCGGGTCATGGTCGTCTTTCGTCGCCCCGGCGCAGGCCGGGGCCAAGGTTCACTACGGTTCAAATTCGGTCCCAGCCTGCACCGGGACGACGGCATTCAGCTCGCCTTCGAGCACGCTGTCGCAATCAATCGGCGCGGGTTGAGCACGCCGTGTTCATCGAGCTCGGCCATGCCGAGCAGTCGTTCGTCCGGGCCGTACACCCGCCGGCGGCCCGGGGCGCCGCCGAGGTCGAGCGGATTGCCTTGCGCGAAGCGGCGGGCCTGCTCGGCCCCCAGGTCCACGCGCGGCACTTCGGCAATGAGCGCATCGACCGGCAGCAGCCACTCACGCCGGGCGGCCGGGGGCATCTGCTCGATCTGCTCGAGCGTCACGCTGCCGGCCAGCGTCAGCCGCCCCACCCGCGTGCGCCGCAGCGCGGCCAGGTGCGCGCCGCAACCGAGGGCCGCGCCGATGTCCTCAGCCAGCACCCGCACATAGGTGCCCTTGCTGCAATCGACCTCAATCTGACAGCGGTCCCCTTCAAACTGCACCAGTACCAGCCGGTCGATGCGGACCGTACGCGGCGCGCGCTCCAGTTCAACGCCATCCCGCGCGTACTCGTACAGCGCCTTGCCGTTACGCTTCAGTGCCGAGTGCATCGGCGGAACCTGCGCGATCGTGCCGGTGAAACGTGACAGCACCGCGTCCAGCCGTTCACGCGCCACCTCAACCGGCCGACGCTCGATCACTTCGCCGTCGGCGTCGGCGGTGCTGGTCCGCACGCCCAGTTGCAGCGTGGCGGCATACGCCTTGTCGGCCTCCAGCAGGTCGGCCGAGAACTTGGTGGCCTCGCCGAATGTCAGCGGCAACAGTCCGCTGGCCAGCGGATCGAGCGTGCCGGTATGGCCCGCCTTGGCCGCGTTCAGCAATCGCCTTGCTTTCTGCAAGGCGAGGTTGGACGTGATGCCGCTCGGCTTATCGAGCAACAGCACGCCATCGACCGGGTCGCCCCGGCGGGCCCGTGCCATCGCTCGTCTTTACTCTTTGGGGTGTTCCGGCTTGTCGACCGTAGTCGCCCGCTCGCTGTCCTCGCCCTTGTCGCCCAGCGCGGTGGCGATCAGCCGGTCGATGGCAAAGCCGCGCTCCACGCTCGTGTCGTGCACGAAGTGCAGGCGCGGGATCGTATGGATCGACAAGCGCTTGAACAGCAGGTTGTGCAGGTGCCCGGCGGCGGCATTCAGTCCCCGGGCCGCAACTTCGGGCTGGCTGCCGATCACGGTGAAGAACACCTTGGCGTGCGCGTAATCCGGCGTGACCTCCACACCCGTGAGGGTGACGAGCCCGACGCGCGGATCGCGCACCTCGCGCGGAATCAGCTCGCCCAGATCACGCTGGATCTGGTCGGCCACGCGCAGGCCGCGGGAGGGTTTCCTGGATGCCTTCATCGCGCCCGGCAGGGCGAACACCGTCACAGCGTCCGCGCCACCTCGGTGACTTCGAAGATCTCGAGCTGGTCGCCTTCCTTGATGTCGTCATAGCCCTTGAGCGACAGGCCGCACTCGAAACCGGCCTTGACTTCCTTGACGTCGTCCTTGAAGCGCTTGAGCGACGACAGCTCGCCGGTCCAGATCACCACGTTGTCGCGCAGCAGACGCGCGCTGGCGGTGCGCTTGACCAGGCCGTCGACGACCATGCAGCCGGCCACCGCCCCTACCTTCGGCACGCGGAAGATCTGGCGGATCTCGACCACACCCAGCACCTGTTCGCGCTGCTCGGGCGCCAGCAGGCCGGACAGCGCGGCCTTCACGTCGTCGACGGCGTCGTAGATGATGTTGTAGTAACGGATCTGGATGCCGTTGTTCTCGGCCAGCTTGCGGGCCGAGACGTCGGCGCGCACGTTGAAGCCGATGATGACCGCCTTGGAGGCGAGCGCCAGGTTGATGTCGCTCTCGGTGATGCCGCCGACCTGCGCGTGCACCACCTGCACCTTGACCTCGTCGGTGCTGAGCTTGGTGAGCGCGTGATTGAGCGCTTCCTGCGAGCCCTGCACGTCGGCCTTGATGATGAGCGGCAGGGTCTTCGCTCCCTCGCCGCCCATGTTCTCGAACATGTTCTCGAGCTTGGCGGCCTGCTGCTTGGCGAGCTTGGTGTCGCGGAACTTGCCGGCTCGGTACAGCGCGATCTCGCGCGCCTTGCGCTCGTCGCCCAGGACGATCAGCTCGTCGCCGGCCGCCGGCACATCCGACAGGCCCTGGATCTCCACCGGGATCGACGGGCCGGCGCTGGTGATGTTCTTGCCCGCCTCGTCGAGCATGGCGCGCACGCGGCCAAAAGCCGAGCCCGCCAGCACGACGTCGCCGCGCTTGAGCGTGCCCGACTGCACCAGCACGGTAGCCACCGGACCGCGGCCCTTGTCGAGCTGCGACTCGATGATGAGGCCCTTGGCCGGCGCCACCTTGGGCGCCTTGAGCTCAAGCACCTCGGCCTGCAGCAGCACGTTCTCCAGCAGATCGTCGACACCCTGGCCGGTACGCGCGGACACCGCGATGAACGGGCTCTCGCCGCCGTACTCCTCGGGTACGACCTCGTTGGCCACCAGTTCCTGCTTGACGCGGTCCGGGTTGGCTTCGGGCTTGTCGATCTTGTTGAGCGCCACCACCAGCGGCACGCCGGCGGCCTTGGCGTGCGCGATCGCCTCCTTGGTCTGGGGCATCACGCCGTCGTCGGCTGCCACCACCAGGATCACGATGTCGGTGGCCTTGGCGCCGCGCGCGCGCATCGCGGTGAACGCCTCGTGGCCCGGCGTGTCGAGGAAGGTGATGATGCCGCGCGGCGTCTCGACGTGGTAGGCGCCGATGTGCTGCGTAATGCCGCCAGCCTCGCCCGCCGCCACCTTGGTGCGGCGGATGTAGTCGAGCAGCGAGGTCTTGCCGTGGTCGACGTGGCCCATGATGGTGACCACCGGCGGCCGCGGCTCCTCCACCACCTCGGCGGCGGCGGTGGTCTCGGTTTCGGCCAGCAGCGCCTCGGGGTCGTCCAGCTTGGCGGCGATCGGGCTATGACCCAGCTCGGTGACTACGATCATCGCCGTGTCCTGGTCCAGCACCTGGTTGATGGTCACCATCTGGCCCAGCTTCATCAGGACCTTGATGACCTCGGATGCCTTCAGCGACATCTTGTGCGCGAGGTCGGCCACCGTGATCGTCTCCGGCACCGTCACGTCGCGCACCACCGGGGCGATGGCCTCCGGCGTCGGTGCGCCGCCACGCTCGCCACGGTCCTCACCCTTGCGGTGTCCGCGCGGGCCGCCGCGCCAGCCGCTGGCACCGCCGGTATCGCCGCGGGTCTTCAGCGCGCGCTTCTTGGCCGCGTCTTCAGACCAGCTGGAGGCGAGCTTGCCCGACTTGACCTCCTTGACGCCCGGCTTCTTCTCGTCCTTCTTGCCCTCGCCCGGCTTGGCCGGGGTCCTGGCGGCCGGCTTGTGCAGCGTGCCCGTGGTGGCGGCCGCGGCGGGCGCGGGTGCAGGCTCGGGCGCCTTGACGACGCGCGCCGGCGTCGAACGCATGGTGTTGATGGCGGCCACCTCGGCCTCGACGGCGCGGCGGCGGCGGTCGGCCTCGGCGCGGGCTGCCTCATCGGCGCGGCGCGCGGCTTCCTGCTCGGCCTGCATGCGCTCGACCTCGGCGCGCGCGGCCGCTTCCTTGGCCTGCGCCTCGGCAAGGTCCTGCTGCTGACGCGCGGCGGCTTCGCGCAGCTCGCGCTGCGCCACTTCGGCGCGCTCCCTGGCCTCGGCCATCTGCCGGGCGGCCAACTCGGCGGCCCGACGCGCCTCTTCCTCGCGGCGCTCGCGCTCGGCCTCGTCGATCACCGGCAGCGCTGGTTCGGCGAGCGGCACTTCCGCCGGCGCGGCCTCCTCGACGCCCGCCTCGTCGCGCTTGACGAACACGCGCTTCTTGCGTACCTCCACCTGAATGGTGCGCGCCTTGCCGGAGCCGTCAGCCTGCTTGATCTCCGAGGTCGACTTGCGGGTCAGCGTGATCTTCTTCTTCTGCGGCGCCTCGGCCTCGCCATGCGCCCGCTGGAGCGAGGCGAGCAAGCGTGACTTGTCGTCCTCGGTGAGGGGATCGTCTTCGCTGCTCTTGGCAACGCCAGCCGCGCGCAGTTGCTGCAGCAGCAACTGCGGCGCGAGCTTCAGCTCGACGGCAAATTGGGCAACCGTGTTACTCGGCATATCTACTCCAGTCCGGCGCGTCTCGATGCGTCATCGCTCCGCCTACCGCCCTGCTCAACACTCCTGAAAACCTCCAGGAGAACGTCGGGGCCGGGCCGCCCCCCGCGTGCTCCCCCGGTCACCCCCGGCGCACGCCCCTTCACCTAGGCAAACCAGTGAGCGCGCGCGCCCATGATGAGGGTCTTCGCGCGCTCTTCCTCGATTGCGGTCATCTCGATCAGTTCGTCGACGGCCAGCTCACCAAGATCGTCGCGCGAACGGATGCCATTGCCGGCGAGCCTAGCCGCCAGATCCTTGTCCATGCCTTCCAGGTCGAGCAACTCGGGCTCCACCTGGCCTAGGTTCTCCTCGCGGGCAATCGCCTCGGTCAGCAGCGCGTTGCGGGCACGGGTGCGCAGCTCCTCGACCGTCTCCTCGTCGAATGCGTCGATCTCGAGCAGCTCGTTGACCGGCACGTAGGCGATTTCGTCGAGCGAGGCAAAGCCCTCCTGGATCAGGATGTCGGCCATTTCCTCGTCCACGTCCAGCTTTTCCATGAACGTCTGGCGGATGGCCGACTGCTCGCCCTCGCGCTTCTGCTGCGACTCCTCGGCCGTCATGATGTTGATCTGCCAGCCGGTCAGCTCCGAGGCCAGGCGCACGTTCTGGCCGCCGCGGCCGATGGCGATGGCGAGGTTGTCCTCATCCACCACCACGTCCATCGCGTGCTTGTCCTCGTCAACCACGATCGAGGAGACGTTGGCAGGGGCCAGTGCGCCGATCACGAACTGGGCCGGATCGTCCGACCACAGCACGATGTCGACGCGCTCGCCGGCCAGCTCGTTGGTCACGGCCTGCACCCGCGAGCCGCGCATGCCCACGCAGGTGCCGATCGGGTCGATGCGGCGGTCGTTGGTCCACACGGCGATCTTGGCGCGCACCCCGGGGTCGCGCGCCGCACTCTTGATCTGCAGAAGGCCCTGCTCGATCTCGGGCACTTCGAGCTCGAACAGCTTCCTGAGGAACTCGGGCGAGGTGCGCGAGACGATCACCTGCGGGCCGCGCGCCTGGCGGTCGATGCGCGCGACGAAGGCGCGCACGCGGTCGCCGATCCGCAGGTTCTCCTTGGGGATCGTCTCGTTGCGCGGCAGGCGCGCCTCGACCTTGCCGATCTCCAGGACCATGTCGCCCTTGTCCAGGCGCTTGATCGTGCCGTTGACGATCTGGTCGCCGCGCGCCAGGAATTCCTGCAGCAACTGCTCGCGCTCGGCATCGCGGATCTTCTGAAGGATGACCTGCTTGGTGTCCTGCGCAAAGCGCCGGCCGAGCGACTCGTCCTGCTTGGCGAGCAGCTCCTCGATGTGGTCGTCGACCTCAACCTCGGGATCGAGGTCGCGCGCATCGGACAGGATGATCTGGTGACCGGGCTCCTGCAGGCCGGCCTCGTCGGGGACCACCAGCCAGCGCCGGTAGGCCTCGTACTCGCCGCTGTCGCGGTCGACGGCCACCCGCACCTCGGCGTCATCCTCGGGCAGCAGCTTCTTGGTCGCTGCGGCCAGGGCCAGTTCCAGGGCACCAAAGACGACATCGCGCGGCACGTTCTTTTCGCGTGCCAGCACATCGACCGTCATCAGAATCTCTCGCCCGTTCATCGCTTGCTCCTGAAATCCAGTACCGGCACCAACCGCGCGCGATCCACGTCGGCCAGCGCGAACTCCACATCCGCCGGCGGCTGGGACTGCGCCCCGGCCTTCCGGTTCACCTTCTTCGGCACCGGGCTCACACGCCGCACCGGCTCCCGGGCCTCGTCTTCCGGCGTCGGCCGCAGCCGGATCCGCTCGGCGCCCGCGGCCCCGCTCACCGCCGCGATCGTGCCGCGCCAGCGCTTGCGGCCATTGAGCGGCGCCACCAGCTGAACCTGCACCTCGGCCCCGGCAAAGCGCTCGTAGTCGCGCGCCTTCTTCAACGGCCGATCCACCCCGGGGGACGACACTTCCAACCGCTCGTAATCCACGTTCTCCGCCGCCAGCAGGTGCGTCAACTGGTGACTCACCTTCTCGCAGTCATCCACCGTCACCAGCGGTGCTGCCGCGGCGGCACCGGTGTTGCCCACCCGGTCGATGGTCACCCGCAGCAGGCCACGGCCCTCGCGCTCAAGGTCCACCAGCTCATAGCCGAGTCCCTCGACCGTGCGCCCGACCACCGCCAGCAGGGGACCCGCAACACTCGCCATGCGCTATCCGTTGCCCGCACGCCCGGCGAGCGAAGCCAAAAAAAAATGGGCCGCTAGAGCCCATTGATCCAGAAAAACAGGCTTGCAGATCCGGCGCCGGCGACCCAGATCGGGCGCCGCGGGGAACTGCATCCGCCCAAGACGCGCCACGAATGCAGCGGCCTTTTGCGGCAACCACAGATTATAGGCCGGCACTACCTTCTCGGGCAAACCGCGCCACGGCCGCCGGCACGGCGCGGGAGCTCCCGCTCAGGCAAATCCGCGCGACGGCTTGGGCCGGCGGAAGCGTTGCTGGCGCATGCCGCCCGGCTGACCGAGGCCAGCCTGGATGTATTGCACGGTACTGGTCATGGGATCGGGCTGGCTGCTGGGCCGACGCGGCCCGCCCTGGCCGCCCGGGCCGCCGCCCTTGCGCTGCGGGCCACCCTTGCCGCCCTTGCCGCCCCTGCCCTTGCCCTGGCCCTGGCCCTGCCCCTTGTGCGGACCGCCGCCGCGCACCTCCTCGGCATTGATGCCGAGGTCGTGCATCCAGGCCTGCACCCACTCCGGCGCCAGCTCCGAGAAGCGGCCGCGCGCCAGACTGCGCGGCAGCGCCACCGCGCCGTAGCGGATGCGGATCAGGCGGCTGACTTCGAGACCGACCGCCTCGAACATGCGGCGCACCTCGCGGTTGCGGCCCTCGGCGATGGTCACGCGGTACCAGTGGTTGACCCCCTGGCCGCCGGCATCCTCGCAGCGGCCGAACTTCGCCGGGCCATCGTCCAGCGCCACACCCTCCAGCAGGCGACTGCGCTGCTCGTCGCCGAGCTCGCCCAGCACGCGCACGGCGTACTCGCGCTCCACCTCGTAGCGCGGGTGCATCAGCCGGTTGGCCAGCTCGCCCGAGGTGGTGAACAGCAGCAGTCCCTCGGTATTGAAGTCGAGTCGGCCCACCGCCACCCAGCGCCCGCCGCTGACCTTGGGCAGCTTGGCGAACACCGTCGGGCGGCCTTCCGGGTCGTCCTGCGAGACGATCTCACCGGCCGGCTTGTGATACAGGACCACCCTCGGCGGCCGGCCCTGCGCCTTCAGGCGCAACTGGATCGGCTTGCCGTTGACGCGCACCTGATCGTTGGGCATCACGCGCTGGCCGATGTGCGCCGGCTCGCCATTGACCGACACGCGGCCGGCCACGATCAGCTCCTCCATGTCGCGGCGCGAACCCACCCCGGCGTCGGCCAGCACCTTGTGCAGCTTCTCGGAGTTGGCGCTCTGCTGCTGTTTGGCAGCCTTACGGCCCCGCTCGAGCAGATCTCGCGGCAGCGGCTGCGGCGGCATGGCCGCCGTGTTCAGCTCGTCGTCGGCCGTCAGCAGCGCCTGCCCGGGTACTGCCGGCGGCGCGGCGCCTGCGCCGGCTTCCTCGCCCTGCCCCTCGGGACGCGGTGCACGCTCGCCGCCCCGGCCGCGGCCGCGCCGGCGCCGGCCATGCGGGCCGCGCGAGCGGCGCTCACCGCCTTCACCGCCTTCACCACCTTCACCGCCCTCGCCGGCTTCTCTGCCTTCGCCGTCTTCGCCAGCGTCGCCCTGGCCGCCCCCATCACCGGCCGCGGCGGCGTGGCCCTGTGCCGGCGCGGGAGCCTGTGCCGCGGATCCGTGCGCGGGATCAGCCGCCTGGCCCGCAGGGTGCGGCTGGTGGTCGGTGGGCTCGGGACTGGAATTCATGGAGTCGTTCATGCAGTGGGTTGGGCCGAATCGTCCCCGGCAGGCAGGGACGGGGACGGGGCCGCAGCGGCAGCCGCGGCCAGAGGAGGGACGGTGGCGGGATCGGGGGTGGGGACGGGGTCGAGGGCGGGGGCGGGGGCGCCGGCAGCAGCAGCAGCCGGCTCCGAAACAGGCGCGGCGCCCGTACCGAACTGCAGCTCGAATTCGGCCGCCAGTTGCGGCGACAGCTGTCCGGTGGCCCCGAGCGCCGGCAGCTCTTCGAGCGAGCGCAGGCCCAGGTCGTCGAGGAACTGGCGCGTGGTGGCAAACAGGGCCGGCCGGCCGGGCGCCTCGCGGTGGCCGATCGTCTCGACCCAGCCGCGGTCTTCCAGCGCCTTGAGCACCTGCGAGGACACGGTCACACCACGGATCTCCTCGATGTCGCCGCGCGTCACTGGCTGGCGGTACGCGACGATGGCCAGCGTCTCGAGCACCGCGCGCGAGTACTTGGGCGCCTTTTCCGGGTTCAGGCGATCCAGGTAAGGCCGCATGGCAGCAGTACTCTGGAACCGCCAGCCGCTGGCCAGCGCAACCAGTTCGATGCCGCGCCCCGTCCATTGGACGCGCAGCTCATCGAGCAGCGCGCGCACGGTGTCGGCGTTCAGTTCATCGGCAAACAGCCGCCGCAGTTCGGCCAGCGGCATGGGCTGCTGCGCGGTCAGCAATGCGGTTTCGAGGACGATCTTCGCCTCTTGCGTATTCATGCAGGACTCGAAATGACAAGCCGACAGGACAGGCGGCCCACGGTACGGGCACGCCACGCCGGGTGCGGCGATCAGCCGGCCTTCTGGCCTTTTCTTGACGCTTGAGTCAACCCGGTGTTCGGGACCGCACAGGCTGCCGGCTTGTATGTATGAGACTGGCCGGCTCGACCGCGGGCGGTCACTCGAAACCCCAAACGTTCCGGTGGCGTCGGCGTGCGGCCGGGTGCGGGCTCGCTGCTGCGCCGGGTGCCGTGCCGATCTGCTCGCGCTGGGCACAACGCGCGGCAATGCCACCGTTGGATGCGCGGCAGTCTAGCACCGGGGCGCGCACAGCGCTCGACGGACCGCACTCAGCGGGCCGACTGCGCGCTGCGAAATTCGCGATGGGGGAGGCCCGGCGAGAACATCGGCTCTCGTTTGCAGAAACGCGATGCTGGACTTGCATTCAGTATCGTTACTGTATAGATTGTCAGTAACGATCCAACGGACCCCAACGGACCCGCGAAAAACCCATGTCGTCCCTCACCAGCCTGCTGACTGCGCGCCAGAGCGAAATCCTGGAGTTCATCCGCCACAGCCTGATGGAAGCCGGCGCGCCGCCCACGCGCGAGGAAATCAGCCGCGCCTTCGGGTTCCGCTCGCTCAACGCCGCCGAGCAGCACCTGCAGGCACTGCAGAAAAAAGGCCTGATCGAGCTGGTGTCCGGCACCTCGCGCGGCATCCGCCTGAAGGAAACGCTGCTGGAGCTCAAGCAGACGAGCGCCGAATTCGGCCTGCCGCTGGTAGGCAAGGTGGCTGCGGGCAGCCCCATCCTGGCGCAGGAAAACGTGCTGCGCCACGCCACCGTGGACCCGGCCATGTTCAAGCCGCGCGCCGACTACCTGCTCGAAGTCCGCGGCATGAGCATGCGCGACGCCGGCATCCTCGAAGGCGACTGGCTGGCCGTCCACAAAAAGGCCGAGGCGGTCAACGGCCAGATCGTCGTCGCCCGGCTGGGTGACGAGGTGACGGTCAAGCGGCTGCGGCAAAAAGGCAGCCGGGCCGAGCTGATCGCCGAGAACCCCGAGTTCAAGCCGATCGTCGTCGACCTAAAGCGCGAGCCGCTGCAGATCGAAGGCATTGCGGTCGGAGTCATCCGGCCCGCGCTGTAGCGCAAGCAGTTCCGGCGCGGCAGGGCCGCGCACCCCCACAACCCCTTTGCTTCGTTGAGGCGCCCATGCGAGTCGCCAGGGATCTTTTTTCGCTCTTTTCCGCCGCCGGTGCCCCGGTCCCGCCGCCGGCACCGCTCGAGGCCGCGCTGCAAGCCGCGCCAAAGGCGCCTGCCCTGCAGGCCATCAGGGCCCATGCCATGCACGACCAACTGGCCGGTTGTACCCGGCTGAGCCCGCAGCAGCTCTGGCGTGCCGACCAAATCGCCGAGGCCGAGGCCGACTCCACGTCGCCCAGCGGCTTTGCCGCACTCGATGCCGTGCTGCCCGGCGGCGGCTGGCCGCAGGGCCAGCTGGTCGAGCTGCTGGTCGATGCCCCCGGCCAGGGCGAGCTGTCGCTGCTGGCCCCCGCGCTCGCGCAGTGCAGCACCACGCGCCCGCTGGTGTGGGTATTGCCCTGCGATGCGGATCGCAAGGCAGCGGGCAGCACGGCCACCCTGCCCTACGCGCCGGCGCTGCAGGAAGCGGGCGTGAACCTGGCGCGTGCGATCTTCGTGCAGCCGGCCAGCGCGCGCGAAAGTGGCTGGGCCTTCGAGCAGGCACTGCGTGCCGCGCACCTGGGCGCCGTCGTCGGCTGGCTCGGCGCCGGCAGCGCCGAGGCTCAGTTCCGCACACTGCGCCGCCTGCACCTGCTGGCCACGCAGAGCCGTGCGCTGGTGTTCGTGCTGCGCTCCACGCGCAGCGCGGCAGCCCCTTCGCCCGCCGGGCTGCGCCTGCAACTGTCGCAGCGCGATGGCCATCTGCAGGTTCAGGTGCTCAAGCGGCGCGGCCGCCCGCTGCTCACGCCCGTGCAGCTCAACATGCATCCGGAGCACTGGCGCAGCGCCCGCGTGGCACCACCCGCCGCCGCCGAGCCTGTCGAGGTGCCGGCCGAGACCGCCCGGGCCGCAGCGCAGGCCGGGCAGCGCGCGCATCGCTGGTCGATGAAGGCGCTGTTCACGCACTGAGCACGCACTGTGCAGGCGGCGCGCCTGCATCCTCCAGGAGCACGCATGGCATCGCTCGCGCATCACTTCCGCACCATGGCGTTCAACAACGCCTGGGCTAACCATCGCCTGCTAAAAGCCTGCGCGCAGCTGTCGGACGCCGAGTTCGCCGCGCCGCGCACCAGCTTCTTTCCATCCTTGCGCCACACGCTGAACCACAACCTGACGGTCGACTGGTACTACGTCGACCTGCTCGAGCGCAGCGCACGCGGGCAGCCGCCCAACCTGGATGCCGGCCGCTTCTTCGCGCCCGAGCAGCCGTTTGCCGCCTGCGCCGAGCTGGCCGCAGCCCAGCGCGCAGTCGACATGCGCCTGATCGAGTTGTGCACGAGCCTCACCGACGCTCAGCTCGACGGCCCGGTCCAGGTGCCGCGCCACGCTGGTGCGCTGATCGACCGCTTCACGCGCATCCTGGCGCACCTGTTCCAGCACCAGATCCATCACCGCGGCCAGGCCCATGCCATGCTCGCCGGCACGGCGGTGGCGCCGCCGCAGCTCGACGAGTTCTTCTGCGCCAACGAAGCGCACCTGCGTGCCGACGACTTTGCCGCACTCGGCTTCGACGAGGCGCGCATCTGGTCCGTCTGACCGTTGCGCGCAGCCCCACCGCAGCCGGATGAAGGCCTGCCTCGCCATCGCTTCCCCGACCGTCCGCCCGCCTCGCTGACCCCCGGCCTGCGCCACTGGCGCCCTCGGCAGAGCGGGCCGCCCACGCAGCACCATGTCGCTCTGGCTCGCCGTCGCCCTGCCCGCCTTGCCGCTGCAACTGGCCACGCGGGCGCTCGACACGCTGGCCCAATCCATGCCCGTTGCGGTGATCGACGGGCCGGCGCAGCGGCCGCTCGTCGCCTGCTGCAACGCGGCTGCGCAGGCGGCCGGGGTGGCGCCGGGCCTGAAGCTCGCCGCGGCACAGGCGCTCGCGCAGGACCTCGTTGCGCTCAGGCGCAACCCGGCGCACGAAGGCGAGGCGCTGCAGGAACTGGCTGCCTGGGCCTACCAGTTCAGCGCGCAGGTCACGCCGCTCGACGAGCCCGGCGGCACACAAGGGCTGCTGCTGGAAATCGGCGGCAGCCTGCGCCTGTTCGGCGGGCGGCACCGGCTCACGCAACTCCTGCGGCGCGACCTTGCGCAACTGGGCTACCACGCCGAGCTCGGTGCCGCACCCACGCCCAGGGGGGCGTGGCTGATTGCCGTGGCGCGCAGCCGCGGCACGCAGGTAGCCGACGCGCTCTCGACCACCGAGCTGGCGGCCACACTCAAGCGCCTGCCGCTGCCGCTCGCGCAGTCGCTGGGCCTGGACGAGGCCACGCGCCATGCGCTGCAATCGCTCGGCCTGCGCCGCCTGGGCGACCTGCTCGCCCTGCCGCGCGCCGAGCTGCAGCAGCGCTTCGGCCCTCGGCTGTTCGACGGACTCGACCGCGCGCTCGGCCGCAAGCCCGACCCGCAACCGCCCTTCGAGCCGCCGGCGCAGTTCGTTGCCGGCATCGAGCTGCCCGCCGACCTGACCGACGCCGAGCAGCTGATGTTCCCCGCCCGGCGCCTGCTGGCCTCCCTCGAAGGCTTTCTGCGCGGGCGCAACGCCGGGGCGACCGCGCTCGTGTTCAGCGCGCGCCACAGCCCGCGCCGCACCCTGCCCACGCCGCCCACCGAGATCGCGCTGAAGCTGGCCGCACCCGAGCGCGATGCGCAGCGCCTGGCCCGCCTGCTCGCCGAGCGCCTGACGCGCGTGCAACTGCCCGAGCCGGCGATCGCGCTGCGCCTGACGGTCGAGCGGCTGCAGCCCTTTGCCGCCGTCAACAACAGCCTGCTGCCGCCGGCGCCCGACGAGACAGGGCCCGGCGGCGCAGGGCACGACTGGCTGCAGCTCGCCGAGACCCTGCATGCGCGTCTGGGCTCCGAGCGCGTGTTCCAGTTGCAGGTGGTCGACGACCATCGGCCGGAACACGCATCGCGCGCGGTGCCGCTCGCCGTCCACGCGCAGCAGGGCACCGCGCTACCGCCGGCCCGACCGGCCGCCCCGCGCCCGCTGCTGCTGCTGCCCGCACCCAGGCCGTTGCGCGCAACCGCCGAGCAGCCGAGCTACGACGGCCCGCTGACGCTAGTCACCGGGCCCGAGCGCATCGAGGCCGGCTGGTGGGACTTCGACAGTCCCGCCGCCGGCAAGCCCCGGCAGGCCGTGCATCGCGACTACTTCGTCGCCCGCAACCCGCAGGGCCAACTGCTCTGGATCTTCCGCGAACTCACCGCGCCGCGCGGCTGGTTTCTGCACGGGTTCTTTGCATGACCGGCGGTCGCGGTCCGGCTCGCACCGGGCCCAGGCATCGGGATCGCCGGCCAGCACGGCCCGACCTTGCCCGCCGCGCCGGACCGGCGCGAGCAACCGGTCAGGCTGCCCGGTCGACCACGGCTTCGATGCGCAAGCTGTCAGGATCGACCACGCAAGAACGAGGCCCATGATCCAGCAGCCCACCGCCCGATCGAGTCCACCGCAGAGGCGCACGGCCGCCGGCCGCGGCATGACGGCCGCAACGCCGTGTCAGGCGCCAGGGTTCGAATCCCGCACCGGAATGTCGTACGCATAGAACCACTCGGTGGACCCGTCCCTGTTGACCCCGCGGATCTCGCCAACCCGCGTCCAGCCGAGCTTCCCGAAGATGTGCTGCATCTGCACGCACCAC
>Ga0209985_10001084_pt1 | contig 27841 bp, 27 predicted proteins | sample NOAtaG_FD_187305 | JGI IMG/M metagenome (GOLD analysis project Ga0209985, IMG submission 187305) | Freshwater lake microbial communities from Lake Erie, under a cyanobacterial bloom - NOAA_Erie_Diel6S_1000h metaG (SPAdes) (version 2) | ecosystem: Environmental > Aquatic > Freshwater > Lake ...
CGAACGAACCGCACTCGACATCCTGCTCGGGGGTGCGGATGAAGACGCCGCCCGTGCCCTTGACGCCGAGGAGTTCGGCCGGGCCGCCGAGATCGACGCCGCCCTTCTCCGAGCCCTTCTCCGAGCCCTTCTCCGAGCCCACGCCCTTCGCACTGGCGTCGAGCGGCCGCTTCACGGTCGCCTCGAGCACATCGCACCGCATCGAGAGCGTGTCGTCGGCGCGCGCGCCCGCGTGGAGCACCTCGACGCCGTTGTCCATCGTGATCTTGAAGACATCGTCGTACTGCCGCTCGAGCGCCATGCGACGCTTCCAGCGGAAGCGCGTCGTGCCGTCGCGGCCGAGCGTGATCGCGCCGGGCGCTCGGTCCTTCTCGGCGGCCCTCGACTCGGCCGTCGGCGGCATGTTGACGAGGATGCCGCCGTCGCCGACGACGAGGCCCTCGCGCGTGCGCATGTCGTACTCGATGTGCTCGCCCGTCACGCGGAAGACCCGCGGATCGCCCTCGCGGGCGGGCGTGTCCCAGTTGCGGCTCTCGATCCGCGCTCCGCCCTTGGCGATGAACTGGTCGAGCGAGCGCTGCGCGGCGCCGACATCGCCGCCGATCGCATCGGCCGAGCCGCCCTTGCCCGCGTCGCGCGACTTCGGATCGACGCCGAGCTCGAGGAGCAGCGACTGCGCGTCGACCGCGTCGCTCGTCTGCGCGTTCGGCTTGCTGCGCACCTTGACATCGCCGCGGAGGTCGAGCGTTCCGCGGGATTCGCTGATCTCGGTGTAGTCGAGCTCGTCGTTCCAGGTCGCCTCGAGCGTGGGCGCCACCTCGGGCGCGGGACGCTCGATCTTGCCCGTGCCGAGCGCGATCGGATCGCGGAACGCCCGGAAGCGCCCCGGCCCCTCGCTGCGCGCGCTGCGGGTCGAATCGTCGAAGCGCAGGTCGCGCAGGTTGTCGGCCACGACATTCGAGCGGACGATCGCGACATTCTCGCCGGTGAGCCGGAGCTTTCGCTTGGTCGCCTCGCCGACGAGCGTGTCGGCGAACACGCGCGCGCCCTCCTTGAGGAGGACCTGCACGCCGCCCTTCGCCTCGACGACATCGATCTCGACATCGCCGAGATTGCCGTCGGAACCTGCGAGCAGTCCGCCGCGGGCGGCATCCGGCGCAGGCGGCGGCTCCGTGCCCGCGGGCTTCTCGCGGAAGGTGACCATCAGGTCCTCGGTCCAGATCGTCTGGCTCGCGTCGCGCGCCTCGATCGACTGCTTGGCGACGAGCCGCCGCGGAATCGAATCGCCCTTCGAGTCTTCGCCGAGGAAGAGCTCGAGCCGCTTCGCCATCATCGCGCCGTCGCCACCGAGCCTGCGCACGCTGACGCCGCCGGTGCGCGCACCGCCGTCGGCGATGATCGCGTCGATCCGCTCGGCGTCGCTCGGACTGAACGCGACCTCGAGGCTGTCGGCGTCCATCTCGAACTGGCGGCCGAACACATTGACGCCGCCGCCGAAGCGGGCGAGCGACAGCTTCGCGTCGTCGCCATCGCCCGCAAAGCGGAGATCGACGCCGCCCTTCCAGGTGATCTCGAGTTCCTGCGTGGTCGGATCGAAGCGGAACTTCTCCGCGCCTCCGGCCGCCGGCGGATCGACGACGAGCGCGACCGCCGCGGGATCCGCGGAGACGAGCATGCGGGCCGCATCGGGCACGATTGCGGGCGCGTACTCGAGCATCGACACCGCACGCGCCGTGCCGCGGGCGAACGCCATGCGACCGCCGCCCTCGAGCCGGCCTTCGCCGTCGCGCAGCGAGGCCCAGAAGCTGGTGCCTTCGAGCGTCATGCGCGGATTCGACACGGTCAGCGGCGCGCCTTCGCGCCCGTGCGCCTCGACGCGCTCGTCGCGCACGCTGTAGCGGAGCCGCGAGCAGACGATGCGCGACGACGAGCGTCCGTCGACCACCTCGACGCGCGGACCGGTCACATCGAAGCGGATGTCGTCCTGCGACGCGAGCTGGTCGGCCGGATCCGTCGCGGGCAGCATGACGAGCCGTCCGCCGAAGGTGACGGTGACGCTGTCGGCAGGCGCATCCTGCAGCGAGGCGAGCGCGAGCGGAACGATGGCGAGCGCGGCGGGTGCGCGGAGTGAGCTCACGAACGGCATGGAATCCAACGAATCGAAAGTGGTCGTGGCGAGATGGCTCGGGCCGCGCGAGGCAGACGCCGGAATGAAGGCGAGGTCGTCGAGGCCGCGCGACTCGAGGCTGAAGACGGCGACCAGTTCGTCGCCGGTGATCGTGCTGCGCACGCCGTCCTTGATGCGCACGATCTCGACGCCGCCGAGCATCACGAGCCGGTAGAACGGGTTCTTCGCGGGCTTGCTTTCGGCCGCGGGCGCGGACCCGGGCGATCCCGCCGCGCTCCCCTGCTGGGTCGACGCGGGCGCTGCGGCGACGGCCGCGCCATCGGGCTGCGTGCCGACGACCTTCTCGGCGGCGCCCGCGGGCGGCGCATCCACGGGCTTCTTCGCGGCAAGCGCGCGCGCGGCGCGGTCGATGCGGATCGGCTCGAGCGCGCGGTCGACGATCAGGCGCTCGAGGCCGTCGCCGTCGGCGTCGAGCACGAGCGACAGGCCTTCTCCGGCGAAGCTGCCCGCGTCGGTGACCACGCGCACCGCGCGGTCGCAGCGGACCTCGCCGAGGATGCCGTCGAACTGCGCCTGGTCGGCGGTCACCACCACGGCGGGCGCATCGCGGTCGGTGTCGATCGCGCTGCCGTCGGCCTTCGGCTTGAAGAGCCGCACCTCGACATCCTCTTCGAGCGTGCCCGACTCGAGCGCGCGGCGCGGCACATAGGCGACGCCCTTGCGCGACGCGAGCGTCAGCACGCGGCCGTCCTTCAGGTAGATCATCGCGCGCGGCTCGCGCATCGAAAGCTGGCTGCCGGGAAGCGGCTCGAGCTTCGTCGCGTTGTACTGCTGCGCGAGCCGGCCCGTCTCGTCGGCGACCTGGATCCACGCGCCCGATGCAAGCGACACCGCGGTCTGGTCGGGCGACGCGCCCGATGCGCGCGCGAGTTCCTCGGCGGTGGCGACCTGCGGCGGAAGGAGTTCGGCGGCGTCGTCGATGCGGCTCTTCTTCGTCGTGCGCGCGGAACCCTTGTCGAGGTTGATCGCGGCGACGATCACGAGCGCGGCGAGCGCGGTCGCAGGCACGGCGAACATCCAGCCGCGGCGCTCGCGCAGGAACCTGCGGATGCGGTCGACCGCACCCTCGCCGCCATCGCTCGAAAGACTCATTGCGCCCCTCCGCCGCGGGCCGGCGGCGCGTCGGAATACTCACGGTCGAAGGTGCGCACGGCCTCGGTCCAGCGCCCCTGCCCCTTCAGGATGTGCTCGATCGCCTCTCGCACCGCTCCCGATCCGCCGGGCCGCGCGGTGACGAACTTCGCGATGTCGAGGACCTCCTGCGCGGCGTCGCGCACGGCGATCGGCAGCCCGCAGCGCCGCAGGATCGGCAGATCAGGCAGGTCGTCGCCGATCATCGCGACCGCGTCGGCCGCGATGCCCACCTCGCCGAGGAGCGCCTCGAACGCAGCGCCCTTCTCCTTCGAGCCGGACACCACATGGCGCACGCCGAGCTCGCGCAGGCGGTGGCGCAGCGCCATGCCGTTGCGGCCGGTGATCACCGCGGTCTCGTAGCCAAGCCGCGACCACATGCGCAGCGCGGCGCCGTCGCGGACATGGAAGCGCTTGGTCTCGTGACCCGCGTCGTCGATGGCGATGCCGCCGTCGGTGAGGACGCCGTCGACATCGAGACAGAGGAGCTTGATCTGCGCAAGAGCCACGGAACGAGTGTACCCGCTCGCACCCCGCCGGTCGCCTCACGGCATCAGGAAGAGGCCGAGCGACAGGTAGGCGAGCGTGGTGGCGGTGTCGGCGATGACGAGCGTCACCGGGCCCGCGGCCACGCTCGGATCGAGCCGCATGGCGTGGAGGATCATCGGGACCGACCCGCCGACGATCGACGCGAAGATCATGCTGGCCGACACCGAGGCGAACATCGTGAATCCGCCCTCGGGACCGATGCCCCAGAGGAGGCTGACGAGGGCCACGACGACTCCCGAGACCAACGCCAGCAGCGTGGCCGCGAAGGCCTCGTTGCGGAGGATGCGCCATGGCGACCGCGCGGGCCGTCCGTCCGGGCTGCTGCCGACGGTCAGGGTGAGCGCCTGCATGGCGATGCTCTCGCTCAGGGTCAGGACGAGCGGCAGGAAGAAGGCGAGGAGCACCACCGACTGGAGGAGTTCCTCGAAGCGCCAAGCGATGAGCGCGCAGAGGATGCCGCCGAGGATGTTGCAGGAGAGCCACGGCATCCGCATGCGGAAGCTCTCCCACGGCGTCAGTTCGGCTGCGTGCTCGATGTGGAGGCCGAGCGTCTGGAACACCTGGCGCACGCGCTCGTGCTCGGCGCGCTCGAGGCTCTCGCGCGTGTACTGCTCGACATCGATCGCGCCGACGAGGTGCCCTTCGTCGTCGACGACCGGCAGCGCGAGGAGCTTCGACTTCGCGAACTTGTCGAGCGCCTCGTCGAACGAGGTGTCCATCGTGACGGGAACCACATCCTTGGTCATCACCTCGTGGATGCGCGCCGTGGGCGGCGAGAGCAGAAGCGACCGCATCGACACCTGGCCCATCAGCCGGTCGTCGTCGTCGACCGCGTAGACATAGACGACGGGATGCTCGATCGTGCGCGAGCGGAGTTCGTCGATCGCCTCCGAAATCGTCTGATTCGCGTTCACGGCGGTCTGCACCGACCGCAGGCCGTGCAGCACCGCCGCGGAGAGCGCGGAGTTCGCAGAGGGCTTGGCGGTCCGTGCCTTGAGCATGGAAGGAGCGTAACCAAGCCCGCGCCGTTTGTGTGCGGGGGCATCGGCCCCATCGCGCGGGGTCCCTACGCGGCGTCGGCCGCGCGCGACGCGAGCAGCGCGGTCGCGATGTCGTAGAGCGCGTGGGTGGCCACCACGATGCCGAAGCCGCGCATCAGGAACAGCACGCCGAAGTAGACGCCCGCCACGAGATAGAACGCGAAGCGCTGGGCGATGAAGGTGCCGTCGGCGTCGTGGAGCGGGTGGTAGACGGTGAACGCGAGCGCGCTGAGGCCGACCGCGATCGGCACGGCCACCCGCCGGCTGAACTTCACGAAGTCCACGAGCACCGTGAGAAGCAGCCAGATCAGGAGCAGGCGGAACACGAGTTCCTCGTAGAGCCCTGCCCCGATCGAGACGGCGATGCGCGCGCCGAGCGGCAGCGCGCCGAAATCGTCGATTCCTGCAAGCGGCAGCGCGCGGACCGCGATCTGCGCGAGGACGAGGAGCGGCACCGCAAGGGCCGCGCTCTCGAGGAACATGCGGCCCACGACGCCGAGGTCGACGATCCACGGCCCGCGCTGGGCCGCATGCCACCCGACGAGGATCGCGACGAGGAGGACGCCCGGCAGCGACAGCGCCGCAGCGTCGAACCCGAGCGCATCGAAGAGCCGCAGGATCGCGAGATGGGCGCCGTTGGTGACGAAGCCTTCGGGCGAACGCAGGACGCGCACGAGCTCGTACTCGTACAGCGCGACGAAGGGCAGCAGGAAGAAGAGGATCTCGAGCGGGCGACGCGACGCCTCGAAGTAGCCCTGCGCGACGAAGTCGGAAAGCGACGACCCGCCTCGCGCCGCGAAGGCGAAGGCGGGTCGGTTGCTTTGGGATCGGCGTTCGGCCATGCGGGAAGCGCTCGGCGCAGCCGGCGGGCGTCATCGACGACCGCGGGTCTCGACCGCGGCGCACCTGCGCCGCGACGCGGGACTCACTTCTTCTTCATCGCGGCGACCTTGGCAGCCATGCGGCTCTTGCGGCGCGCAGCGGTGTTCTTGTGGATCGTGCCCGTGGACGCGATCTTGTCGAGCGTGCGGGCGGCCTTGCGCATCTCCTTCTCGGCGGCCGCGGCGTCGCCGCTGGCAACGGCCTTGAGGAAGTCGCCGGTGTCGTTCTTGATGCGGCGCTTGCGCCACAGGTTGCGGGCGTTGCGCTTGGTGGTCTGACGAACACGCTTCTTGGCTGAGTCGGTGTTTGGCACGGTCGTTCCTGTCGCTTGCGGTTGACACGCGGGCGCCGGGCGGCACCTCGCGAAGTGAATCGGGAATCATGCCGAAATCCCCCCCTCTTTGCAAGTCGAGGCCGACTGGATGCTTGGCTCGGCCCCGGACGGCGGTTCGGACACGCAGGTTTGCATCCTGCAAGGGCGGAATCCCCGCCGTCGTCGGAAAGATTCGCGTTTCGTGCGCGAATTCTCCGCGGATACTCCCATGCGCGTGAACAAGACCCGTACACCGACCGGCATCTCTGCCCGTTCCGAGCACACCGATGGCCGCGAGGCGGCCCGCGAGATTGCCGCCGAACTGCGCGCGGCCACCCCGGTGCGGCCCGATGTGCTGGTGGTATTCGGCTCCTTCCACCATCGCGCGCTGTTCTCGGACGCGATCGACATTCTCCGCTCCGAGCTCCACCCGGCGCACCTCCTCGCCTGCACCGCGCGCAGCGTGATCTCCGATCACCTCGAGCTCGAGGCGGGCCACGGCATGAGCGCGATCGCGCTGTCGCTCCCGGGCGTCGTCGCGCGGCCATTCTGGTTCGATGTGACCGACGGCCCGCCGACCGTGTGGAGCGACGCGTTCATCCGCGAGCGCGTCGCGCTTGCTCCCGACGAAGGCGACGCGCGCGGCGTGATGCCCCACTGCGGCACGATCATGCTTGCGGATCCATTCTCGATCAACGCAGGCCAGGCCGCTGCGGCGATCGATCGCGCGGCCGGGCCCGCCGGCGCGAAGATCATCGGCGGCATCGCAAGCGGCGCGAGCCACGCCGGACTCAATGTGCTGGCCGTCGACCGGCGCATCGCGCACATGGGAGTCGTCGGACTCACGCTCTTCGGCGACCTCGCCATCGACTGCATCGCGAGCCACGGATGCAGGCCGATCGGCGCGCCTTTCGTCGTCACGAAGACGAAGGGCAGCCAGATCCTCGAGCTCGGCGGGAGACCCGCGCTTGCCGCGGCGCAGGCGATGGCGGAGTCGCTGCCCGAGGCCGAGCGCGCGAGCTTCTCGCAGGGACTCCTCGTCGGAATCGCCGTGAACGCCGCGAAGCCGCGGCTCGGACGGGGCGACTTCATCATCCGCACCGTGCAGGGCCTCGATGCGGAGCGCGGCGTGATCGCGCTCGCCGAGCCGGTCGCGGTCGGCTCCACCATCCAGTTCCAGGTGCGCGACGCGACGACCGCGCACGAGGACCTCGACATGCTGCTCGACAAGGAGATGCTCCGCGAGCCCCCCGCGGCCGCGATCGTCTTCGCCTGCCAGCTGCGCGGTTCGCGCCTCTTCGGGCTCGGCGAGCACGACGCCGCGCTCGTCTCCCGGCGCCTCGGCGGCATCCCGACGGCCGGGTTCCACTGCGCGGGCGAGCTGACCCCGATCGGCCGCCGCACCCACCTCAACACCCAGACGGCCGCCATCGCCCTCTTCCGAGCGGGGCGCCACCGATCTCCGGTGGGTTGACGCGGCCGGCCCGAATCGGCCGCTTCCCCCTGCGTAGAGCCTGTGATTGACGGAAGCGGTGAAAGACCCGATACTCCGCGTCTCGGGCCTTGGGCCCATGGAGCTCTGCAGATGTCGTCTCGTACCCCCACTGGCGTGATCGTCGCACTGGTCGTCTTCGTCGTGCTGAGCGTCGCGCTGCTCGCCATCTCGATCATCCTCTACACCGGCAAGGACGCGGCCGAGAAGAAGGAGAACGAGGCGCGCGCCGAACTGAACGCGATCATCACCACGGCCGAACTCGGCCGCAGCGATGTCCAGGCCATGCGCGGCAAGGCCGGCAGCCAGAGCCTCTTCTCCTACATGTCGGAGCGGAGCGCGGAGGTCAACAAGTTCGTCGCCGGCGACGGCGCCTCCGACATCGACCAGATGCGCTCGGACCTCGGCCTCGGCAAGGACGACTCGGTCCGCGACGCCATGCGCAAGCTCTCGCAGGAGCGCGACGCGCGCTCGCAGGAGGCGAACAGCCTCAAGACGAAGTCGGCCGACCTCGACAAGGAAGTCCAGGCCCTGAAGGCGAAGCTCGCCGACGCCGAGAAGAACCGCCAGGACGCGGTCGCGAAGATCTCCGCCTCGATCGAGACCTACAAGACCGCAGCCGAGAGCTACCGCGGCGAGTTCGATGCCGCGAAGGCCTCGCTCGACCAGACCCGCGCCGACATGGAAGCCCGCTACGCGAGCGAGACCGCCGCGCTCCAGACCGAGCTCGACGGCCTCCGCGCCGAGCGTTCGGTCCTCGACCAGCGCATCGCCGCCCTGCAGCGCAAGGTCGAGGCCACCTCGACCAAGGCTGCGAACCCCGCTGCGATGGTCGACGCCCGCGTCGTCGACATCGATGCGAAGACCGGCACCCTCTTCATCGACATCGGCTCGAACAAGCGCGTGGTCCCCGGCATGACCTTCGAGGTCTTCGACGACGCCGCGGGCATCGTCGCGGCGGCCGACAGCGGCTCGCGCGGCAAGGCCAGCATCCAGGTCATCAAGGTCGGCGACACCACCTCGACCTGCCGCGTCCTCCGCGGCTCGGGCAGCCGTCCGATCGTGAAGGACGATGTCCTCGCGAACGCGGTCTTCAACCCCGAGTACACCTTCAAGTTCCTCGTCCACGGCAAGTTCGACGCCAACGGCGACGGCAAGGCCACCACGGGCGAGGCCGACTATGTGAAGAGCCGCATCAAGGAATGGGGCGGCGAAGTGGTCGAAGGCGACACCCTCACGGGCGACCTCGACTTCCTCGTCCTCGGCGTGGTTCCCCCGATGCCGGTCTCGCTGCCGTCCGACGCGACCGAAGCGCAGACGCTCGCCTACACCGAGCAGCGCGCCGCACGCGAGCTGTACGACAGCCTCTTCCGCACCGCGGCCGATGCCGAGATCCCCGTCCTCAACTGGACGCGGTTCGAGGCGCTGACCGGCACCGTCAACCGCTGACGGGCCGCGGCGCACGCCCCGTGTCGCTTGCCATCGAACTCGCTCAATACGCGGCGGCCAGAACGGTCGCCGCGTTGTTTTCTCCCTTCGATCCCGAGCAGAACATGGAGACCGCGCGCCTCGTCGGCCGCGTCTACGCGCGCTGCTCGGCGCGTCGCCGCGAGCGTGCGCGCACCGGAGTCGCCCGCGCGTTTCCGTCGATGCCGCTCGACCTCCAGCGCCAGATCGTCGACACCTCGATCGGCCACATGTTCGGGCTCTTCATGGTCGACGCCTTCGCCATGCCGCGCGTGGTCGGCCACGAGAACTGGCACGAGCGCGTGAAGCTCGGCAATGTCGGCCGCGCGATGAAGCACCTGACGAGCGACCGTCCCGCCCTGTTCGTGACGGGCCATGTCGGCAACTGGGAGATCCTCGGCTATGTGCTCGCGCTCGTGGGCTTCGAGATGACCGCGCTCGCGCGGCCGCTCGACAACCGCTTCCTGAACGAGTGGCTGCTCGGCGTGCGGCAGAAGACGGGCCTGAAGGTCATCACCAAGTGGGGTGCGACCGACGAGATCCAGAAGGTGATCGAGTCGGGCGGGAAGGTCGGCTTCATCGCCGACCAGAACGCCGGCCCGGACGGGCTGTTCGTGCCGTTCTTCTCGCGCCTCGCCTCGACCTACAAGTCGATCCCCCTCCTTGCGCTGCGCTACGAGCTGCCGGTCGTGTGCGGATACGCCCGTCGGCTCGACGGCGCGTTCCGCTACGAACTGCGCGTGACCGATGTCATCGAGCCCGCGGACTGGGCGAACGCCGACGATCCGATGCTCTACATCGGCGCCCGCTTCAACCGGGCGATCGAGTGGATGATCCGCGAGAGCCCCGACCAGTACCTCTGGGTCCACCGCCGCTGGAACTCGCGCCCGAAGCACGAGCGCGAGGGGCAGCCGATGCCCGCCCGCCTCGCGCGCAAGCTCGAGGCGCTGCCCTGGATGACCCCCGCCCTGCTCGAGGAACTCGGGAAGCCGATCGGCGCCCCCGTCGATCCTGCGGCTCTTCGCGCAGAAGGCGCGCCGCGTGCCATCGACCCGCGCTACCGTGTGCAGTGAGGCACGCATGCCGAACCGCTTCGCGAACCGAACCATCGCCATCGTCGACGACGACCCGGACATCCTGCAGTCGATGGAACTCGCGTTTCGCCACGAGGGGGCGCGTGTCCTGACTGCGACCGACGGGCTCGGCGCCCTGCACCTGATCCGCGAGGAGAAGCCGCAGCTCCTTGTCCTCGACATGATGCTGCCGCGGAGTTCGGGGCTCCTCGTCCTCGAGAAGCTCCAGGAGGAGGGCATCGCCCTTCCAGTGATCATGGTCACCGCCAACCAGGGCAAGCGCCACCGCGAGTTCGCGCTCGGGGTCGGCGCCAGCAGCTACCTCTTCAAGCCGATCTCCCTCGTGCGGCTCCTCGAGACCGCGGAGGGCCTGCTCGCCGCCGGTCCGGGCTCTGGCGCGGCGAAGGGCGCGACCGCCTGAGGCTTCGGATATTCTCCGCGCGGCCGAGCCGCACCCGCCATGCGCTACACCATCCACAAGATCCGACCGAAGCGCGACGGCGGCGGCATGCTTCCGCTCGGAACCCGCTCGGAGGTCGTGGCTGCGTTCGCGCGCATGAACACCGCGCCGGATGCGGACGGCAGCCGCTTCCTCTACGGCCCCGGCATGCGGGTCGAGCTGGCGCTGGACCCCGAGTCGCCGAACCGCGCCACGGTGCTGTCGGCCGAGGTGAAGGTGGCCGAGGAAGAACTCTTCGAGATCATCTTCCAGGGCACGCAGCAGGAGTTCCCCGGGCTTCTCGCGAGGGCGATCCGACGCCACGGCTGGCACCTCCTCAACCTCGAGACGGGCTCGTGCTATCCGCCGATGCCGGTCGACGATGAGTGACGCGGCCAGCGGATGATGAGCGAGACCATGGCGCACGAGACCATGGCGGACGAGACCATGGTGGACGAGACCATGGTGGACGAGACCAGGACCAGATGAGCGACGCAGCGAACACGATCCACGGCTCCGACCCCGCCATGCTGCGCGAAGGCGTGGCGCGCGCGGTCGACTTCCGCGGCGATGTCACGATCGTGACCACCGATGGCCGCACGATCGTCGGCTTCGCGTTCGACGCGCGACTCGCGCCCGCCGCCGACCCCGCGAAGGACGAGATCCGCGTGCTCCCCGCCGACTCGAACGAGCGCGTGCGCGTTCCGCTCGCCGCGATCCACACCCTCGCCTTCACCGGCAAGGATGCCGCAAGCGGCAAGAGCTGGGAGAACTGGATCCGCCGCTACGCCGAGAAGAAACTCGCCGGAGAGGCCGCGAGCATCGAGTCGGAAGCCCTCTGACCGCGAAATGGTCCGCGGGCGTCCCGTATGGCACGGGCTGGGGCCCGCTGGGGAGCGATTTTGTTCTCGGGCGTCTCGAAGATGGCCGCCCTGACTTGCCGCGGCCCCGCTTCCCTGCCATGATTTACCCTTCATGGAGCGTCGCGCTCGCTTCAACTCCAACCCCGATGTCTTGACGGGAACGACCTCGGCAGCCGCCTCGGGCGGTTCGGCCGGCGTCACCGCGTCCCCGGGAAGCGCCCTGTCGCTCGATCTCGGCGGCTCGGACGACCTCGCCCGGCTGTCGCCCGATGCGATCGCCGCAGCCCTGGCCGGGGCCCGTGGGCTGCTCGTCGAGCTGCAGGCGAACCGCCTGATCGTGGAGAACAAGCTGACGGAAGACCGTCGGCAGGATCCGATCCGCCAGGTGACGGGCAACAGCGCCCTCGAGGTGGCGATCGCCTCGACGGAGGACTTGATCCGTCGGCTCGAGGCCGCGGCCACCGCCGCGACCCAGTCCAAGACGGTTCAGCGCGTGTGAGGATCGGTCCGTGTGAGTTTCAGTGAAGGGGCCGATGGGTCCAGCGCGCTCAGGCTGCGCTGATGGCCGTTGCGCGGCCATCGTGACGCTCCGGGCAGAGTTCGCGCACGAGCGTCGACACCTTCGCTGCGTCGCGGCTGCGGCGGCTCGGGGTCAGCTGGTCGAGCATCGACTGGATCCACTTGGGATCCGGCGTCGCGAGGCCCCAGATGCGGATGTCGGGGTGGCGCGACTCGCGGATCGTCTCGGCGTCGAGCGCGAGTTCCTCGAAGAGCTTCTCGCCGGGCCGAACGCCCGAATAGCAGATGCGCATCTCGCCCGGCCGGGTGCCCGCGGCGCCGTCCTCGGGGAAGACGGCCGTGAGTCCGTGCATCTCGATGAAGCGCCGCGCGAGGTCGACGATCTTGAACGGCTCGCCCATGTCGAGGACGAAGACCTCGCCGCTCGCGGCCGAGCGATCGGTGAGCGCGGCGGCCTGGATGACAAGCGCGGCCGCCTCGGGGATCGTCATGAAGTAGCGCGTCATGCGCGGATCGGTGACGGTGAGCGGACCGCCGTCGGCGATCTGGCGCTTCCAGGTCTCGAGCACGGAGCCCGAACTGCCGAGGACATTGCCGAAGCGGACGAGCGAGCACGCGGTGGCGCTCGTGCGGTTCACATGCTGGACATAGAGCTCGGCGAGGCGCTTGGTCGTGCCCATGACCGAGGTCGGATTCACGGCCTTGTCGCTCGAAACCATCACGAATCGCTCGGCGCCGACGGCGACCGACGCGTCGACCACGCTCTGCGTGCCGAACACATTGTTGTCGACCGCGAGCGCGGGGTGGTCTTCCATCATCGGAACATGCTTGTGCGCCGCGGCGTGGAACACGATGTCCGGCTCCTCCTCGCGGAAGAGCTCAAGCGTCGACTGCGCGTCGACCACATCGTGGAGCGCCGCGCGGCGCGCGAGCTGCGGATGGCGGCGTGCGATCTGGCGGTCGATCTCGAACAGCGCGTTCTCGCTGCGCTCGACCATGACGAGCTTGCCCGGGTTGAAGCGCGCGACGATGCGGCAGAGCTCGCTGCCGATCGAGCCGCCCGCGCCGGTGACCACGACGGTGCGTCCGCCGACGACCGCCTGGATCGCCTTCTCGTCGACCGAGCGCGGGGCGCGTCCGATGAGGCGCTGCAGGTCGATGTCGATCTCGGTGCGCGGGCCGACGCCTGCGATCTGGTCGTCGAGGCCGGGCATGTAGCGGTCGGCGACGCCGAGGCGGCGAAGCCGGGTGCGGATCGAAAGCAGAAGTTCCCACATGGGCGCGGGAAGCGTGATCAATGCGAGTTCGGGACGCTCGACCGCACAGATCGTCTCGAGGTCCTCGAGCAGTCCGAGGACAGGCGTCGCGCCGTGACCGGCGCGCGCGCCGGCCGGACGGTGGCCGATCTCGACGCGGCCGAGCACCTTCGGGGCGCGGCCGCTCGCGGCGGCCGGTGCGCCGGCATCGAGGAGCGCGAGCTGCTGCTCGAGAAGGTCACAGTCTGCGGGGGGGCCGATCAGGATGGCGGTGCTGCGCATGGTTCGATCTCTGGTGCGCGAAGTCGCGTTCGTGCCGCCTGTACCGATTGGGGCGGCATGTCTTAGAACTGGGTATCGGCCTTCGAGGCGAGGGTCTGTAGCCAAAGCCGCGATTTCGAAACGGGGCGCGGGAACGGCCCGCAAGTGCGGCCGGCAGCCGCGAATCCGCCTCAAGGCGCCGTGCCCGTTGGCCGAACCTCGGGGGCACAAGGGGCGTTCTGCCCCCTCGGGGCAGAGAACCCCGGTCGGGGCGCCTGTGATTCCCCGTACGATGAGAAACCCGGGTTTCCGAGCGAAACCCATTCGGCCCCAGGGCCCGAACCAAGGCAAACCATGCAGATCCTCGTCACCGGCGGTTGCGGCTACATCGGCTCCCACGCGGCGCTTCGACTCCTCGAGGACGGCCACTCCGTGACGGTCGTCGACAACCTCTTCCGAGGGCATCGGCAGGCCGCCGAGGTGCTTGCGAAGGTGGGCGGGTCCCGCTTCCGGTTCGTCGAGGCGGACATCCTCGACACCGACGCGCTGGCGGCCGCGATGCGGGCGCAGCAGACCGAGGTCGTGCTCCACTTCGCGGCGCTCACCTATGTCGGCGAGAGCATGGAGAAGCCCCTCGACTACTTCACCACGAACTTCGCGGGCGGGCTGTCGCTCCTGAAGGCGATGCGGGCCTGCGGCGTCCGCCGCATCGTGTTCTCATCGACCGCCGCGACCTACGGCGAGCCGCCGCAGGACGCGATGCCGATCACCGAGTCGACGCCGCAGCAGCCGATCAACCCGTACGGCGCTGCAAAGCTCCAGTTCGAGCAGGCGCTCCGCGCGGAGTGCGCCGCGCTCAAGGATCCGACGCCGCTCGCAGCGGTGGCGCTGCGCTACTTCAATGTCGCCGGCGCCGACCCACAGGGCCGCATCGGCGAGGACCACAAGCCTGAGACGCATCTCGTTCCGATCTGCCTCGAGGTCGCGCTCGGGAAGCGCGCGCACCTCACGATCTTCGGCGAGGACTACCCGACGCCCGACGGAACCTGCATCCGCGACTATGTGCATGTGGTCGACCTCGTCGACGCGCATGTCGCGGCGCTCGCGGCGCTCGAGCCGGCGAAGTTCAAGTGCTGGAACATCGGCATCGGCCGCGGCTACTCGGTACGCGAGGTGCTCGAGAGCTGCCGCCGCGTGACCGGGCATCCGATCCCCGCGAAGCTCGGCGAGCGTCGCGCGGGCGATCCGCCGGCGCTCTACGCCGATCCGAGCTCGATCCGACGCGACCTCGGCTGGAAGGCTCGGTTCACCGAGCTCGACGAGATCGTCGCGACGGCGTGGCGCTGGCACCAGGCGAATCCGAACGGCTACCGGTGACGGGCACGGTCAGCGCCCGAGCGGGAAGCTGAGGCCGATCGCAACCGACACGCTGTCGAGGCCCGGATTGTTCGGGCCCGTCTGGCCGTTCGAGATGTGGAACCAGCCGACCTTGCCGACGAGGCGCGCTCCATCGCCGAGTTCGTAGGTCATGCCGAGCGCGGCGCGCGGCGTGAAGTCGTAGTTGGTGCCGCCGGAAGGAACCTCGTCGCTGAAGCCCGCGAAGCCCGCGCCGCCTTCGAGGAAGATCGAATACTTCTCCTCGCGCACGAAGTGCCAGCGTGCGACGACGCCCGCACCGAAGCCCCACGAGTCGTCGTTCTCCGCGTCGATGACGAGGCCTTCGACGAACGCACCGAACGACACGCCGTCGGCGACGAACCAGTGCACGCCGGCATCGACCACGCCGAGCGTGGTCTCCTCGAGATCGAACGCAGGTCCGAGCGTGAACTCGAAGTCGAGCGTGTCCGCGCTTCCAAAGGCGCGCTTCTCCGATTCGGCCGCCTGCGGCTTCGCAGGCTCCGCCGGCGCGTCGCCCGCCTGCGCGGCGAGGTTTCCGAGCACCGACGGATCGACGATCGTGGGCTCGAGATGGAACGCGCCCGCCGATGCCGATGCCGCGACGGAAAGCATTGCGAGGGTGGCGATCGAGGCTGCGGTGCTGCGCGGAGGAATCATCGGCGCATCATCGCCGCTGCGCAGCGCGGCGCAAGGCGGTCGCGCGGATCGATGCAGCGGGAATTCATCCTGATCGGAACACGGAGCGGATCGCTTCGTTCAGCGCCGCGTTGGCGGGCGGCCACTCGAAGTCGCCGAGTTCGCCGACGGTCACCCACCGCACCTCGCCCGAACCGAGCGCGCGCGCCTCTGAGTCGGCCCGCACCTCGACGAGCGACGCGTGCAGCCGAACGCTCTTCTCGCGCACCACGGCCGGATCGGTGTGCGCGACCACGGTGAGCGGCCTCGGCGGGGCTGCGATCGCGTCAGCACCGAGACCCACCTCCTCCTCGACCTCGCGGAGCGCCGCTGCGGCGGGCGTCTCGCCTGGCTCGATCTTGCCCCCCGGAAACTCCCAAAGCCCCCCTCGGATGGCCTCCGCGTGCCGGCGGGCGATCAGGAGCTCCACCCTCCCCGCCACCCGTCGGAAGACGACCGCGACCGCCACCTCGACCCAGCGCGTGGGGTTTGGACCGCCCGCGTGGGGACCCATGGGGGCGTTACTGGACTCAGCGGGGCTGCTCATGCATTCAAGTCCATGTCTGACAGTGCGTTACGGGTTTCTGTCAGAACCTGAGAATTCGGTGCCGTTTGCATTGACCGCACGGCGGCGACTTCGGTACCGTGCGGTCGTGCGTTGTGCGTGGTCCTAGACCGCAAGCCTCGCGCCTCGACCACAATCTCGGGAGCCGTCATGCGGCGCTCTGTTCGCGAACCAACGCGAGGTGCCTGCATTCCGTTTGTCTCGCGAGGCTTGTGTTCGGGTCCAACCCCGCCATCCACGCCCTCACGGGCCGTCGGAACCCCGTCCGGAGCGAGTCGGAGCGCGCCGGACGGGAGTTTTTTTACCCCCTGCGCTCTCGGTCATTGCTTGAGGTCACGGCTCGCGCTCGCGGCTCGCGGTCACGGCTCGCGGTCACGGCCTCGGCTGCGCGGGCTGGTCGACCGCAGGATCCGCGGGCTTGTCCTCCACGCGCTCCTCCAGCTGCCCGAGTTCCGCCTCCCCCGCCTTCTGCCCCTCGCCGCCGGCCGCAGCCTCGCCGCGGAGCCGGTCGCGCAGCGCGGTCGCGCGGTCGACGAGCGCGTTCTCCGAGTCGTCGCGCGGCACGAGGGTGAACTTCCAGCGCGACTCGTTGCGGGCCTTGATCGGCAGGATCTCGACCACGAGATCGAGCGGGACCATGTCCCAGATCGGCCCTTCGGTGGTCGCCGGCGTGATGAGCGGCTCGAAGCCTTCCTTCTCGATGCGCAGGTCGTAGGTGCCCTCGTGCGTGATCGCGAGATCGACCGGCGTGCGGCCGACCTGCGCGTCGTTCACCCACACGAGCGCGCCCCGTGGCTCGGTGTCGATCCAGATGCGGCGCTCGACGCAGCCGGAGAGCGCGGCGACGGCGACGCCGAGGACGATGCCCGAAACAAGGTTGTGGGCAAGTCTGTGAGCGAGGATGTGGGCGAACCGTGCCATGGATGCGTCCTCAGTCGAACTCGTCGCCGCGGAAGGTCGAGGCGAGGTAGGCGTCGCGCACGCCTTGGTCGTTGATGATCTCGCGCGGTGTTCCCTCGCGGAGATTGCGGCCCTCGTGGATGATGTACGCGCGGTCGCAGATGCGCAGCGTCTGCTGCACATTGTGGTCGGTGACGAGCATCGCGATGCCGTTGTCGGCGAGCCGCCGCACTTCCGCCTGCAGTTCCTCGACCGTGTGCGGATCGACCGCGGCGAACGGCTCGTCGAGAAGCATGAGCTTCGGCCGCGTCACGAGCGCGCGCGCGATCTCGAGCCTGCGGCGCTCGCCGCCCGAGCAGGTGCGGGCCTCGTCCTTGGCCTTGTGGAGCAGGCCGAACTGCTCGAGGAGTTCGTGCGCGCGACGCTTGCGCTGTTCGCGCGCGAGCGCCTGCGTCTCGAGGATCGCGAGAAGGTTCTCCTCGCAGGTCAGGCGCTGAAAGACGCTCGGCTCCTGCGACAGGTATCCCATGCCCGCAAGCGCGTGGCGGTACATCGGTTCGCGCGTGACATCGCGCCCCGCGAATCGCACGCTGCCGCCTTCGGGCGTGATCATGCCGATCGCCATGCGGAACGAAGTCGTCTTGCCGGCGCCGTTGCGTCCGAGCAGGCCCACCACCTCGCCGGCGTCGACATCGAAGCTCACGCCGTCGACGACGCGGCGGCCGTTGTAGGCCTTGAGGAGGTTCCGGGCTTCGAGGAGCGGCACGGCGGCAGTGTAGCGGCTGCGCTCAACGGATCGGCCGCAGGATGACCGGGTAGCGGAAGAGCTCGCCGCTTCCGCCCGCCACCGCCGCGCGCACCAGCGACACCAGCTGCACCGGAAGCCATGCGACGAGCACGATCCATCCGAAGCAGGGAACGAGGACGAGGATGATCATGGTCAGCAAGGCGTTCATCGCCTCCCGTCCATGGTCGTCGACGAGCGGCGACCGGCCGCGGAACGCGAGCCACAGGACGAGCGGCGCCAGCAACGAGAACGGCCCGATCACGGACGCGAGGATCGGCCAGAGGTGGATCACCGACGCGACGATGCAGTGCACCTCGCTCGCGTCCATGTCGCGCACGCGGCCCTCGGGCGTCAGTCGCCAGCGCTCGAGCAGCGCCCGCGGAGGTTCGGTGACCCGCGCCACCGCCATCGGCGCATCGCGCTTTCCGCCGACCGACAGATCGAGTTCGAAGGAGAGCTTCTTCGCCCGCTTGCCGTCGGCATCGGCGGGAGACTTCGAAGACTCGGGGGTGTCGGGGTCAGTCTCTGCCATCGGAACGAGACGGCTCGTTTGGGAACTGACCGCGCCGGCTTTCGCCGCCGAAGTCGGCAGCGTCCTCGAGATCTCCCTCGTGCGCGTCGCGGTGGCCGCCGTCGCGCCCACCGTCGTCGCCCTCGCCCTCGTCGCCCGCGCCCTCGTCGGCCTCGTCCTCGTCGGCCGCCGGCTCGGCCTCATCGGCGGTCGCCGTCGCGGCCTCTCCGCGGAGTTCGATCGCGACCCGGTCGATGCGGGTCGGCCCCGCCTCGAGGATCTCGAAGATCGCCTCGGGAATCTCGTCGCGCTCGCCCGTCTCCGGCACTCGGCCGAAGCGGTCGAGCAGGAAGCCCGCCACGGTGTCGTAGTCGGCGTCCTCCGGCAGCGACAGCCCGAGCCGCTCGTTCACTTCCGCGATCGGCACGCGGCCATCGGCCACGAAGCGGTTGCCGTCGAGGCGCAGCATGACCGGAGGAGCCTCGTCGTGCGGCTCGTGCTCGTCGTGGATCTCGCCGACGATCTCCTCGAGCACATCCTCGATCGTGCAGAGGCCGGAGGTGCCGCCGTACTCGTCGACGACGACCGCCATGTGCACCTCGCTCACCTGGAAGTCGCGCAGCAGCTCGCCGATCTGCTTGGTCTCGGGCACGCGCAGCGGCTCGCGCAGGATCGACCGCAGCGAGATGCCGTCGGTGCTCTGCCCGAAGTAGCGCACGAGGTCGCGCACATAGAGGATGCCGACGATGGTGTCGAGGCTCTCGGCGTAGACGGGGATGCGCGAGTGTCCGATCGCCGCGATCTTCTCGCGGATCGAGGCGAGGCTGTCGGTGATCTCGATCGCCTCGATGTCGGTGCGCGGCGTCATCACGCTCGCGACCGTCGTCTGGCCGAACACGACCGCGCGCTGGAGAAGCGTGGCGGCGACCGGGTCGATCTCGCCTTCGCGCTTGTGGTCCTCGATCGAGTGGAGCAGCTCCTCTTCGGTCTCGTCCTCGCGCAGGTTGGCGCCCGAGAGGCGGCGCACCACCTCGTCGACGAAGCCGACCGCCGCGAGAAGCGGCCCCACCACCACCATGGTGATCTCGATGAACGGCAGGCTCGAGGCGATCACCGAGTAGGTCGCGTGGCGCGCGATCGCGGAACTCAGCACGCTCGTGAAGAGCCAGATGAGCGCGACCGAGACGAGGGATGTGCCCACCAGCCCCGTGACGGTGATGCGCGCGGCCTCTCCGAAGCCCTCGAAGAGGACGAGGACGAGCGAGAAGGTGACGACGCGGCCGAAGGTGCGGAACAGGGACACCGCGTGCGACGCCTCGAGCATGCGGTCGAGGAGCCAGCGCCCCCGCGAGAGCACGCCCCTCGACTCGAACTCCTCCTCGAGGCCGGCGCGGCTCGCCTGGACGAGCGCGAGGTTGAGCGACGAGAAGTAGCTCGTGGCGCCGACGGTCGCGATGATCGCAAGGACGAGGTACGGGTTCACGGGAGGTGATCCTCCGGCTTGGCCGGTGGAATAGCGTACACCATCCCGATTCCTGCAGCCGCAAGAATGCGGTCCTCCTCGGCGTGGATGCGCGCGGCTTCCGCCTCGGAATCGTCGCGGAAACCGCAGGCATGCAGCGTTCCGTGGACGGCGTACAGCAGGATCTCGCGGTCGACCGCGTGCCCGCGCGCGGCGGCCTCGCGCGCGGCGACATCGACGCACACGATGAGATCGGCCTCGACGGCGGCGGCCGCATCCGACTCGTCGTGCGCCGGGAAGCTCATCACATCGGTGGTGCCCGCGATGTTCATGTAGCGCCGGTGCGCGGCGTCCATCGCCTCGTCGCCGACGAGCAGCGCGTCGACGCGCGCGATCGCGCGCGGGAAGTGCGGAACAAGCGATGCAAACGCGCGCGAAAGCGCGCGCGGATCGATCGCGGCGGGACAACCCTCGCCGCGGTGGAACGCGATTGCGGACGACGCGCTGCTCAACGCGCGACCGTCAGCGGGATACCGCCGACGGCGACCGAGTACGGCTTCACGCGCGCCTCGAACTCGCCGCGGTACTTGTTGACGATCGTGCGGATCGCCCAGTTGTTGCCGTCGGCAAGGCCGCAGATCGTGGTGCCGGGCGAGAGACCCATCGAGCCCGCGATCTCGAGGAGGAGATCGAGGTCCTTGGTGGTCGCATCGCCGCGCTCGATGCGCGTGATGAGCTTGAAGATCCAGCCCGCACCCTCGCGGCACGGCGTGCACTGGCCGCACGACTCGTTCTTGAAGAACCGAGCGATGTTGCGGGCGACGGCCACCATGTCGGTGTCCTCGTCGAAGATCGTCGGGCACGCGGTGCCGAGGCCCATCACATCGCAGCGTCGGCCGATGTCGAAGTCCATCGGCGCGTCGTACTGGTCGGGGCCGAGGACGCCCATCGAGACGCCGCCGGCGATCGCGCCCTTGAACTTCTTGCCGCCGCGCATGCCGAGGCAGAACTTCTCGACGAGTTCCTTGAGCGGAATGCCGAGGTCGCACTCGTAGACGCCCGGACGGTTCACATGGCCGGAGACGCCCATCAGCTTCGGGCCGTAGCTCGGCGCCCCGCCGATGTTGCTCTCGCAGCCGAGGCCCTTCCACCACGCGAGGCCCTTGTCGACGATCGGGCTCACGGCCGCGAGCGTCTCGACATTGTTGATGATGGTCGGGCGTCCGAAGAGGCCCTTCACCGCGGGGAACGGCGGCTTGAGGCGCGGCCAGCCGCGGCGGCCTTCGATCGCCTCGAGGAGACCCGTCTCTTCGCCGCAGATGTAGGCGCCGGCGCCGCGGTGGAGATAGCAGTCGACGGCGAACTTCACCTTGCCGTTCATGAGCCCCTGCTTGCCGAAGATGCCCTTCGCGTAGGCCTCCTGGATGGCGCGCTCGACGACCTTCGCCTGGTGGTGGTACTCGCCGCGGATGAAGAAGTACGCGGTGTCGAGCTGGCAGGCCCAGCAGGCGATCGCGATCCCCTCCATGATGATGTGCGGGTCGTAGTCGCAGAGCAGGCGGTCCTTGAAGGTGCCGGGCTCGGCCTCGTCGCAGTTGATGCAGAGGTAGCGGCGGCCGCCATCGGGCGGCGGAAGGAACGACCACTTGAGGCCGCACGAGAAGCCTGCGCCGCCGCGGCCGCGGAGGTTCGCGTCCTTGACGAGGTTCACGATGTCGGCGGGCGTCATCTCGAGCGCCTTCTCGAGGCTCTTGTAGCCGCCGGTCGCCATGAATTCATCGACGCCGACCGTCTTGCGGGTCTTGGGGTCGCCCCAGGGGAAGGTGGGGATGCGCTTCGTGAGGACAGGCTCGGTCATTGGCATCGGGAACTCGCAGTCAGCGTGATTTGTCTTCGGTCTTGCCGCCGTTGTCGAGCGGCTCGTAGATCACTTCGTCGATCGTGGTCCTGCGCAGGATGTAGTCGCCGCGCCTGACCTCCTGCACTTTCCTGCCGACCTCGCGGGTCACCCCGCCTGTCGGTTCCTCCGCTGGCGCTTCCAGCGGCTTGGGCTCGTCGAGCCCTTCCACGATTCCGCGGAAGAAGCCCTCGATGTTGTCGAGCAGCGAGGGCTTGCCGCGCTGTTCATCGGGCGCGGGCATCAGTGATGTCCGCCGCCGTTTCCACCCTTCGCAGCCCCATTGGAGGCCTCGTCGATGAGCTTGTCGACCGTCTCGATCGTGAGGTTCTCGTGGAGCTTCTCGTTGAAGAGCGCGACCGGCGCGGTGTCGCACGAGCCGAGGCACTCGAGGGTGAGCAGCGTGAACTTGCCGTCGTCGGTGGTCTCGTGCGGCTCGATGCCGAGGCGGTTGCGCACATGGTCGACGAGCTTCTGGTGGCCGCAGACCTCGCAGGCGATCGACTGGCAGATGCCGATGACGCACTTGCCGACCGGCTCGGTGTGGAACTCCTCGTAGAAGGTCACGGTGTCCATCACATCCGCGGGCTTGATCGAGAGGAACGACGCGATCTCGACCATCGCCTGGTACGGGATGTGGCGGTACTCGTGCTGGATCTCGTGGAGGATCGGCAAGAGCGCGCCCTGCGTGGTGGCGTAGCGCGGGAGGATGTCCTTGGTCCAGCGATCCTTCATCGCCTGCGTGCAGTACGGCTCGGCGCGGGTGGGGATCTTGGTGGTGGCGGATGGCTTGGTCGTCCAGCTCATGATGGTCCTAACTTCGCTTGGCGTTGAACGCGCCGTTCACACTTCGCTTCACTCTCGCCAGAGGTCGCTGCCGCAGCAGCGACCGCTCAAACTAACGATCCAATTCGGCCGCAATGATGTTGAGGGACCCCAGCACCGCGACGATGTCCGCGAGCTGATGACCTTCGATCATCTTGGGGAAGATCTGGTAGTTGATGAAGCACGGCGGACGCGTGCGCGCGCGGAACGGGTACTTCGTGCCGTCCGCGACGATGTAGTAGCCGAGCTCGCCGTTGGGGCTCTCGATCGCGCCGTAGGTCTCGCCGACCGGCGTGTCGAAGCCGCGGTTGTGCATGTAGAGCTCGAACAGCTGGATCACGCCTTCGATCGAGCCGTAGACATCGGCCTTGTTCGGGACGGCGATCTTGCCGTCGGCGACGGCGTTGATCGAGCCGCCCGGCAGCTTGTCGATGAGCTGGTCGATGATCTTCGCCGACTGCTTGATCTCCTCGAGCCGCACGAGGTAGCGCGAAAGGCTGCAGCCCGCGCTCGCGATCGCGATCGAGAACTTGACGCGCTCGGCGCCCTCGCCGTCCCAGTTGTCGGCGTAGCAGAGGTAAGGCTCGTCCTTGCGGACATCGCGGCGCACGCCCGCGCAGCGCGCGTTCGGGCCCGTGAGGCCCCACTGGATCGCATCTTCCTTCGTGACGGCGCCGACGCCGTCGAGGCGGTCGACGAAGATGCGGTTCCGGTTGCAGAGGGTCTCGAGGTCGGTGATCGCCTTCGGGAGGCGGACATCGATGAAGTTCCGCACCATCCGCTTGAAGGTCTCGTCGTCGGGGATGTCGCGCCAGGCGCCGCCGACGCGCGTCCAGTCCGGATGGAAGCGCTGACCCGAGACATACTCGATGATGTCGTAGATGAACTCGCGCTCGTTGAAGCCGTAGAGGAAGCCCGTGAACGCACCGAGGTCGAGCGCCGCGGCGCCGACGCACAGGAGGTGGTTCTGGATGCGGCCGAGCTCGCACATGATGGTGCGGACGACCTTCGCGCGCGGGGTCAGCTCGATGCCGAAGAGCTTCTCGACCGCGTGGTGCCAGGCGATGTCGTTCACGATCGGCGAGATGTAGTCCATCCGGCTGATCGTGCAGACATACTGGTTGTAGTCATGGTGCTCGCCGAGCTTCTCGAAGCCCGAGTGGAGGTACCCGATGTGCGGCGTGCAGCGGGCGATGCGCTCGCCGTCGAGCTCCAGCACGAGGCGGAGCGTCGTGTGGGTCGCCGGGTGCTGCGGACCGAAGTTCAGGACCCAGCGGTCTGGGGCCTGGAAGTGGTCCTTGAGGTAGTCCGTGTCCTCGACATCAAGGCCGAAGCCTTCGCCGGGGGTGATGGTGTACGGCATAGGGCGGAGAGTATAAGACCAAGAGGCCCCCGCTGCGGGCCTCGGGGCGGGTTCAGAACGCACCCGGCCGCAGGTAGGGGTTCGAGCGGCGCTCGGCGCCGACGGTGGTCGCAGGACCGTGTCCGGACAGGAGCCGCGTCTCGTCGGGCAGTTGCAGGAGAAGTTCGAGCGACCGGCGCATCGCCTCGGGGTCGCTGGTCGGGAAGTCGAGCCGCCCGATCGAGCCCGCGAACAGCGTGTCGCCGTCGAAGGCCACGCCGAGTTCCGCACACCAGAGGGTGATCCCCCCCGGCGAGTGACCGGGCGTGAACAGGACCCTGAAGTAGTAGTTGCCGAGCTCGAGCATCTCCCCGCCGTTGAGGCACGCGTCCGGCGGCGGCGCCGAGACGGCCGGCGGAATGAACCCCGACAGGTTGAGATTGGGGTCCTCGTTGAACTCCTTCTCGGCCCGATGGCAGAGGGTGTTGATCGGGCCGAGCCGCAGCCGCAGCCTCGAGAGGCCTGCGACATGGTCGCAGTGGCAATGGGTGAGGATGCAGAGCGCGGGCTTGAGGCCCTTCGACTCGATGAAGTCGATCATCGCCTCGGGTTCGTAGGGGCAGTCGATCACCCAGCAGGCGTCGGCGGGCCCCGCCTCGTCCCAGACGACATAGGCATTGGTGGCGAAGTCGCCGAGCACGAATGTCTCGATCGAGAGGGTCTGGAGGGAGAGGGCCATTGCCTGCAGGGTAGCGCACGCGCGTTCGCGCGATTCGGTACTCTTCCCGCATGCTGACACGGACGGTCTCGGCGCTCGCGGTCGCCCTCGCCACCCTCGCAGGGTGCGACACGATTCAGTCGGACTTCAGCCAGTTCACCGAGAGTTTCTCGCCCCCCACGCCGGCCGAGGCCGCGCAGTGGGCCGCCGATCCGAACGACCGCGAGAACGCGCGGCGCGGAACCGTGCTCCTTGCGAACGCGCCGTGGGGCGGCGCTGCGCCGTACCTCAAGATGTATCGCCTCTACGCGGAGGATTCGCTCGACCCGCTCGTGCGCGCCGCCGCGCTGCAGGCGCTCGGCCGCCACGGCGATGCGTCCGACGCGCCGCTCGTCGCCAAGAGCCTCGCGAGTCCGTTCCGCCAGGTGCGTCTCGCGGCCGCCAAGGCGCTGCAGCGGCTGCACGACCCGTCGGTCGCCGACACGCTGTGGCCCCGGCTCGTCGATCGGGCGGAGGATTCGGACATCCGCACCGAGATCGCGATCGCGCTCGGCCAGTATCCGACGCCGGCGGTGTTCCAGGCGCTCGTCGCCGCGCTTTCGCAGCGCGAGCTGGCGGTCAACATCGCGTCGCTCGACTCGCTGCGCACGATCACCGGCCAGAACTACGGCATCGAGGAAGACGAGTGGCTCGGCTACTACGCATCGACCTCGACGCCGTTCGCCGCGGGCCGAACCTACCTCTACCCGACCTTCGTGCGCGAACTCGATGTGTGGGATCACCTCGTGTTCTGGATGCCCGTGTCGTTCGAGTCGCCCAACACGCCGATCGGCCTGAAGGTGCTCGGCGTGCGCCGTACCGATGACACGACCGGCGACACGACCGACGCCTCGACGCCGCAGCAGCCCGCCACTCCCGAGACCGGCGCAGCCCAGCCGAAATCCTCTCCATGACCGCATCCGCCTCCGACATGCGCGCCGCCGTCCTTCGTGGCGGTGCTGTTGAACTCGCAACGCTCCCCCGCCCGACCGCCCGCGACGGCCAGGTGCTCGTCCGCGTCACGCACGCGCTCGTGACGCCGTTCGAGCGCGAGGTCGTGCGCGGGCTGCGCGCCGGTGGCGACGAGGCCGCTCCCGAGCGGCGCATCCTCGGCTGCTCGTTCGTCGGCGTGGTTGAAGACGCATCGCGCGGCGGAAGCGCCGCGCCCGCGCGCGGCACGCGCGTCGCGGTGCAGCCGGTCTTCTCCTGCGGAATCTGCGACCGCTGCGACAGCGGCCTCTCGATCCACTGCCTCGCGCGCATGATCGCCGGGCTCGACGCGCCCGCGGGCGGGCTGGCCGAGTTCGCATCGGTCCCCGCCGCAAACTGCGTGGAGATCCAGCGCGATCTCGATGACGAGCGCGCGGTGTTCGCGGTGCCGCTCGCACGCGCGATCGAAGCCGTGCGCCGCGGCGGCATCGAGGGCCGCAGCTTCGTGAGCGTGCTCGGCGACGACCTCTTCGCCGTGCTCGCGGCGCTCGTCGGCCGCGAGGAGAACCCGCTCACGCGGCTCGTCTCGACCTCGCAGGCGACGCTCGACCTCGCCTCGCAGTACGGCATGCGCAACCGCGCCTTCTCGGAGACCGGCCGCCGCGGCGACCAGGAGCTCGTGATCGACATGACCGGCTCGAGCGAGTCGGCGGCCGCCGCGGCCCGCATGGTCCGCGCCCGCGGCCATGTCGTCTTCGGCGGAATCACGACGCGCGCGCCCGTGGGAGTCGACCTCTCGCACCTCGCGCTCGACGAGATCGAGATCTACGGCTCCGGCTTCGCGCCGATCGACGGCGCGCTCGACCGGCTCGCGCGACGCGCGATCGATCCGGCGCCGATGGCGTCGCGCCGCGTCGGCCTCGCCGAAGCGGCGCGTGCGGTCGCCCTGCTCTCCGAGCCCGGCGTCTTCTCGGTGCTGGTGCAGGTGTCGCGGTGAGCGACGCGCCCGGGGACTCCTCAAGACGCAGGATCGAAGAGGAGCGCATCCTCGTCGACAGCGCCGTGAGCCCCGAGGACCCGATGTCCGCGACCGCGGTCGCCATCGAGCAGGAGGCGATTCCCGACGACGAGGCCGTCATCAAGGCCGGCCGTCTCGCCGGGAAGAGCATGTCGCAGGCGATCTGGATTCTGGCGCTGCCCGTGCTCCTCCAGCAGACGATGGCGGCGGGCGTTGGATTCGTCGACAAGCTCCTTGCCGGCAACCTCCCGACCGAGATCGCCCGGCCCGCGATGGACGGCGTCGGCATCGGCAGCTTCGTGGGTTGGTTCATCGGCATCGCGATGGCCGGCCTCGGCGTCGGCGGACAGGCGATCATCGCGCGCGGCATGGGCTCGGGCGACCTGCGCGAGAGCCAGAGCGCGCTCCGCCAGTCGATGATGCTCTCGATCTCGTGGGGCGTGCTCGTCGGCGGGCTGATGATCCTGCTCGCGGAGCCGCTCGCGCGCTACTCGAACCTCACGCCGCAGGCGACCGACGCATGCGTGACCTATGTGCGCACGCTCGCCCTCGGGCTCCCCTTCTGCGGCGTGATGATGGTCGGCGGCATGTGCCTCCACGGCGCGGGCGAGGCTCACAAGCCGTTCCAGATCGCCGTCTGGGTGAACATCGTGAACTGCGTCGCGTCGTGGCTGATCTCGGGCGTCGAGATCGGCGCCTTCGGCGCGAAGATCCCGAACCCCTCGCCGCTCGATCCGACGCATTGGGGCGTCTTCGGCATCGCCGCCGGAAGCGCCATCTCCTACGCGGTCGGCGCGTGGCTCACCTGGCGCGTGCTGCGCAAGGGCGTCAAGGACCTCCGGCTCGAGCGCGCGGCCGGCGCGGGCTCGATCTTCTCGATCGACACCGCCATGAGCTGGCGCATCGTGAAGGTGGGCGTGCCGAACTTCTTCGAAGGCCTCGCGATGTGGGCCGTGAGCCTCTTCATCCTCGGCTTCATCGGACAGGCGGCGGCGCTCGGCATCGGCACCGACTCGAAGGAAGGCCTCGTCGGCGCGCACATCATCACCGTGCAGTGGGAAGCGTTCTCGTTCCTGCCCGGCTTCGCGATGGGCACGGCGGCGGGCGCGCTCGCGGGCCAGTACCTCGGCGCCGGCAGCACTCGGCTCGCGCGCATCGCGATCTGGCGCTGCACCCTCATCGGCATCGCCATCATGGGCGTGATGGGCGTCGTCTTCATCTTCCTCGGGCGCCCGCTCACCGCCATCATCTCGTCGGATCCGCTGCACCTCGAGGTCGTGCCGAAACTCCTCATGATCGCG
>Ga0209985_10001085_pt1 | contig 27840 bp, 13 predicted proteins | sample NOAtaG_FD_187305 | JGI IMG/M metagenome (GOLD analysis project Ga0209985, IMG submission 187305) | Freshwater lake microbial communities from Lake Erie, under a cyanobacterial bloom - NOAA_Erie_Diel6S_1000h metaG (SPAdes) (version 2) | ecosystem: Environmental > Aquatic > Freshwater > Lake ...
GCACCCGGGCTCCGTGCTGGCGGTCGCCGGTCTGGCCCTGGCGCTGCTCGCCCCGCCGCTGTCATTCGCCCAGCAGGCCAATCCGGTCGCCAACCCAGTGCCGGAGAACCCGCAGCCCGCCCCGCCGGAAAACCCCGTCTTCATCAACGACTCGCCCGTCGCCACCGAGACCCTCTCCCGTCTGGTTGAGCACCTCGCCTCCAGCAACACCGAGCAGGCCGTCCGCCTGACCGACCGCCTGCTGCAGGAAGAGCCCCGCGCGCTGGTGCCCAGCGCCACCGACCCGGCGGTCTACGTCACAGCGCGCGACCGCGTGCACGCGGCGTTGCGCTCCAGCCCGGCGACGCTGGCCGCCTGGCAGGACGCCGTCGCCCCCCGCGTCGCCCAACTGGCCGATGCCCGCGACTGGGCGCCGCTCGAGCGTTCCTACTTCCTCTCGCCCGAAGGCCTGCGGGCCACGCTCGCCCTCGCCCGCCAGGCCATCGGCCAGGCCCGCTTCCACGCCGCCCGCCTGCTCCTCCAGCAGGCCGCCGACCATCCTGATCTCCCCGCCCAGCGGCAGGACGCGGCCCAGGTCGGCCAGTTGCTGGCCAGATACCTCCCTGAACTGTCCGGCGGGCCGCTGCTCGCTTCGCTGCAGGCCCAGCCCGGCCCGCCGGCGCCGGCCCCGCCCGCCGCCTTCGCGCGGGCCATCTCCCCGCTGGACCCCATGCCCGCCACCGAGCTTGACGACGTCGTCGCCATGCCGGTGCGGACCGTCCGCTTCGCCATCGACCGCGAACTGGAACTCCCCCGCGTCGGCCCCGGCTCAGACCTGATCCCGCGCGAGGCCCGCCAACTTCGCTCCGTCGCCGCCTTCAGCGGCGATCTGCTGCTGGTCTCGGGCCCCAACGAAGTCGTCGCTATCGACCGTCGCAGCCTTGGCGAGGCCTGGCGGACAGACGTGATGGAACTGGCGGGCATGAACCCCGCCAACGAACGCGAGGCCCAGGACCAGTTCCGCTTCGCCCGCCGCCAGATGTCCAGCGGGCTGCCCGAAGAGCTCACCACCGTCACCATGGCCGCCGGCGGGGCCATCGTGCTGGCCACCACCGAGTCCTTCGACCCCCGCACCGGCGAGAACGTGCAGGCCGTCGCTGCGCTCGACGCCCGCACCGGCCGCGCCCTGTGGGTCCGCTTCGCCGACATGCTCGACGAGCAGTTCGGCCGGGGCACCGCCGTCCGCGGGCCCATTCTGGTTGACGGCGACGTCGCCGTGCTCACCTGCCGCAAGGCCCAGCCCGATCGCCGCCTCACCGCGCTCTACCTCCTCGGCGTCAACGTCTTCACCGGCGAACGCCTGTGGACCTCGCTGGTCGGTTCCGCCGGCAGCCTGCCCTTCTTCCGCTCCACCTCCGTCTCCGACGGCGGGGTCATCCACCGGGGCGTGGTCTACCGCTCGGACAAAGTCGGCGTCGTCGCCGCCTATTCCGCCGTCGACGGCCGCCCCCTCTGGGTGCACCGCCTCGCCGCCGAGCCGCTGGACAACAACGTCGTCACCTCCGGCTTCGCCATGAACGTGCCGGTGATCGTGCCCGACCCGGCCCGAGGCCCGGACGCCGGCTGGCTGTTCACCGTCTCGCCCGATCGCCGCCGCGTGCTCAAGCTGGATCTGCAATCCGGCTCGCTGGCCGCCGCCGTTCCGGCCGAGGCCCTGGCCTCGCCCAACTACCTGCTGCTCGCCGGCGAGCACCTTTTGGCCGTCAGCGATCGCCAAGTCGCCTCCGTGCCCGTCGCCCAGTTCGCGGCCCTCAGCCAGACGCCCGCGAATGCCGGCACGCTCGTCCGCTCCAACCAGCCCATGGATCTGCCCGGCATCCGGGGCCGCGTCGCCGTGCTGCAGTCCGCCGCCGGCTCGCCCCGCGTGCTGGTGCCGACCATCAGCGGGGTGGAGGTGCTGGCCGCCGACGCACCCGACCAGCCCGCCAAGCGGCTGCCGCTGGACAGCGCCGGCAACGTGCTGGCCACCGGTCGCGAGCTGGTGGTCGTCGACGACGGACAGATCCACGCCCACATGGCCTGGTCGGCCGCCGCCGAGGCCATGACCGCGCAGCTGGCCGAACGCCCGGCCGACCCCGCCCCCGCGGTGCTGCTGGCCGACATGGCCTGGCGCTCGGGCCGGGGCGAGCAGGTGCCCGAACTGGTGGGCCGCGCCGGCACCGCCATGGCCCGCGCCGCCGAGTCCGGCGACCCCGCCGCCATCGCCCGCGCCACCGAGCAACGCCGCAAGCTCGCCGACGCGGTGCTGACCATGGTCGAGTGGACGCAGGACGCCCCCGGCCTTCGCCGCGTCACACCCGTGCGGCCCGCGCTTACCGCTGCCGCCGTCGCCCCCGCCCTGCAAGCCGTCGAGCCCATGCTCCAGACGCCCGAGCAGCGGCTCGCCCACGCCATGGCCAGCGCCCTGGCCGAGCAAACCGCCGGCCGCAACGAGCAGGCCGCCGACCGCCTGCAGGCCGTGCTCGCCTCCGGCGAACTCTCCGCTGCGGTCTATTCCGGGCCCCGGCTGGCCTTCTCCGGCGCTGCCGAGGCCGAACGCCGCCTGCGGGCGCTGTTCACCAACGCCGGCCGCGCCTGCTACGCCCGCCACGATGCCGACGCCGCCCAGGCCGCTGCCACGCTGGCGGTCTCCACCGAGCCGACCGAACTGGAAGCCGCCGCCGCCCGCTGGACCGTCAGCGCCTCGGCGCCGGCCATCCTGCTCCGCCTCGCCGACGTGCACACCCAGCAGGACCGCACCGCTGCCGCCGGCCGCGCCCTGGAGGCCACCCTGCGTTCGGCCAAGGCCCTTGGCGACGCCTCGGCCGTGCCCCTGCCCGAGATCGCCGGCCGTCTGGTGCAGAACCTCGCCGATCGCGGGCTGCTCACCGCCGCCGCCGATGTCATCCGTCGCGCAGAGCCGCTGATCGGCAACCAGCCGCTCACCGTCGCAGGCCAGCCGGTGGACATGGCCGCCCTTCGCCAGCGCTTGTCGCAGCAACTGGCCGTCTCGCAGCGCTGGCCGGCCATCGGCCGCCCCACCGGCCAGGGTGCCCGCGTGCTCAGCGGGTGGGCGCTGCTTGAACCGCTGGCCACCCTGCAGGGTGGCGCCGGCGCCGCCGGCAACGCGGCGCAGGGTCTGGTGGCCATGCGGCACGAAGACGGCCGCGTCGCCATCTTCGCCGGCGGGCAGGCCAAGCCCGCCGAACTGCGTCCGCTGGTCACTTCCCAGGTCGGCCGCGAAGCCGAACTGCTCCGGCTGGACGCCACCTCGGCGGTCTTCGTCAGCCGCCAGCGGGCCACCCTCTCGCGGCTGCGGACCGACGGAGCCGCCCCCGCCGACGACGCCTCACGGCTGGCCTGGACCACCAAGCCCTTTGACGACCACTTCCCCACCCCGCGCCCCGGCGCCATGCGGCCCGGCGTGCCCGACCGCCCCATCCTCATCCGCAGCGGCGGCGCCGGCGCTGCCGCCATGCGCTCGTTCGATGAACTGCTGGCCGTTGGCGACGAGCAAAGCCTGATGCTCGTCGAACGCACCGGCCGCACCGTCGCCTTCGACGTCGACTCCGGGCAGCCCCTCTGGACGCTCCAGCCGTCAGACAAGGCCGCAGCCGCCCCCGCAGCCGCTCCCGCACCCCCCGCACCCCCCCCCGCCCCGGCCGGCCAGGCCGCGGGCGATGCCCCGCCGCCCGACAACGCCGAGCAGCCCGAGAGCGTGCTGGCCACCGTCATCGATGCCCGCGCTGTCGGCGGCCGGCTGGTGCTCGCCGGCATGACCGGCGCCCCCAACCAGACCGGCGCCGCCACCGGGGTGCCCGCCGTGCAGGTGATCGACGCCCGTACCGGCAAGGTCGCCCTCACCCAGGTGCTCCCGCCCCAGCACGGCGCCGTCCGCTGGCTCCGCGCTACCGACCGGGGTGATCTGGTCGTCGCCCAGGACACCGCCGTCACCGGTTTGGAGGTCGACACCGCCCGCACCCGCTGGACCCTCGCCGGGCACCCCGCCGCCGCGACGCTCGACGCGTACCTGGTCGGCGAGTCGCTGCTGCTGTACTCCGAGGACCGCCTGTTGTGGTTCGCCTCGCCGGTGACCGGCCAGGTGGCCGCCGCCCCGCTTGACACCCGCGCCCGCATGGAAGGCCGCGACCAGATGGACGCCCGGGGCCCCAGCCGCATGGTGGCCGTGGACCCGCGTCTGGGCAGTTCCTCACCGGTCGCCCTCTCCGGCCCGCGCGGCGTGGTGGTGCTCAGCGACCGGGGCGAGGTGGTTGGTATGGACGCCTTCGGGGGCGAGATCGGCCTGGGCGGCCGCGACACCCTGCTGCCGGCCATCCCCGTTGACAAGGCCCTGGTGACCATGAGCGTCGCCGGCACCCGCCCGGCCGCGGTGCTGCCCGCCGCCCCCGGCGGTCGCCCCGAAGCGGGCAACGGCGACGGCAACCCGCCGCCCGACGCCCTGCCGGACACCGAGCAGGTCTACCGCCTGTTCATCCTGGACAGCCTCACCGGCATGGCCACCAGCGTGCACGCCGTCGCCATGCCCAGCCCGCCCTCGCGATTGGTCGCCATCCCCAACGCGCTGCTGGTCACCGCGGGGCACTCCACGCTGGTGCTGCCGGCGCCGACCCCCGCCTCACCGGGGGAGCCATCCGCCAAGTAAGGCCACCGCACGACCCTGCACGCGAACCAGTCCGTCTGAACAGCGCGGCCGAGATCGCTCAACTGCTGATCATCTGGAAATCTGGGGAACCCTTCACCGCGCCTTCGTGTACACTCTCACAGGCGGCCCGCCGTTCTTCTCAGCCTCCTGTGTTTGCGCCCGGCGCCCCCTCCAGCCGCCGCCTTCGCGCCCGCGGTGCCCTGCCCGCATGCCGCGTGCGTCCCTCCGCTGGTCAAACCCCCGCCCGACCGCCCGCCCCAGAACCCCCGCCCCCCACCAATGAGCACCACCGCCCCCGCCAACGGCTCGCTCCACACCCACGCCGGTTCCGCCCCCGGTTCCAACCCCGCTGCCGCGCCCGGGCCCGTCGCGGTCGATCCGCCCGAGACCGAGGCCCCGCTGGCCACCGCCGTGCGCCAGTCGGTCGCCCGCACCGTCGTCGGGCAAGATGTCGTCGTCGAACGCATCTTGATCGCCCTGCTCACCGGCGGGCACCTGCTGCTGCAAGGCGTGCCCGGCCTGGCCAAAACGCTGCTCGTGCACGCGGTGGCCAAGGCGGTGGACCTGCACTTCGGCCGCGTGCAGTTCACGGTGGACCTGCTCCCGGCCGACATCGTCGGCGCCGAGATCCTCGAAGAGACCCCTCAGGGCCGCGCCTTCCGCGTGCACAAGGGCCCGATCTTCACCAACCTGCTGCTGGCCGATGAGATCAACCGCGCCACCCCCAAGGTGCAGTCGGCCCTGCTGGAGGCCATGCAGGAACGCCGCGTGACCATCGGCGCCAACACATGGCGGCTCCCCACGCCCTTCCTGGTCATCGCCACCCAGAACCCCATCGAGCAGGCCGGCACCTTCGAACTGCCCGAAGCCCAGCTCGACCGCTTCATGCTTTGCCACCGCCTGCACTACCCCACCCGCGAGCAGGAGACCCAGGTGCTCCGCCGCAGCCTCAGTTACGGCCTGAACAAGCACGCCGCACCCAGCTCCGCCACCGCCACATCCCCCACCGCCGAGACTGCGGGTGCCGCGGCCGTGGGCGCCGTCCCCCGCTCGGCCTTTGACGCCATCGACGCCCAGACCGGGGGCGTGACGCTTGCCGACCTCACCGCCGCCATGGAGCAGGTGCAGGCCGTGCACGTCTCAGACGTGTTCCTCGCCCACTGCATCGAACTGGTCGATCGCACCCGCCGCCATCCTGATCTGGACCTGGGCTGCTCCCCCCGCGCCGGCATCGCCCTGGCCCAGGCCGCCCGCGCCCGCGCCTGGCTCAAGGGCCGCACGTATGCGATCCCGGCCGACCTGCTCGCCCTCGCCCCCGACGTCATGCTCCACCGCATGCGCCTGAGTTACGACGCCCTGGCCCGGGGCCGCACCGCCGAGATGGTCCTGGCCGACGTGCTCGCCGGAACCTGATCCGCCTTCACTCCCGTTCGGCCCCTTTGCGCATGAACCCCGCCGCACCGCTGCCAACGCTGCCGGAGCACCTGGGCGCCGCCCAGTGGGAACTCACCCTGCGCCGCCTCGCTGATGACCTGACCACCGGCACCGACGCCTCCCGCTTCCTCGGCCCGGGCATCGATTACGCCCAGAGCCGCCTGTATCAACCCGGCGACCCCATCAAGTCCATCGACTGGCGCACCACCGCCCGCGCCGGCCGCGTCCACGTCAAGGCCTTCCAGTCCGCCCGCCGTTCCGGCCTGCACGTGCTGCTCGATGCCAGCGCCTCCATGCGGCTGGCCACCGCCCCGGTCAGCAAACTCCAGGCGGCCCTCTGGATCGGCGCCGCCCTCGCCTTGGTCGGCATCCGCCGCCGCAGCCCCGTCGGCCTGTGGATCGCCGGCCTGCCCCGCGCCTCGGCCGCGCTGTGCACGCCCACGCTGGATCGCGCCCGCCTCTGGGCCACGCTGGACGCGGCGCGGGCGGCCATCGCCAAACCGCCATCCGCGCTGGCCACCCTCGGCCAACCGCCGCTCACGCTGGCCAACGCACTTGACGAACTCGCCGCCGCCGACCGCTCCATCGCCACCGTGCTGGTGCTCGCGGACATGCACGAGCCCGACGCCTGGCAGGCCGCCGCGCGCGTGGCCCAGCGGCACGACCTCTCCGTCCTGCAACTGGCCGACCCGGCCGAGGGCCGCCCGCTGGCCGCTGGCTTCGTCCTCGCCCGTCAGGCCGAGAGCGACACGCCCGTCCTCCTCAGCCCCGGCACCACCGCCGCCGCCTTCGGCACCCCGCTGGGCCAGCGCCCCGACTTCGCCGCCGCCATCCCCCACACCGTCATCAACACCGCCGACCCCGGCCGCGTGATCATCGCCCAGGTCCGGCGGCTGCTCTCCGCGGGCCACGCCCGGAGGGCCGCGCGATGAGCCGCCGCACACTCCACGGCCTCACCGCCGCCGCCTGCACCGCCTTGCTCGCGGGCACACTGGGCCTCGCCCCGGCGACCGGCCGGGGAACTGCGTCGCCGTCGGCATCCCCGTCCACCGCAGCCGCGTCCACCCCCGCCGCCCCCCCTGCCCGCTCCACCGTCGGCATCGAGGGCCGCCTGATCTACCGCGCCCCGCTGGCGGGCCTGCGTGTGGCCCCCGCCGTCGCCGCCAGTCTGGAAGCCCTCCCCGTCACCGAACCGGCCCCAGCCTCGCCCCCCGCCGCAGCCCGACCCACCCTCTCGCTGCGCATCAACTCTGTCACGCCCGACGGCCCCACCGCCTTCCTTTACGACCTCCGCTTCGTCTCCGCCCTCCCCGGCCAGATCAACCTCGCCGAGCACCTCGAGCTCGCCGACGGCACCCCCGCCCCCGGCCTGCCGCCCGCGCTCGTCGCCGTCACCGCCACCCTGCCTGAGGATGCCGATCTGCTCCTCTCCCAGGCCAGCCTGCCCGCCGCCCGGGGCCTGGGCGGCTACCGCACAGCGCTCCTGATCGGCGGCGTGCTCTGGCTGGCGCCGCTGGGCTGGCTGCTCGCCCGCCGCCTGCTGCGCACCTCTCCATCGCCAACCCCGCCACCCGCGCCCCCCACACTGGCCGACCGCCTCCGCCCGCTGATCGCCCGCGTGCTCACCGGCGATTCCAGCCCCGACCTTCGCGCCAGCATGGAGCACCTGCTGCTGCTGCACTTTCAGACCGGCGCCCGCGCTACTGGGCCCGCGCCATCTACGCCGCTGGCCCGCGCCCAGGCCCTCGCCCGTCTGCGTGACGACCCGCTGGCCGCGCCCACGCTCCGCGCCTTGGAAGCCTGGTTCCACGACCGCCCCGCCGACCCCGCTCTGGCCCAGGCCCACGCCGAGCGTTTGCTCGCGACCATCGCCACCGCGCCAACCGTCGCCCATCCCGCCGGAGGCGCTGCATGAGCTTCGCCCACCCCTGGCTGCTCCTGCTGCTGCTGATCCCGCTCGCCCTGGGTGCACTGGAGGTGGCCCGCCTGTTCGGCCGCGCTGGTCTGCACCGCGCCGGCCGCCCCGCTCTCCCGGTGGACCTCAGCACCCCCGCGCTCGCCCGCGCGCCGCTGGCCCAGCGCACGCTCGCCGCCCTGCTCGGCGGGCTCACGCTCACGCCCGTGCTGCTGCTGGCCGCCGCCGTGCTCATCCTCGCCGGCCCGCAGCGTCTCGGCCCGCCTTCAAATGAGAAGGTCCTCACCAACATCGAGTTCGTGCTCGACGTCTCCGGCTCCATGTCCGCCGCCATGGCCTCCGGCGGCAGCCGATACCAGGTCGCCATGGGCGCCATCAACCAGTTCCTTAAAGACCGCAAGGACGACGCCTTCGGCCTGACCATCTTCGGAGGCGAGGTCGTCCGCTGGGTCCCGCTCACGCGCGACCTCTCCGCCATCGCCAACGCCACGCCGTTCCTTGACCCCGCCACCCTCCCCTCCCCGCTCGGCTCCACGCGCGTCGGTCATGCCCTGAAGTTCAGCAAAGACACCCTCACCCACGCGCGGGGCGTCGCCCAGGCCGAAGGCCGCGCCCCCGGCGACAAACTCATCGTCCTGATCACCGACGGATTTTCCTCCGACCTCAGCGGCGGAGCCGCCAACCGCATCGGCACCGAACTGGCCGAGTCGCAGATCCTCGTGCACGCCATCCACGTCGGCGACGGCCCGCCGCCGGGTGAACTGGTCGAGGTGGTCACGCCCACCGGCGGGCAGGTCTTCGCCGCGCAGGACCCCGCCGGCCTGGCCCAGATCTTCCAGACCATCTCCCGCATGCAGCCCACCCGCCTGCAGGCCCGCCAGCCCGAACCCGTCGACCACTTCACCCCCTTGGCCCTGGCCGGGCTGGGCCTGCTGGCCCTGCACCTGCTCGGCCTGCTGGGCCTGAGGTACACGCCATGGTGATCGCCCTGCTCACCATCGCCGTCGCGCTGCTGGCCGCGCTGGCCGAGTGGCTGCACGCCCGGCGGGCCGCCCGCATCATCGGCCTGCTCGCCCCCTCCGCCGCCGGCCGCACCGTGCGCGTGCCCGGCCTGCCCCGCTGGTGGTGGCCCGCCGCCGCCCTGCGCACCCTGGCCGTCACCGCCGCCGCCTGGGGCCTGCTCACGCTGCTGCACATCGACGGCGCTCGCGCCACCGGCTCGGCCGATCAGTCCTCCGGCCCGGTGCAGCACCTGCTCATCGCCATGGACGTCTCGCCGAGCATGCACCTGCAGGACGCCGGCCCGGAGGGCAACCAGTCCCGCTCGCAGCGCGCCGCCGAGGCCCTGCGCTCGGTGCTGGATCGGCTGGATGTCCGCCGCGTCCGCGTCAGCATCGTCGCGTTCTACACCACCGCCAAGCCGGTGATCGTGCAAAGCCGCGACCTGGCCGTCATCACCAACGTGCTCACCGATCTGCCGCTCGAGCACGCCTTCAAACCCGGCCAGACCAATCTCTACGCCGGCGTCCGCGAAGCCGCCAAACTCGCCAAGCCCTGGCCCCCCGGCTCGGCCACGCTGGTGGTCGTCTCCGATGGCGACACCCTGCCCGACAGCACGCTGGAATCCCTCCCGCCATCCATCGGCGACGCGCTGGTCCTCGGCGTCGGCAGCACCACGCGGGGCCAGACCATCGCCGGCCGCACCAGCCGGCAGGACAGCGCATCCCTGCGCACCCTGGCCACCCGCCTGCGGGGCCAGTACTTCGACGGCAACGCCCGCCACCTGCCCTCGGCCACCCTCGCCGGCCTGAGCATGCTCTCCCGCGAGGCTGACCGGTCCGTCCCGCTGCGCACCCTCGCACTGGTGGCCGTCGCCGCCGGCGCCACCGTCGCCGCCGCCCTCTGGCCGCTGATGGCCTGGTTCGGCCCCGGCCGCGCCGCCCGCGACCTGCACCGTGCCGCCCGCGCCGCCCGAACCACGCCAACCACCACCCCACCTTCCGCCCCCACCCAAGCCCAAGCCCTCGCCTGAGCACACCCATGACCACCCCCCCCAACCCCCCAACCCCCGCTCCCACCGCTTCACCCTGGCCCCGCCGCATCGGCTGGTCGCTCTGGGCCGCGTTGCCCGTCGCCGCCCTGGCGTTCCACCTTTCCGCCGGCGAGCCCCTCACCCAGCGCGACCGCGCCGCCGACCTGCTCGCCAAGGCCCAGCCCCTGGCCACCTCGCAAGAGGCCGAAGACCTTCGCGCCGCCGCCGATCTGCTCGCTCAGGCCCGCGCCCTGCTCCCCGCCCAGTCCGCCCAGCGCCACACCCTGGCCCTGCAAGAGGCCCGCCTGCGTGCCGAGGGCGGCCAGCTCGTCGAAGCCCAGTCCGCCCTGACCGACCTCCTGGCCGACCCCGCCTTCCCCACCGACCTGGCCCCCCTGGCCCGCGCCGAACTGGCCGCCGCCAGTTACCACCTCGCCTGGGCCCTGCGTCTGGAAGGCGCCCCTGAGGACGAGTGGCGCCCCGAGAGCGACACCGCCCGCCGCCACCAGCGTCTGCTCGCCGAGACCACCGCCGACCCCGCCGCCGCCGCCGAGCACCGCGAGAACCTCGAGACCATCATCCGCTTTGAGCAACTCACCGACGACGAGCTCCGCGCCCAGGCCCCGCCCAAGGCCTGCCAGAACTGCAACAACCCCAGCCAGTCCAAGCGCCAGCAGAAACTCAGCAAGTCGCCCAGCAAGAAGCCCTCCGACGCCCGGCAAGACATCCAAAAGGGCGCGTCCGACGCCGCCAAGCGGGGCGAGGGCTCCTGAGCCGCACGCTCCCCGTCCCGCCACACACACGCGCCACGTCCCTTCGGTCTGATTCACGCCCGCTTCACCGGCCCTTTCCCATGACCACCACGCACACCGCCCCCGCCCGCCCCACCGCCATCCGCCTGCTCGGACTCGCCGGTCTGGCCCTGGCGTTGTCCGCCCCCAGCCACGCGCCCTCCCCGGCGCTGGCCGAGCCGGCGCCCGACATCGACCTCGCCCCCATCGGCGAAGGCCGGGGCGGCTTCGACTGGGAGATGGTCGAGGAGCCGATGGGCCGCCGCGGCATGGGCGGCATGACCGGCATGGGCAACCTGATCGGCTTCGGCGATGGCGACGGCTCCCGCAGCGGCCGCGCCGGCGACGACCCCGCCGAGCGGCTCACCTTCTCCACCCCCATCGGCCGCCTCCTGCAGCGGATGAACCTCCGCCGCGACCCCACCAGCGTGATCGACGCCCGCATCCGCCTCGCCCGCCTGGCCCGCGCCGCCGCAACGCTCGTCGGCCCGCCCGACCCCACCGACGGCCTCGGTGCCGCCGCCACCGCTGGTCGCAGCGGCGCCCCCTCTCGGGGCGACATGGGCGAACTCGGCGACCCCACCTCGCCTGAAGGCGACGGCGCCGAGCCGGGCCTGGCCGTCCCCGAGGGCATGGTCCTCCCCGAAGGCCTCTCCCCCGAAGACCTGCAAAGCCTCCCCGCCGGCGTCCGCAACCTCGTCCCCTCTCTGCCGGGCATGCCCCGCCGGCCCGCAACCGACCCCGGCGCCTCACCGGGCACCCCGACCGACGCCATCGCCGCCCTCCAGCGTGCCCGCGATCAGGCCATCGTCCGCGCCACCGCCGAACGCTACCGCCTGGCCGTCATCGCCGGTGACTGGGCCGCCGTCCGCACCTTCCTCACCGAGCAGGCCGGGGCCGACGCCGCCGCCATCTACCAGTGGACGCTCACCCAACTGCTCACCGGCGACTCGGCCCTGGTGCCCACCGAGGTGCTCGCCGTCGCCGACGCCTGGCCGGAGACCCTCACCGAGCGTCACGTCCTGTTGCTGGGCCAGTTGCTGCGCAACTCCGGCTCGCGGGGCGGCGACATCACCGTCGTCACGCCCCGCATCGCCGCCGGCACCGCCCACTTCGGCGGCCCGGCCGAGGCCCCCGACTCCGCCGCCAAACGCACCCGCGCCGCCAGCTTTCTGGTCGCCGCCGGCCTCACCGTCGAGGCCCAGGCCTACCTGCCCCCGCTCGATCAGGCCCGCGCCACCGGCGATGTCGAACTGCTCAACCTCTACGCCACCGCGTTCGACGCCCAGGCCCGCCGCACCGACGAACCGAACGAACGCACCGCCCGCCTCACCCAGGCCTGGCAGCTCAGCCAGGAGGTCCTGGCTTCCCCGCTGGCCAGCGAGGCCCAGCGCACCGCCGCGCTCTCCAAAGTCCTCCGCTTCATCCACAGCATCGATCTCGCCGCCGGCGATGCCTGGCTCACCGAGCTGTTCAGCCCCGCCAACCAGCCCGCCCGCACCGATCTGGCTTGGAGCGTCATCCGCCGCGTCAAGAACCGCTGCACCGCCCTGGTGCAGATGCAAGCCCCGCCCGAGGTCCGCGCCAAACAGCTCGCCCTGGTCGGCCGCCTCGGCCGCGCCATCCTCAGCCACGGCCCGCAGAGCGCCGCCGACTGGCGTTCGGCCCTCAACCTGCTCACCGCCTCGATCCTGGAAGAAGCCGAACTCAGCCGCTCGCTGGCTGGCATGCCCAACGAGGAGCAGTACGACCCGTCGATGATGTACGGCCGTGCGATGGGAGGGATGGGTGGCATGGGGGGGATGATGGCGATGGGCGGCATGCGCAGCTCAAGCATGTACGGCGGGTATGGGGGGTACGGCGACGGCGAGCAGCAGCGCATGCGCCCCATCGCCGCCGATGACCTCGCCCGCCTGCTCCCCTCCGAGCAGTGGCTGCTGACCATCGACCCCGGCCTGGCCGCCAAGCTCGAACTGCTCGTCGCCACCACCCAGGGCGGAGCCGGCGAGATCGACGCCGCCCTCGGCCTCATCCGCCCCATCGCCGCGTCCGACCCCGCTCGCGCCCGCGCTCTGGCCGAGGCCGTCCTCAAGGCCTGGCCCACCTACACCAAGCGCAGCCCCTCCTCCGGCCGCGCCGGCCGATCCTCCATGTACAGCCCCTACGGCATGTACGGCGGCTACGGCGGCTTCGGGGGCGGTGGCGGCGACGGCATCCCCCTCACCCGCGCGCTCCAGCAACGCCACCTCGCCAAGCTCGCCTCCACCCTCGCCTCGCTGCGCGAACTGCAGATCGGCCCCCTGCCCGTCCAACTGCTCATCGACGCCTTCGCCGCCAGCCACTCCTCTGCCGAGGTCTACCAGCCCGCCGACCTGGCCTCCGTCTTCGGCCCGCTGGACTCCCTCCCCGTCGCCACCCGCCTCAAGCTCGCCGACGCCATGCGCCAGCGCCTGGCCACCATGTGGCGCAACCAGCAGGTGCAGCAGCAGGCCGGCACCAAACGCACCGAGCAGCAACTCGCCGCCGAAGTGGTCCGCGGCTACTCCGTCGCGCTCGATCTCGTGCCCGCCCTGGAGGCCTCCGCCCCCGAGGCCTGGCAGGCCCTGCTCGCCGCCGCCGACCTGAACTTCGATCAGGCCGAGTACCTCTACGGCCGCAAGGCCGACCTGGCCACCTACACCAGCCTCCGCGACAACGCCTTCTCGCTCTATTCCCGTGCCGCCGCGGCCTACACCACCGCACTGGGCCGCCCCAACGCCCAGCCCGCCGCCCGCCCGTTCATCCAGTGGTTCAACGCCGCCCTGGGCGCGTCCGACCTGGGCTTCCTCACCCGGCAGGACGCCCAGAACACCCCGCAGCTCGCCGCCGTCGCCCAGGCTCTGGCTGCCCTGCCCGAGGCCCACCGCGCCCGCCACATTGAACTCTTCGCCCAGGCAGCCGCCCGCTCGCTCTCAGAACTCAACCCCGAACTCAAGCACCGCTACGCCCGCGCCGCCGCTGAACTGCTCGGCGACCATCCCGCCGCCGCCCCCATCCGCGCCACCCTGGCGTACTACCAGGACCTGCTCAGCGAAGTGCAACTCAACGTCGCCGTCGACGGCCCCACCTCCGTCGGCACCCAGCCCTTCGGCCTGGCCGTCAGCGTCTGGTCCACCGTCGCCGTCTCACGCGAGAGCGGCGGCTTCGCCAAGTACCTCACCGCCAACGGCTGGAACCCGATGACCGGCGAGCCCATCGACTACCGCGAGCTGTTCGAGAAGAAAGCCCGCGAAGCCCTGAGCGACCGCTTTGAAGTCCTCTCCGTCGCCTTCGCCAAGCCCGAGATCCGCCCCACGCCGATCGACAGCCCCCTGGCCGGCAACCGCGAAGGCTGGGAGCAGACCCCCATCGCCTACCTCGTCCTCAAAGCCAAGGACCCCGCCGTCGACACCATCCCCGCCCTCTCGCTGGACATGGACTTCCGCGACTCCTCCGGCATGGTCATCCTCCCCATCGCCTCCGGCCCGCTGGCCGTCAGCGCTGCCTCACCGCCCGCGGCAGCCTCCGCCGCCGCCGCCCCCACCCGCATCAGCGACCTGAAGGTTGAGTTCATCCTCGACGACCGCGCCTTCGCCGGCCCCGCCCGCCCGAACGCCGCACCCGACGCCGACGCACCCGCCGCCGGCACCGTCACACTCGAGGTCAAAGCCTCCGGCGCCGGCCTGATCCCCGACCTGGCCGCCCTGGCCGACCTGTCCTCCATCCCCGGCTTCACCGTCCACAAGGTCACCGACAACGGCATCACCGTGTCCGATCTGCTTGCCGCCAAGGGCCGCGCCGTCGCCCTCACCGAGCGTTCGTGGACGGTCACGCTGCTCGCCCAAGGCCGCCCCGAAACCTTCCGCTTCCCCACGCTCCGCGTCGCCGCGGGCGAACCGCTGGTCACCGCGCCGCCCGAGCCCAAGCCCGGCGAGGCGCCATCGCCGCCCACACCCCTGCCCGTCCTTCGTCGCTACGCCGATGCCGACCTGGTCCCCGCCGACGCCACCGTCGCCCTCGCCGCCCTGCCAGGGCCGCATTGGTCGCTCTACGCGGCCCTTGCCGCCGTGCTTGCCCTCATCGTCGCGCTGGTCTGGGGCCTCACCCGCCGCCGCACCGCCGCCCCCGCCGCGGCGCCGCGATTTGTCATGCCCCGCCAGGTCAACCCCGTCACCACCATCGACCTCCTCCGCCGCATCGCCGCCGACGGCGGACCCGCTCTCCCCGCCGCCGCCAGGCAAGACCTGCTGGTGGAGATCAAGGCCCTGGAGGACCGCTACTTCGCGCCCAGCGCCTCGCCGGTCGCGCCCGACGAGGCCCGCCTCCGCTCCACCCTGAGCGGGTGGATCCAGCGGGCCGGCTGACCCGCCGCCCGCACCGCCGTGCAGTTTGCCTGTCGTCCGCACGGGCGATCTCTCGCTTGCCCACATGGCAGCCGCTTTGGCCTGCGCTGCCCACCCGCGCAGCACGCGGACCGAGCCCGCTCGCCGAAGGACACCCCCATGACCACTCGCGCCACCCCCGCCCCCGCTTCAGCCGCCCCCACCACCCGTCTGGCCCGAATGCTTCGCACCGCCTGCTTCGCGACACCTCTGGCCCTTGCCGCCGCCGCGCATGCGCAGGCGCCCGCCAATGACGCCTGTACCGGAGCCATCGCTGCCTCCCGCAACACCTCCGTCGCCTTCAACACCACCAATGCCACCGACTCCGACCGCTCCAACGCCGTGTGCGATTTCTCAGGCCAGGGCGGCAAGGACGTCTGGTACACATTGGTCTCCCCCGAGACCGGCCCGATCACGATCGACACCATCGGCTCCGGCTTCGACACCACTCTGGCCGTCTACGACACCCTGGTCTGCAACAACGAAGGCAGCCTTGGCTCCTGCCGCCTGGCTTGTGATGACCAGAGCGGCGGCTTCAATCAGGCACGCCTCACCTTCACCGCTCAAGCCGGCCAGTTGTACTACATCCAGGTCGGCGGCTGGAACGGCTCCAGCGGCACCGGCACGCTGAACATCCGGGGCCCGGCCCTGATCCCCTATCAGGGCTTCCTCACCGACGGCTCCGGTGCGCCGCTCAACGGACCGGCGACTCTGACCTTCCGCCTGTTCAACGCCGAGTCCGGCGGCTCCGCCTTGGCCAGCGTCACCAAATCCGTCACCGCCGTCGCCGGCAAGTTCTCCACCGAGCTGGACTTCGGCTCGCCCACGCAGCTGTTCAACGGAACCCAGCGCTGGATCGGAGTCTCCGTGGGGTCCACAACGCTCACACCCCGCCAGCCCGTCGGCCTCACCCCACAGAGCGCCTTTGCCCTCTCGGTGCCCTACTCCGGCGTCACCGACGCTCCCTGGTCGGCCCGCGAAGGCTGCACCATCAGATCAGCCCAGACCACCGGCGTCAGCCGCGTCGGCATCAACGTTTTCCCCGAGTGGGACCTGCACATCGGCTCCAGCAGCAGCAGCAACGCCTTGCTCGGCCTCACCTCCTTCGCCGGCGGAAACGCACGCACCTGGACAGTCGAGTCCGCCTTCGACGGCTCGTTCCGCATTGCCGACCAGCGGGCCGCCGCCGTGCGCGTGTTTATCGACACCAACGGCACCTGCTTCAACCGCTTCGGCGCCTGGGCCACCCTCTCCGATGAACGCAAGAAGCACGATATCGCCCCGCTCACCAGCGCCCTGGACACCGTCTCGGCCATCGAGACCATCCGCTTCCAGTACAACGACGACGCCGGATACCTCACCAGCCCCGGCATGAAAATGGGCTTCCGCGCCCAAAGCCTCGAGAAGGTTCTCCCCGAGTGGGTGCAGACCACCGACGACGGCACCAAAGTCGTCATCGAGCAGGGCGCCACCGCACTCACCGTCGCCGCCCTGCGTGAACTCCGCGCCGAAAAGGACGCCCAGATCGCCGCCCTCAAGGCCGATGTGGCCGCCAAGGACGCCGACCTGGCAGACCTCGCCGCCCGCCTCGCCAGGCTCGAGCGAACCCTCGATGCCGCGGCCAATCGCTGACCGGCGCCGACGCGCACCGCCCCGTCCCCGTTCATCAACCGTTCATCCTGCCGGGCGGTGGAGCTTCCGCGCTTCACCGCCCATGTGCTTGGCGACCACCGGCCGCCGCCGGCCCGACGGCCTCCCGATCTCCTCCGGGGCCCGCAGCGTGCCCTTCTCCCGCAGCCGGCATCTCAACGGCGCTGGGGATGCGGTTCGCTTCGGCCCCGGTGTCCCGACGGATGCCGGTGGGCCGGTCGCTCACTGGCCGATATTGATGATGGTGGCGGTCAATGAATCGTTGGGGTCGGCCACGAAGACTCCGCTCCCAACGCGACGGATCATCTCCAGCGAGAAGGTGGTGTTGCCGGACGCGGGGATCGGGATCACCGCGTTCCCGCTGATGGTGAGATGGGTGAAGCTCGAGTTGAAGAAGAAGTTGGTGACCGGTCCGGTGTTGGACCCCGCACGGACGCGGACGCCGAAGGCTGTGTTGGCCGACCCGCTGTAGCCCGAGACGCTCCAACTGACAACGGCGACGCCCGCCCGCATGGAGAACACCTGCGTTGTCCCCGGGATGGTGGTATACGCCACGGGGTTGATGGGAAGGTCTGGCAGCGCCGAGTTCGTCCAGGAGAACACGGGGAGCACGGTCGAGCCGATCGTGCCGGAGGTGATCTTCGAGGCGTCCAGGTTGGGGATCTGTGCCGTCCCCAGCGTGCCGGAGGTGATCTTCGAGGCGTCCAGGTTGGGGATCTGTGCCGTCCCCAGCGTGCCGGACAAGATGTTCGAGGCGTTCAGGTTCGTCAGCCCCGCGCCGTTGCCGGTGAACACGTTCGCTGGGTTGTTCAAGGTCAGCGGGCTGGTGTACGAACCGCTCAGCAGACTGCTGGGCAGCGTCCCCGTCAGGTTCGCCGCGTTGGTAAAGAACGACGCCGGCTGACCGTTGAGTTGCGTGGCGTTGGTCGCGTTGGTCGCGTTGGTCGCGTTGGTCGCGGTTGTGGCCGTGGCCGCGTTGCCGTTGAGGTTCGCCGTGATGGTGCCGGCGCTGAAGTTGCCCGAGGCGTCGCGCAGCACCAGGGTGCTTGGGGTGTTGAGGTTGGTGCCGCTCGTGCGGGCGTTATCCAGCGTGCCGGTGAGGTTGGCGGCGTCGGTGTAGAACGACGCGGGCTGACCGTTAAGCTGCGTGGCGTTGGTCGCGTTGGTCGCGTTGGTCGCGGTTGTGGCCGTGGCCGCATTGCCGTTGAGGTTCGCCGTGATGGTGCCGGCGCTGAAGTTGCCCGAGTCGTCGCGCAGCACCAGGGTGCTTGGGGTGTTGAGGTTGGTGCCGCTTGTGCGGGCGTTGTCCAGCGTGCCGGTGGTGATCTTCGAGGCATCAAGGTCGGGGATCTGCGCCGTCCCGAGTGCGCCACTGGTGATCTTCGAGGCATCCAGGTTGGGAATCCGGTCAGCCGCCAGCGTGCCGGTGAGGTTGGCCGCGTTCAGGTTCGTCAGCGCTGCGCCCGAACCGACGAAGGACGACGCCGCGACGGCGAGCGGAGAGGAAAGCCGCGGGGGGCTCACCGCGCTCCGCAGGGCGAGGCTGTGGTACTCGCCCCCCGCCACGGCGGTGTACGTCACCCCACTGGGCAACGCGGGGACGGTCGTCTGGCCGTAGTCGTTGCCTCCCCACGCGACGACCGTGCCGTCGCTCCGCAGGGCGAGGCTGTGGTACCCGCCCCCCGCCACGGCGGTGTACGTCACCCCACTGGGCAACGCAGGGACGTTCGTCTGGCCGCTGCGGTTGTCTCCCCACGCGACGACCGTGCCGTCGCTCCGCAGGGCGAGGCTGTGGAACACGCCCCCCGCCACGGCGGTGTACGTCACCCCACCGGGCAACGCGGGGACGTTCGTCTGGCCGTAGTTGTTGTCTCCCCACGCGACGGCCGTGCCGTCGCTCCGCAGGGCGAGGCTGTGGAACACGCCCCCCGCCACGGCGGTGTACGTCACCCCACTGGGCAACGCGGGGACGTTCGTCTGGCCAAAGCTGTTGAATCCCCACGCGACGGCCGTGCCGTCGCTCCGAAGGGCGAGGCTGTGCGCGCCGCCCCCCGCCACGGCGGTGTACGTCACCCCACTGGGCAACGCGGGAACGTTCGTCTGGCCGGCGTTGTTGAATCCCCACGCGACGACCGTGCCGTCGCTCCGAAGGGCGAGGCTGTGCGAGCCGCCCCCCGCCACGGCGGTGTACGTCACCCCACTGGGCAACGCGGGGACGTTCGTCTGGCCGAAGCCGTTGAATCCCCACGCGACGACCGTGCCGTCGCTCCGAAGGGCGAGGCTGTGATTGCCGCCCCCCGCCACGGCGGTGTACGTCACGCCACTGGGCAACGCGGGGACGTTCGTCTGGTTTATTAGGTTGAATCCCCACGCGATCGCGTCAAGTGGGGCCGCGGTCGGCGGCACACTCGTCCACTGCGACAGCACGCTCTCAACATCCGCCCCCATGCGGCTGCGCGTGATCGTCCCCGCCGCGATGCTTGCGCCGTTGAGGTTCAGCAACCCCGCACCGTTGCCGCTGAAGATGCCGCTGAAGGTGTTGGCCGGATTGGAGAAGCTTGTCTGGCCCGTGAAGGTCTGGCTGCCGTCCAGGCGTGCGACGTTGCTCGAGAGCCGCGCGTCGGCCAGCGTGCCGGTCAGGTTCGCGGCGTTGGCAAAGAACGACGCCGGCTGGCCGTTCAGGCTCGTCGCGTTGCTCGCCGTCTGCGCCGCAATCGCCGTTCCCGCCGTCTGCGCGAAAGTCGCGTTCGGCACCGCCGTCAACTCCTGCCTCGGCGAGAGCACCGTGTACCCGCTCTCATCACCGCAACCCAGCCCAGTGTCCGCCCGCACCTCAATCTCCAGGAACCGCTTCTGCCCGGTGAACACCGCGCCAAAGTCCAGCGACGCGCTGAACCGCCCCGCCTCCACCGCCAGGTTGTCCGAACACACCGTGCCCCCGATCTGCACGCCGCCGGTCACCGCGTCATACAGCCGGAAGCGGATGTCGTACGTGCCGCTGGCCGGTGCACCAGCACTGCCAAGCTCACCCTGGTAGGTGAAGGCGGAGGTGAGGGGCTGCAGGCCGACCGCCCCTGCCGGGCAGCCGATGATCGCGGCCATCAACAACGCGGGTGTGGCCATCCGGCTGAGAGACATCGGGCGGAACATGGGTGCAAACTCCAAAGGTGCCAACGGGGTGATCCAATCCTGAGCCCTTGCCGACGAATGCAGTGAAACGATCCGAACGAAGGGCGGCTCGCAAGACTGAGCGCATGTCATCGGCACCAGGCGCACGGATTTCGCACGCCCACCGCACAAAGTCGCCCCGTCTCATGGACCGAGAACCCGGACCCTCCCGCGCCGCGGGCCCTCCAACCCGAACGCCGCCGTCTACCCTTTCCATCCGGTTCGTTCCGCAGGTTCGCCTCCCCCCCGGTCCCGAGCCCCGCCTCGCCATGGCTGATCCGCAGCCCGACATCACCCTTCTGCTCCAGCAGGTTGCCGCCGGCGATCCCGCCGCCACCGGTCGTCTGCTCAACGCCGCCTACGCCGACCTGCGCCAACTCGCCTCCAGCCTGTTCACCGGCCGCGATCATGGGCACACCCTCCAGCACACCGCCCTGGTCAACGAGGTCTGCCTGCGGATCCTCAAGGCCCCCGCCCCCAACTGGCAGGACCGCAACCACTTCTTCCGCTTCGCCGCTCGCGCCATGCGCAACGTCCTCACCGACTACGCGCGGGCCCGCAAGGCCGAACGCCGAGGCGGCGGCCGCCAGCCCGTCTCCCTGGACTCGCTCAACCTCGATGGCTTCGCCCCGCACCAACAGGCACCATCCCGCCCGGCCGATTCGTCCGTCGATCTCGTCACCCTCCACGAGACCCTCGAACGGATGGCCGCCGTTGACCCGCAGATCGGCGACATTTTCGAACTCCGCTTCCTCGCCGGGCTGAGCGTCAGCCAGACCGCCGCAGTGCTGGAGATCTCCGACCGTTCCGTCGAACGCGACAGCCGCTTCATCCGCGCCTGGCTGCAGCGGGAGTTGTCCTCGTGAATCACTCCGATCAGCCCCCACCCACCGTCGGCCACATGGCACGCGTGAGGGAACTGTTCCACCTCGCGCTCCAATCCGGCCTGGTCGGCCCCGAGCGCGAGCAGTGGCTGACCCGTCATTGCGCCGACGATCCGGTCATTCTGTCGCACCTGCGCGAGTTGCTCGAGGCCGACGCGGCCGCTGACGCCGCGACGCGATGGAGCAACGACTCCGGCGGGCTGCTGGGCGTCGCCGACGACCTCCGTGATCAGCCCGCCCACACCGGCGATCCGGTGCCCGCAACCCTGGGCCGATACACCGTCGGCAAGCTGCTCGGCCGGGGCGGCATGGGCGCCGTCTACCTCGCCACGCAGACCAACCCCGACCGCCAGGTCGCCCTGAAGGTCCTCCGCACCCGCGGCTCCTCCTCCTCGCTCCGCGCCCGCTTTGACCGCGAAATCCGCGCCCTCGGCCGGCTCGAGCACCCCGCCATCGCCCGCATCTACGACGCCGGCCAGGACACCGCCGCCGAGGGCGAGTTCACCTTCTTCGCCATGGAGCTCGTCCGTGGGCCGAACCTCATCGACTTCGCGCAGAACCGCCGACTCGGCCTCGCCGAGCGCGTCGCCCTGCTCGCCCGCGTCGCCGACGGCGTGCAGCACGCCCACGCCCGGGGCGTGCTCCACCGCGATCTCAAGCCCGCCAACGTGCTGGTCACCGACGACGCCCCCCCGCCCTCCCCCGAGCCCCTCACTCAACCCCGCACCGCCGCCTCCGCGGCCGACGCGCCCGAGCGGGGACCGCTGCCCAAGGTGCTCGACTTCGGCGTCGCCCGCATGATCGAGCCGGACACCTCGCACACCACACTCACCCACCACGGCCTGCTCGTCGGCACAGTCGCCTACATGAGCCCCGAGCAGCTCTCCGGCGACCCCGACGCGGTCGACACCCGCTCGGATATCTACGCCCTCGGCGTGATGCTCCACGAACTGATCACCGGGTCCCTCCCGTTCGACGTCGCCGGCAAGCCCCTGGCCGAGGCCGCACGCACCATCACCCACGGCGAGCCGGCGCCGATCCGCACCCATCCCGGCATCCGCAACGCCCGCATCGATCACGACCTGGTCACCATCGTCCGCAAGGCCATGGCACGCGACAAAGAGTCCCGCTACGCCTCCGCCGGCGAACTGGCCGACGACCTCCGCCGCCTCCTGCACAACCAGCCCATCACCGCCCGCCCCCCCACCGCGCTCTACCACCTCACCCGCTTCGCACGCCGCAACAAGCCCCTGGCCCTCTCCGCCGTCGCCACCCTCCTGGCCGTCCTCGTCGGCCTGGTCGTCAGTTCCACCCTCTACTTCCGCGAGCAACGCGCCGCCCGCGAGGCCCAGCGCCAGTCCGCCCTCAGCAACGCCGTCCGCGAGTACCTCATCAAGGACCTCCTGCTGGCCGCCTCGCCCAAGCGCCAGGGCTGGGAAGTCAAAATGCTCGACGTGCTCACCCGCGCCGCCTCCGGCCTGTCAGACCGCTTCAAGGACTACCCCGAGATCGAGGCCGAGGTCCGCATGGACCTCGCCGCCGCCTTCAACGACCTTGGCAAGCCCGCCGACTCCCTCCTCCACGCCGCCCGCGCCCGCGATCTGCTCCGCACACTCGCCGGGCCCGATGCCGACCGCACCATCCAGGCCGTCATCCGCATGGCCCAGGCCCAGTCCCTCCAACACGACGCCCCCGCCGCCATCGCCCTCGCTTCCGAAGCCGTCCAACGCGCCGACCGCGCCCTGCCCGCCGGCCACACCACCAGGGCCTGGGCCCACAGCGCCCTGGGCGCCGCCCTCCTCCAGAGCGGCCGCACCGCCGATGCCATCGCCCCGCTCAGATTGGCCATCGCCATCTGGGATACCGGCGACGCCTCCGTCCCCGATGCCATCGCCACGCGAACCTGGCTGGCCTCCGCCCTCCTCCAGACCGGCGATACCGACGCCTCGCTTGACCTCTCGCGACAACTCCTCACTCAACTTGAGCAAGCCGGCGGACCCGCCACCCCCGAAGCCCTCGCCGCCCGCAACAACCTCATCAACGTCCTGCTCGCCGCCCAGCGCTGGGCCGAGGCCGCCGACGTCGCCGCGCCCCTGCCCGACCTGCTCGTCCGCACCTTCCCTCCCGGCGATCAGTCCATCATCTTCGGATGCCTCACCGCCGCCGCGGCCATGCTGCGGGTCGAACGCTTCGCCGACGCCGAACGCCTCGCCCTCCAGACCCACCAACTCGCCCTCACCGGCTTCGACGACCTCCACTGGTTCACCGAGAAGGCCACCACCGCCCTCCGCCACATCTGCGCCCGTTGGCCCGATCGCCGCGAGAACCTCTGGTCCTGGCAGCAGCAGGGGCTCCGCATCCGCCTCATGGTCGCCACCCCCGACGAACGCGAGGCAACCGCCAACCTGCTCGGCGAAGTCCTCACCCTCCAGCGACAGGCCGGTCAGGAACTCACCGGCCCCGACGTCGTTCGACGCCTCTGGGAACTCCGCGACCAGATCGCCCCGCAAGGGCACGGCCGACGCGCGGTCTTCTTCGCCAACCTCGCGGCACTCGCCGCTGAGCAGCCTCTGCCTTCCATCGCCGCCGAGGCCCTGGACTTCGCCCGCCAAAGCGCTCCATCCGCCGCCGACCCCGCCGCCGCGCAGGCCTCCATCCGGGCCGCCCAAGCCGCAGTCCACACCGGCCGCTGACCGGCCCCCGATCACTTCAGCCCATACTCCTTGAGCTTGCGGTACAGCGTCCGCTCCCCGATCCCCAGCAGCTTCGCCGCCGCCTCCCGGTTCCCCGCCGTCAGCCGCAGCGTCTCCCGGATCGCCCGCTTCTCCAGTTGCTCCAGGCTCGCCCCCGCCAGGCTCCCCACCGGCTCCTCGTTCACCGCCGCCGCCGGCATGCCCTCTTCCGCATCCTCCACCCGCACCTCATCAGGGATGTGCCGCACATCCACCGTGATCGCCAGATTCGGGTTCTCGCTCTCACCCAGCGCCGTCACCACCATCATCTGCACCACGTTGATCAGCTGCCGCACGTTGCCCGGCCAGTTGAAGCTCGTCAGCCGCATCAGCGCCGCATCGGTGATGTTCGGCACCGGACGCGCCGCCCCGCCCGGCAGCGGCCCCAGCTTCGCCACGCTCTTGGCCAAGGCGTGCGTCACAATCCGCGGAATGTCCTCGCGCCTCGCCCGCAGCGGAGGCAGATTGATCTGGCTCCCCTTGATCCGGAAGTACAGGTCCTCGCGGAACTCGCCCCGCCGGATCAACTCCGGCAGGTCCTTGTTGGTCGCTGAAACCAGCCGCACGTCCGTCTGCCTGGGCTCGTTGCTCCCCACCCGCACCACCGTCCCCGTCTCCAGAACCCGCAGCAGCTTCGCCTGCATCTTCAGCGGCATGTCCCCGATCTCATCCAGGAACAGCGTCCCTCCGCTGGCATACTCGAACACCCCTTCGCGGTCCTTCTCCGCACCCGTAAACGCCCCGCGCACGTGCCCGAAGAGCTGATCTTCAAGCAGCGTCTCGGTCTCCGCCGCGCAGTTCAGCGGCACATACCGCTTGTTCGCCCGCGGGCTGGTGCGGTGCACCGCCTGCGCGATCAGTTCCTTGCCCGTCCCGCTCTCGCCGATGATCAGCACCGGCAGCGTGCTCGCCGCCACCGACCGCACCGTCCGCAGGATCTTCCGCATCGGCTCGCTGCCGGCGATGATCCCTTCAAACCCCTCGTGCTGCACCAGGTCACCAAGCCCCCCGCCCTGCGCCTCGTGCCGCAGCAGCACGTTCTCCGCCGCCCGGTTGATCAGCTCGCGAAACACCACCAGGTCCAGCGGCTTCTCCACAAAGTCAAACACGCCCTCCTTGAACGCCGCCCGCGCCGTCGCCACATCCCCGTGCGCCGTCACCATCACGCACTCGGCATTAGGCTGCAGCCGCCGGGCCTGACGCAGAACCACCAGCCCCGCGTCACCCCCGTCGCCCGCCACCTGGTCCTTCCCGCCGCTGGCCGGCATCCGCAGATCGGTCACGATCACGTCAAACGTCCCGTGCCTGAGCTCGTCCAGCGCCGCCGCCACGCCCCCCACGATCGTGCACACATGCCCCGGACGCCGCAGCGCCTCGGCCATCACCTCCGCGTGCTCCAGCTCGTCCTCCACGATCAAGACCTGGGCCCGCGCGTTGTTGCTCGCCGCTTCCAATGACATCGTCGCCCAGTGTAGATCACGCCCTCACACCCACGCCCCGCTTCACCGATCCAGCCGGCGACCCGGCACAAACCCGCCGCCCCCCGGCTTTGCCTCCGCCGCCGCCCCCGACGGCAACCCCGGCAACCCCTCCGGACGCAGCACCGGACGGCTCACCCGCCCCGACCGCAGACCCGCCGTCGATGCCCCCGATGCCCCCGATGCCCCCGATGCCCCCGATGCCGCAGCCGTGCCCGGCCTCGCCCCTCCCCACGTGGCATCACCCCCACCACCCCCCGGGCCGCTGCCCGTGCCGGCCCCCGGTGTCGCAAACCCCAACTCCGCAAACGGATCCACCGCGTCCACCTTCCCGCCCGATGGCAATCCCGCCTCCGTCGGCGCCAACCTCCCGGCCCCGCCAACCACCGGTTCAGCCGACCCGCTCCCGCACCTGCATCCGCCCAGCACCGCGCACAGGGCCCCCGCAGCCACCCACACCATCCGCCCGCTCGAAGATGAATCGCCGTTTCGTCCGTGCATGTCTCATCTTTGCCCCCTTCGCCGCTGCTCCCCGCCGCCAACCCCGCCATCCCCTCTGTGGGGTCCATCCAGCCCCCTCAGCTTCGGCTCGACACCCACCTGACAACGTGCCTACAAAATTCGTCCTCATGACACACCCCCTAGGCACAGACCTAGGGACTGTGACAGGGAGAGTTTTGAACAAAAACCAAACAAAATCGGCGTTTTCCCCGCTGTTTCCCCGCTGAAGCTGGTGGAATCTCACCGCTTGCCCATCATTTCCCTAGGTTCCCATTTTGGCTCACCCCGTTTTGTGGTATAGTTGACATGTAGGTAATCAAACGCACCGCCGCAGTGTTCTCCCCTGAACTGGCTTGGACTCAACCTCACGCACGCCCCCTCCCACCACCTCAAGGTGTGCCGCCCGGTGACCCCCCCAAGACCCCCGACCGCGTGGTAAGCGGCCGCTACGCATCAGGTGACTGTCAACGGTGCGGAACTCGTCTCTGGAGAGTGCTCATGAAGGTCGCCGCCGTTCTCACATCCCGCGTCATGGAAGCCGTCTGCCGCCTCCCCGGTGTCGCCACCTTGGACTGGTGCGACCGGGCCGCCGCCGCCCTCTGCCGCCTGCACCACCCGTGCTCGGCCGCGGTGCTGCTGGCGACGGTCGACAACAAGGGCTTCCTCGCCGACATCGAAGTGGCCGGCGCCGCCGCCAGCGTCCCCGAAGCCGTCGGCACCAGCATCTTCGTCAACAAGCCCCTTCAGCGTCGCAGCCCGCAGGACAGCCCCGAGTTGGTCGCCCTTCGCGACTCGCTCCGCGTCGGCGACTGGATCGGCTGGAACATCGGCCAGATGCACGAAAACCTCTGGTACGTCTCCACCGCCTCCAGCCAGGGCCTGCTGCAGATCCGGGGCGAGAGCCCGCTGACCCGCCGCTGGGATCCGTTCCAGCCCAGCGAGATTCTCCTCGCCGCCATCAACATCCCCGGCCAGACCCCCGGCCGCATGCTGCTCTGCGAAATCGCCTCCAGCGACCCCGCCTTCCGCGACACCTCGCGCGAACAGGTCGTCCTGGCCGCCTCGCTGCCCATGCTCGCCCAACGCATCTTCTCCGCCGTCGGACCCGAGGCCGCCGACAAGCACCGCTGGCTCACCCCGCGTGAAGAGATGATCCTCTGGCAGCTCGTCGCCGGCAAGAAGGTCCCCCAGATCGCCGCCGAACTGCACCGCTCCATCTACACCGTCCACGACCACGTCAAGAGCCTCCACCGCAAGCTCGGCGCCTCCAACCGCGGCCAGCTCGTCGCCCGCGCTCTGGGCCACCTCGGCCCGCTGACCGCCGAAGGCCACGTGCAGGGCATCGACCCCGGCAGCAAGGACGACGAAGTGCTCACACGCGCCGGCCGCAACGGCCACGCCCGCACCCGCTAAGTCGGCCCCGGCCCAACACGCGCAGCAATTCCGCAAAGGCTCGCCCCCGGTGGGCGGGCCTTTTTCATGGCTCGGTGCCTGCTCCGCCCGCCCCTCCCAACGCCCCCACCCGTCCGCGGCTCATCCGCCGCCAAGTCGCGCCGCCACCACCGCCCGCAGCCGCTCGGCCAACGCCTCATCCTCACCCGCCGGCACCGTGTACACCGGCGCCAGCCCCCGCTTGGTCAACTCCGGGTCGCTCGTCCGCGTCGCCAGACGCACGCTCGAGGTCGGCACCCGCCACCCCGGCCGGTGGATGTCCTCCACCCGCACCGTCAGCCGCAGCCGCGTCGCCTGCGGTCCGCTCCGCAGGTCCCCCGCCGGGTCCGCACGCTCCTGCCCTTCAGGCACAAACTCCGCCCGCACCTGCCGCTGCCGCCTTGAGATCACATCCCCCAGTTCCGTCGCCCGTGTGGAACGCTGCGTGGTGATCACCCCCGCCGCCGCGTCCACCCGCTCCAGCAAGAACCCCTCATCCCGCAGGGCCTCCCCCACCGCTTCAAACGCCGCCGCATACCCCGCCGCCGACACCCCGATCTCCGTCTGCACATCCGCACCACCGTCCACCACCGCCGCCGGTGTCCCCGCACCATCCGCCGAAGCCGCACCATCTGACGCGCAGCCCGCCATCGCCGCAGCGCACGCCATCACCCCGCCCACGCCCCACAGCGCCAGCCGCACGCTCACAGAGTTCCGCCTGCTCATGTCCGACGGTAGCCCCC
>Ga0209985_10001089_pt1 | contig 27802 bp, 21 predicted proteins | sample NOAtaG_FD_187305 | JGI IMG/M metagenome (GOLD analysis project Ga0209985, IMG submission 187305) | Freshwater lake microbial communities from Lake Erie, under a cyanobacterial bloom - NOAA_Erie_Diel6S_1000h metaG (SPAdes) (version 2) | ecosystem: Environmental > Aquatic > Freshwater > Lake ...
CAGTGGATTCCTCGATCCCTCTGTGAACAGCAACGGTGCTGGTTTCGGCCTTTGGGTGGCCCTGCCCACCGGAGGCAACTTGGTGCAATTGCCCATCGCCACCTCCATCGCCGACAACTCCGTGATCAGCAGTGTATCGGCCTGGCCGAACCCTGCCAATGACCTGCTCACCGTTGATGTGGAGACGAGCGAGATGCTGCAGGCTGAAGTGCGCCTGACCGACATGACCGGTCGCGTGGTGCGCAACCTGGCCGGCAGCAGCCTTGCCAACGGCGCGAACCGTCTTGTGCTTGATGTGACCGGTCTCGCTACGGGCAGCTACTCGCTGAGCGTTGTGGGCGACCGCGCCATCCGCACCCTGCCTGTGCAGATCGTACGCTGATCCCTTCAGGATATTGAAAAGCCCCCGCCGATCGGCGGGGGCTTTTCTTTTCCCGATCGCGAACCTTCCTTCCAGTTCCCTGTTCTTCAATGTCGTTCCCTTATTCCGGAACGACCTACTTTCAACCACTACCATGGGCCCTTTCCCAAACCGGTTCCAGATCCGCGACCTCGAGGAGTTCTCGGGGGTCAAGGCGCACACCATACGGATCTGGGAAAAGCGCTACGGGCTGCTTGAACCGTCACGTACGGATACCAACATCCGGTACTATGGTGCCGAAGACCTCAAAACGATCCTGAACGTATCGTTCCTGAACCAGCACGGGTTCAAGATCTCCAAGATCGCGGCCATGGACCGCGCCACCCGGGACCGCATGGTACAGGAAGTGGCCTTGACAAAGGATGAAGTCGGCGATGTGCTGAACACGTTGAAGATGGCCATGCTCGCCTTCAACGAGGATGAACTGATCCGGACCTCGGACCGGTTCGAACAAGCGCATGGTTTCAGGTCCTTGGTGGAGCGTATCTACGTGCCTTTGCTGGAACATATCGGCGTGTTGTGGCAGACCAACTCCATCTGCCCCGCCCAAGAGCACTTCGTCAGCAACTTCATCCGGCACAAGATCATTCTGGCCACATACGCGCTGCCGAAGAACACTACGGCCAATGGCCTCACGCACGTGCTTTACTTGCCTGAGAACGAGATCCACGAGCTGGGCCTGATCTACCTGAATTATATCCTTCGCTCGCTTGGCGACCGGACCGTTTACCTGGGCCAAAGCGTACCCCGGGAAGACCTGCGTCAGGTGTGCGATCTTCATCCCGGGCCTTTGAACCTGGTGAGCGTGCTGATGGCGAACCCTCCGGCCAGTGAGGTTCCGGACTATTTGAAGGAACTCCGGGAACTTGTGCCGGAGGAGCGAGTCACGTTCTGGATCACCGGAAGCCAACTGGCCAGGATCGAGAAGATGGATGTTCCGCGCGGTATGCGGCTGCACCCCTCCTTGACCGCACTGCTTCAATCCATAGACAGCGATCAGGCCTGAGGGAGCACTTTACCTGGGTTCATGATCCCTTTGGGGTCGAAGGCCTGCTTCACGGCCCGCATCAAGGCCAACTGCCGGGGATTGAAAGCGATATCCATATAGGGCCTTTGGACCAGGCCGATGCCGTGCTCGCCACTGATGGTGCCGCCCAGGGAAACGGTCAGTTCGAAGATCTCCCGTATAGCCTTGGGCAGTTCATGCTCCCAGAACGCATCGCTGAGATCGCCCTTGATGATATTAACGTGGAGGTTGCCATCGCCCGCATGCCCATAGCACACGCTGGAGAATCCGTGGCGTGCACCGATCGCCTTCACGCCTTGTAACAACCGGGGCAGCTCGAAGCGCGGCACCACGGTATCCTCCTCCTTGTAGACACTGTGGGCCTTCACGCTGACCGGTACGCTGCGCCGCATACGCCAAAGGGCGTCCTTTTCGGGCGTGGTCTCTGCAAAGAGCACCTCGCCGCATTCATGCGCCTCCATCACCCCAAGAATGGTCTCACAATCGCGCATCAGCAGATCGCCGTGGTCACCGTCCACTTCGATGAGCAGGTAGGCGCCGGGTTCAGCGCTCAACTGCGTTGGCAACCCCTCAGTGAACCGCATGGTCCATGTGATGGCGTCGCGCTCCATGAACTCCAGGGTACTGGGAATGATCCCGGCCCTGAAGGTGGCACTGACCGCCTCGCAGGCCTTGATCGCACTGGCGAAGGGCACCAGCATCAAGCGGGTCTCCTTGGGCAGCGGCACCAAGCGGAGAACGGCCTTGGTGATGATGCCCAGCGTGCCTTCACTGCCCACCACCAAACGGGTAAGATCGTATCCCGTGGCGTTCTTCAGGGTGTTGGCCCCGGTCCAAACCACTTCCCCATCGGGCAACACCACTTCCAAGTTCAGCACGAAGTCACGGGTCACGCCGTACTTCACGGCCCTGGGACCACCAGCGTTCTCGGCCAGATTGCCTCCAATGGTACAGCTGCCGCGGCTCGATGGATCGGGCGGGTAGTACAATCCCTTTGAAGCCACCGCCTCCTGTAATACCTGGGTGATCACCCCTGGCTGCACCACCACCTGCAGGTTCTGCTCATCAATGCGTTCGATGGCGTTCATGCGGTCCAGCGACAGGCCCACGCCACCATGTACACACAAGGCTCCTCCGCTCAGACCGGTCCGTCCTCCGATCGGAGTGACGGGTATCTGGTGCTGGGAGCACAGCTTCACCACGGCGGCCACCTCGGCCGTGCTCGTGGCGCGCACCACCACCTCTGGCGGATGCACCAGGTCTTCTGTCTCATCGTGGCCGTAGTGCTCCAGGTCCTCTTGGGACACCAGTACGTCTCCATTGCCGATCGCGTGGCGCAAACGCTCGATGAACGCACCATCAACTCGCTGAAATACCATGGTGCGAAAGTAGCTGCGTAGCGGTCGCCATCTTTGTATCATGTCCAACGAACCATCGAGCTTGACGATCAAAGAGCGCCTGTACCGCATCATCTTCGGATCGGATACCCCGGCAGGCCGTCGGTTCGATGTGGCCCTGCTCTATCTGATCCTGATCAGTATGGCCTTGGTCATGCTGGAAAGTGTGCAGGAGGTGGAGCGGGATTGGGGTACCTGGTTGCGCACGGCCGAGTGGTCCATCACCGTCCTCTTCACCGTGGAGTACATCCTTCGCCTTTGGGTCTCACCGAAGCCCTGGCACTATGCGACCAGTTTCTTCGGCATCGTGGACCTGCTCGCCATCATTCCCACCTATCTGGGATTACTCGTACCAGGGGCTGGATCGCTTACGCTGGTCCGCGCATTGCGGCTCGTACGTGTCTTCCGTATCCTCAATCTGTTGGAGTATGTCCGCGAGGCCCGGCTGCTGTTGCTCGCCTTGCTGGCCAGTAGGCACCGGATCATTGTGTTCATGCTCGCCGTGCTGGCCATGGTCACTGTGTTCGGCGCCATCATGTACGTGGTGGAGACGCCCGGGTCCGGGTTCACGAGCATACCCCGCAGCATCTACTGGGCCATCGTTACGCTGACCACGGTGGGTTACGGCGACATCGCCCCGACAACCACCCTGGGACAGACCATTGCCTCGGCCATCATGATCCTGGGCTACGCGATCATTGCCATACCAACGGGCATCGTGAGCGTGGAGCTCGCCCGGCAGAGCCGCGGAGGGGCGAAAAAGGCCTGTACCAACTGCGGGCGCACTGAGCACCCGGACGACGCACGCTACTGCGCCTCCTGCGGTAAACCGCTCTAGGTGAAAGTCGAACTCATTGCACCAAGGTGACGTGCCCGACGAAGTCGCGGGCATCGCCATCCCTTTCCACGATCACCTTCCACACGTAGACGTCGATCACGGTCTCCTGGCCTCCCACCCGGCCATCCCATTCCGCCTCGCGGTCGGTGGTCCGGTAGATCTCCTTGCCCCATCGATCGAAGATCAGCAACGTGTAGTTCCATGTACTGAAGCCGTTCAGCACCGGCCTGAACCCTTCATTGCGTCCATCGCCATTGGGACTGAACGCGTTGGGCACATACACCAACGGATCGGCCCGCACACCGATCAACTTGCAGGTGGTGTCCGGGCAACCAAGCTCGTTGATGGCCACCAGGCAAGTGGTGAACGGACCGCCATCGGCAGGATACAGGTGCAACGGATGCACGTCGGTACTGGTAGTGGCGTCGCCGAAGTCCCAGTTGTAGTTCACCGCGCCCTGGCTCTCGTTGTTGAACCGGACCGCATTTCGCACATTGGCCACGGTGTCGGTACTGAACGCTGCCGTTGGCGTCGGATGCACCAGTACTGCTCCGGGCACAACCAAGGTATCTGCACACCCGCCGGCCCCTGTGGCGATCAGGGTCACGCTGTATGAACCCTCGTTGGCGTAAGTGTGCTGGGGAGCATCGGCCTGGGATGAGCTGCCATCACCCAGGGTCCATTGATAGCTCTGTGCGTTCACCGAGGTATTGATGAACTGCAGCGGGTATCGGGCGCATGCTGGCTGAGGTTGTAACGTGAAGGATGCATCGGGTGTAGGATGCACAATGAACTGCTGCGTGGCCACATGCTCACAACCATACTGGTTCGTAGACGTGAGCGAGACCGTATAGGTGCCCGGTCCATCGAACGTGATCGAAGGTTCGTTCAGCACCGACGTGTTCCCGTTACCCAGGTCCCACGCGTAACCAATGGCCGACTGCGAATTATTGATGGTCTGCACGGTCACAGGTGAAGTACAGCTGGAATAGGCCGATAGCTCGAACGCACTGGTGGGCAAGGGGAATGCCACCACTGGCATGCTCAGAGTGTCGGTGCATCCATTGAGGTTCTCTGCAACGAGCGTTACCGAATAAGTGTCCGCAGTGGTGTATGTGTGCGTTGGCGTGGATGAGCCTGCGGTATTGCCGTCACCGAAGTCCCATTGATAGAAATCAGCGCCAGTGCTGCTGTTGGCGAAGTTGACCTCCAGATCAATGCACCCCGATCCGGGCTGTGGAGTGAATGAAGCCACGGGCGTTGTGCCGACAGTGACCTGTTGCACAAGCGTGGCCGTGCAACCATCGGGCGCTGAGGTGACGGTCAGCGACACGGCATAAGTGCCTCCGGTGGCATAGGCATGCTCCGGTGCGGATAGTAGGGAACCGGTGCCATCGCCAAAGTCCCAGCTCACGCTGGCACTGTTCGGCGTGGTGTTCGTGAAGGTGAACGGCTCACCAGCGCATACCGTGCTTGGAGTGGTGGTAAAGCTGACCGCTGGTGAAGGCAATACAGTGACCGTGGTGGCATACTGATCGAACCCGCAACCGAAAGCGGACAGTTCGATGACGTAGGTGCCAGCGTTCACGAAGGTGTGCGAGGGTGCATCGGCAATGCTGAAGTTCCCATCACCGAACGACCACAAGAGAGCGGTATCGCCGCTGCTATAGTTGGTCAGGTCCACTGTGAGCGGACCACAACCCACCACCGGGTCCGTATTGAAAAAGGCCGTTACCTCGTTAGGCACCACACCGATCACCTGTTGGGCCGTATCGCTTCCACACTGGTTGGCCACGACCAAGGTGATCGTGTAGTGGACCGTGGAATCCACATCCACCAAATAGGCATGCGTCACAATGGGACCGGGATCGCTGCTCGTACCGCCATCGCCGAAATCCCACGTGAACGTGTCGGGCAAACCATAGCTCGCATTCCCGAAAGGGACATCGCTATAGGCGCAATGCAGGTTCACGTTCGGCCCGAAGACCGCCGTGGGGGATGGGATGACAGTTACCGGGGCACTATCGCTGTCCGCCCCACAGGCGTTCGTGGCCGTGAGGGTCACGTTGTAAACGGCGGCCTGCTGTGGATCGGGTGGGAAGGTGAAACTGCCGGGCCACTGGTCGGTGCTACTTCCAAGGCCGCCGAAGTCCCACACATAGGTTAGGCCATCGCCTAACGAGGTATTGTCCGGATCTACGGTCAGGGGGCCGCATCCTTCATCGGTGCTGAGTGCCAATTGAGCTTCAGGCACATCCCAAACCTGTACCGTACTGTAAGTGGTATCGGAACAACCGGCTCCGGTAATGGCCACCAAGCGTACCGTGTAAATTCCAGTTGTTGTGTAGGTGTGCTGTGGCGACATCGCGAACGATACACCTCCGTCGCCGAAGTCCCACTCCGCACTTGTGGCACCAATGCTGGCATTCGCGAAGCCAAAGGACACACCGGCGCAAGCCACCGGCCCATTCGTGAAGTCGGCCACTGGCAGGGGTTGAACGGTCACGGTGGCCCCGTCGCTATTGCTGCAACCGCTGGCTGGATCGGTGTACAGATAGGTCACTGGGTTGCCGCCCGGTAAGGCCAGCAATGGATCGAACTCGCCGGTGATGGGGTCCACTCCCACCCCGCTCCATGTACCACCGGTTGGCGTAGCTGTCAGCACTTGCACACCACCATCGAGACAAACGGCGATATCGTTGCCGGCATCGACCACCGGCAGATCGTTCACCACCACGTTCACCTGGTCCTGAAGCAAGCAGGTGCCCGTTCCAATGGAATAAGTCAACGTGTAGCTACCAGCGACCGATGTGGAGAGCACACCTGCAGGGCTCACCTGCGGACCGCTCCAGGTGCCGCCGACAGGCGTTGCATTCAATTGCAGCGGACCACTTCCCACGCACACAGCGGTATCGGCTCCCGCATTGGCCGGATCGATCACGGGCTGCACGTCCACCGTGGCCTGGTCGCTCGCTGTGCATCCATTGGCATCGACCAACGTGTAGGTGATCACATCAGAGCCCACACCGGAAGGCAACAGCTCATTGGATGCGTTGATGGTCATCCAACCCGCGCTCCACGTGCCTCCCGCAGGTGAACCGCTCAACGGGAAGGGTATCGGCTGATCGCACAGGACCAGGTCCGGCCCTGCGTTCACTGTAGGAATGGCGTTCACCGTGGCATTCACGGTGGCGGTGGAAACGCACCCGTTCGCGTTCTGGTAGGTGTAGGTCAGCACTTGTGTTCCGGGAGAAACAGCGCCGGGATCAAAGCTCCAGGGCGGCCCTGAAACGCCATTGCCCGTCCAGCTACCTCCTGCGGGAGTACCTGTCAGCGCAACAGCGGCAGCATCGGCACAACGGCTGAAGGCAGGCATAACGTTGAGCAAGGTTGCGGGCACAACGCTCACTTGTACTTGATCGCTCGTAGCGCACGTGCCTGTGCCGTAGGCATAGGTCAGCGTGAAATTCCCGGTGGCACTGGGCGTGTACCAACCGCCGGCTGCGGCGCCGGTCCACGTTCCACCGGCCGGCGACGAACCTTGCAATTGCACGGGTGTGGTCCCCTGACACAAAGTGGTATCCGCACCTGCATTGGCGAACTGCGGAACATCCTGGACCGTTATCGGGACCTGGGCCGTGCTCGTGCAGCCATTTGCATTCACGTAGGTATAGGTCAGTACGAACACCCCGAGCGAATCCGGTATCGGGGTGAAGACACCGCCAGCGGTCACCAAGGGACCGCTCCATGTACCTCCTGTCGGCGATGCGCCCGCCAACGTGACAGGTATGGCCTGGTCGCAAAAGGTCTGAGCGGTGCCTGCTGTGGTGGGTGTAGGCTGATACACGGTCATGGTCACCGTGGTATTTCCCGGACAGCCACCCACATCACCGGTCACGGTGTAGGTCGTGGTAACGGTCGGAGTCGCCGTAAAGGTCGGACCCGTACCCACCTGGGTTGATCCGATATACCATTGGTAATTACCCGCGCCGCTCGCCGTGAAGGTGGCACTGCCGCCGTTACACACGGCCGCGGTATTCGGCGTTACAGAGACCGTTGGTGCCGCAACCACCAGCACGTTCACGATGGTGGCCGGGCTCTGGCAACCATTGCTCACCGCCACCACGGTATACTGACCGGCATTGGCAGCCGACGCGTTCGGAATGGTGAATGCCGCCTGGTTGGAGACCACGTTGCCTCCCGGACCGGTCCAGATGTAGCTCACTCCTGCCCCGCCGTTGGCCGTAAAGGAAATGGTCTGTCCGGCGCATACCGGACTGTTGCTCGATGCAGCAGGCGCAGCAGGTGCCGTGCCAATGGACAGGTTCGCGTTGGACGTGGCTTGTCCGCATGCATTCACCACAGTGAGGGATAGCGTGGGGTTTCCCGCATTCGCAAAACACACCTGACCCGGTGCCAGCGTGTTCGCGTTGGCAGGAGTTCCTCCCGGGAAGTTCCACGTGTAACTGGTGATCGGCGCGCCGCAATCCTGCACCGTGGCAGAGGGGTTCACACATTGCCCGGCACAGATGCCGCTCAAGGCCGCGGTGCTCACCTGTGGCGGCGCGTTCACCACCACCTGCTGCGTGATCGGCGGTACGTTGCAGGTGTTCACTGCGCGGAACTGAACGGTATACGTTCCGGGCTGATCGAACAGGAAGCTCGGCTGGAACGCCGTGGAAGAAATGCTCGTGGCCGTACCCGTGGCACAGGATGATGCAGTGCCGTTCACGTTCCACTGCCAGGTGGTCTGGCAACTGTTCGGGCTGTTCGTCGAGTTGGTGGTGGTCACGTTCAGCGGAACACAACCGGTATTGGCGGAAAGCGTGAACGCAGGCACCGGAGGTTCTTCCACACAAATGGTGCGCGACAGGGTATGAAGTCCGCAACTATTACCGGTAAGGTCGGTGATGGTGTAGGTGCCCGCCACGGTGAACTGCAGGTTCAAGGTGGTACTACCATCGGTCCACAAGCCGGGGTTGGCCGGGTTGCCATTGTCGTTGCCCAAGGTGCCTGACGCAATGTTCCATCCCGTGGATGGCGTGACGGACCAGATGTTGCGCGGAGCCGTGGCACAACCCGGTGCTGTAAGCCCGATGCTCTGGTCGGTGAAGCTCACCGTGGTGTTCACACAAGCCGTATCGTTCGGCGCCAGGGTGAACTGTGCCTGCGGAGTTTCGCTCACCCGGATGGGGCCGATCTGCCCCTGCGTCTGGTCGCACGGGTTCTGTGCAGTGAATGTGACGTTGAGCTGCCCTCCAGCAAGGCCGCAGGTGGACGTGGTGTACGTGTGATTGACAACGGCAGGCGGCGGATGGGCCAGGGTCACGCTATTGCCATCGCCGAAGTTGATGATGTAGGTGGTGCCCGGCGAATTGCCCGCAACGGAATTGATGTAGAAGGGCAGCGTGCCACCCGTACAGATGTTCGTGTTCGGGTCCGTACTGATACCTCCGCCGGGGTTGGTACCAAGAAAGACCTGGTATTGCTGGCTGCGAATGCATCCGTTCGGGTAGGCGATGGTGTAGGTCATCGTCCAGAGCCCTTGCGCATAGTTGTGGCTCAAGCTCCATCCTTGCGAGGGGTTCTCGACCGGCGAGCCATCGCCCCAGTTGATGCTGCGCACCGCGCCCGGTACGTTGGCGCTCTGGTCAGTGAAGCTGAAGTTCCAAGAACCACTGGGATCGCAGATGCTGAACGTGGTGAGGTTGTTGAACGTGGTGATCTGCTCCGGACCGGTGGTGGTGAGCAAGGCCGGTGGCGCAGGGTTCACGTTGATCGTGATGCTGTCCGTGGCCGTGCAATTGTTGTCGTCGGTGACCGTGAGCGTGTACACGGTGGTCACCGTGGGTGATGCGCTCGGGTTGGCAACGTTGGGGTTGCTCAACCCTGTGGCGGGCGACCAGCTGTAACTGTAGGGCTGCTGTCCATTATTGGCCGAACCGTTCAATTGCTGCGACGCACCCTCGCAAATGGTATACTGCGTTGGCCCCGCGTTCGCAGTGAAATTACAGGGCTGGGCATGTACGACCTGCACCCAGAACAAGGGCACAAGCACGGCAAGCCAGCGTAGCGGACCGTTCATTTTTCGAGCACACATTAGCACCTACGAAGGTACCCGGACCTGTAGACGCGTGCAGCGTCAAGACCACTGGTTATCAACGGCATCGTGTGATCAAGACGTTCGTTTGTGACGAACAGTTGCCCTTTGCGCCGATCAGCAGTTCCAGCGATCAACTTCCCGTCAAGGCCGTCCGGATGCGCTCGGAGACCTCTGCCGCGCGATCGAACACCATGAAATGGCCACCTCCTTTGACCACAATAGGCTGTTCGATGTACCCGATGGGCATCAGCCGGTCGTGGTCGCCATGGATATGGACCAGGCCCTTGGCGCGTGCCAAAGGACCATCCCAGCTCAGGCAGGCATTGATCTGCACTTTCAACTGGGCCAGCGTGTGCACCATCAGCAGGCCGTCGAAGAGCGTGCTGCTCTCGGCCGACTCCACCCCCATCTGCCAGCGCATGAACGGCAGCGAACGCTGGATGAACACCTTGGAAAGAATGCGCTCGGGATGTGTGCCACGCAACAACTTCAGCGGCGGCGGCATTTCCTGCGGACCCTTCCAGCTGGAAACGATCACCACTCGTTCGGGCCTCGACAAAATGGCCAGTTCCTGCGCTACCATACCGCCCATGCTCACGCCGATCAGGGTATGAGGTCGCTTGGTATCCACTTTTGCGGCCAATACCGAAGCATAGTCCCGCAAGAGGCTGCCTTCGGGCATTTCCGGCCAATCCAGGTAGTGGATCGTGTGACCGGGCAGATCGAGCTTGCCGAACAACCGATGATCGGCACCCAGTCCCGGTAACAGGTACAGGTCCATGCTCAGAACAAGGGGCAGCTGCGCACGAAGGCCAGCGCGGCCTCCATTCGATCATGCATCACCACATCGGTGCGCACGAAGGCCACCTCCTCCCGGAACGCGGCAACCAACGACTCCAGTTTGGAAGAGCTCCGCTGCGGACGCCGGAACTCCAGCGCCTGGGCCGCAGTGAACAGCTCGATGGCGAGCACGCGCTCCACATCGTGCACCACCTGCCAGGTCTTGATCGCTGCGGCGGCGCCCATGCTCACATGATCCTCCTGTCCGTTGCTGCTGTCGATGGTGTCCACGCTGTTGGGCATGCACCGCTGTTTATTGGCGCTTACCAGTGATGCAGCGGTGTACTGCGGGATCATGAAGCCACTGTTGAGGCCCGGTTCGGCCACCAGGAAAGCGGGCAAGCCGCGCTGACCGCCGATGAGCTTGAAGGTTCGGCGCTCACTAATGCTGCCCAGTTCGGCAACGGCGATGGCCAGGAAGTCGAGGGCCAGGGCCAGGGGTTGTCCGTGGAAATTACCGGCGCTGACGATCAGGTCCTCGTCATCGAACACCGTGGGGTTGTCGGTCACGCTCTCCAGCTCGCGCTCCACCACGCGCTCCACGTAGGCAATGGCATCGCGACTGGCCCCATGCACCTGGGGGATGCAACGGAAGGAGTAAGGGTCCTGCACGTGGGCCTTCTTCCGTTTGATAAGTTCACTGCCCTTGAGCAGCTCACGGAAATGGCCGGCCACCACCGCCTGTCCCGGATGCGGACGTACGGCATGCACCGAGGCATGGAACGGCTCCAGGCGGCCATCGAAGGCATCGAGCGAGACCGCACCGATGATGTCCGCCAATTGGGCCAGGCGTGTGGCCTTCAGTGTGAGCAGCGACGCATAGGCGTTCATGAACTGCGTACCGTTCAACAGGGCCAGGCCTTCCTTGGGCCCCAGTTCCAGCGGCTTCCAGCCGAGCTTCTTCAACGCCTGTGCACTGCTCATTCGCTTGCCGGCCAGCACCACTTCACCCAGGCCCAGCAAGGGCAGGCTCAGGTGCGCCAACGGGGCCAGGTCGCCACTGGCGCCGAGCGAGCCGCGCTCGTACACCACCGGTAGCATATCGGCATTGTACATGTCCACCAATCGCTGAACGGTGGCCAGCGCCACGGCGCTGTGCCCGAAGGCCATGTTCTGCACCTTCAGCACCAGCATGGCCCGCACGATCTCGGAAGGCACCGGGTCACCGCTGCCGCAGGCGTGGCTCATCACCAGGTTCTTCTGCAACTGCGCCAGGTCCTTCTTCGCAATGGACCTGTCGTAGAGCGAACCGAAACCCGTGTTGACGCCATAGATGGGGGCATCGCTCTGCTTCAGTTTGTTGCTGAGGTAGGCGTGGCTGCGCTTGATGGCGGCCACTGCTTCGGGGCTCAGACCAATGGGGGTACCACTGTTGAGGATGTGGGCCAGTTCGCTCAGTTCGAGGCCAACGGTGCCGATGGGATGGTGTGTCGGAGGCATGGGGTTCATTGTGGAATGGTCGACCCGGAGGTCGACGGTGCCGACGGTGTTCGATCAGTGTTGCTGAAGCCTTTGGATCAGCGCTTCGATGGACATGGCCGTTCCTTTCTCGTTGGCGCCCATGCGTTTCAGCGTTACCAGGCCTTGCTGCATCTCGCTCTCGCCCACGATGGCCACGAAAGGGATGCCCTTCTTTTCGGCATAGGTGAACTGCTTGGGCAGCTTGGTGGTATCGGGATAGATCTCCGCCGCGATGCCGGCCTCGCGCACTTGGCGCAACAGCTTCAGGCAATGCATCGCTTCCAACTCGCCGAAGTTGGCGAACAACAATTGCGTGCTTCCACCCAGCTCTGCAGGGAACTTGTTCGTCTCCAGCAGCACGTCGTAGATGCGGTCGGCACCGAAGCTGATGCCCACGCCGCTCATGCCCTTCAGCCCGAACACGCCGGTGAGGTCGTCGTAACGGCCGCCACCACAGATACTGCTCTGGAGCGTACCCTCAGCGGCCTTCACCTCGAATATGGCTCCGGTATAGTAGTCGAGGCCACGGGCGAGGGTGGGGTCGAACTCGAGCACTGCGCTCTTCAGTTGGCCGACCGCCGCGAAGGTGAACGAGAGGTCCTTCAAGCCTTGCTGTGCCACATCGGATGAGGCCAACCATTGTTCCAGTCCGGCCCGCTGCTCGTCCCAACTGCCTTTCAGGTCGAACAAGGGAGCAATGCCTTTGATCGCCGCTTCGCTCACACCTTTCTCCCGCATCTCCTCCTCCACCTTCTCGCGCCCGATCTTATCCAGCTTGTCAATGGCGGTGACGATATCCACCACTTTCTCCGGCTGGCCGCACACTTCGGCGATACCACTGAGCACCTTGCGGTCATTGATCTTCACCACCACCTTCAATCCGAGTGTGGTGAAGACACCATCGAAGAGCTGCACCAGTTCCACCTCGCTCAGCAAACTCGTGCTCCCGATCACATCCGCATCGCACTGGTAGAACTCGCGGTAGCGCCCCTTCTGCGGACGATCGGCGCGCCACACGGGCTGTATCTGGTAGCGCTTGAAGGGGAAGACCAGTTCGTTCTGGTGTTGTACCACGTAGCGGGCGAAGGGGACGGTGAGGTCGTAACGGAGTGCTTCATCTGCAAATCCCTTGCTGCGGTCCTCAAGGGCGCGATCCAGTTCAGCCCCCCGTTTCAGGACCTTGAATATCAACCGATCCCCCTCCTCCCCATACTTTCCGGTGAGCGTTTCCAAGTGCTCCATGGCGGGCGTTTCCAGCGGCAGGAAGCCATACTTCTGGAAGACCTTCTCGATGGTGTTGAAGATGTACTTGCGACGCAGCATCTCCTGCGGACCGAAGTCGCGGGTGCCTTTGGGGATGGAGGGCTTCATTAAGCGTTAAGCTTCAAGTACCAAGTGGCACGTGTCAATGGGCCCAACAAAGGGCCTCGACACGACCGTTCGGCGGCCGCGAAGGTAAACGGCACCGGACCTACATGCCCGGTCCGACCGTTACGCGCGGTGGATGAAGTGAACGAAGAACAGCTACCTATTCCTTCACAAAGCGCACCGGGGCCAAGGTCGGGACCTGCGCGATGCGGGCGACATAGACCCCCGTAGGCAGGGCGGAAAGATCCAACGATACGCGCTGTGCCTGCGCCGTGGTACGTTCCAGAACAGCACCGCGCATATCCACCAGTTCGATCTGCGCACCCACAGCAGCATCGGGGACGAGCACCACCAGTTGGTCACCGTCCAGGAACGTGCGAAGACGAGGCGCCTGCTCATCAAAACCGGTGGTCAGCAACGAAACGCTCCGGAAACTGAAGGCTTCGAGGAAGACCCCGCTGTCGAACACGCCATCACCCACATCGGCAATGGCCACCTTGAAGTGGTACTCCCCATCGGGCTCCACCACCGCGAAGGCCGTAAGGTTCGTGGTGAAGCCATCGTAGGCCACATGAACTCCCGCAGCGGCCTCGTTGTCATGGAAGTACTCTTCGTTGATCAGCCCGTTCACGTTGTTGATGGCCACGGGTGTACCGTCCGGGAGTGCAGCCACATTGGTGGGCATTGGGAAACCCGGACCGGTGAGGTAGATGGCGAACACATCGTTGAACGCCGACCCGACGAACTCGGGATACTCCTCACTACCAAAGCTGAAATTGAACAGCAGCGTATCACCCAAGGGGATGCAATCGAACTCGAGGACACACGCATCGTAGGTGGGCATCATCACCACCTCGATATCCAGGTCAGCATCGCCAGGCGTTCCGAGGTAGCCCGATGCGAAGCCACTGACCGGTCCGGCCAGTTGGTCCGCTGTGCCGCTGGTCAGAACAAGCCCTTCGCTGATCGCCAGTTCGGAGGAACCCGCGAAATGTCCCATGGCCTGGTCGGGACAGTTCACCTCCACGTTCAGGATGCTCACGTTGAGGCCTTCGAGCAATTGGGCGATGGCCCCTACGGTAAGGCTATCCGTAACGGTGAGCTGTGCCGAGGCGAGCGAGGCTGAACCGGCGAAGACAAGTGCAAGGATCGATCTCATCGGAGCGGGATGACATGGTGGAATGGAAGGTGAACTTACGGAACTCCTCCTTTCCCAAACGCCTGCAACAGACCCCCAGAAACAGCGGAACCGCCCTGGCTGTGCCTTTGGGCGGTCCGCCGACCAGAACGTACCCTGTTGTTCAGGCAGGGCCTTCGCTCATGCCAAGGTTACGCTGAACGGACCGCATTAGCTTCATTGTGGCCTGCCTTCCGCTCGCCGGGATATACACCTCCACCGTCACTGATATATTGCACCATGGTGATGTCCGAACATGAACGAACAGCCCCGGGGTGGGCCACAGGTATCCTCCCGTTGAAAGGGGTGCTGCTGACTGCGCTCGTTACGCTATCCGTGAGCCCCGCCGCGGCCCAGATCGGCATCAAGCTCATGCAGTTCAGGCCAACGGGGGACCTGGGGTATGTGGTGGAACGTAAGTGGACACCTGAGTTCCTGTACATCCAGGACTTCGAGGAGAAGACCCGCATGCGCGCTTCCTTCCTCTACATGAACCTGCAACCACGCCTGGATACCTTCCCGACCACCGGCCTCATTTCGGACAGCAACGGCTTCCGTGTACTACCCGGCTGGCAGACCTTCTCGAAGATCAACATGTACCTCATCACCGGTGGACTGGACTATGCCGTGGTGGAGCTCTTCGACTACGACCTGGCCCTGTATCCCGGACTCGACATCATTTTCGGCGGTATCGGCATGGAATACGAGAGCTACACCCCCGAGATCAGTTCAAGCGGGTTCTCCGGCGGTTTCATGATCGGCGGGCTGCGATTGCGTCTTGGGGCCGAGTGGGCCTTTAACGACCACTTCGGCGCCAACCTGGAATGGAGCACCGCCACCTATTATCAGGAAGAAGGCGGCCGCTACACCTTCAACGACCTGGGTATCGGCGTCCGCTATCAGTTCTGAGCCATGAAACACATCACCCTGACCGCCCTTGCCTTTGCTGTGCTGACCCAGGCCTGCAAGAAGCCATTGGACGAAATGGCCGACTACTATCCCACTGTGCGCACGGAATCGGTGACCCTGATGCCCAATGGCACCGTGAAAGTGGTGGGACGCATACTCTCCGAAGGCGATGCCCCGGTGGAATATGTCGGCTTTTGTGCGGATACCACGGCCAAACCGGAAATGCTCGATGGCCAGGCCATAGCCGAGCTGAACGGCGATCAGTTCACGGCCATCTATAGTGGTTTCGACCCCTACGCCACCTACTATTTCAGGTCATGGGCCACCAATGAACATGGCTACAGCTACGGCAATGTGCTCTCGCTGGACAGCATCGCTGCCGTGCCGGTGGAGCCTCCCTGCATGCCCGCGAACAACACGGCCAGCATTGGCACCGGTACTCCTGCCCAGACCTACTACCCCATTGAAGCCCCGGAGGAGTACTTCAACGTGTGGAGCTTCCAAGCGAACACCAACGCACACTTCATTACGTACCGGTTCGGGGGCGGCATGGGCACTGGTATCTACACCACCACCACGAACATGGACCCCGCCCCTGGGTACGCACGCATCAGTTTCTTTTCCGGGTTCTACAACGGTGTTCTTGCATCAGGCTCATCGGTGTACATGGAACAACTGTCGCCTACCAGTTGGCGCATCACGGTTTGCCAGGCCCCATGGACCACCGGTTCCAGCACGTTCTATTTCAACACGCGGTTCACGGTTAACAGTTGAACCCCGGCCCGGTCTTTGTCCCGAAAGTCGCACGAACTTTGCACCGACCCGGGTCCCCCCATGGCACTTTCGCGCACCTTCTCTTTCCTCGTTCTGCTTGCGGCGCTGGCCGTGGGCACCAATGCAGCCGCCCAGCACCTTACGTATGCCGAGTGGCAGGAACGTTCGGCCAAGGACCTGCGGCTGCTTCCGCGCTATGGTAACAAGGAAAAGACCGCGGAACAAGTGTTGGCAGACACGGTGCTGGTTCAGCGCGTGATGGAATCGGAACCCGATCGGCGCAAGGCATCGGACCGACTGGCAGGCATGGGCATGGGACTGCTCGCGGGCGGCGACATGGTGAGCGCGATGTACCGCTTCAACCACGCCTTCCTGCTGGACCAGCACAACCCGATGGTGTTCAACGGCTATGGCGCCTTCTTCATGGCCCTGGACCGCACCACCGAGGCCGGACAGCAATACCTGGAGGGCCTGACCTACGACAGCACGAACGTGCAGCTCCTGAACGGGCTGGCCACGGCGTTCATCGCTGAACAATATGCCCAACGACCCACGGATGCCACACGCGCCGACCAATCGACCAAGGCGGCATTGGAACTGCTGCAACGGGCACAGAACAGTGATCCACGCCACGCGGACAGCGCTTACAAACGCTCAGTTTGCCATCTGTTGCTGAAGGAATGTCCTGCGGCATGGGAGTGGTACCGGAAGTACCTGGAACTCGGCGGTGCCACGGCGTCTTCGAGCTATCGGCAGCAGCTGGAAACAGCCTGCCCTCCGACCAAGGGCCGCTGAACCCTCGGCTTTCGGGCTGAAATGGCGACCTTTGCCGCCCGAAAGCCCCACCATGAAGAAGATCATCGACAGCCGCAAGTTGCTCGGCGCCACCGCCAAGAGCGACCTGCAGGAACTGGCCAAGCTCTACAAGGGGCTGATGAAACAGCACCATCCGGACCGTTTCCAGGACGAGACCGAGCGCGCCGAGGCCGAGCAGTTGAGCACCAAGATCATCGAGGCCTACAAGTTCCTGGAGAGCATTCACCCCGAGACCCACGCGGCCAACGCCACCGACTTCGAGGCCACCGTGGCCACCAACATCTCCAACTGGCACTACCAGCACCAGACCCTGCATCTTACGTTCGGCGATGGCAGCGTGTACGAATACTACAGCGTGCCGGCCAACGTCTACAACAAATTCGTGGCCACCAATGGCCAACCCCGTTTCGCCCGTCGCCACATTTTCGGATCATACGCCGGCCGTAAGGTGAGCGGACCGAAGGCGAAGGAATGAGCGATCCAGGGTGATCCAAAATGAACGAAGCCCGGCTCATCACCGGGCTTCGTGCTGTTACGTTGACGTGGATCTGCTCTGCATGAACTGCCTGTGCTTGTGATCTTGCCGCGTGATGTCGACCAAGAGGTGCTCCCTGGGACTCAGTGAATACGCGTGAACACCTGCCCCCTGCCGCGCTCACTTCCCTCGTCATACACCTCGGCGATCAAGCGATCGGCACCGGCAAAGTCAGCATAGATGACCTTCTCGCGCTGCGTTCGCCCGTTCCTCAAGGTGCACTTTACGTGCTTTCCATCCGGATCGAAATGGCAGGCACCGGTCCATCGTTCCTGCTCCGCAGCCTCCTTCCATCCGGTCCCGTCCGAGCGATCCGTCTCGATCTCCTTATGCAGGGTCACGTCGCCGTTATTCGCGAACGTGAGAACCTCTGAAAAGACGACACCGAAAATGGAACCACCGTTGTGCATGTCCGTCAGCACGAGCGGCCCCGCGCGGAAGGTCATACCCAGCACCTTGGTGATCTGCATAGCCCCGGGATCAGGCCATCAACTCACCCCCGCACCAGCTTCTTGTACTTCAGTCGCTTGGGGACGATATCGCCCACACGCTTCTTGTAGTTCTCCTCGTAGTCACTGAAACCGCCCTCGAACCAGTAGACCTTGCTGTCGCCCTCGAAGGCGAGGATGTGGGTACACACCCGGTCCATGAACCAGCGGTCGTGGCTGATGATCACAGCGCAGCCGCTGTAGTCCTGGATGGCTTCTTCCAAGGCCCGGAGCGTGTTCACGTCCAGGTCGTTGGTCGGTTCATCAAGGAGCAGCACGTTGCTGCTCTGTTTCACGGTCATGGCCAGGTGAAGGCGGTTACGCTCACCACCGGACAGTATGCCCACCTTTTTATTCTGGTCGGTACCACTGAAGTTGAAGCGCGAGAGATAGGCACGGGAGTTCATCACCACGTTGCCGAAGGTGATGTTCTCCAAGCCACCGGTGAGCACTTCATACACGGTCTTATCGGGCAGCAGGTCCTTGTGGCTCTGGTCCACATAGGCGATCTGCACGGTCTCCCCGATGGTGATGGTACCACTGTCCGGCTGCTCCGCACCCATGACCATGCGGAACAAGGTGGTCTTACCCGCACCGTTGGGACCGATGATGCCCACGATGCCGGCCGGTGGCAGCGCGAAGCTGAGGTCTTCGATCAACAAGCGGTCGCCGAAGCCCTTGCTCACGTTCTTGAACTCGATCACCTTGTCGCCCAAGCGGGGTCCGTTGGGAATAAAGATCTCCAGCTTGGCCTCTTTCTCCTTCACGCTCTCGCTCTGCATCTTCTCGTAGTTGGCGAGACGGGCCTTGCTCTTGGTGCGGCGGGCACTGGCATTGCTTCGCACCCACTCCAATTCCTGCTTCAGTACGCGCTGGCGTTTGCTTTCGCTCTTTTCCTCCTGTGCCAGGCGGGCGGTCTTCTGCTCCAGCCAGTTGGTGTAGTTGCCCTTGTAGGGAATGCCCTCTCCACGGTCGAGTTCCAGGATCCAGCCGGCCACGTTGTCCAGGAAGTAACGATCGTGGGTGATGGCGATGACCGTGCCCTTGTAATCGGCCAGGTGGTGCTCCAACCAGGCCACGCTCTCGGCGTCCAGGTGGTTGGTGGGTTCGTCCAGCAGGAGGATGTCCGGGCTTTGCAGCAGCAGGCGGCACAGGGCCACACGGCGGCGCTCACCACCGGAGAGCACGCTGATCTTCTGGTCCGGCTCGGGGCAGCGCAGGGCATCCATGGCGATATCCAGCTTCTGGTCGATGTTCCAGGCATCCACCGCTTCGATCTTGTCCTGCAGCACACCCTGACGCGCGATGAGCTTGTCCATCTTGTCCGGGTCGTTCAGGACGTCCTCGTCGGCGAACTTGTTGTTCACCTCCTCGTACTCCTTCAGCAGGTCCATGATGGGCTGTACACCTTCACGCACGATCTCGATCACGGTCTTGCTCTCATCCAGTTCAGGCTCCTGCTCCAGGTGGCCGATGGTGTAACCCGGGGTGAGGTGGATGTCGCCATCGAAGTTCTTGTCCTTGCCTGCAATGATCCGCATGAGCGTGGACTTACCCGATCCGTTGAGACCGAGGATACCGATCTTGGCCCCGTAGTAGAACCCGAGGTAGATATCGTTGAGGATCTTCTTACCGGAAGGCAGGGTCTTGCCCACCTTCACCATGTTGAAGATTATCTGACGTCCTTCTTCTGCCATCGCTGATCGTGCTGGTTCGCTGTTCGTGTATCGTGTGGCCGCTGGCCGATGACCGACCGGTCCATCTGGGAACGACTTCCTAATGGGTCCCGGCCGAGGCTCCCCTATCGTACCGGGCCGCGAAGATCTGTGATCCTTCCCGTTCCCCGACCAATTCAGGTGTGGAAAACGATCCCGGATCGAGCTGGTGCAGCCGAAGCACTTGGTCCACGCTCCAATCCTTGCGGTCGCTGAGCACCACAAAGACCTTCCCCCCGGGTCCTGGAGGCCCCTTCAACTGGGCCAATGGGACGCCTTCGCACCGAAGCATGAACCTGGCCACCGCATCGGTCCGGGGTTCGCCCACCACGCGGTCGCTGGCCTCCAACAAGGGACGCACCTGTGCCACCAGCCGCACCACTTCATGCTCACGTGGCACCCTGTCCACAATGACCCGTGCACCCGCGAACCCAAGACCGATGAACAATAGGACACTTGCGGCCGCCGAACGCTCCCGTTTGCCCAACGAAGGGAACACCCTTTCCTGCAGGAACTTCAGCAGGTAGAACAGCGCAATGGCCGAGCTTAAATGGAAAATGAAGAGGGTGTAAAGCCATTTCCGAGGCTGCCCCACATCGGCAATGACCAGTACCATGGGCACCGCTCCCAGGATCATGGCCAAAAGCAAGGTCCTGAACTTGGTGGAGATATAGGCCGCGTGCACCAGGCCTGCGAAACCCAAAAAGGCCACCCAAATGGTGGCGGTCTCCGAGAGGTACACCCAAACGTTCAAGGCGGCATCAGCGTGGCCTGCCGCGAATCGGCCCCAGTTCCGTTCGGAATGATCGCCGTGCCGGAAGACCTGTTCCACGCCCTGGTCCATGATCACCGGCAAATAGAACAGTACGGCCAAGACCAAGGTCAACATGAACGATAGCCCCAACCGCAACAAGCGACCATCCAACGAACGCTCATAATTGACCAACAGCGAGAGCAGCACCCAGATATAGACCATCAGTATGCCGTACATGGCCGTTGGCACGGACCATATCCCAAGTGCAGCGGACAGGCCCATCACCAGTCCGGAGACGAGGTTGTCCTCCTTGATGAAATGCCTGCCCGCCAGCAACGCCATCACCATGAACAACCAGGCCAGGCTGAAGCCATGGGAAAGGGCCGAGTACTCCACCAGTCCACCGGAGCCGGCCACCAACGCCAAGGCCATGAGCGCGATGTAACGGTTGAACATGGCCCTGACGAACAGGTAGAACAACGGCATGACCAGCACTCCGGCCAGATATGAGGGGAGCCTCACGGATATCAACGACACGCCGAACAGCCCCGTACTGGCCTTCACAAGCATCGTATGCAGAACATGGTTGGTGTAATGGCCCATATCCCCGACAAGCTGACCGACCGGAAGGGTGGCGAAACGCAAATACCCCATGGCCTCGTCGGCCGTAATGGGCTGGAACAACATCCAGCCGCGCAACAAGGCACCACCGATCACCAGGAAGGCCACCCAACGCTTGTGCGGTGTGGAGGTCCGTTTCATATACCGCTCCCGTACATCCTTCAGGTCGGCAACGAACCGCTGCCATACGCTGCCCTGCAGCGGGCGCGGGGCCGAACGCGACCTGCGCCCTTTGCGAGATGGTTCGTAGTGGCTCTCCGACATGCCCAAGCTGCGGTTATCCGATCCGGTCCGTGAGCAAAGCCCCTACCGGTGTACCTGTTTCATGGAGACGATGCTGTCCACCACGAACTTGCTGTGACCACGCCATGGCAAGGAGGCCAGGTACTCCCGGTAATGCAGGTTGAACTGGTTGCCGCTGTTCACCATGAGCTCCTGGGCAACATGGGGGTCCTGCACTGAGAACAGGAACTCGAAGCTCTCCAGCGTACCGTTCTGGCTGCGAATGCCGGTCTGGATCATCTTGCCTTCGTAGGTCTTGAACAGGACCCCTTTGTGCACGATGTAATTGAGCTCGCCGGATTTCACGCCGGTGCCGAAGACCCAGAAATAACGCACGTATCCCACCACCCCGAGCACCAGCACCAGGATCAACAGGACCTTCCACAGGTGTTTTCGCATGACCTCCCCTTTGGGCCGAAGATAGCCCGGTCCGATGCACGGGCAGGATGACACCGCTCATCCACTGCTCAATACCGCTCATCACTAAATAGTACTTTTCTTTGCATAGTACCAACAGTTACATATATGTTTGCATCGTCAAGTACCATCCGCAACAGAACACCGGACGCATGAACGTCGAGAACACCAAGGCACAGATGCGGAAAGGCGTGCTGGAATACTGTATCCTCAGCACCCTTTCGCAGGGAGAGCTGTACCCCTCGGACATCCTGGCCAAACTGAAGGAGGCCAAGCTGATCGTGGTGGAAGGCACGCTCTACCCCCTATTGAACCGTCTGAAGGACGCCGGACTGCTCACCTACCGTTGGGAGGAATCGCGTTCGGGTCCACCACGCAAGTACTTCACCCTGACCCCCTTGGGCGAGAAATTCCTCGCCGAACTGGACCAGACCTGGGACGAATTGAGCCTCGCCGTAAAAAAGACCACCCGCAGGACGCGTTAACGAACGACCGATGAAAAAGACCCTCACAGCCAACATCAGCGGCACGGTGTTCCACATTGAGGAGGACGCCTATGAGCAACTGAGCAGGTACCTCGCCACCATTCGAGGCCAATTCGCAAGCACCGAAGGTCGCGACGAGATCATGGCGGATATCGAGGCCCGCATCGCGGAGCTCTTCACCGAACTACTGGGCGGTACGCGCAGCGTGGTGACCATTGCCGACGTGGAGCAGGTCATGCGCACCATGGGCCGTCCCGAGGACTATGCCGGCGAAGGCACGAACGACCAAGGCCCGACAGGCGCGCAACAAGACCCCGGCTTCCAGCAGGGCTCCGGCCGCAAGCGCCTGTTCCGGCATCCGCTGGACAAGTGGGTGGGCGGAGTGCTGGGCGGCATTGGGGCCTACTTCGGTACCGACCCGCTATGGCTGCGCATTCTCTTTATCGTATTGTTCATCTTCGGCCTGGGCTCCCCCATCCTCATCTACCTCATCCTGTGGATCCTCGTCCCTATGGCCGACAGCGCTGCGGAGCGGCTGATGATGGAAGGCGAGCCCGTTACGGTGGACAACCTGAAGCGCGCCTTCGAAGAAGGTGCCGACCGGATGAAACGCGGAGCCGAGCAGATGGCCCGCGAAGCCGATGAACTGGGCCGCAAATGGTCCAGCGAACAGGGTCGGCAACGTCAGCGGGAAGCATTCAGCGGGGTCGAGCGGTTCGCCCAGGGGATCGTCGGGGTCCTCGCCAAGATCGTCGGTTTCCTGATGCTCATTGGTGGCGCCGCGATAACCATCGCGCTGTTGGGGCTGCTCATTGGCGGTGGCACCATCACCTACGACAGCATCATTGGCCTTGGCGATATCGCCATGTTCGACCTGGCCTCCGTGGTGTTCGACAGCGCACAACAAGGCATGTGGTTCACGATCTGCTTCGTGCTGCTTGCGCTGATCCCAGCGATCGGGGCGTTCATTGGCGGGCTACGCCTGCTCACCGGCCTGCGCGCACCGCAGTGGATGGGCTGGATGATGGGCACTGCATGGATGGCCGCAATGGTTGTGGTGATCATCATCGGCATTCGCTTGGGCAACGACATGGGCCACGATCAGCGCATCATTGAAGAGGTCCCTCTGGCCCAGCCAGCAGGCCAGACCCTGTACCTCGGTGCCGACGACATGCGTGGCCTGGGACATGAATGGAGCATGAAACTCGATGATGGCCGAGTGGACTGGGACATGGACGGCCTTCGATTGACACCGGACAGCATCCACATCGCGTGGGCCGAACTGGACGTGAAACCCAGCCCCGACAGCCTGTTCCACCTGCTGGTACATCGCCGGGGCCATGGCCGGAGCGACAAGATGGCCACAGCACGGGCCAGTCACATCCACTACAACTATGCGCAACAGGACTCGCTGGTACTGTTCTCCCCGTGGGTGAACATACCGGCCAACGACAAACTTCGAGCCCAGTACGTGCGCTTCGTGGTGCAGGTACCCGTTGGACGCGCCGTTCACTTCCAAGGTGGTGTGGGCTTTCTGTTGGACGACGTGAAGAACGTGACCAATACGTGGGACGAGGACATGGTGGGCCAAACTTGGACCATGACCACCAATGGGCTCAGCAGCAGTGTGAGGCCGGAGGACATCCCCGATGACCTTCCCCTACCGAACGGAAATGAACAAGACAAGCCTTCCGCACCCGTGAACACGACCGTGCAGAACAGGTCCGAACGTCAACCGGTGCCTGCAACGCTGCCGAACATCATTTCGCTACTGGACCTCTCGGACCATTGACCCCGCGCAGGCGCAGTGAGGGCTGAACACCGCGCGGGACCCATCGCCCTGTCCGCTATCCAGTGGACGGGGCGATCTCTTTTCACACCTGTATCAATTCAACTTGACCACGCGGCCGTGGCGTTCCTCACTGGCCGTTGCGATCCGGACCTGGTAGGTCCCTGCCGGAAGGTCTTCCAGGTCACCGATCCGGACCGATGAACCGTACACCAGCACCACGTGATGTTCAAGCACCACCCGACCATCGGCCGCAAGCAACGTGAGCGCGGCCTTGCCGGCCAGTTCCGGTACATCCACGAAGAAGTGGTCCACCACAGGATTGGGCGAAATGCGGCATGGCATGTTCCTGGAGGCTCCCTCATCAATGCCGACCGGGAGCAGACCGCCCTTGGACACGTTCAGGGTATACGCCGAAGAACCCTGCCGATGGGTGATATAGCCGACCACACGCAGGTTGCTGATATTCCATTCCACAGGAACGCTTCGCGTGAAGGTGTGGTTGTATACCGTACCAGCGACCGGTGAGGCCGGCACCACACCTGCAACACCCAATGTACCTCCCATTACATCGCGCACGATCTGCTCATGCACGTAATTGGCAGAAGCATTGCTCTGAGTACCGGGCATATTGTCCTCCAGCAGGTAGGCGTTGAGGGTGAATTCTCCACTGAAGGCCGTCTGGAAGTTCACCGAGACCGTTACCGTGAGATCACGCGTCCATTCGTTCACCGTGGAGTTCACCGTTACTGAGACCGGAGAAACACCCTGCATTCGGGCTTGCGTTTGCGCATCCCATAGGTCGTAGTTCGGGTTGGGGGCGTACATACCATACTCCCCTTGGTCCATGACACCCGCCGGCGTGTAGGTAACGTCGTACTGTCCGAAATAGGCCGTGCTGGATGGCGACGAGTACTCGTCCACCGCATGATGCTTGGCAACAATGATGTGCGGATCGGTATCCAGCAGGTTGCCCATGGTGTTGGCCGGAGGACAGTTCGGGCACCACGTACCGGTCCACGCATCCAGCAACACCGACTTCTCGCTCCACTGGGTGATCGCCGTCACAGGAAAGAACAAGGTATCATTGGCCGGGTTGGTCTCCCCGAACGTGACCACCCAGATCTTCAACATGCCCGTTCCCGGGGATGCAGGCTCGAACGCTACCGGGTGTGTATATGGCCAGTACTGATTCCCAGTGATGCCCGTTGTGTTCTGCCAGAACCCTTCGTTCACCGCACCATTGCCCCAACGCCAATCCACCCGGAAGGTGAACAATGGCGAACTGCTGTAGTTGCGCACCCGCACATCAATGGTGTTGGGCGCCGCGGTGCGGATGAACCGGGGGATGTAGTAGTTCGTGAGATACGCATCCTGGGCGCTGGCCATGGTGGCCGCAGCGAACAAGGAGACCATCAACAGGTTACGTGGCATACCGCGCATGTGCTGGTTGTTCAGGGTGGACGAAGGTAATCCGCCGACCTTGGTCGTTCCGTGGGACCTTACCTTCGTGCCTTGCATTCATACGCCATGAGCAAAGCATCCAAGATCAAGCAGTTCGACCCGAACAGCCCCGCCTCGGCCAGCGCCAATATCTATGGTCTCCCCTTCACGGCCGAAGAGAGCGACATGGTGCTTGTGCCGGTGCCTTGGGAAGTGACCACGAGCTATGGCGGGGGTACATCACACGGCCCGGCCGCCATCCGCGAGGCCAGCTTCCAGGTGGACCTGTATCACCCGGAGTTCCCTGACCTGTGGAAACGGGGCATCCATTTCGACGAGCTGCCCAAGGCGCTGTTGGAGCAGAGCAAGGCGCTGAAGAAGGAGGCGGCCCACGTGATCGATGTGCTCGTGAACGGCGGCAACGAGAAGCAGAAAGCCCGTGCCCAAAAAGCCTTGGAAAAGGTGAACGCCGAGTGCGCTGTGATGAACGACTGGGTGGAACAGCGCTGCGGCTATTGGATGGACCAGGGCAAACTGTTAGGCCTGGTCGGCGGTGATCACAGCACGCCATTGGGCCTCTTCCGCGCCCAGGCCGCACGCCACAAGAAGTTCGGCATCCTGCACATCGATGCGCACCTCGACCTGCGCATCGCCTATGAAGGCTTCACGTACAGCCACGCCAGCATTCTGTACAACGCGCTTCCCATCAAGCAGTTGGAGCGGGTGGTGAGCGTGGGCATCCGCGATTTCTGTGCCCAGGAGAACGAGGTCTTCCTGAAAGAAAAGGGACGCGTCCGCATTGTGCGCAGCGCCGACATCCGTCGTCAACAGTTCGACGGCGTAACGTGGAAGGAGCAATGCGATGCGATCATCGATGCCCTGCCTGAGAAGGTGCACATCAGCTTCGATATCGATGGGCTGGACCCCACGCTTTGCCCGAACACCGGAACTCCGGTACCCGGCGGATTCCAGTTCGAGGAGGCCACCTACCTGCTATCCAGGTTGGCTAGAAAGCGCACCATCATTGGATTCGACCTGGTGGAAGTGACCCCCGGCAAGGATGAGTGGGACGCCAACGTAGGTGCCCGGCTCCTTTGGCATTTGTGCGGAGTGATGGCCGGGAATAAGCGCTAACGCGTTCCCCACGCCTGCTGCAAAGCGCCCAGGAAGGTGGTGTCAGCCTGCGCACCGCTGACCGCGAAGCGCCGGTCGAACACGAAGAACGGCACGCCCCTCACTCCTATATGTCGCGCTTCCTCCTCATCGGCACGCACCTCAGCGGTGAAGGCGGTCGTGCTCAACATTCCGGCCACTTCACTGCCATCGAGACCAGCCTCGGTCCCGAGCCTGATCAGTGTGGGTACATCGGCCAGATGGGCGCCTTCGGTGAAATACGCCTTGAACAGCCGCTCCTTCATGGCATCCCCGAGACCCTTGGTCTTCGCGAACTGCAACAATCGGTGTGCGTCGAAACTGCTGCCCATCACCGCAATGTCCATGTTATAGTTCAATCCAACACTGCTGGCCCGTTGCACCACACTGGCCACACGTGCTTGGGCATCCTCCCTGGTGCCCCCGTACTTGGCCACCAACATGCCGTACATGTCCTGCTCGCTGCGAACGGGGGCGCTGGGATCCAGCTCAAAGCTTCGCCACACCACGTTCACCTGTTCCCGGTCCGGGAACTGAGCCAATGCGCTCTCGAACTCGCGTTTCCCGATGTAACAGAACGGACAGACCACATCGCTCCAGATCTCGACCGTCATTGAGTGCTTCTGCTTCTCCATGTTCAATGTATCCGATGCCAAGGGCTGTGCAGCGCAGTTGTTCTTGCCCAGCAGGTATCCCGCCGCGCATATCACCAAAAACGTGAGGTGCGATCGCATCGGCGCAAAGGTCGATAGTGTGCTCAACACCCCATCGTGAAGAATTGTGAAGGTCGGACCAGCGATCCCTCGGGTACATGGGGTTGCTTTACCTACTGAACCATGCGCGTCCAACTTGTACGTGAACTAGCATTGGCGGTATGTATTTCCGCCGGGCTGAATGCGTGGGGACAATCCACCTGGCGGGTGGATAGTGCCATGGTCACCTGGTCCATGCAGCAAGCGGTGCAAATGGACCGTGCCCGCACGGCACCAG
>Ga0209985_10001091_pt1 | contig 27733 bp, 18 predicted proteins | sample NOAtaG_FD_187305 | JGI IMG/M metagenome (GOLD analysis project Ga0209985, IMG submission 187305) | Freshwater lake microbial communities from Lake Erie, under a cyanobacterial bloom - NOAA_Erie_Diel6S_1000h metaG (SPAdes) (version 2) | ecosystem: Environmental > Aquatic > Freshwater > Lake ...
GGGGGGGGGGACTGGGCGAGGTGCTGCTGCGCGGGGTGAGCCTCGCGGTGGCCGCCGTGCCGGAGGGGCTGCCGGCGGTCGTCACGCTCGTGCTGGCCATCGGCCTGCAGCGGATGGTGGCCCGCAACGCGCTGGTCCGTCGGCTGCCGAGCGTGGAAACGCTCGGATCGGTGACGGTGATCTGCTCGGACAAGACCGGAACGCTGACCCGCAACGAGATGACGGTCCGGGAGGTCGTGACGGCGAGCGGCCGATATCGGATCACGGGCGGCGGCTACGAGCCCCGGGGCGAGTTCCTCCGGTGGGCCGACGGCATGGCCGTCACGGCCGCCGACCCGGACCTCCGCCGGCTGCTGCTCATCGCCGCCCGCTGCGGCAGTGCCGCGGTGGAGCCGACGGGGGACGGTGGTGGCTGGCAGGTGGTCGGCGATCCGACCGAGGGCGCGCTGGTGGTCGCGGCGCTCAAGGGGGGCGTGCCGGCGGAGGATCCGGCGACGCCGGTGATCTTCGAGATTCCCTTCGACTCCGAACGCAAGCGGATGAGCGTGGTCATTCGCACGCCGCCGGGCGACCGCCTGATGCTGACGAAAGGGGCGCCGGAGGCGGTCCTGTCGCGCTGCACGGCGGAACTGCACGGCGGAGCGATCATTCCGCTGACGGACGACCGTCGCCGCGAGATCCTCGCCGGCGCCGCGGACATGGCGGGCCGCGCGCTGCGGGTGCTCTCCCTGGCCTGTCGTGACCTGCCCGCCGGCGCGCCGCTCGACTCCCAGCCGGCCATCGCCGAGCGCGAGCTGGTGCACGTCGGCCTCGCGGGAATGATCGATCCGCCGCGCGACGAGGCCCGGCGGGCGGTCGAGCGGTGCCGGACGGCCGGCATCCGCCCGGTGATGATCACCGGCGATCACCCTGCCACCGCCCTGGCAATCGGCCGGGAGCTCGGCATCGCCGGTGCCGCGGACCGCGTCGTCACCGGCGCCGAACTCGACGGCCTGTCGGACGAACGGCTGGCGGCCGATGCGGACTCGATCGCCGTCTACGCCCGCGTGTCGGCCGAGCACAAGCTGCGGGTCGTGCGGGCCTGGCAGCGGCGCGGGGAGATCGTGGCCATGACTGGTGACGGTGTCAACGACGCCCCGGCGGTCAAGGCGGCCGACATCGGCATCGCCATGGGGATCACGGGCACCGACGTCACCAAGGAGGCCTCCGACATGGTGCTCACCGACGACAACTTCGCGTCGATCGTGACCGCCGTGGAGGAGGGGCGGGGCATCTACGACAACATCCAGAAGTTCATCCACTACCTGCTCTCCTGCAACGCCGGCGAGGTGCTGACGATGTTCGTGGCGGCCCTCGCCGGCTGGCCCGCGCCGCTGGCGGCGATCCAGATCCTGTGGCTCAATCTCGTCACCGACGGGCTGCCTGCCTTGGCGCTGGGCCTCGAGCCGCCCGAGCGCGACATCATGGAGCGGCCGCCGCGGCCGCCGCAGGAGGCGGTGATCACGCGGGAGCGGGGCACGCTCATTCTCGCCCACGGGGCGATCGTCGCGGCGGTCGTGCTCTGGGCCTTCTGGAGCACGTGGCGAGGCGACGACGCCCGGCTGGAGCGGGCCCGCACGCTGACGTTCTGCGTGGCCGCGTTCGCACAACTCTTCTTCGCCATCGGCTGCCGCAGCGACCGCTTCACGGCCGTCGCGCTCGGCTTCTTCAGGAATCCGGCCCTGGTGATGGCGATCCTGCTGTCCGGGCTGCTGCAGGTCGTGATCGTGACGCTGCCCCATGCCCAGCCGGTGTTCGCGATCGAGCACCACGTGGGGGATGATTGGGCGTTCGTGTTCGCCCTGGCCCTGGTGCCCGTGACGGTCATCGAACTCGCCAAGTGGAGCGGCGGCTTTCGTCCCGCGGCCCGCGCCGAGCGGTCCATTGATCGACCGGCCGTGCGGCCGTAAGGTGGGGTCCTCGATGGCCCGTGGATGCCGGGCTGTCGCCCGCCCCGGATGCCTGCATGAACGCCAGCCTGTCGCACGGATCGCCCCATCTCCTCCTGACGGGTGCCACCGGACTGCTCGGCTCGTATCTGCTGCGGGATCTGCTGCTGGCGGGTCGGCCCGTGGCCGTGATCGTCCGGGGCGAACGCAAGCGATCGCCCGCCGCGCGGGTCGAGGCGATCGTGGCCGACTGGGAGGATCGGCTGGGCCTGCGGCTGCCGCGGCCCGTCGTCCTCTCAGGCGACCTCACCCGGCCGGCCTGCGGCCTCGACGAGGCGGCGGTCCGATGGGTGGGCGACCACTGCGGCGAACTGCTGCACAACGCCGCCAGCTTGAGTTTCAAGGGGAAGTCCCGCGACGAGGAGCCCTGGGTCACGAACGTCGGTGGCACCACGCACGTGCTGGAACTGGCCGCCCGGGCCGGCCTGCGGCGGATGCACCAGGTGTCGACGGCCTACGTGTGCGGGCTGCGGACCGGCGTGGTGGCGGAGGCGGACCTCGACGTCGGTCAGTCCTTCGGCAACGACTACGAACGCAGCAAGGTGGAGGCGGAGCGGCTGGTGCGGGCCGCGGGCCACCTCGACAGCGTGACGGTCTACCGGCCGTCGATCATCGTCGGCGACACCGAGACCGGATACACATCCACCTACCATGGCTTCTTCGCGGCGCTGCGGCTGGGCCACACCCTGCTCACGCGGGTGCCGCTGGGATCCACGAGCGGCCTGGCGCTGCTGGCCCTGATGGGCGTCGATCCGGCGGCCCGGAAGAACTTCGTGCCGGTGGACTGGGTGGCCCGCGTGATCGCGACGCTCGTGGGCCGGCCGGCCGCCCATGGCAAGACGTTCCATGTCACGCATCCCGAGCCGCTGGCGACGGGCACGGTCGCCGCCACGATCCAGGAGGCCGTCGAGACCTACTCCCGGGCCGCGGCCGCGGACGACCCCGACCTCCAGGATGAGCGCTGGTTTGCTGAAAACCTGCAGAGCGAGCTGGACGTCTATCGGCGCTACTTCAGCCACGATCCCACGTTCGACCGGTCGAACCTCCTGGCCCATGCCGGCGACGTCGCCTGCCTGCCGCTCGACCGCCCGACGCTCCTCCGCATGGCCCGGTTCGCCATCGAGCACGAGTTCGGCCGCCGGCCGGTGGCTCGGAGCGGCGGCCCGGTGGCAGCGGTGCGGGTCCATCCGACGCTGCCCGGCGTCGCCCGCGTCGGCGCTGACACGGCGCGGCCGTTCGAGGCGGGCGTTCCCGAGCTGGCCGGACCGGAAATCAGCGGCTGATCGCGAGTCATACGCTTCACGCTTGAACCTCAGGCGTGCCGCTGGTCGGGGCTCACGTGTGAGCCGCATCAAAGCGTAATCGAGAGGCCGACGTCGTCGTTGCCCTCGAGCCGGTCGCTGCCCCGCGGCAGTTGTTCCCAGCGACTATCGTCCCCGTTCAAGGAGCCGCGGGGCAGGAAAATTTATCTGGAGGTTTTTTCAAGGCGGCCGGTGCGCGGCTCGCCGACGACGACGACCGCCAGGCCACCGATGACGAGATAGCGCACGTTCCGATGCTCGAGAAACTCGAATGCCTGCCGGCAGAACGCATCAAACTCGTTCGCCGCCATCGTGGTGTGCTCGCAAGGTTGGGGCCCGCACGTGCCGGATTCCGAGTGCGATCGCGAGGCTTCGCGGATGGTCGTCGTCGGAGGACTTGGCCACCCGCATGATCTGCGATGTCAACAGCGCCTCGCCGAGGGCGATCGAATCCGCGACCGTCATCCGGCGCAGGGTTTCCCTGCGGTCGAACTCCGCATCCCGCCGGTACTCGGCTTCGTTCTTGATCATGCCCGGATTGTAGTCGACGGAGCGGGCCAGCGGGGCTGGCAGGATGACGAGGCGCCGTGAAGGTGCCCGCCCGGCCAGTCGGTGTGCGGCGGGACTGGATGGGGTCTCGGCGGGCGAATGGGATTCATCAGCGGCCGGTGTCGCGCCACAGGCCGCGGAACGGCTCGTCGATGCGGATCGCAAACAGCAGTTCGCTTGCGCCGGCCGTCGTCCGTGGGCCGGCCCCCTCGAGGCCGGAGAACCGGTAGCCGACGTCGAAGGTCACCCGCTCCGTGCCCGCATAGGTGACGCCGGCGCCGGTCTGCCAGCCGAGCCCCGCGCGCGGCGGCATGTCGGCGCCGCTGGGCCTGCGGATGCCGACGCCGATGCCGCCTCCCGCGTACACCCCGAGATGCTGCGTCAGCGGCAGGTCCCGCCACACGTTGGCCATGGTGGTCCATTCCTCGGCCCGCGGCGGGGGCGAGGCTTCCGTGCCGGCCTTGGCGCCGCTGGCCTGCTGCTCGCCGCCGAGCGGCTGTCGGCGGCGGGCCTCGAGTTCCAGTCGCACATCACCGATGGAACGCGGCGCCGTGACGCCGCAGGCCCCCTGGCCGGCCACGAGCGGCCCGCCCGCCCGGGCCGGCGACTCGCCCACCGACGAGCCGATCATCGCGGTCGCATACATCCGCCGTGCCGCAACGGGCCGGTCCTGCCGGTCGGTATCGACCGCGATGGTTGCATCCCGTAGTCCTGGTGCCGCGTTGGCAGGGGCGGCCGCGACCAGGGCGAGGGCGCTGGCCGCCGCGAGCGGTCGCAAGAGAACCCGCGGTGAACCGGCCGCATCCATGTGCCTCGAATTCCTGGATCGCGCCACCTTCCGCTCCCGGTCGCGCTCGGCGCCCGGGTTGGCGGATGGCTGCAAGCGATCCTATGGAACCGGCAAGAGCATGCGGCGCATCGCGGCCTGAAGGCGAGGAGTTTTCCACCCGGGACAGTTGGCGAGGTGCGAGCCCCAGCACCCGGGTGGACGACGGAGTGGCGCGGCGCATGAACCAACCGCGACGCAGACCGCCCTCGCCGCCGTCGTGGTCCGCGGCCACGGCCTGCCGCACGGGCGCCGTCAGGCGGCGGCGCTGCCGGGCCGCCGCACTCCGGGCACGGGGCAGACATTCGCCTCGGCGGCATTCGGCCGCATGTCGAGGAAGCCGGCACCCCGGAGCCCGTCCTGCCGCCGCCACGCGGCCACGGTTGCCTCCGCCCGTCGCACGCGCTCGATGTCGAGCGCAGTATCGGTGGCCTCATAGTGCATCTGCGACGGGAACGCGAAGTCGCAGCCCGCCTCGCGCACGAGGTCCATCACCTGCAGGAGCACGTCCTCCTGGATCGCCAGAAACTCGTTCCAGATCGTCGTCTCCGCCAGTGCGAAGAGCTCCACGTTGAGCGCCCACTCGCCGTAGCCCGTGAACCGCACGCGCACGCTCTCCGCATCGATCCGCGGGTGATCGAGGAGCATTCTCCGCAGGTCGGCCAGCAGGTAGCGCATCTGGTCGGCCGAGGTCTCGTAGCGGAGCGTGAGCACCGTCTGGAAGAGGATCCGATCGCGCCGCGAGAAGTTCGTGAGCTGCAGTTTCGCGAACTCGGAGTTTGGGATCGTGACGAGCGTGCGGTCGATGCACCGCACCCGCGTCGACCGCAGCCCGATCTGCTCGACCGTGCCGCGCACGTCGCCGAACCGACAGGCGTCGCCGATCCGCACCGGCTTGTCGGCGAAGAGCACCAGCCCGGCGATGAGGTTCTCGACCGTGTGCTGGGCCGCGAGGGCCACCGCCAGACCGCCGACGCCGAGGCCGGCCAGCAGGGGCGCCACCGAGATGCCCAGGTAGCCCGCTCCCACGATCACGATCCAGGCCACCACGAGGAACGTGACGACCTTGAACCCCAGTCGCACCAACTGCAGATCGATCGAGCCTGGCCGCAGGCCCCGGGCGTGGACCACGAAGTCGGCGAGGTGCTTGAGCAGACCGAGCACGAGCATGATGCAGCCGGCGAACTCCGCCACGCGCAGCGTCGCCTTGAGCGTGAAGAGCAGGCCGCCGGTGAGTCGCACCTGGTATGTGAGCAGATAGTCAAGCACCACGCCCGCCATGATCAAGCTTGCGGGAGCCAGGCAGGCGAGCATGTGCGCGGCGACGCTGGCAGGCCGCCGGTTATTCATCCGATGCGACCAGCGATACGTCGCCGCCACGGCGATGACCGCAACCGCCAGGAGGATGCCGATCGCCAGCCAGCGCCAGACGGCCTCCTCGAGCACGGTGGCCCTGGCCCACGCCGGCAGCGCCCGGACGAGGGCGTCGGGCACCATCCAGCCGCTGGCCCGCACGTAGAACTCGTAGAAGCCTGGGCTGCCCGCGGTCGCCTTGTAGGGCAGATCGCGAACCTGCTGGTAAAAAGACTCGGCGCGGGCGACCGTTTCGGGGCTGAAGACCCACTCTCCCTCGCGGGCGCCGTCCACGACCCGCACGAGGGTGATCTCGGTGTGGGGCAGCCGCCAACGCTTGAGCCCCGCCGCATCGGCCGCCGCGGCGTCGGGAATCTCTTCGTCCGGCGACAGCTCGATCCGGTCGAGAACCTCCTTGAGGCAGACCGCCGCCTGGCGACCCATCGATTCCTGCAGCGATGGCGCCACGTCGCGCAGGTCGAGGCAGCCGACCACCGTGGCGATCATGCGGCGGCGCTGGGCCACGTTCGCCAGCGTGGGCTCCCCGTCGAGGAGCACGGCGAACGTGGCGTCCGAACGTTCGATGAAGCTGCGCAGGGTGGCCCGCGGGCTCGAGCGGTCGGCCGGCTGGAGCGGATGCCGCTCGGACGCGGCGCACGCGGCCGCCCAGAGAAGGCCCAGGCAGGCGGCGACGAGGCTCCTGGAGATGGTGCGCATGGTGCGGGGTCAACGGGGCACGGGGTGGACCGGGAGGGAGGTAGCAGCCCGCGGCCTCGAAGATCAAGTCAAACCAGGGGTTTTTCGGGATGGCGGGCGGCCGCGTCGACCGGACATCACGGCCGACGGTCCCGCCGCGCCCGGCGGTTGGCCGCGGTCTGGCTGGCCGGCGCCGTCGTGGCCACTGGACCGGCCGGCTGCGGCACAAAGGCGGGGTCGCCCGGATCAAGGATTCGGGGCCCGCCGCCACGATCGTCGGCCATAGACGATTCCGTACCGTGCGAATCACCACGGCGAAGTCAGTCGGCTCGTTCGCCAACTGTTTGAGCGTGAGGAACTCCCGCCACCGGCGAGTGGCCGTTGGATCACTGCCGAACTCGTCGGACAGGCCCGGCGGGACGGTTCAGGGCAGCGGCGTTCCGCGGCGAGCGAATGTGTCGCGGATCGCGCGGGCCAGCGTGCCGTCGTCGTCTCGGAACCTGCGGAAGATCACGAGGAGGTCATAGAAATCCTGCATCCGGCTGTTGACGATACCGAGCTTGACGGCAGCCTCGAGTTTCTCGGCAATCACCGTCTCCACGGGGTACATCCGCAGCTTTGGGGCCGCCATGCCGACGAGCACTGGATACTCGCGGTCTTCGGCCGCCGGCGTGATCGCGTCGCCGAAGCCGACGTCTACCTGGAGCGGAATGATGGCCTTTTCCAGCGTGGCGGTGACCGTGGCCCGGATGCCCCCGCGGACAGAGGCCCCGACGACATCGGCGTTAACTGTATCGCGGTAGCGGAAACAGTCGGCGACCGTTTTCGCCGGGTTCGTCATCTGCACGATCACGCCTTCGATCCTGTGCTTCTCCACACCGGCGGTGAGCGCCGGGCCGGACGCCCGGAGAACACGTATGGTTGGCGACTTCAAGTTTGCCGACGGCTGGGTCAGCAACCCTGTTCGTACGGAATGGCCTCGACGACCGCGGCCTGCATGCTTGGTCGACATGGTCGCACTTGCAATAACGTTGCAAATGGGGCAGAATGTCGTGCCCGCAGGACTATCCAGGAGGTCAATCCATGACGCCCGATCCCGACCGCTCGCCGAGGAACAGCGAGACCCCTGCGGACAGCGTCGACCGGCGGCTGCCGGTGACCGTGCTTTCCGGCTTTCTTGGGGCCGGCAAGACGACGCTCCTCAACCACATCCTCGCCAACCGCGAAGGCCTGCGGGTGGCGGTGATCGTCAACGACATGAGCGAAGTGAACATCGACGCCCAGCTCGTGGGCGGTTCCCGCGCCACGTCCTCCGCTGCAAAGCTGAGCCGCACCGAAGAGAAGCTCGTCGAGTTTTCCAATGGCTGCATCTGCTGCACGCTGCGCGAAGACCTGCTCGAGGAGGTGGCCCGCTTGGCCCGGGAAGAGCGATTCGACTACCTCCTCGTCGAGAGCACGGGCATCTCGGAGCCGCTTCCCGTGGCCGAGACGTTCACGTTCACCGACGAGCAGGGGGAAAGCCTGGCGGCCCTGGCTCGCCTCGACACGCTCGTCACGGTCGTCGATGCCCGCAACTTTCTCGATGACTATTGCTGCCGGGACGAGCTCCGCGATCGTGGCGTTGGCCTCGATGAAAACGACAGCCGAGACCTCGTGCAACTGCTCGTCGACCAGGTGGAGTTCGCGAATGTGCTCGTGATCAACAAGACCGATCTCATCGCGGCGGACGACGTGGCCTATCTGGAGGCGATCCTGAAGAAACTCAATCCGACAGCGAAGATCGTCCGCGCATCGCGGGCGCAGGTGCCGCTGGCGGCGATCCTCGGCACGCACTCCTTCGACATGGAACATGCCGCGAGCCATCCGGGATGGCTCGCCGAGGCGCCGGGCACGCATGTCCCGGAGACGGAGGAATACGGCCTTTCGAGCCGGATATTTCAGTCGCGGCGGCCGCTCCATCCCCAGCGGTTCTGGGATCTCGTCACCGGTCCGGCCTTCAAGGGAGTGATCCGATCCAAGGGTTTTCTCTGGCTCGCCACCCGCCATGACTGGGCCGGTGTCTGGTCGAGCGCGGGTGTGGTCTCGAGCCTGCAGCCGGGCGGATCGTGGCTCGCGACGGCCCCGCGGGACGAATGGCCGGAGGATCTCGATGCCGACGACATCGCAGCGATCTGGCAGGAGCCATGGGGTGACCGGCGGCAGGAACTCGTGGTCATCGGGGCCAAACTGGCGCCGGACCTGCTCGAGCGGCTTGACCGGTGCTGTTTGTCCGATGCCGAACTGGACCTCGGGCCCGCGGGCTGGCTCGAGTTCGACGATCCGTTCCCGGCGTGGCGGATTGCCGAAGAGGGAGATGACGACACGGTCATCGAGGAGGACGAGTTGCCGTAAAGGCGACCGTCTTGGAAGTCAGCGGCCAGCGGGACAGTTCGCTGCGCACGCAGGACGCAGGGCGTCACCATGCGCACGACCCGCGGCAGGAGTTTTCCTGTTGCGTGCCCGGGGTGTGGTGGCGACATCCGGCCGGCCTGCGCCGAGGAGAAAAATCCGGCCTTGAGCGTGGATAGGGAGCTCACAGGCACCTCCACGATCGGGCCGTATCCAGCCCGACCGGTCCCGGATGTTGCTCATCATGATCCGCCCCGCTCGGCCGACGCTTGCCGAAGTGCCATTGGCCGACCTAGCCTTTACCGCATGTCACCCATAACCAAATCCCTGATCGAGGAACTCGAGCACGCCCCGGAGAGTGTGCAGCGGGAGGTGCTCGCTTTTCTGCGGCATCTGCGGGCACGCGGCACCGGCAATGATGCACGCCACGCCGAGCCTGGCCTCCGGCTCCACGGCCCTGAGCACGTCGATCAACCAAAAAAGTCGCCCCCGGCCCCGGTGCGAACCGAAACCGGGGGCGACGATGCCCGCGTCGGCTGCGACGGGTTCATCCGCCGAAGCGTCCCATGGCCTTCGAGTCGGCCCGCATGCAGGAGGGCATCGATCGCGAGAACGTCGCCGACCCGCACGCGTCACGGTGCCGCGGCACCGCTCCCCACCATGCGGCGCAGGACGTCGACGACATCGAGCAGGCTGCCCGCCTGCGCGGTGAGTTCCTCGGCCGCGGCCGAGCCCTCCTCCGCTCCTGCGGCGGCCTGCTGCGTGACCTGCGAGATCTGCTCGAGGGCCGTCCCGATCCTGTCGATGGCCCGGTTCTGCTCGCGGCTCCCGCCATGCACCTCGTCGACGAGCACCCGCACGGCGGCCGACCGCTCGGCCAGGCTGTCGATCGCTGCCGTGACCTCCGTCATCTTCCGGCGGCCCGCCTGCGACCGCGCCAGCGACTCGCCGATCAGCGTCGCCGTCTCGCGGGCGGCCTGGGTGGAGCGTTGGGCGAGGCTTCGCACCTCGTCGGCCACGACCGCGAAACCGGCTCCGGCCTCGCCGGCCCGGGCTGCCTCGACGGCGGCGTTGAGCGCGAGGATGTTGGTCTGGAAGGCGATCTCGTCGATGGCCTTGTTGATCGACGAGATCCGCGTGGCCGCGGAGTCGATTTCGCCGATCGCGGCGACCATCTCCCCCAGCAGGCCGACGGCCTCGCGAAACTGATCCTGCTCGCGGCCCACGAGCTCGCTCGCCTCCCGTGCCCGACGGGCGTTGTCGGTGGCCATGCCGCTGGTGGTGCGGGCGGCGCCGGCGCTGTCCTCCACGGCGGCGAGCTGCTCGGACGTTCCCTGGGCGAGCGAAAGGCTGGCCGACGCCACCTGCGATGCACCCGCATTAACGTTGGCGGCCGTCGACGAGAGCTCGTCGATGGCCCGCCGCACGGTGCCGGCATGGCTGCGGATCGCCAGCCAGATCATCGCCGCCGCCAGGGCCGCCAGTCCCACGACCAGCGCCGCCAGCAGGTCGCTGCGGCGGCGGGCCGCGGCCACGGAGGCGGCGGTGCGGCCATCGAGCAGGTGCTCGAACTCGCCGATCGGCCGCATGATCGTCTCCTTGTCGGCGTGGTACTTCTCGTCGTGCATGATCCGCCGGGCGAGTTCGCGGTCCGGCTCGCCGCGTTTCGTGTAGCCCCCCTTGCCGTCGGCGAACTGCCCCTTGACGGCGTTCATCGCGATCGTCTCGGTGGTGACCAACGCGTTGGAGTTGTCCTCGGCCCGCTGGAGGCAGGCGAACTCGTCGTCCGTGAAGCCCTGCTGCTCCATGAGCGTCCGCAGCGGCACCCGGCTGCCATCCGCGCGGGGCTCGCTGCCATTGCGGACGGCGAGCACCTTCCAATACTGCCGCTCGTGGGCCGGGTCGCCCGTCACCACGTAGGTGCGGGCCAGCCGCGTGAGTTCGTCGGAACTGTGCCGCAGTTCGTTGGCCAGCCGGTACGACTCGTAGCGAGCGAGGTGGGCCCGGTTGAGTCCCGCTTGGTTGACGAAGGCCAGCATCGCCAGTGCCACGAGCCCCAGCACGGGCCCGAGCGTCATGAGCTTCAACCGTTGCATCGTGTTCATGGACCGCTCCCGCAGGTGTCGCCAAGTGTAGGTCGCGTTTTGGACCGGGTCGGACCACCGGGAAAACCGGCCGGAAACGGGCCGCAGGGGACTGTTTTCGAAGCTAGGATGGGGTCATGGCCCCGGAATCCCCCCCTCCCCCCGTGACTGCCCGCCGGCTCCTCGAGCAGGCCGGCCTTGAGATGGCGTTTCTCGACCCGGCGGCCGCCGGCGGCGGCGCGGCCGGGGCAACGCTCGTGCGGCTGCTGGCCGAACTCGCCGCCGCCTGCGATACCGCGCCCGAGCCGATCCGCAGCCTGGTCGTGAGGGCCCGCGACGCCGCGACGACCGCCGCGGCCGGAGCGGCCGGCGAGATCGGCGTCTGCGCTGACTGGCTCGCCGGCTGGCACGCGTGGATGGAGGAGGCGGTCACGGCATGGGATCGCGGCCAGCCGCTGCCATCGGTGCCGCCGCAGGTCGATGCCGGCCCCGCAGCAGCAGCCGCCGACCGGCCGCAACCCACGCCGCCGGCTGCGGCGCCGACACCGCGGAGGCTCGACGTAACCGATCCTGCTGGCTGCCAGGACGTCGCCGTGCTTCCAGCCGATGCCGACTCCGAGCTCGTGCGGCTGTTCTGCGCGGAGTCGCAGGACCTGCTCCGCGACATCGAGCAGGGCGTGCTCGTGCTGGAGACGAATCCCGGCGATCCCGACACGCTCGCCACCGTGTTCCGGGCTTTCCACACGTTCAAGGGCAATGCCGCGATGATGAAGCTCGCGGCGGTGCAGCGGCTCGCCCACGACGTGGAGTCGCTGCTCGACGCGGCCCGCCGGGGCACCCGCGTCCTCGATCGCGAGGTGATCGAGGTGATCCTCGCGGCCGCCGACGTCTTCGCCCGCTTCGTGGCCGAGATGGCGCGGCAGGTCGAGGGCGTCGACCGAGGCCGGTCACTGAGCCTGCCGGTGCCGGCGATCCTCGCGGCCGTCGCCACGATCCTCGCATCGAAACCGGCTCCGCCGCGCGGCCAGGCACCGGCTCCACTCCCGGCGGTCCAGGCGGCGCCGAAGGCGACGGCTCCGCCCCCGCCGACGCCACCCACACCCCCACCCGCCGCGACCGCCGCCCCCCCCGCGCCGCGTCATGAGGCGCCTGCGGCGATCGCGGCGGCGTCGATCCGCGTCGACACGCAGAAGCTCGACGGCCTGATCGACCTCGTGGGCGAGCTCGTGATCGCGCAGTCGATGGTCGTACAGGGCGCCGCGGCCGACCGTCCGGCGGACGATCACCTCGCCCGTGCGCTCGGGCGGCTCCGGGGCATCACGTCCGACCTGCAGCGGACGGCGATGGCCCTGCGGATGGTGCCGATCCGGGGAACGTTCCAGAAGATGGCCCGCCTCGTCCGGGACACGGCCACGGAGCTCGGCAAGGACGTCCGGCTCGTGCTCGACGGTGAGGAGACCGAGCTCGATCGCACCGTCATCGAGCAGATCGGTGATCCGCTTGTCCACATGATCCGCAATGCCATCGATCACGGCATCGAGCCGCCGGCGGCCCGGGCCGCGGCCGGCAAGCCGCCCGCCGGCACGATCCGCCTGTCGGCCTTCCACCAGGGGGGCTTCGTGGTCGTCCGCATCGCCGACGACGGCCGCGGCCTCGATCCCGCGCGGATCCGGGCCAAGGCCGTCGATCGCGGCCTGATCGGTGCCGATGCCGCCCTCGACGACCGCGACACGCTGGAGCTGATCTTCGCCGCCGGCTTTTCCACGGCCGAGCAGGTGACGGGGCTCTCCGGCCGGGGCGTGGGCATGGACGTCGTGCGGCGCAACGTCGAGGGCATCCGCGGCAAGATCGAGATCGACTCCGTGGTCGGCGCCGGCACCACGTTCACGATCTTCATGCCGCTCACGCTGGCGATCATCGAGGGCCTGGTCGTGGGTGTCGGCGATCAACGGTTCGTCGTCCCCACCCTCGCCGTCCGTGAATCGCTCCGCCCGCTGCAGGCCGACGTGACCACGGTACAGGGCCGCGGGGAGCTGGTGAACGTCCGCGGCCGGCTCGTCCCCCTGCTGCGGCTCGGGCCCCATGTCGGCTCGGCGGCCCGGGCGGCCACGCCGGCCGACGGGATCGTCGTCGTCGTGGAGGCGGGGCAGGAATGCCGCGGCCTGCTCGTCGACGACCTGCTGGGAAAGCAGGAGGTCGTCATCAAGAGCCTCGGTGAGACCTTCGCCGGCCGCCGTGGATTCGCCGGCGCGGCCATCCTCGGCGACGGCCGCGTCGGCCTGATCCTCGACACCAACGCCCTCGTCCGCCTCAAGCCGTCCGCCGCGGGATCGGCGGCCTGACCCACCACGACCGGAACCCATGATCATGGACGCTCCATCGCCTCCCCTGCCCGCTCCCCCACCGTCCGCGCTGCCCGGCAAGTACCTGGCGTTCACGCTCGGCCGCGAGTCGTACGGCGTGCCGGTGCTGGCCGTCCGGGAGATCATCCGGCTCTGCCCGATCACGCCCGTGGCCTCGATGCCCGCGCACGTCCGCGGCGTGATCAACCTCCGCGGCAAGGTGATTCCGGTCGTCGACCTCCGCATCCGCTTCGGCCTGCACGACGTCGTCGATCACGACCGCACCTGCATCGTCATCATGCAGGTCGCGGCCGCCGGCGGCGGCAGTCGCCCCTACGGCGCGATCGTCGACGGCGTCGACGAGGTCGCCGCCTATGCCGCGGAGGACCTCGTGCCCCCGCCCGACTTCGGCGTCGCCATCGACACCCGCTTCATCACCGGCATGGCGCGGCGCGACGCCGGCGTCACCACGCTCATCGACCTCGAAGCCATCGCCCGGGCCGACCGGGAACCCGCCTGAAGGAAGCCCCATGACCACCCTCACCATCCCGCGCCGCATCACCGTCGGCCTCGCCGCGCTCGCGGTCTTCGGCCTCCTCGTCGGGGCCGTGTCGCTGTGGCGGATCACCGGCATCAACCGGCACGTCGTCACGCTCTCGGCCAACGCGATCCCGTCCGTGCTCACGATCAGCCGGATCATCGAGAGCAACTACGTCGCGATGAAGTCGGTGCGGTCCGCCCTGCTCGCCGCCGCCGACGCGGACGCCGCCGGCGAGACGGCCGCACGGGCACGTTTCGACCAGGCGGCGGCCGAGGGGGCCACGCTCTGCGCCGACTACCGACAATTCATCAGCGACGGGGAGGATGGCCGGATTTTCGCCGCCGCCCGGGGGGCCCGCGACGTGTTTCTGGCGGAGGCTCGGCAGACGCTCGACCTCCTCGCCGCCGACGAGGACAAGGCGGCGCTGGCGAAGATGCTGGGCGACGTCGAGAACGCCGCCCAGGCCTGCATCGACCTCTTCAAGGCCGACATCGAGCACAACGTGAAGGTGGCCGGCAAGGCGGTGGCCGCCGCGGGCGACTCGGTCCGCACCAGCTTCCTCGTGATCGGCGCGCTGGTCGGCGCGGCGTCGCTGCTCGGGCTGATCCTCGGCGCGGGCGTGATCCGCTCGACCACCCGCGTGCTGCGGACCATCTCCGACACCCTCGAGGACGGCGCGGCCCAGGCGGCCACGGCGTCTGGGCAGCTCGCCACGATCAGCCAGACCGTGGCCGCCGGCTGCGCCGAGCAGGGCTCCAGCGTCGCGGAGACGAGCACGGCGCTGGAGCAGATGTCGGCCATGATCCGGAGCACGGCGGGCAACGCCGCCCAGGCCAAGGACCTGGCGGTGCAGGCCCGCACCGCCGCCGCGACCGGCGCCCGCACGATGGTCGACATGAACGCGGCCATGCGGGCCATCGAGGGCTCGAGCGCCGAGGTCGCCAAGATCGTGAAGGACATCGACGAGATCGCCTTCCAGACCAACATCCTCGCGCTCAACGCCGCCGTCGAGGCGGCCCGGGCCGGCGAGGCGGGAGCCGGTTTCGCGGTCGTGGCCGACGAGGTGCGGTCGCTGGCCCAGCGGAGCGCGGCGGCCGCCCGGGAGACCGCCGCCAAGATCGAGGCAGCGATCACCAGCAGCCGCCAGGGCGGCGAGAGATGCGCCCGCGTGGGCGCCTCGCTCGACGAGATCGCGGCGGCGATCACGGCGGCCGACACGCTCGTGGCCGAGATCGCCACGGCCGCCCGCGAGCAGTCGCAGGGCATCGGCCAGATCGGCTCCGCCATGGCCGAGCTCGACAAGGTCGCGCAGGAAAACGCGGCCCGGGCCGAGGAGGGCGCCAGTGCCGCCGCCGAGCTCACCAGCCAGGCCCAGGCCATGCGGGATCACGTCGAGTGGCTGCGGTCGCTCGTCTCAGCGGCGGCCGCTGCGCGGCGGGCCACGCGGCCGGCCCGTCCAGCGGGCACGCCCCCGCGAATCGCCGGTCCGGGCCGCCCGGCCGTTTTCCCGCGGCCCACCCGGTCGGCCACCAGCGCACGCATCCCGATGCCCGGCGACACGGCCGCCGATGTAGAGGACCGGAACTTCAAGGACTTCTGACCGGTTCGCCGGCCTCTTCCGGGGCCGCGCCGGTCCGACGACGACAGCCATGCCCTTCTCCGAGGCGGAACTCACGGCCGCGACCTTCGCCTTCCTGGCGGGGATCGTCTACGACCGGAGCCGCATCCGGCTCGGCGCCGACAAACGCGCCCTCGTCGCCAGCCGGCTAGCCCGCCACCTCGAGGCCCGGGGCTGCGGCTCGTTTGCCGACTACTGCGACCTGCTCCGCAGGCCCGGTGCCGAGGACGAGATCGGCACGCTCATCGACCTGATCACCACGAACCACACGCAGTTCTTCCGCGAGCCGGCCCACTTCGAGATTCTCGCCCGCGATCTCCTGCCGGCGCTCGCCTCCCGGGCCATCGCGTCCGCCCGGCCACTGCGGCTCTGGTCGGCCGCGGCCGCGTCGGGCGAGGAGCCCTATTCGCTGGCGATCGTGATGGCGGAGGGGGCCCGTCGGCAGCCCGGCTTCGCCTGGGAGGTGCACGCCTCCGACATCTCCCGCCGCATGCTCGACCGCTGCCGCCTCGCGATCTACGACGCCGACAAGGCGCGGATGCCCGAGCCCGGCCTGCTGCCCCGGTACTTTCGCAAGGGGTTCGGCCGCCGGGAGGGCTGCGTGCGGATCAAGCCGGAGATCCGCCGGCACGTCCGGGTGGAGCACGTCAACCTGTTCCAGCCCACCTATCCAGTGCCCCACGGCCTCGACGTCGTGTTCTGCCGCAACGTCATGATCTACTTCGACGTCGAGTCGCGGCAGGAGCTCGTCGGGCGGCTGTTCGACCAGCTCGCCCCGGGCGGCTACCTGTTCGTGGGGCACGCCGAGAGCCTGCTCGGCCTCTCCCACCCGTTCGAAACCACGCGGCCGGGCATCTACCGGCGGCCGGCATGAGGCGAAGCCCGGCACCATGAGCAACCAGTCGCACCGCCGCATCCGCGTCCTCGTCGTCGACGACTCGGCGCTCGTCCGCCACGCCATCACCGAGGCCCTCGGCCGTGATCCCGAGATCGAGGTCGTGGGCTCGGCCTGCGACCCCTACGTGGCACGCGAGAAGATCGCGCAGCTCGATCCCGACGTGCTCACGCTCGACCTCGAGATGCCGCGGATGGACGGCCTGACGTTCCTGCGGATCCTCATGAAGCACCATCCGCTGCCCGTGGTCGTCGTCAGCTCGCTGGCCCAGCACGGCTCGCAGGCGGCCATGGACGCCATCGAGGCCGGTGCGGTGGACGTGCTCGCCAAGCCCGACGGCACGATGTCGATCGGCACGCTCGCCGACCGGCTCGCGTACCACGTCAAGGCGGCGGCGGCCGCCGCCGTGGACCGCCGGCGGCCCGAGCCGGACGCCTCCTCGCCCGCGCTGGCGCCCCCCGCGACGGCGGTCGACAGCCGGCAGATCATCGTCATCGGGGGCTCGACCGGGGGCGTGGAGGCGCTGCGCCGGCTCCTTCCGCGGTTTCCCCGGGGCGTGCCGCCGATCGCGATCGTGCAGCACATCTCGGCCTACTTCTCCCGGGTCGTGGCGGAGCGGCTCGACTCCCTCTGCGACCTCGAGGTCCGCGAGGCGGTCGACGGCGGCCTGCTGCGGTCCGGCACGTGCGTCGTCGCCCCCGGCGATTCCCATCTCGCCGTCGAGTTCGTCGGCGGTGCCTACCGCACGAAGCTCCTCAAGACGCCCCCTGTCCACCACTGCCGACCGGCCGTCGACGTGCTCTTCCGTTCGGCGGCCGAGGCCGCCGGTCCCCATGCGGTGGCCGCGCTGCTCACCGGCATGGGAAGCGACGGCGCCATGGGCATGCAGGCCATCCGTCGCGCCGGCGGCACGACGATCGCCGAGCACGAGTCGACCTGCGTCGTCTACGGGATGCCCCGCGCCGCCGTCGAGCTCGGCGTGGTCGATCGGTCGGTGCCGCTCCCCGACATCCCCGCCGCGATCATGGATGCGGTCGCCCACCGCGTGCCCCGAACCTAGCCCGCCCCGCACGCGGGGGCGTACTCCAGTCCCGCACGCGAAGGGTAGGTCGGCCAATGGCACTTCGCCAAGCGTCGGCCTGGCGGGGCGGATCATGAGGAGCAACATCCGGGACCGGTCGGGCCGGATGCGTCCCGATCGTGGAGGTTCCGAGGAGCGTCCTATCCACGCCCAAGGTCGTTTTTTTCTCGTCGGCGCAGACCGGCCTTGAAACCGCCCTTCTCGCGGGCCGTCCGCACCGTGGCATGGGATCCAGTCAGAAGCTGTGGATGTCGATCACGGGCAGCTCGTCGGGCGAAGCTTGAAAGACGTCGCGATCGTCATGGATCTGCACGAGCTCGCCCCCGTCGGTCGGTGGGCCCCGGGCGGGAGGGACGGGAGGTGGCTCGAGCGGTTCGCCGAAGTGCGTGAGGATTTTCCGGCTCGGCCCCGGATCGCGGACAGGATGTCCGCAGCAACCGGAGGTTGCCAACAGTGCGAAGGCCAGGGATGGTTTCGCACTGGTGAAACAGTTTGAACGCGATCAGCCGGATGTCGCCGCCGCAGTTCGGGCACTCGAGCGGAAACTCCTCCCCCACCCGCGCCATGAGCTTGGCCCAGGCAATCCGTGACGTGTCGTGCGAGCGGGGCTTTTGATGTCGGGAACCCTCGGCTGAAGCACCCTCACCCCCGCCCTCTCCCCGAGGGAGACAGCATGCGGCCTGGGATTGCTTGCCGACGTTCCCGATCGCGAGCGACGTGACGGCGGGCCTGAGCTTGTGATTCGGCGCAAACACCCCGTGGTAGCGATGCCGGTGCTTCCGCGGCGGCGGGACGAGATCGGCGAGCCGGTCGAGGAACCCGCTCCGGACGCCCGGGCCGCTTCTCCCGAGGCTCACGAGTCGCTCATCGGCCGGAAGACCGTTGAGGAAGTGCCATTGACCGGGCTATCCTTTGGACCGAACGCCCACTTGCTTTTGGGTAATTCTCCGGAACTCCTTCTTGAGCGACTCACAACCGATCCGCTACGAGCCCCATGAGCCCGCGCCGCACCCCCTCGCGGCCGGGCTTGCCGCCCAGATAGTGACTCTCATGGCTACCGGCGTCATGGTGAGCCCGCTGGTGGTAGCGCGGGGCGCCGGGTTGGATGAGGCCGCCACCAGCTGGCTGGTCTTCGCGGCGTTGTTCGCAGCTGGGCTATCCACTTGGCTTCAGGCGATGCAGCTGGGGCGCGTGGGCGGTGGCCACACGCTGTTCGTGGGGTCCAATGTGGCCTTCGTGGGCATCTGCGTGAATGCCATCCAGGCGGGCGGACTCCCCCTGATGGCAACCCTGGTGTGCGTATCGTCGCTGTCCACTTTCGCCTTCACCCACAAGATGGGAGCCCTGCGCCGGGTGCTCACCCCGGCCGTGGGCGGCACGGTTTTGATGCTCATGTCTCTGAGCGTGGCCCCGGTGGTGTGGAGCATGCTGAAGAAGGTGCCCAACGACGGATTTCTCAAGGGGCCCGCGCCGGCGGTGGCTTTTGTCACCTTCCTGGTTATTCTGCTCGTATCACTGTTCGCTCGGGGCATGCTGCGTCTTTGGGCGCCCATACTCGGCGTGGCGATCGGCACAGCCCTGAGCGGCGCCTTCGGCATGGTGGACGGTGTGAAGGTGGCCGAGGCCGCTTGGCTCGGCTTGCCTGATGGAAAGTGGCCCGGTGTCAGCTTCGACCTGGGATCGTCATTCTGGGGGCTCCTGCCATCCTTCGTATTGGTCAGCCTGGTGGGCTGCATCGAGACCTATGCCGACGGCATCTCGGTGCAGCGGTCGTCCTACCGGCGCCAGCGCCCGGTGGACTTCCGTGCCGTGCAGGGCGCCATCAACGCCGACGGCGTGGGGAGCTTCCTCGCGGGCGCGCTGGGAACCATCCCCAACACGGTTTACTCCATGAGCGTGGGAGTCATGGAGCTCACGCGGGTGGCGTCGCGGCGGGTGGCCTACTGGGGCGGCCTATTCCTGATCCTGCTCGCCTTCTCGCCCAAGGTATCTGCCCTGGTGGCCGCCATCCCCGGCCCGGTGGCGGCGGCCTACATTCTCATGATCCTGGTGATCCTCTTCGGGCACGGCATGCAGATGGTGCATGAGGAAGGCCTTGGCTTCGAGGCCGGGCTGGCCGTGTGCGTCGGATTCTGGGTAGGCATGGGCTTCCAGGGCGGCTTCCTGTTCAACGACCTCGCGCCGAAGTGGGCGCAGTTGTTCCTGGCCAACGGCACCACCTCGGGCGGCGTCACCACGCTGCTCATCATGGCCCTGCTGCAGCTCCGCCGCGGACCGGCCGACCGCCTTGCGGCGCCCCTCGAGCCGGCCTCGGCCGAGCTCCTGAACGAGCTGCTGGAGCGATTCGCCGCGCGCCTTTCGTGGGACGTGCATGCCCGTTACCGACTGATGCTGGTGGGGCATGAGGCCTTCCTGTACCTGCTCAAGGGCGCCGAGGGGCGAGGCGGGGCCACGCCCCTGCACTTCCAGGCGAGGCTGCGGCAGGTCGGTGAACAGGTGGAGATCGAGTTCGTGGGCGCGCCCACGGCCGTGAACATCGAGACCGCCATCGGCGACCTGCCGGCCCACGCCGTGCCGGACTCGGGGGACGAGTTTTCGCTGCTTCTGATGCGCGGGCTGGCGCGGGAGGTGCGCCACATGCAGTACCACGGCGTGGACTACCTGCTCATCAAGGCCGACGCATCACCGCCTGACAGCGCAGCAACCGACAGCTATCGCAGCTACTCAACCTAACCGGCGAACTCGGTAGGCAGAGACTTGTCACCATAGGTCGTTGTGCATGCCCTGCTGCCGCTCGCGGAGTCAGCCTGGGCGGCGGATTGGGATACTCCTGAAGAGGATGAGGCGTGGCGGAATTTGTAGGCGGCGACGTGGTCGTCGTGCCGTTTCCGTTCACCGATCTTCAGTCGAGCAAGCGTCGGCCCGCCGTCTTGCTCGCGACGTTCGCACGGGGCGACCAGCTGATCTGCTAAATAACGAGTCGATCCGAATCGCACCCGACCGCGGTGGCCATCGGCACGGATGATTTTCTACGCGGTGGCATCGATCGGCCGAGCGTGGCTCTTCCGCACCGGCTCGTCACCGTTCATGAGGCGGTCATCTTGCGGTCGGCCGGCACGCTCGCGCCGCCCAAGCTGGCTGAGTTGGTGGAGCGAGTGTGTGCCGTGATTCGCGCTGGCGGCGATGTGTAGGACTCCTGCGCCGTATTCGCGGGGGAAGACTACGGGGCGGCACAGCGGACTCACCGGTCGGTTCAGAAACCCCTCGCCGACCGCGAGAGGCACGACGGTTATCCAAGGTGAGTCGGGGCGACTGGATTCGAACAACAGCCGATTCTATCGGGGAAACCGGCGCACGTCATTCCAGGCGGCGCAGAATGCGGCGCACTTCCCGCGAATTCCGCCGCCTCGACGCCGGACGCCAGCCCGGCCGGCGGCGCTGACCCGCTCTTGGCCCTCGTGATCGAGGCGTGGCCGACCCTGACGGCCGAGGACCGGCTGGCGGTCGTCGAGCGGATCGCGACGAAGCTCTGCGCCTCGGGCGCTGCGCCCCGCCGCCATGCCGACGAAAGTGCGCCACGCTCGGGAGAAACGAACTTCCGTCGACGCGGCACACGCTCCACGCCACGACTTGCGCACGACGCGGATCAGCACTGACGACGGATCGCGGCAGCAACCGTTTCGCGCGACGCATGGACGCTGTGGCCTCCGGCCAGAGCGGCACGACTCCAGCTCGTTGGGGGCGGCTTCCGTCGTGCCGCGAAGACAACAAAGCGGAGGTCGGGCATCCTGCCCTCCCGCTGTTCTGAGCAGCGGCTAGCCCTCGATGCTGATCTCTGCGGGGGGCTCATCAGGGGGAAGGGGGCTCGTCTCCGCATCCGGCATCGACTCGCCCCCCTCCCCCTCGCCGCCCCCCGCGATGCGGCATTCGCCGCGCCCCCGGCTTCCCCCTCCCCTGAGTGCGGAATCGAGGGCATCCCCGCCGCTGAAGGGCCGCATCGTGCGGCTAGAGGAAGCGGCCGCAAGCGGCCGCCAGAAGGCATCCTGCCAGCCTCATCGGCGGCATCCATGCCGCCGAGCCTCCGCCGCCTTCGTGGCAGCATTGATCGAGATGGAGGCCCGCGGCGGCGGCTTCGTGTCGCCGCCCGGGTTGGCGGGGCTCCGCTCCCGCGGCGGCGGCTCTCAGGGGGCTCATCCTCAGCCCCGTTCGCCGCGTGCCGCGTCCGCTCCCGTTGCAATCGGCAAGGCCGCAAGCCCCGTTAGCGACCTCGAGCGTATTCAGCGGAGCAGCCGGTTCCCGGCTGCGGCATGGCATCCTGCCGCTGTCGGCGGCGGCGTCGTGCCGCCGCGGCGACCGCCGGTCTCTTTGCGCTTTCCATCGCCTGGCTCGCCCGCGTTACTTCTCGCGGACTGCCATGACTGCTGTACGCACGACATCGGCGAGGTCCAGCGCGTAATCGTTCATCCAGCCCTCGCTGCAGGCTTTTTCATAGCATTCCGCAGCAAGAAGCCTAAAAGCATCCGCTACCTGACGTTTCGATGCGCCGGCGGCGATCAGAGGCCTTGCCTCTCGTCGCGCAAAAGCTTTAACAGCATCCATGATCATCCCATGAGTGCCTTGGGAATCCTTGGCCAGTTCAAAGTAGCCATCCCGAATGCTGACAGGAAGCTCCATCTTCGTATCTCCAAACGATCAGTAGCGAATCCGTGATGCTCTACTTCCGGTCTTCAACCGAAACGCATCGAGCAGCAATCGTACTGCAAAACAAGACACTGGAACGACACTGGAACGTCTCCGGCGAGACGCCGATCTGGTCGCTGGCTGCCTGGTCCGCACACTGCCACGAGTCGTTTTTTGCCCGCAACCCGACTGCGTGGCTCGCCCCTCTCCGCTGGGGGGCGTACACTCGGCGGCCATGACGCTATCCCTCACCCCGCAAGCCTTCATCGCCAAGTGGAAGCCGGCCGACCTGTCGGAGCGGGCGGCCTGCCAGGAGCATTTCATCGACCTGTGCCGGATGCTCGGCCACCCAACGCCAGCAGAGGCCGACCCGACGGGCGAGCAATACACTTTTGAGCGCGGCGTCGAGAAGTCCGAGGGCGGCAACGGCTGGGCCGACGTATGGAAACGCGGCTACTTCGGCTGGGAATACAAGGGAAAGCACAAGGACTTGAAGGCGGCCTACGCCCAACTCCAGCTCTACCGCGAATCGCTTGAAAACCCGCCGCTCTTGGTCGTCTGCGACCTGAACCGCTTCGAGATTCACACCAACTTTACGGGCTCCGCGAAGCGGGTCTACGCCTTCGATCTCGACTCTCTCGCCCATCCTGTCAATCTCGGCACTCTCCGCAAGCTGTTTCACGACCCGCAGGCGCTGCGGCCCGAGCAAACGACTGAAGACATCACCGTCGAGGCTGCCAAGACTTTCGGCACCATGATCGACGGCTGGCGCGACCGCGGCATCACCGGGCAGGCGGCGGCACACTTCGCGATGAAGCTGCTCTTCTGCATGTTTGCCGAAGACATCGACCTGCTCCCCGACCGGACCTTCCGCTCCACGATCGAGGGCGCAAAGAAAGACCCCACGCGGCTGGCCGGCCGTCTAAAATCGCTGTTCGACTGCATGGCGAGTGGCGGCGACTACGGCCCCGTATCTGTGCCCTGGTTCAATGGCGGCTTGTTCAAGCCCAAAGAACCTGTGCCTGCGCTGCTCAGCACCGACGTGGAGCGGCTCATCACGCTCATTGCCTACGACTGGGCGAGCGTCGAGCCAAGTATTTTCGGCACCTTGTTTGAACGCACCCTCGACCCCGCGAAGCGGTCGCAGATCGGCGCGCACTACACGAGCCGCGAAGACATCCTCACGCTTCTGGAACCCGTGCTCATGGCTCCGCTGCGGCAGGAGTGGGCGGAGGTGCAAGAGCGCGCCGAAGCCCTGTGGACGAAGATGGCCGGTAAGCGTACGGCGACGAAAACCCGCAAGGAACTCGACACGCTGCTCCGGCATTTCGTAGAGCGGCTCGCCGCGGTCAAGATCCTCGATCCTGCCTGCGGCTCGGGGAACTTTCTGTATGTGGCCATCACGCTACTCCTCGACCTCGAAAAGGAGGTGATCGCCAAGGCTGCGACGTACGGCACCACGCTCTTGCCGCAAGTCCGCCCGACCCAACTCTACGGGCTCGAGATCAACACCTACGCCGCCGAACTGGCGCAGGTCGTCATCTGGATCGGATACCTGCAGTGGATGCACGCGAACGGGTTCAACGCGCCCCGCGACCCGATCCTCGAATCACTCCAGACGATTCGAAACGCCGACGCCATCATCGACCTGTCGGATGATGACAAGCCGAAAGAGCCGGAATGGCCGGAAGCTGACGTGATCGTGGGCAATCCGCCGTTCCTCGGAAGTCGCAAGACGCGAACGGAACTCGGCGACGACTACATCGACCGGTTGCAGTCGCTCTACGGATCGGACGTGGCCGATGGCGCAGACCTGTGCTGCTACTGGTTCGCCAAAGCGCGGCGGCATCTGCAGGCGGGCAAGGCCGCTACGGCGGGCTTGCTGGCAACGCAAGCCATTCGCAAGGGAGGCAGCCGGCTGGTCCTCGACCACATCAAGGAACACCTCCACGTCTTCTTTGGCGTTTCCAATCAGGAGTGGATTCTCGACGGCGCTGCGGTGCGGATCTCGATGATTGGATTCTCCACATCGCCCTTCGCCGCAACGCTGGACGGCAAGCCCGTTGATGCAATCAATGCTGACCTCACCGCCGGCGCGGACTGTACGGAGGCGAAGCCCCTTGCGGCCAACGCCGGCCAAGCGTTTCAGGGGGCAATCAACTCGGGAGCGTTCGATATTCCCGACAAGCAGGCCCAAGAGTTTCTCGCCGCGCCGTCTCCACATGGCCGGCCGGTGTCCGACGTGATCCGACCGTGGCTCAACGGCAATGCAATCACGAAGCGAGATGGGCGGCAGTGGATCATCGACTTTGGCATCGGCATGGCCGAAGTCGATGCCGCGAAGTACGAGGTTCCATTTGGCTACCTGAAAGCTGAGGTCCGGCCGCAGCGCGACACGACGAAATACGCTCCGTCATCGAAGTATCCCTTTTGGCAACTGTGGAATCCCCGACAGGAAATGCGAGCCGCTCTCGCCTCACTCCCTCGGTACATCGTGACCGCTCGGGTGTCCAAGCACCGCACGTTTGTCTTTGTCGATCAGGTCGTGTTTCCGGATGCACGCCTGGTTGCGATCGCCACGGATCAATACGACGCCTTCGGGGTCTTGCAGTCCCGTTGCCATGAACTGTGGTCTATTTCCAACGCTTCGCGCCACGGCATTGGCAATGATCCCACGTACAACTCAACAACCTGCTACCAGACCTTTCCATTCCCCGAACCAACTGCCGCGCAGCGTGACGCGATCACGGACGCTGCCAAGGAGCTGGACACGCTCCGCACGAATTGGCTGAACCCGTCGGACTGGACCCGGCAAGAGGTTCTGACGTTCCCGGGATCAGTCGATGGCCCGTGGGCGCGGTATGTGACTGCCCCAAACGCCCAGGGCATCGGCACTGTTCGTTACCCGCGCGCCGTGCCGGCCGATGACGCCGCCGCCAAGAAGCTCGCGAAGCGGACGCTCACGAACCTCTACAACGAACGCCCGACCTGGCTCGATCTTGCCCACAAGCGCCTCGACGAAGCCGTCTTCGCCGCGTACGGCTGGCCGACCAACCTCTCCGACGACGATCTCCTCTCCCGCCTCCTGGCCCTGAACCTGGAGCGGGCCGCGGCGAAGTGACGAACTGCCCTGGGCGACCGCCTCGTCGCCTTGTGGCTACTCAAAAACGGGCAGAGAAGACCGGCAACCAGGCCGTATCCGGGTCATCGCCCGAGCCGCGTTGCCGCGTTCCGCCCAAACCGGTATCGTCCGATACTAATTCTGGTTTCCCCGCAGTGGCTCGCACGCATGTGTGGCTCCAATGCGGTCCACCAAGTGCTGACAAGAGAAGTTCCGTGAGCGGCTATTCCGACACAACGCTCCCGACCTACGCCCGCCCGCCTGTAGCAGAGGTGGTGGTCGGAATGCAGTTCGATCGCGTACCCCCGCTCAGCAATGCACTGCTGGGGGGCTTTTGGAAGTCACTGCCACAGAACGATTGGCCCGCGGCGTACGACGCTCCGTTTGTTCCTGCTCAGTTTGAGGTCTTTACGAGAAGCCCTCGCTGGCTGGAAGGCCCCAGACTTCAGCTGTCATCGAGCCCGCAGTGCCGGATTCAGATCCGACACGCCACGCAGGATCGGATGATTCAGGTCCAAAATGGCCGACTATATTTCAACTGGCAGAAGAAGCCAGGCCAGGAGTATCCGCGGTTTGAGGAGGTTATCGACGGTTTTGTTTACGCTTCATCGGCGTTTGCAGACTTCCTTGCCACGGCGAACGTAGGGCCAGTGAAGCCGAACCATTGGGAAGTAACGTACGTGAATCGCATTCCCAGGAATACGGTTTGGGCAACGCCTGCCGACTGGGATTTTTTTTCTTTGCTCCCGTGCATCCCGTCGATCGAAAATGTGGTCACGGGCGAGAGCTTCTCTGGTGAATGGACTTTTGAGATCCCCAGGAACCTGGGGCGTCTTCATGTTCGCTGGGACACGCTCTCCCAAGCGAAGCCCGACGATAGTTCCGACGCAATACGCCTTACGTTGTCCGCGCGTGGCCCCCTCCGAAAGGATACGGATGGGATCGCGGCAGTACTCGAGGGAGCGCAGCTGGGTAGGAAAGCGATTGTGATCACATTTAGGAATCTTATGAGCGATAAAGCGAACGCTTTTTGGGGGTTAGAGCAATGAGTCCAAACGCCATCGCCGCTCGGATTCAGGCAGAAAACGCAGAGTATTTCCCGACTGACAACGACATTGAGGTGCAACCATCATTCGGCGATCAGCCCGAGTGGAAGCAGACCTGGAACGAATACATTTCACGGCTCTTGTCTTGGAATCAGGCCTCGCTTCAGCAAGAGCCCGATGACGAGGAGTGCGCCCGGCCTACTGGGCTTGTTATTCGTCTTGCGCTAGACGAAGCGGAGCGTCTCCGTGACGCGGGGTTGCCCCCGCCAACGGGTCTAATTCAAGACGCCAACGGAGGCGTCATTCTCGAACGAAAAGACGGCACCGAAACCGAGCGACTGCACATCTGGGACGATGGCGAAATCGACTATCGCTATTACGAGAACGGTCGAGTTGTTCACAGGCACGCGATTTGATTTAAATCGGGGTCGGAATCGTGTTCGTAGTCGAGAGTGACTCCGCTGATGCCGAGAAGCCATTTGGCATCGAGGAAATCACCGACGATGAGAAAATCTATCGGCGAATACCCGTATCGCGGGGATGGGTTGATGCGACAACTCGGTGCATCGACCCGCAGGCCTTCGCGCCCGATCGAAAGCGGGATATTACCGGGTTGTCTGTAGTTCGGGCGGCTCACGCAACCCCGGAACAGGCAGCAAAGGGAGCCTCCCGTCAAGGCTACTATGTAGCCGAACTAGACGTTGGTGCGGTACGCGCAGCTGCAATCAGCGTCGTACACAGGCCGCACACGTCGGAGGGCTACGACCGAGCGCACGCGGAACTCCCAGACTTAAATGCGGCAAACTACAAGGACGAACTTACAGACGAACGGCAGAATGTGCTTGCGCAGCTAGTGAATGCCGATTCATCGGTACGAGTGCTCGGCCCATTCCATACGTCTGCGACGCTGTGACCTTCGTTGACTCGGGCGTGGAGAACGTGCCGTTGTCATGACGGGTTGAAATCCCGGTCGCGACGCGAGAGGCTGCCGACCAATCGGGGTATGGGTTGATAGCACTCGCCGGTTAAACGCCGCTGAGCGGAATCTGGCCTCGCAGCGAAGCGGCGACCCCAGAGAGAGAAGGATCTTTCAAGTGGGCGTGTCCTTGCAGCAAGCGTGTAATTTCTTCTCCGGACAGCAAGGCGGGCGGCCTGGGGTGTTCAGGCAAAGGCCTGTTTGCGGTGCCTGAGGAGCCGTGTCGCGACCACGCGACAGCCGCGCGG
>Ga0209985_10001093_pt1 | contig 27703 bp, 15 predicted proteins | sample NOAtaG_FD_187305 | JGI IMG/M metagenome (GOLD analysis project Ga0209985, IMG submission 187305) | Freshwater lake microbial communities from Lake Erie, under a cyanobacterial bloom - NOAA_Erie_Diel6S_1000h metaG (SPAdes) (version 2) | ecosystem: Environmental > Aquatic > Freshwater > Lake ...
TCCCGTCCCCCGTCTCCCGTCCCCCGTCCACCGTCCACCGTCTCCCGTCCACCGTCCACCGTCAATACTTTGCCGGTACGCCCTTACCGGGCAGCGAATTGCGGATAAATTCCCGCAGGTGTTCGTTGGAAGTGGCGAGGTCTTCGCGGCGGAGGTACATCATGTGGCCACTGCGATAACCTTCGAAGCGCAGCCGATTTTTGAATTTGCCGCTGGGGTCGAGGTGCCACATCGAATATTTAGCATTGAAGTAGGTCGTAGCGCCATCGTAATACCCCGACTGGAACATCACCTGGAGATAGGGGTTTTGGGCCATTGCCTGGCGCAGGTTGGCTCCGGTATTGTCGTTACTCCTGTCCCAGGGGCTGACCGGGCCAAACATATTATATTTGATATCGGTCGCGTACTTAAGTTCTGTGCGCAGATAATGGTTGATGGCGGGGGTAAACGAATGGAGCCAGGAGGTCAGTTCTGAATTGTAGTCCGGGCTTTCTCCGGCTTCTTTCCTGTCAATACCCTTGTAGCGGGAATCGAGGCGCCCAACGGTATAGCCACCGCGTTCGCGCAGCAGGTCTTTCCAGAAAAACTGTACGGGCACGTCGAGGTTATGCTGAAGGATGGTTTTTTCAGACAGCCCGCTGTAGCGCGCCATACCCGCAGCCATGGCACGCTTCTTTTCCGGGTCCAGGAAACCGCCCATGGCCATTGCAGGGAGTAGCTCATTGATGGTAAAATTTTCCGCTTCGTCGAGGACGGCGGGGAGGTCTTTTTGCTGCAGATCGGGCGGCAGCACTTTATGGTACCAGGCAGTAGCGGCAAAGTAAGGCAGGCGGTTGGCTGCTTCCACGGGGCCGTTCCGCTCTATACCGAGCTCGGTAGGGGAGACAAGCACGACCCCGTTGAGGTACATCCACTGGGCATTCTGGAGCTCGAGGGCAAGCCCGGAAACCCGCGTCGTACCATAACTTTCGCCGATGAGGTACTTGGGCGAGCGCCAGCGCTCCTGGCGGGAAACGAAGGTATTCAGCCATTCCGCCAGATATTTGACGTCGGCGTTCACCCCAAAAAACGATGCCGGCTTGGCATCTTTGTCCAGAATCCGGGAGTAGCCTGTATTGACGGGATCAACGTACAGGATGTCGGCGACGTCGAGGATAGAGTGGGGGTTTTCCTTCGTCCCGTATGGCTGCACCGGATATCCTTCGTCATCTATTTCAAGGATGCGCGGGCCGGTGTACGCAACGTGCATCCATACCGAAGCCGAGCCCGGGCCACCATTGAACGAGATGACCAGGGGCCTGGCAGCACGGTCCTGAACGTCGCTGCGCTGATAATAGATGTAGAATAGCGATGCCACGGGCTTCCCGTCTTCGTTCCAAACCGGCTGCGTGCCGGCAGTCGCGGTATAAGGGATTTTTTTGCCTTTAACGGTAACTTCGTGCTGCGTAGTGACCGCAGATTGTGCTTCCAGAAGGCGGTTCTGACTGTTCAGCGCTATCGCGGCGAAGAGCGCGAGTGTAAAGCATAAGGTGTTTTTCATACAGACCAGGTTTTGAGGGCCTAATCTAATGGTTTATGCTTAGTATTTTTCCGCTGCAGTGAAGAATTTTAGAGGTTGTCTGACAAGTTCTTTGTCCTGAGATTGTGTAGGAAGTATTCCGCCGCCTACGGCAGCGAAAAAAAGTTTTGCAAGAACACTGTTTTCACTGATTTTGAAAAGCAAAATCAGTGAAAACAGTGTTCTTGCAAAATATTATTTGGCCCAAGTGAACTTTAGGGACTTATGCCGCCAAATAATATTTTTTATAGCTGCGTTTTCAACGATTTTTAAAAATAAAATTTTTTAAAATGCAACTATGAAAAATTTAATTTTGCTGCCGTAGGTAGCAAAATACTTTTTACACAACCCCGGGACTTTCGGGACAGCCCCTTCAGAAATTTTATGCTGCCGCTGAAGGCGGCAAAAAACGTATGAAATAGGCCCTACCCTGGAGTCAAAAGCGCGGACTGCGCTTTTGACTCCAGGGCAGATTCCCCCATCAGAAATTCATCTACTGCCCTTGCGGCTTCGCGGCCTTCGGAGATCGCCCAGACGACCAGAGACTGCCCCCTGCGCATATCGCCGGCGGCGAAAACCTTTTCTGTCCCCGTTCGATACTTTTCATCGGTTTGGACATTCATGCGTGGGTCGAGGGGTACTTTAAGGGTCTTTAGCATGCCTTCGTGCTGAGGGTGCAGGAACCCAACGGCGATGAAGGCGAGCTGGCAGGGGATTTCGCGGACGCTTCCTTCGACTTCCTCGAGGTGGCCTCTTCCGGTGGCGGGGTCGGTTTTCCATTGTACATCCACGACCTGTGCGGCACGCAGGTTGCCATCCGCATCGCCCAGAAAGGCTTTGGTGAGCATGGCCCAGTGCCGGGAACAACCCTCCTCGTGCGAGGAGCTCTGGCGCAGGATCATCGGCCAGTTGGGCCAGGAGAGGGGGTCGCGCTGTTCGGGTGGCCTTGCCAGGACTTCGAGTTGGGTGACAGAAGCGGCACCATGGCGGTTGGAGGTGCCTACGCAGTCGGCCCCGGTATCCCCACCTCCGATGACCAGTACATCTTTTCCCCTCGCATAGATAGGTGTTTCCTGGTGAAGGCTGTCCCCGGCTACGCGGCGGTTGTTTTGTTCCAGGAATTCCATCGCAAAATGTACGCCTTTGAGTGTCCTTCCCGGTACGTCCAGGTCGCGGGGGATAGTAGAACCACCACAGAGCACAAGGGCGTCGAATTCGCTGAGGACCTGTTCGGCAGGAAGGTTATTACCAACATCGGTATTGGTGCGGAAGCGGATACCTTCTGCCTCCATTACGGCCAGCCTTCGGTTGAGCACCCATTTTTCGAGTTTAAAATCGGGGATCCCATACCGCAGCAGCCCGCCAATGCGGTCTTTGCGCTCGAAAACCGTGACCAGGTGGCCGGCTTTGTTGAGCTGTGCAGCAGCAGCCAGGCCGGCAGGACCCGAACCGATGACCGCAACTTTCTTCCCCGTCCGCAGGACGGGCGGGTTAGGGCGGATGAGGCCCAGCTCGAACGCCTTTTCTGCAATCGCCTTTTCGATATGCTCGATGGCTACTGGCGGCTGGTTTATCCCTAAAACACAGGCCGCTTCGCAGGGGGCAGGGCAAATGCGCCCGGTAAACTCCGGAAAATTATTCGTAGCCTGCAAAATTCCAATGGCTTGTATCCAGTCCTGGCGATGGACCGCATCGTTGAACTCCGGAATAATATTTCCTAACGGACAACCGGAATGACAAAAGGGCACCCCGCAGTCCATACACCTCGCAGACTGCTCCCGGGTCTTTTCTTCAGGAAATGATTCGTATATCTCGCGATAATCGCCGACGCGCTCCTGCGGCGGACGTGCATCCGGCAATTCCCGCCGGTATTTTAGAAATCCTCTTGGATCAGACATAAATGAAAGATATTTTGATACATGCCCGGGGGCTGTGAAGAATGGCCTGTTATCCGGCGCGAAATCCAGTTTTCATCCTTTCTCAGGTAATGCCTGATCGGCTGACCTGCCAGTGGCAGCCTGTACCTTCCTTTTCTCCAAGACCGCTTTGTAGTCTCTCGGCATTACCTTGATAAAGTGTTGACGAGCCTCGTTCCAGGTTTCAAGTAACATACCGGCACGCCTACTTTTGGTGTACTGCTGGTGTTTTTCGATCATATTGCGCAGTAAAACCAGATCGGTCTCTGATAACGGCTCCAGATCGGCCATTTCGTCATTGAAAAGGCCGGGGAGTTGAACTTCCGGGTCATAGACGATAGCGATACCGCCGCTCATGCCAGCGGCGAAGTTTTTACCCGTACCGCCCAGGATGACGACGGTGCCACCGGTCATGTATTCGCACCCGTGGTCGCCTACACCTTCGACGACGACATTTGCACCGGAGTTACGTACAGCGAAACGTTCACCTGCCATGCCACAGATAAAGGCCTCCCCGGAGGTGGCGCCGTACAATGCGACATTGCCGATGATGATATTTTCATGTGCGACGAACCTGCTGCTGCGGTCGGGCATGACGATGAGTCTTCCGCCCGACAAGCCTTTCCCGAAATAGTCGTTCGACTCACCTTCGAGTACAAACTGTATTCCGGGGGCACAGAATGCGCCGAAACTCTGCCCTGCTGATCCGCGAAACCGCATCTGGATACGTCCATCCGGAAGGCCGTCGGCGCGATAGCGCAGGGAAACTTCATTGGACAGCATGGCTCCGACTGCACGGTCTGTATTTCTGATGGTAAAATTTGCTTCAACTGCTTTTTTGCCTTCCAGCGCAGGCATCGCCTGGCGGATGAGCGTCCTGTCCATCACTTCGTCTATTCCGTGATCCTGGGTCAACTGTTTGTACTGTCCGACGGAATCCCCCGTTGGTTCCTTGTACAGGATGGGGCTGAGATCGAGCGCTTTGTATTTCCAGTGTGCGATATCCTGCCGGAGTTTGAGCATTTCCACACGGCCCACCATTTCATTGATGGTGCGGAAGCCAAGCTCGGCCATGATGCACCGGAGATCTTCAGCGAGGAAGGTAAAGAATTGGATAATATGCTCCGGCTGGCCGGTAAACCGTTTGCGCAGATCCGGGTCCTGGGTCGCGATGCCGACAGGGCAGGTATTGACATGGCATTTGCGCATCATGATACAGCCTTCTGCCACTAATGCGGCGGTAGCGACGCCCCACTCTTCGGCGCCGAGCAAAGTCGCGATGGCCAGGTCCCTTCCGGTACGGAGCTGCCCGTCCGTCTGGAGGACGACGCGGTCGCGCAGTTTATTCCGCACGAGGGTTTGATGGGTTTCTGCCAGTCCGAGTTCCCAGGGGAGGCCTGCATGGCGTACAGAAGTTAGGGGGGAGGCTCCGGTGCCGCCGTCGTGGCCGGAGATGAGGATGGCATCGGCATGGGCTTTTGCCACGCCGGATGCGATGATCCCGACCCCTGCCTTTGATACCAGTTTGACGTTGATGCGGGCACGTGGATTGGCATTTTTGAGGTCGAAAATGAGCTGCGCGAGGTCTTCGATGGAATAGATATCGTGGTGTGGTGGCGGGGAAATCAACCCGACTCCCGGAGTAGAATGGCGTACCCTGCCGATCCATTCATCCACTTTATGGCCGGGTAATTGCCCACCCTCTCCGGGCTTGGCACCCTGGGCCATTTTGATCTGCAGCTCGTCGGCATTGCTGAGGTAGTAGCTCGTTACGCCAAATCGTCCGGAGGCTACCTGCTTGATGGCGGACCGTTCCCAATCGCCGTTAGCCTTGCGCTCGAACCTGGCCTCGTCTTCGCCGCCTTCCCCGCTGTTGCTGCGTGCCCCGATGCGGTTCATGGCAATGGCAAGGGTCGTGTGTGCTTCGTGGGAGATAGAACCGAACGACATCGCCCCTGTGGCAAATCGTTTGAGGATTTCGGCAGTGGGTTCCACTTCTTCGATGGGGATGGGTTTCCCTCTGCGGAAAGTGAGCAGGCCGCGCAGGGTCATGGCCTGTTCGCTCTGCTGGTCAATCATTGCGGCATATTTTTTGTAGGCCTCGCCATCGTTTTTGCGTGCGGCGAGCTGGAGCAGATGGATAGTGGCGGGGTTAAACAGGTGGGCCTCGCCCCGCTGCTTCCATTGATATATACCCCCTGCTTCCAGTTGGGCGCTCAGTCTGCCCTGTTCAGGATATGCAAGACGTTGTCTGACGAGTACTTCTTCCGCGATACCGTCGAAACCCAGGCCTTCTATCCTCGAGACGGCACCAGTGAAGCATTTTTCGGTGACTTCTCCGGCGAGTCCGAGGATTTCGAATATCTGTGCGCCCTGATAAGATTGTAGGGTGGAAATCCCGATTTTGGACATAATCTTGAGGATGCCTTTGTCCACGGCTTTATTATAGATGGCTATCAGCTTTTCAAGGGGATAAGTAGGATGCAGGGCCTGGGTGCGCCGCAAATCGGCAATTGAAGCATACGTCAGGTAAGGATTAACGGCACTTGCGCCAAAACCCAGCAGGGTCGCAAAATGATGGGTTTCCCGTGCATCCCCGGTCTCTGCGATCAGGGAGGTCTGGCTGCGCAGGCCTTCCCGGATCAGATGGTGGTGTACTGCCCCAACGGCCAGCAGGGCTGGGATCGGCGCATGGTTGTTGTCGGCATTTCGGTCGGAGAGGATCAGGATATTGGCACCCTGGCGGACGAGGTCTTCTGCTGCGGCGCAGATATGTTCGACCGCTGCTTTGAGACGGCCTTTTTGCCCATCGGCGCGGAAGAGGCTGTCTATGACGCCGCTCTTAAACCCGGGTTGGTGGGTATATTTTATCCTGTTTAAATCTTCGTTGCTCAGCAGAGGGCTGTCCAGGTGGATAAAACGGGCACGCTCCGGAAGGAGTTCCAGATTGGGTGGTGCCCCTCCCAGCATAGCATATATGGACATGACTGATCGCTCCCGGATGGGGTCTATCGGCGGGTTGGTGACCTGTGCAAAGAGCTGCTTGAAATAATTGGACAGGTGCTGGCTCTGCTTCGATAAGACGGCGAGCGGCGTATCGGCACCCATGGAGCCAACAGGTTCCTGCCCCTCGGCAACGGTCGGCTGCAGGACAATTTTGAGGTCTTCCCTGGTCATACCAAACAGTAGCTGGTTCCTGATCAGGGTTTTTTCGTCCATCCCGACTGTAGCGGGGATTTGGAGCGGCAGGTCGGCAAGGCTGATACGGTAGGTTTCGAGCCAATCGCGGTAAGGCAACCTACGGCAAATAATGGACTTCACCTCCTCGTCGCCGACGATACGCCTGAGGTCGAGGTCGGCAATCAGCATCCTGCCGGGCTGCAGACGGCCCTTGAGCAGTATCTTGCTCTGATCGGTCGGCAGGGCCCCGGCTTCGGAGGCAACCACAAGGGTATTGTCTTCCATCAGGCAATAGCGCGAAGGGCGGAGGCCGTTGCGGTCGAGTGTCGCACCTACCAGGATACCATTGGTAAAGACCATAGATGCGGGGCCATCCCAGGGCTCCATCATCGTCGTATGGTATTCATAGAAGGCCTTTTTGCTGTCGGGCATATTGGGGTCGTGCTGCCAGGCTTCCGGAATCATCATCATGAGGGCATGGGGAAGGGAAAACCCGCCGAGTACGAGGTACTCCAGCACGTTGTCGAAGTTGCCGGAATCAGATAAGTGCTCACCACACACCGGCCTGATTTTGTGGAGTTCTTCGGGGGTGAAAACTTGCGATTCCAATAGCCGCTCCTTCGTCTTCCACCAGTTCAGATTGCCGGTGATGGTATTGATTTCCCCATTATGGGCAATATATCGGAAAGGCTGGGCCAGCTTCCATTTAGGGACGGTGTTTGTAGAAAAGCGGGAGTGGATCAGGGCAATGGCCGAGGTCAGCCGTTCGTCCTGCAGGTCGGGGTAGTAGGGGCGGAGCTGATAAGTGGTGAGTTGCCCTTTATAAACAATCGTTTTGTAGGAAAACGAGGCAATGTAGAACTGTTCCTGCGATTGAGGGTAAATAAGGTGGATGTTGTGGGTGACAAATTTTCGCAACACGTACAAAGCACGCTCGAGGGCTATTTCGGCAAGTGGCGCTTTGGGCCGGACAAAGATCTGTTCGATCCGGGGCTCCGAGGCGATGGCGGAATCCCCAAGGAGTTCATTGTCGGTGGGCACCTTCCGGTATCCAAGCAACTCGAACCCGCACTCGTCCACGTAATCGTTGAACAACACCCGGCATTGGTTGCGGAGGTTGCGTTCAGCAGGAAAAAACACGACCCCTACGCCGTAAGCACCAAAGGCGGGAAGCTCAAAACCCAGCTCTTTCGCCTTGTAGCGGAAAAAATCGTCCGGCGTCTGAATTAAAATCCCCGCGCCGTCCCCGGTATTGGGCTCGCAGCCACAGGCTCCGCGATGCTCCATATTGGCCAGCATCGTGAGCGCATCTTCGATGAGCTGGTGGGATTTGATACCGTTGAGGTTGGCGATAAAGCCGGTGCCGCAGGAATCTTTTTCCAGCTCGGGTACATATAACCCCCTGGATGGGGCATTTTGAGGAACTTCCATGTTCGGTGATTTTATGAAAGGCTTTTTGGCCGGAAGGGGCAGTCCCGGAAATTTGGGGCTGTCCTATGATATTTTCCGAGGAGGCTGTCTTATAAGTCCTTTGGCGGCGAAGGCTGCAGAATACTTATGAGCCCCCCTTAAAATATTTTTTTCATTTAATTTTTACACAACCTCTATCGCGATTTTCAGGCCGGCCTAAAGAGACCCTACGGCAACATTGCCGACGATAAAGATGACGATTGTATTTGGGGGAAAAAAGGCAAAAAATGAAAGTAATCCGTAAGGAAAAACTTGTTTTTACAGGGAAAAAGCGGGGAAATCAAAAATCAATCGGACATATTTTAAAAAATAAGTAACAAAAACACTTGTTTTTTAAAATTTTGATTGGTTTTAATTTAAAACTCAAAATCTTTATTGGGAATTAAAAATCAGGTAGGAATACAACGGGAAATGCTGTTTTACAATATCTGCCTGCTGCTGTGAGGTTGTGTAAAAAGAATTTTGCCGCCTTCGGCAGCGAAAGAAAGTTTTGAACGGGCGCTGTTTTTATAGACTTGGCAAAGCAAAATCAACAAAAACAGTGCCCGTTCAAAATGTTATTTGGCAGCGTAAGCTGTATATATATATATGTTGGCAGAAGCATGGGGTTGAGTAAAAGGAATAGGGCTGCCCCTAAAGTTCTTTCGGCGAAGGCAGCCGAATACTTTTCGGACAGGCGCACAAAATTTTTTGAAGCGGGAGTCTCACAAGTGCTTTGGCGGCTGACGCCGCCAGAGGAGCGGCGGCGGCTTTTTACACAACCCTGGTTTTTTAGGGCCCCTTACTCCGTTGATGGCGACTGCAGTGTCCGGAGCGTATAGATATCCGTCCGGCGGTCTTTGAGGTTTCGGACGCTGCCATAGACGTGCAGTTCGCGCAGGAGGTCGAGGTCCACATCGGCCACCAGGATCATTTCTGTATTTGGTGTAGCCTCGGCTTTGATACCTTTGGAGGGGAAAGAAAAATCACAAGGGGTAAACACGACTGATTGGGCGTATTGGATGTCCATATTGTGGACTTTAGGCAGGTTGCCAACGCTACCGGCGATAGCGACGTAGCATTCGTTTTCGATTGCCCGTGCGCGGGCGCAGTAGCGCACGCGGGAGTATCCATTTTGGGTGTCTGTCAGAAAGGGTACGAATAGTATTTTCATACCGAGTTCTGCCTGTATGCGGGGGAGTTCCGGGAACTCGACATCGTAGCAGATCAGGATGCCGATAGGTCCGCAGTCTGTTTCATAGACGCTGATTTTTTCGCCGCCGACCATACCCCAGAATTTTGATTCATCCGGGGTGACGTGTAGTTTTTCATACGATTCCCAGGAACCGTTGCGGCGGCAGAGGTAGCCCACGTTGAGGAGGCGCTCGCCGTCGAGGAAGGGCATAGAGCCGGTGATAATATTGACATTGTAGCCAATCGCGAGCTGTACGAAGCGTTCCCGGATATCTTCGGTATATTCGGCAAGTCGTCGTATGGCTTCAGATTCTTCGAGATGGTTGTATTGCGCCATCAAGGGCGCGTTGAAGAACTCCGGGAACAGGGCGAAGTCGGCGTTGTAGGCTGCCACTGCGTCAATGAAGTACTCCACCTGCTCGAAGAGTTCGTCGAGGCCCTGGTAAGGGCGCATCTGCCACTGAATGAGGCCCAGGCGCACGATAGATTTGAACGTAGAGAGCTTACCCTGGGGCTGTTTGTAGAAGATATTGTCCCATTCCATGAGTACGGCGACCGCTTTGGATTCGTGGTCGCGGGGCATATAGCCTTCCAGGATTTTTTTGACGTGAAAATCGTTGGCGAGCTGGAAAGTCAGGACAGGGTCATAGATTTCCTTGTATTTTACTTTCCGGATATACTCCCAGGGCTGTAAGTTTTTGGCGTAGAGGTGGTAATGGGGAATCCGTCCGCCATAGATGATCGCCCGGAGGTTGAGCCGTTCGCACAGTTCTTTGCGGGCATCGTAAAGCCTTCTGCCCAGGCGCATTTCCCGGAATTCGGGCCTTACGAAGATATCTATCCCATAGAGGACGTCGCCTTTAGGGTTATGGGTAGTAAAGGTATAGTTGCCGGTAATCTGGGCAAAAGTATGCTCATCGCCAAACAGGTCGTACTTAACAATAATCGAAAGGGCGCAGCCGGCCACTTTTCCATCTGCTACAACGACGAGTTGTCCTTCCGGAAAAACTTTGATCAGGGTTTCAATATGTCGTTCCCGCCAGTGGGAGCCCGGCCAGTTGGGATATGCCTCGATCATGGAAGTCTTTAGGTCCTCGTAATCATCAGGGTTGAGCTCCCGCAGTTCGACAGTTTCCATAGATACATTTGTTCAAAAGAAGGAAAAGTTGCAGCAATTATCCCATGCGATGGCGGTGGGCGATGAGAGAGCCTGTTTTGTCTGTCCATATCCCCCTGCAAAGGTAACTTTTTTTAAAACCGGGGGCCAACAATAATCTTTCGAATCGCAGGACTATTTCAGGAGGGCTTCCAGCAGCCAGGTGGCGAGGGCTTCGCGGTTGCTTTCCAGGAGGATACGCTTTTGGTCGAAGCTGTTCCGGATATTTCCGAGCTCGATATAGACAGTTGGTGGTTTGAAATTTTTGAGGGTAAAGAGGCCCCTTGGGGTTACGGTACCGTGGTAGTTGCCGTTGACCCGGTTGACTTTATAGCGTTGGCGAATAGTTTCGTGGAGTTGTTCGGCGAGGGTTTGGGAGTCTTTGCTGGCTGCCTGATAGTAGAAGAACAAGTCCACCTGCTCGCTATGGCTGCGCGAGTCCACATGGATTTCAATAGCGTGTTGCCGGGCAAAGCCTTGCCGGCGGTTTTTTTCGTAGAGGTCGTTGATGATATCGGCGCGTTCCTGCAGTCGGGAAAGTTGAGTGGGATGGATATCTTTTTCCCCCCAGACGATTTCGTCCTCGTCGCAGGGGAGGTGGTTCCCTTTGCGGATACCGTCATCGGGGTCGCGAACGATCATATAGGCGACGGCGCCGTTTTCGATAAGTTTGCGGCAAAGGCGCAGGGTAACATCATAGGCGTATTCGTCCTCGCACAGCGATTTGCCGGCATAGGTGGCGATTGCGCCGGGGTCCGGGCCTCCATGGCCGCTTACGAGGTAATAGATATGGCCTGCAAGCGCTTTAGTTTTCTGTGGCGTATAGGCGAGTTGCTCCCCGAAGATTTCAAAAACCCTGTTTGAAGGGTTACTGTTGGCGGCATCCGGGTCGGGCAGGGTTTCGGGCATATCTGCCGGCGAGGGTAGCCCGAGATCGGGTGGTCCACAATACAACAGGTGGTGAGGTACCCAGAGGAGTTTATCTTCCTGGAAGGGTTTTTGCCGGAGCCCTGCCTCCAACATAGCTTCGTTGTAGCGCTGGATATTCAGGGCCATCGTATAGTCGGTAATCCCAATAGAACTACGGATGGTCCTGCCATCAAAAGGAACGGTCTGTACGGGTAGAATATACGATTTGTCCTTGAGCAGTTGGGCGTTTTTGCGGAGCTGGTTGAGCCGGTAGAACTCGTCGAAATTGCAGGAATGAGTGGCAAGTTGGTACCTGCGCAGGAGCGCGTGAATACCATCGCCCGCCTGAGCAGTGACCTTTAAGTATTCGGCAGGGGGGGCGCTTGCATAAAGACACGCCGGGGTAATGCCGAAAATGAGGATTAATAGTTTGCGTATCATGTCCGGAAAGATAAACATTTGTATTTTTACGGCCATGGGATTGGCAAAAGAAATTTGGAACCTACTCCACAAGGAATTGATTCTCGAACTGCGCATGGGCTACGCCCTTGGTGGTATATTACTTTACGTTTTATCCACCGTATTTATTGTCTTTTCTTCTTTCGTCCAGCTACCTTCCCAAACCTGGAACATCTTATTCTGGATTGTCCTGCTTTTCGCCTCCGTCAATGCGATCACAAAAAGTTTTGTGCAGGAGAGCGGCGCACGTGCATTGTACTATTACACGCTGGTGAACCCGATTGCGGCCCTGCTGGCAAAAATCCTCTACAACACCTTGTTCCTGTTGCTCATCAGTGGTTTGATCTGGGGGTTCATGTCCTTCTTTGCCGGTAACCCCGTACGCGACGCAGGGCTTTTCCTGCTCGCGATGTTCCTGGGCAGCACTGGCCTTTCTATTGCGTTTACCTTCCTCTCCGCAATCTCCGGTAAAGCCGGCAATAATGCGACCCTGCTTGCGGTCCTGAGCTTCCCGCTCGTCATTCCCCTGGTCATGACACTGGTCAAAATTTCGGCAATCGCCCTTCGTCTCCTCAGGGATACCGCCTGGGAAAAAGACTTGTTGACCCTCGCTGCAATTGACCTGCTCCTCCTCGGAATGGGCCTCCTGCTTTTTCCTTTTTTATGGAAAGATTAAGTACGTATCGGGCCACTTTGCCCCCCCCACGGGCTAACCAAAAATATAAGCTTTGTCCCCCCGGACTATAGGGGTAAAATGCGGAATTTTAAACTGTATATTGTTGGTTATCAATATATTTAACTATATGATGGGACATCATTCCATCCCTTTTTCGTTTTCGCCGGTTCCGGGGGAGCCCGCTGCCTTTCCCTGAAACCCGTTATCTTTATGGGCGAAAAAAAACTAAACGCTCATGGAGATTGCAAACCCCATGTACGACGTGGTCTTCAAATACCTGATGGAAGACAACGCCGTGGCCATCACCTTCCTCTCCGCCCTCACGGGGCTGGATATCGTGTCCCTGCAGCCCTTGCCCCAGGAGCTCACCCTGGATGCCGAAGGCCGCCGCGGCAAGGCAATAAAGCCTTTCGGGCGGACGCTGTCCGTTTATCGCCTGGATTATGCTGCCAGGGTCAGGGACGCGGACGGGGCGGAAAAAATCGTGATCCTGGAGATCCAGCAGGAGAAGCTCTACGGACAGCTCATGCGCTTCCGCAAATACCTGGGTAAGCAGTATGCGAACGGGGATTTTGTCAAAAAAATACAAACGGCGGCAGGTCGGGAATATGAAATCGGCGTACCCATATTGTCTGTTTATTTTGTCGGCGAGGGGTTGGAGGGCTTCCGGGACGTGCCGGTGGTGCTGCTCAGGCGCTCGGCGATAGCGCAGCACACGATGCGGCCCCTGGATGGAACTAATCCTTTTATCGAGGCGTTGTTCCATAACGGTATTATTGTGAATGTCCCTTTTCTCGGTCGGGAGGGGCGCAATGAGCTGGAGAGGTTATTGAGTATTTTTTCCCCATTGAACCAAACCACAAACCCACAAATTATGAGTATCCAGGAGACGAAATTCATGGAGAAGTATCAGCCGATATTGCGGCGGCTCAAGGCGGCGGCGCAGGAAAGGGGCGTGCGTGACAAAATGACTGCTGAGGACGATTTCCTGGAGGAGATGGAATACCTCGAGCGTAACCATGAAGAGCGGATGCGCAACCATGAAGAGCGGACGCGCAGATTAGACGAAAAGGAGCGCAGCGTGGACGAAAAGGAGCGCAGCGTGGATGAAAAGGAGCGCAGCGTGGATGAAAAGGAGCGCAGCGTGGATGAAAAGGAGCGCAGCGTGGATGAAAAGATGCACAAAGCGGAAGCAGAGATGCACAAAGTGATAGCAGAAAAGCTCAAAGTGGAAGCAGAAAAGCTCAAAGTGGAAGCAGAAAAGCGCAAGGCGGAAGAGGCGATCCGCCTGCTGCTGGATCTCGGGATGTCGAAAGCAGAAATTGCAATGAGACTAGGGCTTTCTGAAGCGGAAATGCAACAGTACTAAGCAAGATTTGGGGGTTTTCTATTTGTTATTAAGTGCTTTTTCAGCTATTATTCAGTAGTGGGCTGTTTCAATAGTACCCTAATATATGCAAGGTCATAGAGCCCGGTCATCCCGAGAGCTCGACCTTCCAGGTTATTTTCGCCGTTTTTTCCAGTATTTTCGACACCGAGCAATACTTCTCCATCGAAAGGCGTACGGCCCGCTCTGCTTTTTCCGGGTCAACCGGGCCATAGAGGGAAAAGACGATGTGGATTTGTGTAAATAAAGCCGGCTGCTTGTCTTTTTCCCGCTCTGCCGATATCGCAATCCGGATGTCTTCCAGGGATTGACGCTGCTTTTTTAGAATATAAACAACATCAATGGCGCTACAGGCGCCCAGGCTGGACAGGAGCATCTCCATTGGCCGCATCCCGCGCCCATGTCCGCCTAATTCCGGGGATGCATCTGTCTCGACCGTATTGCCGTCCGCATTACTGGCTTCCAGATGAAAGGCATCGTCCAGGCGGCGAAGGTGGATTTTCATGTTTTTTAGAACAAAAATATGCAAAAAAAATCCAAAAATTTTGGGCAGTGTTTGGAAATTTCCATAAAGGATATAGATTTGCAATACAAATCACTTCAACTAAGTTGTGGTTTTATACCGAAGGGGGGAGAGAACGGGCTCTGCGAACCCCTGGCAACCGGATCTGCAACGCATACAGGTTAACGGTGCCAATTCCCGCCAAATTTTTTTGGAAATATAAAATCAACCAGCGATGAAATTTCTGATTCCCTGCGCTTCATCTCCTGACGTTTCTAAGAAGCGCCCTTTCTTGCCTGAGATTCCATTATCTGCTCCGATCTGTTGTTGTTGTTGAAGCTGTCCAGGGGTTTCGCTCTGCGCTGACTACCCGTTGCTGTGCCAACACTGCCGCTGTTTGCCCTGCCCGCGGGTTTGGACCAGTGCCTGCCTCCGCCGTGTACCCGCCGGCATCGTTTCGATGTCCATTCAGGATTGGCATAAATTTTCCAGACATTATATCACCAAAACTACTTTTACACAATGAGCCAAAATTTGCATTTTGAAACCCTGCAACTGCATGCGGGGCAGGAAGAAGTGGAAGGTACGACACGGGCACGCGCCGTACCGATTTATCAAACGACTTCCTACACGTTCAAAGATTCGGAGCATGGGGCCAATTTATTTGCCCTCAAGGAATTCGGGAATATCTATACCCGGATCATGAACCCCACGGCCGATGTTTTTGAAAAACGCGTAGCCGCACTGGAAGGCGGGGTAGCCGCCCTGGCTGTTGCCTCGGGCCAGGCCGCTCAATTTCTGGCCCTGCACAACATTCTGGAGGCCGGCGACAACTTTGTGTCCAGCCCTAACCTTTATGGGGGTACGTACAATCAATTCAAGGTGGCGTTCAAGCGCCTCGGTATCGAAGTCCGCTTTGCAGCGGATGAGCAACCCGCTAGCTATGAAGCGCTTATTGATGCCAATACCAAGGCGATTTACTGCGAGTCTATCAGCAACCCGAGCTTCCTGATTCCGGATTTCGAGGGGCTTTCCGGACTGGGCAGGAAATACGATATCCCGCTTATCGTGGACAACACCTTCGGTGCAGCGGGCTACCTTTTCCGTCCGCTGGAGCATGGGGCCAACGTGGTGGTGGAGTCAGCGACCAAATGGATTGGCGGCCACGGCACTTCGATTGGTGGGGTTATTGTGGACGGCGGCAACTTCAACTGGGGGAACGGTAAGTTCCGGCAGTTCTCCGAGCCTTCCGAGGGCTATCATGGCCTGGTGTTCTGGGATGTCTTTGGTTCGAATGGGCCCTTTGGCAATATTGCCTACATTATCCGCGCACGTGTGGAAGGGCTCCGCGATATGGGTCCTGCCCTAAGCCCTTTTAATGCCTTCCTGCTGCTCCAGGGGCTCGAGACCCTGTCCCTGCGTGTTCAGCGCACCGTGGACAATACCCTCGCGCTGGCGAAATGGCTGGAATCCCACCCCGCTGTGGACCAGGTCATTTATCCTGGTCTGCCGGGCCATCCTGCGCATGAAAACGCTAAAAAATACCTCCGCAATGGGTTCGGAGGGGTACTCTCCTTTACCCTGAAAGGCGGTAAAGAAAACGCTACCCGACTCGTGGAAAGCCTTAAACTGGTAAGCCACCTTGCTAATGTGGGGGATTCCAAGACCCTCATTATCCAGCCTTCGGCAACGACCCATCAGCAGCTCAGCGAAAGCGAACAACGCGCTGCCGGCGTTTTTCCAAATATGCTTCGCGTCTCCGTCGGAATCGAACATATTGATGATATCAAAGCGGATTTCGACCAGGCGATTGCGCAATTGTAAAGGAATGGGCATGATGGTCTCCAATACCGTTTGTAAGTTGGCGCCAGCAGGCCCAACTTACAAACGGTATAACCGATCCGGGCGTCTTTCCAGGGCAGGCCGCCATAGCGCAAAATATTCATAGCAGCCTCGTCCACAGTGGATATCGTACAAAACCATGGAAGTACTACACATACGAGAAGAATTTAAATTAGAGGCCGGGGGGATATTGCCCGAGCTGCATATTGGCTACCATACTTACGGGACCCTTGCGCCGGGAGGCGGAAATGTCGTATGGATATGTCATGCCCTGACTGGCAACTCCGACGCCGCCGACTGGTGGGCCGGATTGGTTGGCCCGGGGCGGATATTGGACCCTGCCAGGTATTTCATCGTTTGTGCCAATAATCTGGGCTCCTGCTATGGTACGAGCGGGCCAGCGAGTATCCATCCTGCAAGCTCCCGGCCTTTTGGGGCAGACTTTCCGGAGCTTACGGTGCGGGATATGGTCCAGGTTCATTGTAAACTGGCAGATTTTCTTGGGATTGGCGATGTATTCCTCGCGCTCGGCGGCTCGATGGGTGGCCAGCAGGTGCTGGAATGGGCAATCATGGAGCCTGAACGGCTCAGGCATATCGCCCTGCTGGCTTCCAACGCCGCCCATTCTCCCTGGGGTATCGCATTTAACGAGACGCAGCGGATGGCGATCCTCGCAGATGCATCGCTCGGAACAGCGCATCCCGAAGCCGGTAGAAAGGGCCTGGAGGCTGCACGCGCGATCGCAATGCTGAGCTACCGGAGTTATGAGGCCTATGCCCTTCGACAATCCGGTGACGACCCCGATAAGATCGGCGACTATCGGGCAGCTTCCTACCAACGCTATCAAGGCCATAAACTCTGGAAACGGTTTAATCCCTTTTCCTATATCGCCCTCAGTAAAGCGATGGATAGCCACCACGTCGGGCGGGGTAGGGGGGATATCCCTGTTGTACTCTCCAGGGTAAAGGCGAAAACCCTTGTGGTAGGAATCGTTTCAGATCTGTTGTTCCCCGTGTCTGAGCAGGAATTCCTGGCACGGCATATACCGGGAGCCCGCCTGGAAGTTATCCAAAGTAGCTTTGGCCACGATGGCTTTCTGGTCGAATTTGAGGTCATCTCCAGCCTTCTTGAAGGGCTCCTGTTCGGGTACGACTCCCAAACGCCTCCTCAAAGTGTACGGGGGCTCAGGGCACTGCCGGGTTCTGAAGTGTTCTGAGCAAAACCTGCCGGCTGACGCCGCCAAATAATATTTTACAAGAACACTGTTTTCACTGATTTTGCGAAGCAAAATCAGTGAAAACAGTATTCTTGTAAGGCTTTCTTTCGCCACCGTAGGCAGCAGAATACTTTCTACACAACCTCAAAAAATTTTATTCTGCCGACGAAGGCGGTAGAATACTTTTCGGACAGCCCAAAAAAATATGTTTTGGTGGCGCAAGCCGCCAAAGAAAAGGCCAGGGGCCTATTACCCCCCCTCCATACTTTCTGTACAACCTCCAAAAACTATCTTTTGGTGGCACGAGCAACCAAAAGATAGTTCGGTACCCTTTGTCAAATTATTGTCTTTCCCTTGTGCATTTAGCAATTCTGCCGCATCTTTACCCTTTTGCACGACAAGCAGGCACGCAAGGAAAATATGGCACCGGGATTTCAACGCAAAGTGATTTTCATTGACGAACCACATCCTTTTCTCTCTCAGACCTTGCCGGCTTTGGGCTTTGACTGCGTGTTCATGTTCCACGACGATCGGGAAACGATCCTTCGCTCCGTGGAGGATTGCTTTGGCCTGGTCATTCGCAGCCGTATCCGTTTAGACCGTCCGTTTTTGCAGGCAGCGAGATCCCTGGGTTTTATTGCCAGGCTTGGGGTCGGCGTCGAGCATATTGACCTGGAATATGCCGGCCAGAGGGGGATTGCTGTGCTCACTTCCCCGGAGGGCAGCCGCGACACCGTGGCAGAACATACGCTGGGCATGCTCCTCATGCTGATGAACAACCTCGGCCGCGCTGACCGTCAGGTGCGGCAGGGTGGGTGGATCCGGGCAGGGAACCGTGCCGTAGAACTCAGGGGCAAAACGGTAGGCATCCTGGGTTATGGCAATATGGGTACCGCCTTCGCACAGCGACTAAAAGGCTTCGGAACCCGGACGATCGCTTATGATAAGTTTAAACCAGACTGCGGCGATGCTTTTGCCGAGGCCGTTGACCTGCCCACACTGCAAAGGGAAAGCGATATCTTAAGTATTCATATTCCTTATACATCTGAAAACCATTATTTTGTAAATGAAAATTTTTTGAAGGCTTTCGCCAAACCAATCTTTTTGGTCAATACTGCCCGCGGTACGGTACTGGACACTGCCGGCCTTGTGGAGGTTATGGAAGCGGGTAAAGTACTCGGTGCTGCCCTTGATGTGATTGAATACGAGGAGTTGTCTTTCGAGTCATTAAAACCCAGGGAGCTTCCTGCACCATTCCAATACCTCGTCCGCTCCGACCGGACAGTACTGACCCCCCACATCGCCGGCTGGTCCCTGGAATCAAATGAAGGCCATGCCCGGACCCTGGTGGATAAGATCAAAGCGTTCTGTGAGGGGCGTCTAATTTTTTAAAAAAAAGGATATGATTTTTGCTCCGGAAATTGCCGAAAGGCATGATGTTGTGTACAACCTCGCCGAAGTTTCAGAGGGCTTTTACCTGCCTGGTGCCTATATCGTGAGCCTCGACCGCGAAGGTTTGCACGCCCATATCCGGCAAAAAGCGGTAAAGGAAACGATCGGACATTTCAAGCTGGAATTGGATGAGGTCAGGGCCCGCCTGTTTGGGCTAATCGAACTGCTGCAGGTGAAACAACTGGAGAAGAAGTTTAGTCCGCCCCGGCGAAAGGAAAAAAACCTGGAGGAGCTGTTGAAAGATGAGGAGATCCAAAAGGTGCTGGTAGCTTACGTGCACCGCAAACTGGACGAAGTGCTCTCTCTGATCGTGGAATACCGTCTCCCCCTTACCTGGAATGTGGATAAAAGGGTGTTGGTCAAGGATTTCCTGGTACGTATAGGTTCCGAAACCCTGGAGCCGGACCTTTGGTTCGGGCGTACCGACCAGGGGGTTTTGTACCGCCTTCGCCTGCGCAAGGGAGATGTTTACTGGAGAATCAGCTCCCGGGACGTTGTCCCGGTTACCAATTATCCGGCCTGGTTGCTGGTGGACAACACCCTTTACCGCCTTGCCCATGTCAATGGCAATATGGTCAAGCCTTTTCGCCAGCGCGATGAAGTCAGCATCCCCAAATCATCGGTGAAGGCATATTTTCAGAAGTTTATCCTCAAAGTGGCTTCCCAACTGGATATCGAGGCGGAGGGTTTTGACGTGATTTCCCATCACACCCTGCTGGGCTGCCGCATCGAACTTGCACAAAGTATTTTCGCTCAGGTTCCGGGTTTTTCTGCTTATATGTGCTACCCGCAGACCGATTTTTTATGGCGGGACCGAAAGGTCAAGCGTACAAGCCTGGAGGTCAAGCAGGAGGAAATCGGCATTGTACAGGTACGGCGGGATTTTGAAGCGGAGCAGATTTTTCTCGAAAAACTCCATGCTGTCGGCCTGCGGGAATCAGAGGGTAAGCAGTCCTTTGTTCCCGAGGGGGGGCCGTGGGACTGGTTTTCGGTGGCACAATGGCTGATTGGGCACCGATATGTGCTCGAAGCAGCGGGATTTACCATCGCGCCGCTTCAGTGGGAGGAGAAGGTGGTGTACTTGTACCCTTCGGCCCTCGATTTGCAGGTTGGTCGCGGTATAGATTGGTTCGATATCCATGGGGATGTAGTCATCGGGGAATTCCGTATCCCTTTCTCCGCTTTGGCCAGGCATATCCGCGATGGTCAGCCCTTTTATCCGTTGCCCAACGGGACGTTTTTTCTCATCCCACAGGAGTGGATGGAGAAGTATAAATCGCTGGCCCAATTTGCCAAAAAGCAGGGCGACCACCTTCAAATCAACAAAAGTCAATTCACGCTTCTGGCTGAGATTGGTCTGGCCGACCAGGAGGATGTTTCCTCAGGGCTGGAAGAGGTCCATTTCACTCCTTCTCCCCGCCTTAAAGCCACCCTTAGACCATATCAAATGGAGGGGGCGAGGTGGCTGGTACAGTTATACCACAACGGGCTTGGCGCCTGCCTGGCCGACGATATGGGGCTGGGGAAAACGGTACAGACAATCGCAGCACTGCTCTATGCGAAAGAGCATAAAGCAGTAAGTGCCCCTGCAGATGGGGGTGATATACATGCTACTGTGCAACTCGGTTTGTTCGGTGGTAATGCCGGCGACGAAGATTTCCTGCAGCCTCTGCGCGCGCTCATCGTATTGCCGGCATCGCTGGTGTTCAACTGGGAAAGCGAAATCAGGAAATTTGCCCCGACCCTCAATGTCTATCTCCATGTCGGTGCAAAACGCCATCGCGATGCCCGCTTGCTGAATCGCTTTGACGTCATTCTTACGACGTATCAGACCGCCCTGCGCGACGAAGCACTGCTCCTTCAACTGGAATACGAGTACATCGTCCTGGACGAAAGCCAGCAGATTAAAAACCGGGAAAGCAAAATTTTTCAGGCGATCAATCAGTTGCAGGGCAAGCACAAGATTTCCCTGAGTGGTACTCCGATAGAGAATTCATTATCCGATCTATGGTCCCAGATGCAGTTTATCAACCCCAATCTGCTGGGCGGATTCAACTTTTTCAGGAACGAATTCATTTCCCCTATCGAAAAATATCAGGACGACGCAAAAAAGGAACGCCTGCGGACACTGGTGGCCCCCTACCTTCTGCGGCGCACGAAGGAAGAAGTGGCAAAGGATTTACCGCCGCTGAGTACCCAGATTTTCTTTTCCGAGATGACTCCGGAGCAGAAAAAAATGTACGAGCGGGAGAAATCATCAGCGCGAAATTACCTGATGGAAAATTTTGACGCCGGCAGCGCACAGTACCGGATGCTCGTACTGCGTTCCCTGACCAAGCTGCGACAGCTATGTAACCATCCCGCAATCATAAACGCACAATATCTGCGCGAAAGCGGAAAATTCAACGATGTCCTGGAACAATGGGAGGTGATCCGGAAAAGCAATCACAAAGTGCTCTTTTTCAGCTCTTTCGTAAAATATCTCAACCTTTTCAAAGAGGTTTTCGAACAGGAAGGGCAGCCTTATGCGATGCTGACCGGCTCAATGGACCAGTCAGCGCGCAAGCAGCAAATTCTTCGGTTTGAGGAGGACCCCAATGTTCAGGCTTTTCTTATCTCCATCAAGGCCGGTGGGGTAGGGCTGAACCTTACCGCAGCCGATTACGTTTTCATCCTCGACCCCTGGTGGAACCCTACGGTCGAACAGCAGGCTATTGCCCGGGCACACCGCATCGGGCAGCATAAAAGTGTTTTTGCCGTAAAATTTATCACCAAAGACAGTATAGAGGAAAAAATCCTCCAGCTCCAGGAGCGCAAGAGCAAGCTTGCCGAGGAGATCATCGAGAATGTCCGCCATGCCCGGTTCTTCAAAGGAGATATTGAGTATTTGTTGGAGTAAAGGGGCGTTAAAAAAAATTATGAGGCTGTGTAAAAAGTCTGGCAACTGTCATTTGGCGGCGTGAGCCGCCAAATAATATTTTGAATAAAAACAGTGTTCGTTCAAAATTTTCTTTCGCCGTCGAAGGCGGCGGAATACTTTTCACACAACCCCATTAAATTTTTCAGAGCCGCGTTTTCAACGATTTTGCTTCGCAAAATCGTTGAAAATGCGGCTCTGAAAAGATATTATTTGGCGGCGTAAGCCACCAAAGGACTTATGAGACACCCCCATACTTATTACACAAACGCGGCCTTGTGCGATATCCTCCCTTGGGCATTGTGTAGTTTATCTCGCTTTCCCCGGGGAAATATCACATTGTATTAGTGTATTAGTAGGGATGGGAGGCTGTGTGAGATACTACACGAAGACAAAATGTTTATAGAAAAAGGCTTGAAATCACAGTCTCGCCCCCTTCCTCAAACCCCCTTCATTGTCAATTGCACCCTGCCGCGCTCGCGGTCCACTTCGAGTACTTTGACCATGACCTCCTGGTGCAGGCGCACCACATCGGCAGGGTTTTTCACGAATTTATTGGCGAGCTGGGAGACGTGTACCAGTCCGGATTCTTTGATGCCGATATCTACGAATGCCCCGAAATTGGTGACATTGTTGACGATCCCCGGCAATACCATCCCGGGATAGAGATCGTCGAGGGTTTTTACGTTGTCGGCGAAGGAGAACGATTTAGCCTTTCCCCGCGGATCCAGGCCCGGTTTGGCCAGCTCGGCGAGGATATCGTTTAAGGTCGGCATCCCGACTTTTTCACTTACATAACGCCGGAGGTCGAGGGATTTGCGCAGCGAGGGGTTGGCGATGAGGGTTTCGATGCCACAGTTGGCATCTTTGGCCATTTGCTTCACAATCCCGTAGCTTTCCGGGTGTACGGCGGTATTATCGAGGGGATTGCCCCCTGAAGGGATGCGCAGGAAGCCCGCACACTGTTCGAAAGCTTTTTCTCCGAGGCGGGGTACTTTTTTGAGTTGTTCGCGGCTTTCGAACGAGCCATTGGCAGAGCGGTATTCGACGATATTTTTTGCCAGGGCAGGGCCCAGGCCGGAAATATACGTCAGTAGGTGCCTGCTCGCGGTATTTAGGTTAACGCCGACACTATTCACCGCACTTTCCACAACCTGGTCGAGGCTTTCTTTGAGCATGGATTGGTTCACGTCGTGCTGGTACTGGCCTACACCGATGGATTTGGGGTCAATTTTTACCAATTCCGCCAGGGGGTCCATCAGGCGACGGCCAATGGAAACAGCACCGCGCACGGTAATATCCTGGTCTGGGAACTCCTCCCGGGCGATTTCCGATGCGGAATAGATAGAAGCACCAGCTTCATTGACCATATATACCTCGACTGGTACGGGAAATGGAATGCCGTGGCAGAGGGCCATGGTCTCCCGTCCTGCGGTACCGTTGCCTACGGCGATCGCCTGTATCCGAAACTTATCCACGAGGTAGGCCAGGGTTTTTTCCGCGCCGCTGAGGTCATTTTGGGGCGGATGGGGATAGATTGCCGTGAAATCGAGCAACTGACCGCTTTCGTCCAGGGCCACTACTTTACACCCTGTGCGGAAGCCCGGGTCAATGCCCAGTACCCGTTGCTGGCCCAGAGGGGCGGCGAGGAGTAGCTGGCGCAGGTTTTTGACGAACACCTCGATAGCTTCTTTATCTGCCTTTTCTTTGGAGGTGTTGCGGAATTCAGTTTCGATAGATGGTGCCAGCAGGCGTTCGTAGGAATCCTGGGCGGCGGTTGCCACCTGGAGGGCAGAAGGGCAGTTCCCTTTCACAAATTTGCGCTGGAGGTCACTTACGGCATCGTCTTCGTCCCCGGGCGCGATGAGGATGCGCAGGATCTCTTCTTCTTCCCCGCGCCGCATAGCGAGGAGACGGTGCGAAGGACAATCTTTTAGGGGTTCGCTGAAGTCAAAATAATCCCGGTATTTAGCCCCGTCGTTTTCCTTGCCCCGGGCCACCTTGGCACGGATGACCGCTGTTTTGGAGAAGATATGCCGCATGAGGTTTCGGGCATCGGGGTTTTCGTTAATCTCTTCCGCGATGATATCCCGAGCCCCCTGCAGGGCTTCTTCAGTTGTAGGGACGGTTTCGTTGAGGTATCCGGCAGCCAGTTTTTGGGGGTCGTCGCTTTGGATTTGCTGCCATAGGCGCTGCGCCAGGGGCTCCAGGCCTTTTTCGCGTGCAACAGAGGCCCGCGTTTTCCGCTTGGGTTTATAGGGCAGGTAGAGATCTTCAAGCGTGGTCAGGTCTTCGGCCGCTTCGATTTTGGTGCGCAGGTCATCGCTGAGTTTGCCCTGTTCCTGAATGGAATGGAGTATGGCCTCGCGTCGTTTCTCCAGTTCTTCCAGACGTTTGAGGGTCTTGTGGATTTCGGCGATCTCGACCTCGTCGAGGGAGCCGGTAGCCTCTTTCCGGTAGCGTGCGATAAATGGGATGGTTGCGCCTTCCCGAAGCAGGTTGACTACGTTTTCTATTCCTTTCAGGGGGAGCTGTGTGGCCCTGGCAATGCGTGGAGCGAAGTTCATAGTGGTTGTAATCTTTAGACGGATAAAATCGCTCAGAAACCTTGTTGGAAGCGGGTGGGCTCGGCTTCCTGGACGAGTTTGAGCAACGCCTCCACCACATCTTCGGCATTTGGTTTGCTGAAATAATCCCCATCGCTGCCATAAGGGGTACGATGGGGCTTGGCCGTGACAGTGACCGGCGGGGAGTCCAGGTAACGGTAGCCGTTTTGTACTTCGAGTACTTCCCGCAGGAGAAAGGCAGAGGCACCCCCCGGCACATCTTCATCGAGAATGGCGATCCGGTTGGTTTTTTTAAGGGAATGTACGACCAGGTGCCCGGTATCGAAGGGCAGGAGGGTTTGCGCGTCAATAATTTCTACCGAAACCCCCAGTGTGTCGAGGGTTTTGGCGGCAGACTGGGCGATGCGCACACAGGAGCCATAGGTCAGCAGGGTAATATCCCGTCCTTCCCGGAGGATTTCCGGTACGCCGATCGGAAGGGTGTATTCCCCGATATTTGCAGGCATAGGCTCTTTAAGGCGGTATCCATTGAGGCATTCTATGACGAGTGCCGGATCATCGGATTGCAGGAGGGTGTTGTAGAAGCCGGCAGCCTGGGTCATATTGCGGGGGGTGATGACGTACATCCCGCGCAGTGCGCCGAGGATCATACCCATCGGAGAACCGGTATGCCAGATCCCTTCGAGGCGGTGGCCTCTGGTACGGATGATCGCAGGGGCTTTTTGGATTCCGTTGCTGCGGAAACGCAGGGTGGCAAGGTCGTCGTGGAGGGGTTCCAGGCCATAGATCAGATAATCCAGGTATTGGATTTCTGCAATTGGACGGAAGCCACGCATCGCGAGTCCGATCGCCTGACCCATGATTGTCCCTTCCCGGATACCGGTATCAAAAACCCTTTGTTCGCCATACTTTTTCTGTAAGCCTGCAAAGCCCTGGTTGACATCGCCGATTTGGCCGACATCTTCTCCGAAGGCGACGAGTTCGGGGTATTTGGCGAATGCTTTGTCAAAAAAGGCATTCAAAATCTCGAAACCATTCCGGAGGGGGGCCGGCTCATCGTAAACGGGCGGCCGATGGGGTACTTTAGTCGCTGCTAAAGGGGTATCACTATAGAGGTGGCTATCGTAAAGCCCCTTGGCGTGGGCCTGCATGTCCTTAATCCATCCTTTCAGTTCTGCTTTGGCAGGGCTATTGTCGGTGTACAGGCGCAGATGGAGCTGCCTGGCCAGGGAGATCATATCGCTGAGCAATGGCTGCTGGGCTTCCCGGATTTTGGTTTTTATGGCGGAGACCGCCCCGTTGAGTTCGGGGAGGGCAGAAACAATGAACTTCAGGCTCTGGTGCCTTTGTTCGTTTGGGCGTTGGAAGGCTTTCCAGGCCTGGTCGCGGCATTCCCTGACGTATTTTTTTGCTTTATCGTGGATGGCATCGGTCTCCTCTTTTGAAGCCAGTCCGGTCTCGATGATCCAGCGTTCCATGTGCAGGATACAATCGTTTGCTTGTTCCCATTCGAGGCGTTCCTTGGATTTATAGCGTTCATGTGAACCGGAAGTAGAATGCCCCTGTGGCTGGGTCGTTTCCTGGATATGAAAAATTGCGGGGCGGTGGGTTTTGCGCATACGCCCGATGGCCGCTGTATAGAGGCGTACGAGCCCTGGGTAATCCCATGCTTTTCCCGTATATATATCAATGCCCCGGCCCTGATCATCTGTTTGAAACCCTTCGAGGGCCTGGGAGATGCTTCCTTTTGTCGTCTGCAGCCCGACGGGTACGGAAATACCGTATCCATCGTCCCAAACCGAAATTGCCAGGGGTACCTGCATGACCCCGGCTGCATTGACTGTTTCCCAGAAGATACCTTCCGAGGTACTGGCATCGCCGATAGAGCAGAAGCAGATTTCGTCGCCGTTTTTGGAGAAGCCTTCCAGTGTCTGCAGGGTGGGGTTGGCACGATAGAGTTGCGAGGCCTGTGCCAGGCCCAGGGCTCGGGGCATCTGTCCGCCCGTGCAGGATACATCTGCCGAAACATTGAACTGCTCTGTATGCCGGAGCCACGCCCCGGAATGTGGGTCTATGAGTGCCGTGGCAAAGTGGTTGTTCATCTGCCTGCCCCCGGAGAAGGGGTCGTTGTATGGATCGGCATATAATTGGGCGAAATAATCTTCTAAGGAAGAAATACCCAGGGCAAACATCCAGGTCTGGTCGCGATAATATCCGGAGCGGAAATCCCCTGCCTGAAATACTTTGGCAAGGGCGACCTGCGGGACTTCCTTCCCGTCGCCGGTGATGCCGAATTTTCCTTTACCGGTAAGCACCTCTTTTCGCGCCAGGATACTCGCTTCCCTGCTCATGCAGCAAATCTCGAAATCCCTTAACACACTTTCTTTTTCGAAAAGATAGTCTGCGCGCTTCGTCTCGTGCGGCAATCTGCCTAAAGATGCTTTTGGCATTTCAACGGCTTTTGTGAGCCACAAAGGTAAATAAAAACATCTTTTATTTTGCTCCCTGCGTACAGACTTGTTTCGAAGGGATTCTTCCGGGGTGAAATGGCGGTTTTTTTACCATGCGGCAATAGCCATTTGGGCTTGTATAAACAAGCAAGATTTAAATGCAGTGGTCTAAAAAGTATTGTGTATGGGGTTATGTAAAAAGGCCGGAGGCCTTATTTGGCGGTGAGTGCCGCCAAAGGAGCCAAAGGACTTGTGCGACAGCCTCATGAATTTTTTTCAGACGCCGATTTTGTTCATTTTGCGAAGCAAAATGAACAAAATCGGCGTCTGAAAAAAATATTCTCTGGCGGCGAATGCCGCCAAAGGGTACCCTGAGGCTTTTTACACAACTCCAAATGACCTGTTTATGGAGGGGCAGAAGAGTATTTATGCCTGGGCCACAGGTGGCATGAAGCTCATCGGTGGGGTGGGGGGCTGTTCCGGGGAGTTGATGGGGCCAAACTGTGCTTCGTAGCGGCGGACGTTATCGGCAAGGGCTTGTGCAAGGCGTTTGGCGTGTTCAGGGGTCACTACAATCCGCGCTTTGACCTTTGCTTTCGGCACATTAGGCATGATACGCACGAAATCGAGGACGAATTCGGAATGGGAATGGGTAATAATGGCGAGGTTCGAATACACCCCCTCGGCAATGTCTTCGCCCAATTCGATATTGATCTGATTGGGATTGGCGGATTTGTTGTCTTCCATATATTGATTAATTGGATGTTTTTAGTCCAAAAAGCATGCGGCTGTATAAAAATAAATTTTCGGGGGTTGTGTAAAAAGCCTCCGGAATGTCATTCGGCTGCTTGTGCTGCCGAACAATATTTTCTT
>Ga0209985_10001095_pt1 | contig 27658 bp, 27 predicted proteins | sample NOAtaG_FD_187305 | JGI IMG/M metagenome (GOLD analysis project Ga0209985, IMG submission 187305) | Freshwater lake microbial communities from Lake Erie, under a cyanobacterial bloom - NOAA_Erie_Diel6S_1000h metaG (SPAdes) (version 2) | ecosystem: Environmental > Aquatic > Freshwater > Lake ...
CGCGTCCGTCTCGGGCTCATCCTCCCCTTCGGCCGCGACACGGGCCTCGGAGATCTCCACGGCCTCCGCGAGGGCTTCGGCCGCCGACGCCGCCACCGAGCCCTGGTAGGCGTTGTACCCAACCCAACCGAGCAGCCCGACCGCCGCCGCCGCCGCCACACCGAGGACGGCATTCTGGTTGCCCCGCAGCCAGTCTTGCGCCTTCAGCGCAGCCTGCCCAACTGGGGATTCCGCGAGCTGCCGCTCGACGGCCTGGTCCGGGGTCTCCTCTTGCCCGGCCTCCGGCGCCTCGGCCTCGGCAGGCGCGCTCTCGGCGTTCGCCGCCCGGCGCTCCTCGACGAGCGCGGCCTTCTTGGCTGCCTTCTTTGCGGCCTTGGCCGCCTTGGCAGCGGCGAGACGGGCGCCTGCGGAGGCACGCTCCCCAGCACGGGGCGCGGCTGCGGGAGGCGGCGCGACTGCGGCGGCCGCTGCGGCTGGCTCGGCCTCGCCCGGCGCCTCGTCGCCTTCGTCCTCGCCCTGGTCGCCGTCGGGCTCGCCGGCCGCGCCGGATGCCTCCGGCGCCTCGTCGCCTTCGCCTTCGCCCTCGTCCTCGCGCTCGTCCTCGTCGCGCTCGTCGTCGTTGTCCGCCATGGTCGTCCGTGCTCGCTCGGCGGGCCCGGAGCGGGTCCGCGAAAGGGGCGGGAGGATAGCGATCCCGGCCCCGGACGCAACGTGCGCCGGGCGCCCGCCTGCGCTCCGGTCAGCCGAGCTGCGCCAGGGTCTGATCCACCTTCTCGACCTCCGGGAGCCCGATGCGGCGCATGATCGACCGCGCTTCCCGCAGCCGCTCACGTGCGGTGTCGAGATCCCCGCGTTCGATGAGATTCCGGCCGAGATCGGCGAGCACGCGGGCCGCGCCCTTCTCGTCGCCGATCTCCCGGAAGCCATCGATGGCCAGCAGGTACGCCTCTTCGGCGCGGCGATCCGCGGCGCCCGACGCATCGAAGATCGTCTTGGAGCGGAGCAGGCCGAGCGCGTGGTGGGCATGCGCGATCGCGCTCTTGCCGCCGTAATCGACCGCGAAGGCGAGGGCCCGCAGCAGGAGCGGCTCGGCCTCGTCGTCCTCGAGCCGCAGGGCGACGAGGCCGAGGTTGCGCTCGACCTCGGCCATCATGCGCTTGTCGCCCGACTCGTGGGAATGCGCCCGGGCCTCGGACAGCATGACCCTGGCCTCCTCGCACCGGCTCTGCCGCGACAGCGCCTCGCCGACGTTGTTGAGGATGAAGGTCTGGGTGCGGCGGTCGCCGACCGCGCGCGCTTCGAGGAGTGCCTCGCGCCAAGCGTTCTCGGCCTCTTCCTCGCGGCCGCGCTCGTGGGCCATGAGGGCCACCGCGTTGAGCGACTCCGCGACCCCTTGCCGGTCGCCGACGCGCTGCCGAATCTCGAGCGCCATCTGGAAGGCCTGCGCCGCGGCGTCGAGCTCGCCGCGCGCGTGCTGGATGCGCCCGACGTTCGTCAGCGACACAGCTTCTCCGCGCGCGTCGCCGGCCTCTCGCCGCAGGTGGAGCGCCTCGCCGGCGGCCTGCGCGGCCGCCTCGAGGTCGCCGCGCAGCGTCTCGACCTGCGCCAGGTCGTCGAGCGACGCCGCGACACCACGCACATCGGCGGCCGAGCGGAACAGCTCGAGCGCACGGAGCAGCCCGCGGCGGGCCAGCTCGTCCTCCCCGCGGAGGCGGTACACGCGGGCGATGCGGTTGAGCGCCGCGCCGCCCTTGCCCCGCGCACCGTGCGTGTACGCCGCGGCCAACACGCGCGAGAACGCGGCGAGCGACTCGTCGTAGCGCCCGAGGGTCGAGAGCAGCGAGCCCTGGATGTGAAGGGCGTCGAGCCGGCGTGAGAGTTCGGAGTCGGGCAGCAGCTCCAGCGCGCGCTCCGCGTGCCGGAGGGCCTGCGTCGTGTGGGCGAGCGCGAGCTCCTGCTTGGCGGCGAGCAGGTGCGCCCGCCCCGCGCGCTCGAGCATCCCACCCTTCTCGAGGTGCGGCGCCGCGAGCGCAGCGATGCCCGGACGGTCGGTGTCGATCGAGGTGGTGATCCAGTGGGCCACGACGCGGTGGCGCTCCTTGCGGAGCGCCTCGTCGAGCTGGGCGTAGACGAAGCGCTCGGTCTCCTGGTGGACGAATCGGTACTCCCGCGCGTTGGACATCGTGGGCTCGAGCGGCGCGAGGAAGCCCTTCTCCTCGAGGCGCGCGAGCGCGTGTCCGAGGGCCTGCTCGTCCTCGTCGTCGGCCCAGAGCGCGAGAGGCGCCCCCTCCGGCGGCTGCTTGCGCTCGCTGCGCATGAGCGCCAGCACGGCCCGATCGATCACGACCTCCCCCATCACGGACGCGCGATCGACGGTGGCGCGCTCGAGCTCGTCGAGCCGCGCGAGCCGCGCGCGGATGGCGTCCTCCATCGTCACCAGCGCCTGGCCGGCGTCGAGGCGCGCGAGGTCGGGCACCAGGCCCCGCTCGGTCGCGACGAACAGGCCTGCCTCGACGAGCGCGAAGACCAGCTCGCGCAGCGCGCTCGGGTTGCCCCGCGATCGGTGCGCGAGCGCAGCGACGACCGGCTCCGGCGCCTCGGCCAGCTGCGGCAGGATCACGTGCAGCATCGAGGCCACGTCGGCCTCCGCGAGGGGGCCGATCGGCCCGACCGCGACCCCTCCGCGGGCCTCGATCCGGCCCGCCCGCTCCGCGACGTCCGGACCACCGGCGAGAACGATGGTGATCGGCCCCTCGCACGACGCGATCACCTCGACGAGCCCCCACGCGCCCTCGTCAGCCGCGTGCATCTGGTCGAGCAGCAGCAGGGTCGGCCGCTTCTGCGCGTCGCCTTCGAAGAAGCGCTTGAGGGCGCCGACCTGCCGGCGACGCAGCTCGGCCGGCTGCTCGTCGAGCCCGGCGAGGAACGGGCTGTCCGGGAACGGCACGCCGGCGAGGTGACCGAGCAGGTGCGTGGTCTCGCCGATGGTGAGCGCCTCGGCCACCCCGAGGCCCTCGGCGACGAACATCGCGATCTGCGCGCGCACGACCGACGGCGAGGACGAAGGCGTCACGCCGAAGCGCTCGAGCAGGATGCGCGCGAAGGGAGCGTTGGCGCCGTCCCCGTCGCGGCACGCGCCGAACAGGATCCGCACGCGCGGGTCGCTGCGGGCGGCGAGCTCGGCGGCATGGAACAAGAGACGCGTACGGCCGGAGCCGGCCTCGCCCTCGAGGGCGACGAGGGTGCTCTTGCCCTCGGCGCGAGCGGTCTCGAGGGCCGTGCGGAGAATCGTGGAGATCTCCTCGCGCCCGACGAGCGGCGGCTCGACCTCCTCCGGCGGCGGAGGCTGGCTCTCGGTCACCTCCTCGATGAGCTCCTGCTCCGAGAGCTCCGGAATCGCCTCGTCGCCTGGGCGAATCGCGACGGTCTCGAGGGTGCGCTCCGACGGGGCGGAGCCCTGCTGGGCCAGGTACCGTCCGGTTCGCCTCGGCGCGCTGCCGAGGGGCATCCCGCACGCGGCGCAGGCGCGGAAGGCGCGGGGATTCTCGAACTGGCAGTGGGCGCATGTCTGGGACGCGAGGCTCATGGGGCTCGCAGGATCTCAGCCCCCGCCCGCCGACGCAAACCTGGGCCGGAAGGCCCTTGCGGTCCCCGGCGAATGGGCCCAGAAACAAGGCGTGATCGCGGTCGGAACCACTGCGCCTCCGTTCTCGGGCACCGACCAGCGTGGCGCGCCGATCTCACTCGAGGGCCTCCGCGCGGTGGGCCCCGTGGTCCTGTACTTCTACCCGCACGACTTCACCCTCGGCTGCACGCGGCAAGCCTGCATGTTCCGCGACGCGTTCGAAGATCTCAGCGGGCTCGGGGCGAGCATCGTCGGTGTGTCGGTGGACGACGAGCACAGCCACCGGAGCTTCGCGCGCGAGCACCGGCTCCCATTTTCCCTACTGAGTGACGCGGACCACGCGCTGGCCCGCGCCTACGGCGTCCTGCGCGTGCTCGGACTCGGCGTTCAGCGGGCAACCTTCGTGATCGACCAGGCCGGGGTCGTGCAGGCGGCCATCCACAGCGAGCTCTCGATGTCCCGGCACGTCGACGACACGCGTCGGGTGCTGACCCGGCTCACGCGCACGGCTCAGGAGCGACCGTAGACCGGCACGAGCGCGCCGCGCGTCACGGCGTTTCGCGGCGAAGCGAGGTACGCGATGGTCTCGGCGGCCTCCTCGACCTTCGGCCAGGCGTCGAAGGCGGCGTCCGGCATGCCGGCGCGGTTGGCCGGCGTGTCGAGGACCGAGGGGACGATCGCATTCACCCAGATGCCTTCGCCTTTGAGTTCCTCGGCCAGCGAGAGTGTCAGGGCGGAGACCGCGGCCTTGCTCATCGCATACGCCGAGAGACCCGCGGTGGGGACGATCGCGGGCCGCGCGGCGACGTTCACGATGCGCCCACCGGCCCGCGGGCCGCCCTCGGCGCGCATGCGGCGAACGGCCTCGCGGCAGCAGAGGAACGCGCTCAGCGCGTTCATCGTGAGCATGCGGCGAGCCACCGACGCAGAGGTCTCGAGCAGCGCGCCGCCCGCGTAACCGCCCGCGACGTGGATGGACGCGAAGAGCCCTGGGAGCTGGGCGTAGAAGCGCTCGACGTGGAGCTCGTCGGTGAGATCGACGCCGGCGCGCACGCTGACGCCAGGCGCGCCGCGGAGCGCGAACCGTTCCGCCTCGGCATCGTCGAAGGCGGGCACGTGCACGCGTGCGCCGCGCGCAAGGAGCAGCGAGGCGACCGCACTGCCGAGCGCGCCGGTACCGCCCGTGACCACGACATCCAGGGAATCGAATTCGGGCTTCATGCGTCGCGCCTCGACCCGCGCTCAGTAGGACGGTGCGGGCACGCTCTCGAGCGCGAGGCGATCGAGCGCGAGGCGGATCAGCGCACTCCGGGTCATGCGCCGGTGGCCGCTCTGCTTGAGGGCCGCGACCTTGTCGTCGAGCCTCGCGAGGTCCTCGACGTACATCGAGATGCACACGATCTCGTAGTGGTCGCCCTTCGGCCGGCTCTTCTTCTTGCGGCGGCCGCCCCCAGCGTCGAGGGCCGCGACCGCGGGGCCGTCCGCGTCGGACCGCACGTAGAAGGCGTCTCGGAGCACGCCCTCGACGTCGTCCTTGTCGAACAGGCTCTTGGCTGCGTTCAAGTGGTCGCTCACGGGGTGGCTCCTTCGGACCGTTCGGGGCGAGGCGCCGCGAGGCTGGCGGCTTCGGGGCGACGCGTCCGGGCAGCAGTGGGCGCTCCGTCGGCGCGGTCGAGCAGCGTGACGTCTCCGCGCAGCCGGCGGACGTGCTCGACGAGGTTTCGGTAGTCGAGCGCGCCGTGGCTCTCGGGCGCGTGCTCGAAGACGGTCTTCTTCACGCTCGGCGCCTCGGCGAGCTTGGTGTTGACGCGGATCGGAGGCAGGCAACGCTCGCCGAAGTGCTCCTCGAGTGCGGCCACGGAGTCGCGCGCGATCTTGCTGCGCGCGTCGTAGAAGGTCGGCAGCACGCCGAGCATCGCGATCTCGTGCTTGAGCAACTCCCGCACGTTCTTCAGCGTCTTGATCACCTGCTTGACGCCGACGAGGGACAGGTAGTCGCACGAGACGGGCACGAGCACCGAGTCGGCGAAGACCAGCGCGTTCTGGTTCATCAACGAGAGCGTCGGGGCACAGTCGAGCACGACCACGTCGTAGTCCTGCGCGCCCGACGAGAGCCGATCCCGAAGGACCCGGTCGCGGTTCGGGCGGGCCGCGAGGAGCAGCTCGGCGGCGGCGAGCGTCTCGTTCGCGGTGATCACGTCGAGCCCTTGCCGCACCGGAATCGCGGCCCGCTCGGGGCTGAGACCGCTCATCAGGACGTGGTAGAGCGAGTGCTCGCCGCGGATTCCCAGGCTCGCCCCGACGCTGCCCTGGCTGTCGGTGTCGACGAGCAGCACCGACTGTCCCGCGTCGGCGAGGCCGGCCGCGAGGTTCACCGCGGTCGTGGTCTTGCCCGTACCGCCTTTGTGGTTGAACACCGCGATGCGCCGAGGCCCTTTCGCCTTGGGCGTCCCCATGCGGTTGACCCGCACGGCGCCGGCCGCCGCGGCGCTCTTGCAGGGCATCGAGCAGAAGTAGCGAGCGGCCGCCGACTTCGTATCGACCTGATACGGGTACTCGAGCGTGAAGGGTCGGGCGCACGTCTCGCACACGCAGGGCGTCGAAGGCGCTCGCGCGGCCCCCGTCGTCCTCGCCTCGGCAGGAGCGCGGCCTTCCAGCGCGGCGCCCATGCTGAGCTGCTGACAGACCTGCGAGCAGGCGTAGACGAAGCGGTTCGCGCCCGCACCAGTTGGGTCTTCCCGGACCTGGTAACGGAAACGCACCACGAACGCCGTCCCGCAGATCGAGCAGTGCGAAGTGGGTTGATCGTTCAAGTGGGCTCCCTCGGGGTGGGCCGCCGCGTCTTGAACGACGGCGACGACATCCGGCGGATACGACGTCCTAGAGGCGCGCGTCCAGAAATCGGCAGGAGCCCCTTCCGGGTGGCGGGACGCGGCCGGGGCACACCGGATAGAATCCGGGTCCGCTCCGACCGTCCGAGGGCCCGATGCACGCTCTTGTCCGCCCTGCCCTGCTCGTCCTCGCGCTGATCACGGCGCCCGTCGCCGCCGCAGCGCAGGGCAGCGAGGCCGAGGCATCCCACCGCACCGCGCTCGCTCACCGGCGCGCCGGGCACCTGCCCGAGGCGCTCGCCGCCGCGCGCGAGGCCGTCCGCCTCCGGCCCGAGCATGCCCCCTACCACTTCACGCTCGGCACGATCCTGCGCCAGCAGTCGGACCACGAAGGCGCGCTCGCGGAGTTCCGGCGGGCGGCCGAGCTCGACCCGGCGAGCCAGGAGGCGCAGGCGATGGCCGGCGCGATGCTCGCGCGGCTGAACCGGTGCGAGGAGGCGGTCCTGGTGCTGCGCCGCGCGGTCGAACTGTCGGCGGCCGACGCGACGAGCTGGGGCAACCTCGGCGCCTGCTTGCGCCGCCTGCGCCGCACCGACGAGGCCATCGCCGCCTACACCGAGGCGCTCCGGGGCCACCCCGACGACCCCGATCTCCTCAACAACTATGCCGTGGCGCTGCGGCAGGCAGGTCGGGCCGACGAGGCGATCGGGGCGCTCGAGACCGCCCTCGTGCGCGCGCCCGAGGATGCGACCATGCGGCTGAACCTCGCCATCGCGCTCCGCGCCGCGCGTCGTTTTGCCGAAGCCGCGCCGCACTACGAGACGTGGGCCCGCCTCACCCCGGCACCGAGCGACCCGAGCCCACTCTTCGACCTCGGCTACTGCTACGAGCAGGTCCACGACGTCGAGCGCGCCCTCGATGCCTATGACCGCTACCTCGCCCTCGTGCGGGACGCCGATCCGGAGGGCGTCCGTCGCGTCGAAGAGCGGCTCGACGCGCTGATGCGGTGAACGTGCTCAGGCTGCGCTGGCGAGGGACCACGGAGCGATGGGCGCGCTCCTGATCGTGTACGTGGGCCTCGCAGCCCTCGGACCGCTCGCCGGATGGCTCGAGCGACCTGCCGGACCACCTGCCCGCTCGGTCCGCCTCGACGCGCTCTACTGGCTCGTCACCCCGATCTTCACCGGTGTGCTCACGCGCGGGCTCGTCGTCGCCCTCGCGATCGCCGGGCTGCTCCTGACCGGGGCGACACCGTCGATCCCCGACGCCCTCGAGCAACTCTCCGCGCGCGACCCCATCGGCCTTCGGCGCCTGCCCGCGCCCGCGCTCGGGCTCGCAGCGTTCTTGCTGCTCGACGTGCTGTCCTACGCGAGCCACCGGCTCCGGCACGCCATCCCGGCCCTGCGGGCGCTCCACGCGGTGCACCACGCGCCCGCCGATCTCGATTGGCGGGCGGCCGCGCGCATGCACCCGCTCGACGACCTCGTCGACAACGGGTGCGTGTTCTTCCCGCTGATCGCTCTCGGTGTACCGCCGGCGCTCGTGCTGCTCGCCGGCCCCCTGCTCCTGCTGCACACCATCCATCTGCACGCGCGGATGGCGGTGCCGCTCGGTCCGCTCGCCCGGGTGATCGCCTCGCCGGGCTTTCATCGCGCCCACCACGCGGTCGAGGGCAGGCTGGGAAACTTCGGGGGCGTCCTCTCGGTCTGGGATCATCTCCTCGGCACCGCACGGGCGCCGGATCTCGACGTGCCAACGGGCCTTCCGAGCACCGCGGCGCTGCCCGAGACCCTGCTCGGGCAGCTGGTGGTGCCCATCCTTCGCGCCCTGCGCCGCTGAAGCCGGTGGAGCGCTGGCTCAGCCCGCCGGCACTTCCGCGCCGGCGGTGGTCTCGACCGACGGATTCATCGCTCCCTCTTCGGCGCCGCTCGGGGCCATCGCCGGCACGACCGGCTCGGGCCCTTCCGTGAGCTCCCAGCGGAGGTTCACGGTACCGGCGGCCGCCGCGAAGCGGAGCTCGACGTAGGCGGCATCGGCGGGAATCGTCGGCTCGCCGTCCGGAGCGAGCGCGGGGAACGCGAGGCGGTAGGTGTGCCGCTGCCGATGGATGGAGGGGAAGTAGCGGCGCTGATCCGCACTCGGTCGCGCGATGCGCACGAGCTCCACCGGCTCGACCTGCCGGCCCGACGGCTCGACGAGCAGCACCCGGAGGTCGGAGGTATTTCCGGTGAGGTCGGCGTCACGGAAGACCGGCAGGCCGAGGGTCACGAAGAAACGGTGGCGCAGCCGCGCATCGGCGAGCGTCTCCTCGAGGAGGCGGGTCCGCTCGTCGATGGTGAAGGAGTGATCGTGTCCGTAGCGCACCACGTAGGCCCAGCGGAACTCCCAGGCCTCGAACGTCGCGGTGACGTGCAGCACTTCGCCGAGCCGGCCGAAATCGAAGTCGTCGGCGGAACGCGTCCAGCGCCCGTAGACCCCTTCGTAGTCGCCCGGGGTGAAGTCGCGCGTCGACTGACGGAGGCCGACCGCGCTCGCGCCGCATGCCGCAATTGCGAGGGCGAGAAGCCCTACCGTGCCTGCCCGCGCGCTCACCGCGGAAACTCGTCCCGACCGAAGATCGGCACGAACGTCAGCCCCGCAGCCCGCAGCGCATCGGCCCCGCCTTCCTGGCGATCGACGAGCCCGACCACGCCGGCGACGACGAGCCTGCGCTCGCGCAACTTCTCCACCGCCTTGAGGGTCGATCCGCCCGTCGTGACGACGTCCTCGAGCACCACCACCGGCGCGCCATCGGGGAGGCCGACATCGCCCTCCATGAGCCGCGCCGAGCCGTGGTCCTTCGCCTGCTTGCGGACGTAGATGGCGTCGAGCGGCTGCCCCCGCTGAAACGACACGAGCGCGACGGCGGAGGCGAGCGGGCAGCCGCCGAGCTCGACGCCCGCGACCGCGACCGGGCGCGGCGTCAGAGCGAGCGCCGCCTCGAGCATGATCTCGCCGACGAGCGCGTGCCCCTCGGCCCTGAGCACCGTCTGTTTGCAGTCGATGAAGAAATCGCTCTCACGACCGGAGGCGAGCACGACCTTGCGGCGGGCGTAGCTGTGCTGCGTCAGCAGCGCGAGGAGGCGGGCGCGCGCAGTCACGGTCGCCCCCGGCTCTGGACCCGCCCGAGGCGCGGCGCGGCGGGGGGGGCCTTGGGTGGCCGGTCCCCCGGCGCGGGCAGTGTGATGGCGGCCGGTGACGACGCGGGGATGGGCAGCGTGATGGCGGCGACCGGCGATGCCGGGCTCGGCAAGGTCACGACCGCATGCTGCGGAGCGACCGACATGAGCGGCGAGAGGACTGCGCTTGCTGCGGGTGCCGGCCGCGGGGCCGACGTCTCGCGTGCGCTGAAGGTCGCGCCGAGAAGCTCCCTCGGAAGCGCGGTCGGGCGGGCCGGTTCGTGCGCGACGCTCGTGTCGCCCGACGGAGGCGCGGCGATCGTCCCGCTCGAAGAACGCGGCGCGGCGATCGTGCCGGACGAGGTGAACGGCGCGGTGATCGTCCCGCCCGAGGTACGCTTCAGGCGCTCGGCGCCGGTCATCCGGACCCGGCCGCTCAGCAGGCTGCCGCCCGCTGCGGAGACGCGGTCGGCGGTCACGTCGCCGACGAGCCGCGCGCCGGCATCGAGGCGAAGCAACTCGAGCACCACGACCGGGCCCTCGACCCGCCCGCGCAGGATCATCGAGCGGGCCCGCACCTCGCCCTTCACCTGCCCGCTCGCCTCCACCGTGAGCGCTCCATCGAGGTCGATGGAGCCCTCGATCGTGCCGCGCACCACGAGGTCGCCCGCGCCGCGGACCTCGCCGACGAGGCGCGCGCCTTCGGGAAACACCGAGGTCCTCACGACGCGCTCCCGTCGCCACTCATCTCGATGAGCCCTTCGAGCATCGCGCCGTCGTCGATCGTCAGCGCGAGCGCGCGGACGTCGCCTTCGACGCGGGCACTCGGGCGCAGCAGGACCTCCTGCCCCGCGACCGGGCCGAGCACCTCGCCGAGCACCTCGACCGACACGCCGCGGACGGGTCCCGCGACGGTGGCCGCTGCGCCCACGACGAGCCGCCCGTCGACCGCAAGCTCGCCCTCGAAGCGACCATCGAGCCGGAGATCCGCGGCGCCCGAGATCGTTCCGCGCACGAGCAGACTCGTTCCCAACACTCCATCCGTGCTACGGATTGTCACGTCGTCTCCTGCTCCCGAGGGGAGCCGCGCTGCGGGCCCGAGAGCCGGGCGAGGCTACCGAGGCGAGCCCTCCCTCCGCAACCTCGTCCTGTCGGGCCCGGTCGGAACTTCTCGCCACCTTCATCCTTCGTGACGCTCTCCGGGGCCAGAGTCCCGGCGATGCTCCCCCCGACCCCGATCGCGACCCCGATGGCCACCCCCTCCGAGAGCCCGCTCCTCCGCGACCCCGAGCAGTTGCTCGCGCCGTTTCGCCTGGGCATCAAGCCCCCTTCCGATCATCGGGTGGGCACCGAGGCGGAGAAGCCCGGCGTCCGTGCCGACGGGGGGGCCGTGCCCTACTCGGGCGAGCGGGGCGTCGCGGCCGTTCTCGACCGGCTCGCCCTCGCCGGCTGGGCGGTCGAGCGCGAGCACGACGGCGGACCGATCATCGCGCTCACGAAGGACCGCGCCTCGATCACCCTCGAGCCCGGCGCGCAGCTCGAGCTCTCCGGCGCCCCCCTCCGCACCGTGCACGAGACCGCCGCCGAGATGAAGGCGCACCTCGACGAGGTGGGCGCGCTCGGCGACGCGCTGGGCATCCGGTGGCTCGGCCTCGGCTTTCATCCCTTCGCCCGCCGCGAGGATCTCGAGTGGGTCCCCAAGCTGCGGTACGGCGTGATGCGGAGCTACCTGCCGACGCGGGGCGGTCACGGTCTCGACATGATGCTGCGCACCTCGACGGTGCAGGCGAACTTCGACTTCACCAGCGAGGCCGACGCGCTCCGCAAGCTGCAGATCTCCCTGCGGCTCTCGCCGATCGTCAGCGCGATGTTCGCGAACAGCCCCTTCGTCGAGGGCCGGCCGACCGGCGAGCGCAGCCACCGCGTGCGGGTATGGCTCGACGTCGATCCCGAACGGAGCGGCCTCTTGCCCTTCGCCTGGAGCGACCGCGCGCTCGGCTTCCGCGACTACGTCGAGTGGGCGCTCGATGTGCCGATGTTCCTCGTCAAGCGCGGAGGCCGCATCGTCGCGAACACCGGGCAGCCCTTCCGCGCGTTCCTGCGCGACGGCTTCGAGGGCCACCACGCGACCGAGTCCGACTGGACGAGCCATCTCAACACGCTGTTCCCCGAGGTCCGGCTCAAGCGGACGCTGGAGGTGCGCGGCGCCGACGGGCAGCCCGAGGACACCATCGTCGCGCTCCCCGCGCTGTGGAAGGGAATCTTTCACGATCCCGCGGCGCTCGACGCCGCGGAGGGACTGGCCTCGCGGCTGCACTTCGACGAGGTCGAAGCCGCGCGCCCCTCGATCGGCGAGCGCGCGCTGCGGGCCCGACTGCAGGGCCGAGACGTCGCGGCGTGGGCGGCCGACGTCCTCGAGATCGCCGAGGCGGGGCTCGCGCGGATCGCCGACCTCGATGCGGATGGGCGCGACGAGCGGATCCACTTGGCCGCGCTGCGGGCCCTCGTCGAAGCCGGAGAATCGCCGGCCGACCGCCTGCTCCGCGTGCTGAACGGCCGCGCGGATCCCGCGAGCATCATCGCCGCGTGCCGCCTGCGCTGAGGTGGGCCTCCCATCGCTCGCCGAAGCGGGTACCATCCGGGCCGCATGACCTCCGAGCTCGCCCGCATCGACGCCGCCGTCGCCGCCATCCGTACCCGCTCTGCCATCGTCCCGAAGGTCGCCCTCGTGCTCGGCTCCGGGCTCGGCGGCTTCGCCGACGAGCTCGACGACAAGACAGCGATTCCCTACGGCGAGATCCCGACGATGCCGGTGAGCCACGTCGTCGGCCACGCCGGCAAGCTGGTGCTCGGCGCCGCCGAAGGCGTCCCGGTGGTCGCGATGCAGGGCCGCGTGCACCTCTACGAGGGCCACCCTCCGCGCGACGTGGTCTTCGGCCTGAGAGTGTGCCTGCGCCTCGGCGCGCAGACCGTCATCGTCACGAACGCAGCAGGCGGCAGCAACCCCCAGTTCCGCCCCGGCGACCTGATGCTCATCGAGGACCACCTCAACCTCAGCGGCACGAGTTCCGTCGCGGGCCCGAACGAGGACGCCCTCGGCCCGCGCTTTCCCGACATGACCGATGCCTACGACCGCCACCTCCGTGCCCTCGCGCTCGAGGCCGCCAGCGCCGCGGGCTTCCAGTTGGTGCGGGGCGTCTACGCGGGACTGCTCGGGCCGCAGTACGAGACGCCGGCGGAGATCCGGATGCTGCAGCGGCTCGGGGCCGACGCAGTGGGCATGAGCACGGTGCTCGAGACGATCGCGGCCCGGCACATGGGCGCCCGCGTGCTGGGCATCTCCTGCATCACGAACCAGGCGGCCGGCATCAGCCCGACGCCGCTCGACCATGCCGAGGTGCAGGAGACCGCGGGGCACGCCAAAGCGCGCTTCGTGGGGCTGCTGCGCGGGGTGCTGCAGCGGATCGGCGCCGAGGGCTGAGCCGTGCGCGCGATCCCGTGGGACGAACTGACCCAGGCGGCCCAGGCGGTCCGCAAGCGCGCCTACGCGCCCTACTCGAACTACCAGGTCGGCGCGGCCCTCCTCGCGGAGGACGGGCGGGTCTTCGTCGGGGCGAACGTCGAGAACGCGAGCTACGGCCTGGCGCAGTGCGCCGAACGCAGCGCGATCGGTGCGGCCATCGCCGCTGGCGTCCGCCGCTTCGTGGCTGCGGTCGTCGCCTCGCCGGGCGAGCGGCCCGCGACCCCGTGCGGCATGTGCCGGCAGGTCCTCGCCGAGTTTCCCCCGTCCTTCCCGGTGCGCTGCGTCGCCGAAGGCGAGGCGCGCGTGGAGACGACCGTCGCCGCCCTCCTGCCGGGTGCGTTCGGGGCGGGCGAGCTCGCGCAGGTCCGCGCGCCCTCGAGCCCGGGGCGCGTGCGTGCTCCCTCGGCCCGCGCGCCGCGCCGCTCCTCGGACTGAAGGACGGTTCAGCGGCGGCCAGGTGCCGACGAGATCGCGGGGAAGTGGCCCGAGCCGCGCTGAACCCGGTTGCGCCCCGCCCGCTTCGCCACGTAGAGGGCGCGGTCGGCGCGATCGACGAGCTCGTGGCCGCGCTGGATGTCTGGCGCGGGCATCCCCGCGACGCCGCAGGACACCGTGACCGGGATCCGCACCGGAGAGCCCTCGGGCGGCGTGTGCAGGAAGACCCGCCGCTCGACCGCGTTGCGCAGCCGCTCGGCGAACGCGAGCGCGTCGTCCTCACGGATGCCACGCGAGAGCACCACGAATTCCTCGCCGCCGTAGCGGGCCAGGACGTCCTCGGTGCGGATCACCCGCTGCACGTGCTCGACGAGCTGCATGAGCACCTGATCGCCGACGACGTGCCCGTGCGTGTCGTTGATGTGCTTGAAGTGATCGACGTCGAACACCACGAGGGAGACCGCGGTGCCGTGGCGCAGGGAGAACGCGATCTCGGCCTCGAGCCGCTCGTCGAAGTACTTGCGGTTGAACGCGCGCGTGAGCGGGTCGCGCAGCGACGAGTCGTACATGCGCTGGTGGTACTGCTCGTCGAGCTCGTCGAAGAAGGCGAAGCGGAACACCGAGGTCCCAACGGAGATCTTGTCGCCTTCGGCGAGCGCCGTGGGCTGCTCGATGGGCTTGCCGTTCAGGTAGGTGCCGTTGCGGGACCCGAGATCCTCGAGCACGAACCCCTCGCCGGTCGCCCGGATCCGCGCGTGCCGTCGCGACACGTCCGGGGAATCCACGAACACGGTCGCCGAGGGATCCCGGCCGAGGACGACGCCGTCCCCGATGCGGTGGATGGAGCCCACGTTGGGCCCGGAAACGACCACGAGACGTGGACGGTTCCGCTGCACGCCGTCCGCCGGCGTCGGCGAAGGTGGCGCGAGCGTCGCGTTCTGCGTCGTCTCGTCGGGGTCGTCGCCACTCATTCGGCTGCGAAACGTAGCCGATCGCCAGGAATTCGTCATTCGCTTCCTATTCCGCCGAGGTGGCGCTCGAGGAAGGCGTACATCCGGACGTACCGATTCCGGATCGCGGAGACGGGAGTTCCCGCACCATGCCCGACGTCCCGCTCCCGGTAGAAGTACACCGCGGGGTCCGCCGCGCCCGTCGCCTCCTGCAGTCGGGCCGCGAATTTGGTGGAATGTCCCCAGAAGACCCGGCTGTCGTGGTCGGCGGTCTCCACGAGCACGGCGGGGTAGCTGCGGTCCGCGACGATCCGGTGGTAGGGCGAGTACCGGACCAGGTAGGCGAACTGGTCCGCCACGCTCGCCGAGCCGTACTCGCTGACCCACAGCTCGGCCGGAGGAAAGTGGTCGTAGCGGACCATGTCGTAGAGCCCGACGTAGGTCGCGGCCGCGCCGAACGCGTCGGGGCAGCGGGTGATCATCGCCCCCATCAGCAGGCCGCCGTTGCTGCCGCCCGTGATCCCGATGCGGGCCGGCCGGGACCAGCCGCTGCCTCCCTCGGCGCTGCTCCGCCCCAGCCACCGGATCACCGCCTCCATGTCCTCGAAGACGCGCTCCTTGTTCCCGAGGTGGCCCGCGCGGTGCCACGCCTCCCCGAACTCGCCGCCGCCCCGCAAGTTCGCGACCGCGTACACGCCCCCGCGCTCGGTCCAGTAGAGCGGGCTCCGCTGAAAAGCCGGCAGGAGCGACACGTTGAATCCGCCGTAGCCGGTGAGGAGGACCGGGACGTCGCCGTTCGGGACCACATCGCGGCGGTGGAAGAGGTGCACGTTGATCGGCGTCCCGTCAGCGCTCGTCACCCGGGCCTGCTCGAGCACGAGTCCGCTCAGGTCGATGGGCGCCTCGACCTCCGCGACGGTGGTGAGGCCGCGGCCGCGTCCACGCCCATCCCCTGCCGTCCACAGGTGCACGCTGGGGGCGTGCACGTAGGACGAGAAGCCGAAGAGCAAACGCCCGGTGGCCGGATCGGCCGCGAGCCCGCTCACCTCCCCGCGCCCCGGCAGTTCGATCTCTCCGTCGGCGGTGCCGTCGACCCGGTAGACGAGGAGGCGCGAGCGGACGTCGTCGAGCACGTGCAGGACGAGCCGGCCCCCGACGAACTGCCAGCCCTCGATGGGGAAGTCCGCCTCGGGCACCACGACCTGGCGGCGCGCCGGATCCGCCGCGGCGGCGACGGGGACCGCCTCGATCCGGTAGCGGGGCGCTCCGTCGTTGGTGAGAAGCCAGAGGCGGCCGTCCTCGACCCTGCCCTCGTGGAGTTGTTCCACGCCGGTCGCGACGGCCACGAGCGGGTGCGCGGCGTCGGGCGCAGCGACCCGGTCGCGGGCGCGGCCGCCTCGATCGAAGAGGTGCACGTCGGAGGCAGACCAGCCCCGAAACGTATTGATGACGACGTGACGGTCGTCGGACGAGACGTGCGCGGAGGGGAAGTGCGTGCCCTCGCTCGGAGAGAAGACCAGCGGATCGCCCGCCGGATCCGTGCCGAGCGCGTGAAAGAAGAGCCGCGGATGGTAGCTGTCGGGCTCCGAGGCGTTCCAGTCGGGCTCGCCCTCGCGGGGGTAGCGCCGGTAGTAGAAGCCGGTTTCGTCGTGGAGCCAGGCCACCTCCGACCACTTGGTGTGCTCGATGACCTCCGCGAGCCGCGCGCCGGTCGCCGTCTCGACGACGTGCAGCGTGCTGCGCTCGTCGCCGTTGCGGCTGAGCCCGAAGGCCACGTAGCGGCCGCGCGGGGACACGAAGTACCAATCGAGGGCCACCCGCTCCCCCTCGACGAGCGGATCGATGAGGAGGCGCTCGGCGCCGCCCGCGACGGGGCGCACGTAGATCGCTGGCTGCTCCCGCTCCCCGTCACGTCGGGAAAGGAAGATCCAATCGCCGGCCACGTCGCCAGCGCCGAGGACCCCGATGCGCAGGAGCGCATCGAGCCGGTCGGCCATGCGCCGGCTCGACCACTCCGCGATCCGCCCGGCGGTGCGTGCCGTCTGCACCTCGATCCACTCCGAGGTGATCGCCCCCTCGCTCTCGAGGGCGCGAAAGGGATCGGAGACCTCGACGCCATGCAGCCTCTCGACGACCGCGCCGGCTTCGCGCGCGCGGCGGTTCAGCGCCTGGATCACGCTCTCCTCCGGAGGCGCGGACGGCTCGGACGGTGCCACCTCGGAGGCCGAGTACTCCGGCGGAGGGCCCGGCCGCACGCCGCACGCGGCGAGGCAAAGGCAGACGACGAGCGCGCGCATCGGGCGCCTTGTCTCACTTCGCTCGCTGGGGATCAACCGCCCCCCCCGGGCGCCTCGACGTCGGCTACCCTGCGGCCCATGCCCGACCGCTCCCGGCGCGTGCTCGCGCTCTCCGCGCTGCTCGGCCTGACGGCCGTGGCCCTCGGAGCGTTCGGGGCCCACGGGCTCGAGGCGATGACCCGCGACGCGGACGACGCCGCGCGGCGCCTCGAGTGGTGGCGCACCGGGGCGCACTACCAGCTCGCGCACGCCCTCGCGGTGGGCATCGCGGCCCCGCTCGGCCGGTGGATGCCGCCGGCGCTCTTCACCGCCGGCACGACGATCTTCTCCGGCACCCTCTACGCGATGGCGCTCGGCGGTCCGCGCTGGCTCGGGGCCATCACCCCGGTCGGCGGCGTCCTGCTCATGGCCGGCTGGGCCGCCCTCGCGGCCCTCGCGCTGAGGCGCCCGGATCGCCCCGCGGATTGACCTCCCCCGGGGAGTTCCGCTACGTGTGGGGCCCATGTCTGCCGCGGATAGCCTCGCGTTCTGGCCGGTCAGCGACGTCGGTCGCGTGCGCAACCACAACGAAGACGCCTTCCTCGTCGACAAGAAGCTCCAGCTCTTCGTCGTGTGCGACGGCATGGGCGGGCACGCCGCCGGCGAGGTCGCCTCGAACATCGCGGCCCGCACCGTCCGCGAGGTGTTGCTCGCGCAGCGCGACACGATCACGGCCTTCGAGCAGGGACACGGCGGCACCGGCCGGGCCGACGTGCTGCGCCTCATGGAGTCGGCCGTGCAGCAAGCGTGCGCCGCCGTCTATGGCGAGGGGCAGCGGGACGAGACCAAGCGCGGCATGGGCACGACCCTCGTCGCGCTCCTGGTGATCGGCGCGCGGGGCTTCATCGGCCACGTGGGCGACTCCCGCATCTACCTCTTCCGGCAGGGATCGGTGCACCAGCTCACCGAGGACCACTCGCTCATCAACGAGCTGCTCCGGCGGGGCAAGCTCTCGCGCGAGCAGATCGAGCAGCTCCAGCACAAGAACGCGGTCACCCGCGCCGTCGGCGTCTACGAGAGCGTCGAGGTCGACACGATCGACTTCGATGTGCTGCGCGGCGACCGCTTCCTGCTCTGCTCGGACGGACTGCACGGCTACTTCGAGCAAGCAGAGCTGGCCTCGCTCTTCCAGGAGACGCCGGAAGACCAGCTCTCGCAGAAGCTCGTCGACCTCTCCAACGAGCGCGGCGGCAAGGACAACATCACCTCGATCGTCGTCAAGGTCCCCGACGACGAGAGCGGCGTCGACCGGCTCGCGCGCGAGGTAAACCTCAAGCTCGAGGTGCTCCACCGGATGCCGCTCTTCCGGTTCCTGACGCACCTCGAACTGGTGCGCGTCCTGAACATCACCCGGGTCCAGAGCTTCGAGGCCGGGGCCGAGGTCGTCGCCGAGGGCGACGAAGGCGACGAGTTGTTCATCGTCCTGACCGGGCGGGTGACGGTCGAGTCCGCCGGCGTCTCGCTCGTCGAGCTCGGGCCGGGCCAGCACTTCGGCGAGATGGCGCTCGTCGACCGCGCCGCGCGCAGCGCCGACGTGCGCGCGCTCGAGCCCAGTTCCCTGCTCGGGATCCGGCGCCGCGACTTCTTCGACGTGGTGCGCCGAGATCATGCGATCGCGGTGAAGCTGCTCTGGAGCTTCTGCGGGGTGCTCACCGAGCGGCTGCGAAAGACCAACCGCGAGCTCGGCGAGGCGCGCGAGAGCAAGGGTGGCCTCTTGAACATCCTCGAAGGGGACGACGGTCTTCTGACCGACCCGGGGCTCGAACGGAACCGCTGATGGGGCCCCGCTACGCCGCGGCGCTGGCGCTCGGCGCGGCGATCGCGTGCGGCGGCGAGGACGATCGACGCGTGCCGCTGCCCCCTCCGAGCATCCCGCGCCACGGAGGCGTGGAGCTCGCGGCCGCCGAGGACGCCGCGGCGCCACTCGCCGTGCTGCTCTTCGCGGAAGGAGATGTGCAGCTCGGGCGAGGCGTGCCGCATGCCGGCCTGGCGCTCGAGCGTGGCGAGCGCCTGCGGGTCGGCCCGGGCAGCCGGGCCGAGGTGGAGCTTCGCGAGGGAGTCCGGCTGGGCCTCGAAGCCGGCACGGACCTGCGGCTTGGCGACATCGGCCCCGCGCACGTGCTGCTCATCGCGGGTCCCCTGCACCTCACCCGCCCACCGCGCGAGGGGCCTCAGCCCGTCGTGCGCCTCGCGACCCGCGAGGCGAGCATCGTGATCCCGAGCGAGGGCGAGTTCCTCGTCGTCGAAAGCGAGGCGGGGGCGAGCGCGACGGTGGCGCTCTCGGGACGCTCGACGGTCGCGAGCGGAGAGTTCGACGGCCGCGGCCGTCTCCGCGAGCTCGAGCTCACCGCTGGGCACGCCGTCCTCGTCGACGCGCACCTCGGCGAGCCGATCGCGACCGCGACGGATCTCCCGTCCGCGCAGGCCAGCGCTGCGGCGCTCCTCGCCGGCATGCCCGCGCTCGACGACGAGCACCGACGGCGCGACCTCGGCGCCGCGATCGGCCGGCTCGACGAGGCGCTCGGAGCCCTCGAGGCCGAAGCACGGCGGGGCGGTGCGCTCACGCTGGGACACCGGGAGGCGGTCGCGTCCGCCGAGCACGATGAGGCCACGCGCCTCGGCGAGGATCTCGCCGCGCACGCCGCCGCGCTGCACCGGCTCCGGGAGGCGGCCACCGCGCGCTGGGAGCGGGTGAGCGTGCACGTGCTCGCGCTCGAGAATGCGCCAGCGCCGGACCCCGCCGAGGTGCGCGCAGAGCGGATCCGCGGGTTGCTCGGCGAGTGAGCGGCAGCCGACCGCACAACCAGCGCTTGACGGCCTCGCCCCCCGCGCCGACGATGCGCCGGATGACCCACGAGACCCTGAGCAAGATCCTCGAGGATGCGCCCGGCGTCAGCCGCGGCACGGCGGCCAAGGGCGACAAGTCCGACCCGGGCTGGACGATCGAGGCCGAGCACCGGGCGACGCTGTACCTCGGCTCCGAGAGCGTCAGCACCCAGGTCACCGAGGTCGCGCGCATCGTGCCGCGGGCCTCGCACCTGCGGGTCGAGACCCGCGATCGGACGGTCCATCTGTTCCCGCTCGAGCTGCTCCAGGTCGTGGCCGTTCGCCCCCCGCGCGATCCCGTCGCGGGCAACAAGACCGGGTTCTGACGTGAGCGGCGCGCGCGTCCTCGTCGTCGACGACGAGCCGGGGCTGCGCGAGATCCTGAGCGTCCTGTTGCGTCGCGCGGGCTACCGCGTGAGCACGGAGGCGAGCACGGCCGCCGGCGTCGCGCGCGTGCGGGCCGAGTCGTTCGACGCGGTGTTCACCGATCTCGCCCTCGGGGACGGCTCGGGCCTGGACGTCCTCGCCGCCGCCCGGCAGGCCGACGAGGCGACCCAGGTCGTCGTGCTCACCGCCTACGGCTCGACCGAGAACGCCGTCGCGGCGATGCGGCTCGGCGCCTACGACTTCATCAGCAAGCCGTTCCGCAACCACGAGCTGCTCGCCCTGCTCGAGAAGGCGCTCGAGAAGCGGCACATCGTCGGCGAGAACCGGGTCCTCCGGGCGAAGGTCGCCGAGCGCGAGCGGCGCACGCCGATCGTGGGCCGCTCGGCCGCCATCGAGCGGGTCCTCGATCTCGTGCGAAGGGTCGCCTCGAGCCGCACGAGCGTGCTGATCACCGGAGAGAGCGGCACCGGCAAGGAGCTCGTCGCGCGCGCGCTGCACGACGAGAGCGACCGCAAGGACGCCGCGTTCGTCGTGGTGAACTGCGGCGCCATCCCCGAGAACCTGCTCGAGAGCGAGCTCTTCGGACACGAGAAGGGCGCCTTCACGAGCGCGACCTCGAAGAAGCGCGGGCTCTTCGAGGCCGCCACGGGCGGCACGCTCTTTCTCGACGAGATCGGCGAGCTCGCCCTCGCGCTGCAGGTGAAGCTGCTCCGGGCGCTGCAGGAGCGGGTGATCCGCCCGATCGGCGCGAGCAAGGAGACCGAGGTGAACGTGCGGGTCGTCGCGGCGACCAACCGCGAGCTCGAGAAAGAGGTCGAGGCCGGGCGCTTTCGGCAGGACCTCTTCTACCGCCTGAACGTCATCCGCATCCCGATGCCCCCGCTCCGCGAGCGCACCGAGGACATCCCGCTGCTCGCCGAGCATTTCCTCGCCAAGCACGCGGGCATGCACGGCAAGAAGCTCTCCTTTGCGCCCGAGGCCCTGCGCTGGCTGCTCGCGCAGCGCTACCCGGGGAACATCCGCGAGCTCGAGAACGTGGTCGAGCGCGCGGCCGTGCTCGCGCGCGGCCCGGTGATCGGCCTCGAGGACCTTCCCGACGTCCTCTCGGCCTCCTCGCCGCTGACCTCCGGCCCGGTGCTGCCCAGCCTCGACGAGCCCTTCGACCTCGACGCCTGGCTCGGCGGCCTCGAGCGCTCGGTGCTCGTCCGCGCGCTCGAGAAGACCGGCGGTGCGCAGAAGCAGGCGGCTCGGCTCCTCGAGATGACCTTCCATTCGCTCCGCTACCGGCTCAAGAAGCACCGGCTCCTCTCGGACGCGGAGTCCGACGAGGACGAGCCCGGGGCGTGATAGCCTGAGCGCGGTTGTTGCTTCGTCCCCTCGGCGCCCCTGCGCTCGGAGTCCCCATGCTCAAGCCCGTCCGTGCCGGTTTCACCCTCATCGAGCTGATGATCGTCGTCGCGATCGTCGGCGTCCTCTCCGCCCTCGCCCTGCCCGCCTTCTATGGCTACCGCATGCGGGCGCGGGTCGCCGAGGCCCCGGTCTTCCTCGGCGAGATCCGCCAGCGGGAGGAGTCCTACCGGGCGGAGTTCTACCAATACTGCCCGCTCGCGGCGAACCCGACCTCGCCGTCGGTCGAGCCGGTGGGCTTCAATCCCAGCGCAGGGAACTGGGCGATGCTGGGGGCCGCGCCGGACGGCCCGGTGCGGTTCTCGTACTCGGTGGAGGTCGCCTCGCCCGGCACCCCCGGCGCGAGTGGCATCCCGGGCCTGACCGGCACGAACTACGCGTTCGCGGCCCGGGCCGTGGGCAACCTCGATGGCGACAGCGACCTGATGTGCGTCGAGGCCTACTCGTTCCAGCGCCAACTCTACCTCGGCCGGGGCGCCACGTGCGCGGGCGGCGCCCTCACGACGCTCTGGGAGTAGCGTTCCTCGCGACGGCGGTAGTTTTTTTGCTCACCGCCGACCGTCGACCTGACCGAAATGCCGCGTTTCTTTGCATGGCATGTCCCGTGCTCTAGCGTTCCCCGACCAACCTGGCGCGCTTCGCGCCCCTCAAGGAGAACCGATGCTCAACAGCAAGCAGATTCGCAAGCAGAAGCGCGCAGGCTTCACCCTCATCGAGCTCATGATCGTCGTCGCGATCATCGGCGTCCTCGTCGCCCTCGCCCTGCCCCAGTTCCTCAACTACTTCCGCCGCACGAAGACGGCCGAGGTCGGCCCGAACCTGCGCAACATGTTCACGGGCGCGGCGTCCTACTACCACGCCGAGCGTGGTCCGCGCGGCCTGGTGGCGACCGGCGCCGCGAGCGCGAACAACACCCACTGCCTCGTCGCGCCGGTCGCAGCGATCGGGGTTCCCACCGACCAGAAGATGGACATCTCCGTCGCGGTGGCGGCCGATCCGTCGCTGCAGGCGCTCAACTTCTCTCTCGGAGACCCGGTGTACTTCGCCTACGGTCTGACCTCCCCCGGGTCGTCCTGCGGCGTCATCAACAACGACAACGCGTACGTCTTCTTCGCCAACGGCAACCTGGACGGCGTCGCGCCCTCGAGCACCTACGAGCTCCTCTCGGGCGTCCGCAACTCCGACCTCATGCGCGCGCCCTCGGTGTACGTCGCCCCGGGCACGGACCTGAACTGAGCTGACCGCAGACACTTGATGTCTCGCGACGGCGGTCGGCGTAAGCTGGCCGCCGTCGTCGTTTGTTCATGCGCCCCATCCCGCTCAGCCTGCTGCTCCTCGGCATCGTCCTCGGCGTGGGTCTACGCGCCGCGGTGCGCGACCACGCGACCGCGAGCGAGACCTACGAAGACATCTACTACTTGCCGCCTCCCGCGTGGCTCCCGGTGATGTCGCTCGGCCACGACTCGGCGCTCGTCGACCTCTTGTGGATCCGCGCCCTCGTCTACGTCGGAGAGGAGTTCGGTCACCGCGGCGAGATGCGCCACGTGTTCGACTACACCGAGGCGATGCTCTCGCTCGAGCCCGACTTCGAGACCCTGTACCACTGGATCGCCAGCGCCGGCCTCTACCAGACCTCGGAGGTGACACGAGAGGATCTGCTTCGGACCCTCGCCATCTTGGAGCGCGGGGTAGAACGCATGCCCGACAGTGGTCAGCTCCACTGGGACCTCGGCGCGACCCTCGCGTTCGAGAGCAGCGACCTCGCACTGGACGATGCCGAGCGCGAAGACTGGCGGCTCCGCGGCGTCGAGCACCTCATGACCGCCACCCGCCTCGGCGCCGCGCCCCTCTGGATGGTGCTCGCCAACAGCTCGATGCTCCTGCGCGTCGGGGCGAGCGAGCGGGCGGTCGAGCACCTCGAGGAGATGTACGCCACCGTCGATTCCCCCGAGACCCGCGCGGAGATTCAGGCGCGCATCGCGGCGATTCGCGGCGAAGCGCATGCCGAAGCCTTCGTGCATGAGGCCGAGCAGCTCGAAGAGGCCCGCCTCGGGGAGTTCCCCTACGTCGAGCCCAACTTGTACTTCCTGCTCGGCCCGAGGCCCCCCGTGGACACTGCGGCCGCGCTGCGCGACGGTCACGGCGCACATGCGTTCGACGACGTCCTCGAAGCGTGGGCGGACACTCCGTGACCGAGGCTCCGGCGGAGGGCGCTTCCGCCCGCTGGCTGCGACACCCACTCGTCCTCGCCGCGGCGGTGGTGCTCGTGTACCTGCCGAGCCTGTGGGGCGGCTGGCTCCGCTACGACGACGACTGGCTGCTCGAGCAGAACGAGCTGCTCACGCGCGGCGACCTCGACGTCCTGCCCCGCATCCTGTTCGACTTCGAGCTCGACAGACGGCTCATGCTGGGTGCCGAGTACCTCCCGGTCCGGGACCTCGTCACGTGGCTGCTCCGGGGTGTGCTCGGCCTCGACGTGACGCCCCTCCGGATCGCGCTCCTCGGAGCGTACGTGGGCGCGGTGCTCCTCCTTCAGTTCAGCGCGCTCCGGCTCCCGCGCGCCGTGCAACTCGCGGTTTGGCTCTTTGCCCTTCATCCGGTGCACGCCGAGTCCGTGGCCTGGTTGGCGGGATTCAAGGATGTCCTCGCGCTCTTGTTCCTCTTCGCGGCGCTCGCGCTGTACGGCACGCGCCACCGGTTCGCGCTGCTCGGCGTGCCGCTTCTCGTCGGTCTCGCCTGCTTCGCGAAGGCCGCCGTGGTGATTGGGCCCGGCGTGCTTTGGGTCTTTGATCGCCTCGGTGACCGACGAACCGACTTTCGCACGCTGGGCGCGAGTGCCCTGGTCGCCGTGCTCGCAGCCGGCGTGCATCTCTGGGTCGGAAGCCTCGTGGCCATGTACGCCGAGCCCCTCGCCGACGGCTGGCTCGGTCGCGTGCTCACGGTCGCCACGATCCTGGCGCGCTACCTGGGGCTCTCGTTCTTCGTTCTGCCCTCGAGCGTGTTCTACGACGTGCCTGCGACGAACACGCCCGACGCCTCCTCGCTCGGTGCACTCGCGCTTCTCGCCGTGTGCGCAGCGATCGCCGCCCTCGGCTGGCGTCGCGGCATTCGCTGGCCCGCGCTCTCGCTCGTCCTGTTCCTGATCGGTCTGCTGCCGGTGCTGCAGATCGTGGCGCCCCTACAGAACCGCATGGCGGACCGCTACCTGCTCGTCGCGGTGCTCGGGCCGATGATCACGCTCGGCTTCGGCGTCGATGCGCTCCTCGGGCGCCTCCGCGCGTCCCTCGCGCCGCTGCTCCTCGGAGGTCTGGGGAGCCTCGTCGGGCTCCTCGCGCTGCTCCGAGGCCTGATCTTCGCGGACCCGATCGCGCTCTTCGACGAGGGGACCGAGCGGGCGCCGAGAAACGCCGTCGCTCCGTTCATGCTGGCCGAGGCGCTCGTCCGCGAGCACCGGACCGCGGAGGCCGAAGGAGCCTACCGCGAGGCCATCCGGCGCGACGGATTTCGGACGCAGCGGGGCTTGCGGGCAGGGAACAATCTCGGCCGCCTCCTTCGCGAGCAGGGGCGGCTCGACGAGGCCCAAGCGCTCTTCGTCGATCTCGTGGCCCGCTACCCGGATGACGCGCGCGCCCTGTACAACCTTGCGTTCCTCGAGTTCCTGCGGGGCGACGAGGCCGCCTCGTCGCGCCACCGCGCCGAGCTGATGGAACGCTTCCCCGAGTACCGACCGAACTCCGACCGCCCGGGGCCGCTGTGACCCGGGAGCGCCGCCGACGTTCGTTGAACCTCGCCGGCCCAGCGTCACTCCTTGTCACGGCGGTGGCTTTTTTCCTCACTCCGTGATGCGATTCATCGCGCAAACCTGCTTCCGAAGCAGGTACGCTCGTTGCTTCGGTGAGTCGCTCGAACGGAGATTTCATGCTCGACAGCAGGCGAATGCGTAGGCGAAACAAAGGCGGCTTCACGCTCATCGAGTTGATGATCGTCGTTGCGATCATCGGCGTGCTCGTCGCGCTCGCGCTGCCTCAGTTCCTCAACTACTTCCGCCGCACCAAGACGGCCGAGGTGGGTCCGAACCTGCGGAACATGTTCACCGGGGCGGTGGCGTACTATCACGCCGAGCGAGGCCCCCGTGGCCTCGTCGCCACGGGCGCAGCGACCGCCGGCAACACCCACTGCCTCGTCGCACCCGTCGCCGCCATCGGCACGCCGACCGACCAGAAGATGGACATCTCGACGGCGGTATCCGCGAGTCCCTCCCTCCGCGGGATCAACTTCACCCTCGGCGACCCCGTCTACTTCGCCTATGGACTGAACTCCGCCGGCGCCCTCTGCGGCGTCAACAACGATGAAAACGCCTACGTCTTCTTCGCCAACGGGAACCTGGACGGCGTGGCTCCATCGAGCACATATGAGCTCTTGTCGGGCGCTCGGAACTCCGACCTCATCCGCGCTCCCTCGGTGTACGTCGCGCCCGGCACCGACCTGAACTGACCGCTTCGCCCCTCACCCTCGGAGCTCGCCGGCCTTCAGCTTGCCGGTCGCGAGGGTGCCCAGGATCTCCTCGCGCCGGTTCCACCAGAACGCGAGGCCCGAGCGGGTTCGGACGCCGCGTACGATGCTGCGCGGATCGGGTTCGCTCGCGGCGAGGAGGGTCACGAGGGCCCACGCGCGGATCGCCGTCACCGACTCCCCGGCGAGGTCGAAGTGCGCGCGGGTCGTGGGCGGTCCACGCGGCGAGCTGATCGAAGTCGAGCAGCGACTGGTTCTGCGCCGTCGAATAGCGCGAGCGGTACACGTGGCTCGACGCGAAGGGCACCACGTGACGCGGCCGCATCACCTCGACCGCGCGGGCCATCGAGCCGAAGAACGTGCGCTGGATCGCCTCGTCGCTGGCGCGCTCGAAGAGCTTGCCCGCGTGGTTGTAATTCGCGAGCAAGAGATCGACCTGCCCGATGCGCGCCTTCAGCCGCCGCAGCGCCCGCTCGGGGAGGTTGCAGTCGTTGTAGTTGAGGATCGAAGCGCCGGGCGCAGCGACATGCAGCATGTTGTCGATCCCGGCCGTCGGATAGCGCGTGACCATCACGCCCGAACCGATCGACAGCGGCGTACGCTCGCCGAGCGCGTCCACCTTCGCGAACCCCATCGCGCGGAGGCGCTCGACCATCGAGAAGTTGTGGGAGACGTTGGCGAGCACCTCGATGTCGGGCCGACGACGGGCCAGTTCGCGGAGCGTCGGCTCGTGCATGTGATCGCTGTGCCAGAGCGAGATCCAGAGGTGCGTCGCGTCCGCAGCCCGCTCGATCGCCCGCGGGTTCTCGTACCGCAGGCCCCAACCGCCCGAGAAGGCCGTGCCGGAGAGCCACGGGTCGAAGAGGAGGCGCACGCCGCTCACCGAGAGCAGCACGCAGGCGTGGTTCAAGGATTCGACGTGAAGGCGCATGCAACCCTGGGCCGCGGAGGGCACGTCGACTCGCTTCCCCACGCATCGATCCGCACGCCCAGGCGCGCGCCGAGCGCTCAGCCCGACGCGGGGGGCGGCTCGCCCGAGGCGCCGCTGACTTCCGGCGGCGATGCGCCGCGAAGCGCTGCGGGGAGATCGAAGCCCGGGCTCGAGAGGCTCGCGGGCAGTCCGAGGGCGACCTCCCGGAAGTGCAGGAACAGGCTCTGCGCGATGCTGAGCACCGGCACGGCGAGCAGCGCGCCGAGGATGCCGAAGAAGTGCTCGCCCGCGATCAGCGCGAAGACCACGAGCACCGGGTGCACCTTCGCGGCGTCGCCCATGATCTTCGGGTTGAGGAGGTTCGCCTCGATCTGGTGGATGCCGATGATCCACGCGAGGGTGAGGAGCGCGATGTCGAGCCCCGCTTGCAGGCCGACGACGACGGCCGGGATCGAGCTGAGGATCGCACCGAAGATCGGGATGATCGAGAGCACCGTCGCGATCAGGGTCAGGAGCGGCCAGTACGGCAGGCCGAGCAGATAGAAACCGATGCCCGAGAGCACGCCGTTCACGAGGCAGATGACGAGCTGTCCGCGCACGACGCCGCTGAGGCCCCGGTCCATCCGGCGAAGGAGCGCGTCGTAGAGCGCGCGCCGCTCCGGGAGCACGAGCGCGCGGAAGAACGCGTGGATCGTGTCGCTGCTGATGAGGATGTAGGCCGAGATCATCAGCATGAT
>Ga0209985_10001096_pt1 | contig 27640 bp, 23 predicted proteins | sample NOAtaG_FD_187305 | JGI IMG/M metagenome (GOLD analysis project Ga0209985, IMG submission 187305) | Freshwater lake microbial communities from Lake Erie, under a cyanobacterial bloom - NOAA_Erie_Diel6S_1000h metaG (SPAdes) (version 2) | ecosystem: Environmental > Aquatic > Freshwater > Lake ...
CAGCCCCGCTCCGGGGCCTTTCCCCCCAGGGCAGCCCCGTCGCCGCCGCCGCGGGTTCAATGAACTGCTCGCAGTCAGCGCCACGCTACGGGCAACCCGCACGCTGGGCAGGCGATCGCCGCGCATGGTCAAGCGACGAAACTCGCCCTACGCATCCCACGATCGCAATGCCCGCACCCGGTTGCCGATCGACTGCACGCCCAGCATGCTGACTCCACTGCCTCTGTCGGTACGAAAGCGCCAGCCGTCACCGGCTGCGCCATGGGCGCCTGAGAACCCCTCTGGTGGATTCCTCTAGACACTATCCGAACAGTATTGCGGCCTGACCAGATTCCTGACGGTGGCGCGCGCGACCGCTGCTACCAGCGTTCATGCGCAGCGCTTGCTCATGTAGTGCGCTTGCACTACATTGTCGCCATGAAGACCGCTGTCATCCCACAAGTCCGAGTCGAGCCAGAGTTGCGAGCTGATCTTGATTCGGTGCTCCTGCCTGGTGAGACCCTGACCGAATTCGTCGAGGCATCGGTACGTCGCGCCGTCGAGTATCGACGCGTGCAAACCGACTTCGCCGCGCGCTGCGAAGCGTCGTTGGCAGCGTACGAGCGCACCGGGATTTCCGTCCCGTCGGACGCGGTTCTGACGAAGCTCGAGGCCAAAGTCGCAGCGCGGGTGAAGCAACTGCGCAAATGACGTTCAGGGTTGAGTTCACGCCCGAGGCTGAAGCCGATCTGGATCGCCTGTTCGACTTCCTCCTGGACCGCGCCGAGACGCTGGAAGACGCCATGCGTGCCTACGAGGCGGTCGAGGCCATTCGCACCGCTGCCAACAGTCATCTTGCGTTGACGCCCTACAGCTACCACAAGGTAGGCCTACGCCCGACACTTCGCGAACTGATCGTCCCGTTTGGCTCCACGGGTTACATCCTGCGGTTCGACATTCGTACGCCGGAATTGGTCCTCGTCATCGGTGCGCGGCATCAGCGCGAAGAGGACTTCCACTGAAGGCAGGCCCTGGGTCGGCCTACAGTTGCACTCGCAGCCCGCCCAGGAGCCGTGGGTCATTGGCGGCCGCTCGTGGCCGGGTGCCGTCACCCAACTTTGTCGCATGCGCGCCTTCGACCTGCGCACACGGCGCGGCGGCGGCCGAGCCGGGCGTGGTGCGCCGTCGGCCCGGCCGACGTGCGCCGTAACATCGACGCGGGCTGGACGCCGGTGGACGGGGTCCCGCCGGACGACGCGGGCAGGTGACGACGAAAGGACAGGCATGCGCTGGATGCGATGGATGCACGCCGGCCGGCCCGCCTGCGGGCAGGCGGACGGCGACGCGGTGCGGGTCCACGAGGGCGGTTCGCCGCTCGCGCCCGGCAACGCCACGGGCGAGCGCGTGGCGCTGGCCGACATCACGACTTGGCTGCCGCCCGTGCAGCCGGCGCAGGTGATCGGCCTGTGGAACAACTTCCGCGCCGCGGCGCAGAAGAACGGCCTGGGCGAGCCGCCCGAGCCGCTGTACTTCCTGAAGTCGCCGCACTGCGTCACCGCGCACGGCAGCACCATTCCCGCCGCCCCCGATGACGTGGGCCGCGTGGTGTACGAGGGCGAGTTGGCCATCGTCATCGGCCGGCCGGCGTACCGCATCGCGCGCGAGAAGGCCGCCGCGCACATCTTCGGCTACACGGCGGCCAACGACGTGACGGCCCCGGAGCTGCTGCGGCGCGACGCCAGCTTCCAGCAGTGGGTGCGGGCCAAGAGCATGCCCGGCTTCGGCGCGCTGGGCCCGTGGCTCGACACCGCGTTCGTGCCGCAGGGTGCGGGCCTGCGCACGCTGGTGGGCGGCCGCGAGCGTCAGAACTACGCCTTCGACGACATGTTCTTCGGCCCCGAGGAGCTGGTGTTCCGCCTCGCGCAGGACCTGCTGCTGGCGCCCGGCGACGTGATCCTGTGCGGCACCTCGCTCGGCGCCATGCCGATGCGCGCGGGCACGGTGGTGGAGGTCGTCGTCGACGGCCTGGGCACCCTGCGGAACATCTACGGCTGACGGCGGCGCCCAAGCACGAGACTCGGTGACGGGGCCAAGTCCAGCGCGGGCAAGGCGCCGCGCGGACCGTGACCCCCGTCGCCCGGGTCAGCTCTTGTGGTGCACCGGCGCCAACCCGTACACGGGCGTCGGGAGGCCTTCCATCCGGGCCTTCAGCTGCAGCGCCACGCACAGCGAGTAGTGCCGGTTCTGGTGCAGGTTGCCGCCCTGCATCCACAGGTTGGGCACCTGCGTCGGCTTCCACATGTTGCGCAACTCGCCTTCCCAGGGGCCCGGGTCCTTGCGGGTGCCGGAGCCGAGACCCCAGCACTTGCCCAGGCGGTCGGCGGTGGCCTGGTCGACCAGCTTCGCCACCCAGCCGTTCATCGAACCGTAGCCGGTGGCCCAGACGATCAGGTCGGCGTCCAGCGTGCCGCCGTCGGCCATCTTCAGGCCGGTGGGCGTGACGCGCTCGATCGCGCCGCGGCGCACCTTGACGCGCCCGTCGGCGACCAGTTCGCTGGCGCCGACGTCGATGTAGTAGCCCGAGCCGCGGCGCAGGTACTTCAGGAACAGGCCGGAGCCGTCGTCCCCGAAGTCGAGCTCGAAACCGGCCTTCTCCAGCCGCTGGTAGAAGTCCGCGTCGCGCTCCTTCATCTGCTGGTACACCGGCACCTGCAGGGCCGGCAGCGCCTTGTACGGCAGGCTGGCGAAGATCAGGTCGGCAGTGTCGACGTCGATGCCGCTCTTCACGGCCTGCTCGCTGTACAGGCCGCCCAGCGCCAGGTCCATCAGCGTGTCGCTGCGGGCCACGTGGGTGGACGAGCGCTGCACCATCGTCACGTCGGCGCCGCACTCCCACAGGTTGGCGCAGATGTCGTGGGCGGAGTTGTTGGAGCCGACGACGACCGCCTTGCGGCCCTTCCAGTCCTCGCCGCTGCCGAAGCGGCTGGAGTGCATCTGCACTCCCCGGAACTGGTCCATGCCCGGGTAGCTGGGCAGGTTGGGCACGCCGCTCATGCCGGTGGCGAAGACGAGGTGTCGCGGCCGCAGCACCACCGTCTCGCCCTTGTGCTCGACGGTGACCTCCCACTCCTGCCGCTCGTCGTTCCAGCGCGCGCCCTTGCACTCGGTGGAGGCCCAGTAGTTGAGCTCCATCAGCTTGGTGTAGCTCTCCAGCCAGTCGCCGATCTTGTCCTTCGGGCTGAAGACCGGCCAGTCGGCCGGGAACGGCAGGTACGGCAGGTGGTCGTACCAGACGGGGTCGTGCAGGCACAGGCTCTTGTAGCGGTTGCGCCAGCTGTCGCCGGGGCGACCGTTCTTCTCGACGATGATGGCCGGCACCCCGAGCTTGCGCAGCCGCGCGCCGAGGATGATGCCGGCCTGCCCGCCGCCGAGCACCACCACGTAGGGCTGCCGCTCGAAGCCGAGGGTGCGTTGCTCGTCCTCGCGCTGCTCCAGCCAGGTCCGGCGGCCGGGGTGCACGCCGTGCTCGACGCCCCGGTCCCGGCGTTCGCCGCGGTGCTCCTCGAAGCCCTTGAGCTCCTGCAGCGTGGTCAGCAGCGTCCAGGCCTTGCCGCCGATCAGCCGCAGGTGGCCGCGGCCGCGGCCGGTGCCGGTCTCGAAGGTGAACCAGCCCTCGGTGACGCCACCGGCCTCGGCACCTTCGCCCTGGATCTTCCAGTTCGAGGGCTGCGCCTGGCCCATCGTGCCTTCGAGCATCGCGCGGATCGCGTCGGGGCCCTCGGCGGTCTTGAGGTTCCAGGTGAACGAGACGAGGTCGCGCCAGTAGGAGTCGTCGCCGAACATCGCGGCGGCGGCGGCATGGTCGCCGCGGGCGACGGCGGCGCCGAACGCGTCGAGCCAGCCCTGGATGGCTGCGGTGGGTGTGCTCATCGGAGGTCTCCTGTGTCGTCGTGAGTGGGGTTGCAGCGCGGACCGGCCGCTCAGCGCAGGCTGTCGTAGACGGCGGTCTCGAAGGCGTAGTAGGTCGGCACCGAGCCGGTGTCGGCGAACGGGAAGATCTGCGTCATGTACACGCCGCCCACGCCGCTGGCCGGATCGATCCAGTAGTAGGAGTTCGCCAGGCCCGCCCACATCAGGCCGCCCGCGGGCCGGCCGGTGAACGTCGCTGCGTGGTTGATCTGGAAGGCCAGGCTCCAGCTCTTGGGCACGCCGGGGAAGAACTCGGCGTTGTTCGTGAGGGGCATTGCCGCCACGAGCTCGCTGACGCGGCAGTTCCCCATGTGGTTCAGGCCGAGCGAGGCCACCGTCTCGGGCCTGAGCACGCGCTCGCCGTCGAGCTGTCCGCCGTTGAGGATCATGCGCACGAACCGCAGGTAGTCGCCCACCGTGCCGTACAGCCCGCCGCCACCCATCTCGAACTCGGGCTCCTGCGGGATCTCGAACGGGAACGGCGCCAGCACGCCGTCGGGCCCGCGCAGGTGGACGCCGGCCAGGCGCTCGCGCATGTCGGGCCGGATGCGGAAGGCCGTGTCGCGCATGCCCAGCGGCCCGAGCAATGTCTCGGTCATCGCCTCGCCCAGCGGCTTGCCGGTGACGGCCTCCACCATCTTGCCGGCCCAGTCGATGCCGATGCCGTACTCCCAGCGCTCGCCCGGGTCGGCCACCATCGGCAGCGTCAGGGCCTTGTTACGGCACTCGGTGACGCTCGGGATGCCCAGCGCGGCCTGTGCCTTCTGCATGTCGGGGTTCCAGATCTCGTAGCTCAGCCCGGAGCTGTGCGTCAGCAGGTGACGCAGCGTGATCGGCCGGCGCGGCGGCCGCAGCTGGGGCTGGCCGGCGGCATCGAAGCCAGTGAGCACCTGGATCTCGGCGATCGCCGGCACCACCGCGGACGCCGGCGCGTCGAGGTCGAGACGGCCGCGTTCGACCTGCTGCACCGCGGCCACCGAGGTCAGTGCCTTGGTCATGGAGGCGATCCAGCCGACCGTGTCGAGGCTCATCGGCACACCGCCGCCGAGCAGGCGCTCGCCGAACGCGCCCTCGTAGAGGGTGCCCTCCCGGTTGGTGGCCATCGCCACCACGCCCGGCACGGCGCCGCGGGCCACCGCGCCGCTCAGGACCGAGTCCGCGCGCTGCTTCAAGTCCATGTCTGCCTCCTGGGTGCGTGGCTCCGGCCGACGGCCGGCGTGACATGAATCTAGGCCACGGGCGGCGTCTCCACCACAGGGTTAGGCCGGGCTGCCGCCCGGCTGCCGCTCACGGGCCGGTGGCGATGCGCAGGGCCTCGCCGAACCGCAGTTCGCGCTAGCGCTCGCCGAAGGTGCGGCGGAACTGCTCGATGACCTCGTCGCTGCTGTCGTAGGCGTCTGCGGCACCGGGCGCGTCGCCCCGAAGCCGCGGCCGGACAAGGTCCGGTGGGACACTGGGGAGGGAGGCCGCCCGAGCAGGTCTCCGCCGCCCGTGGCGGAACGTCGGCCGTCACGCCGCCACGAGCCGCCACAGCGACGTCAGCTCCCTTGCCCGCGCCGCATGCAAGGGGTCGGACCGATCGAAGGCCTTGCCGTGGCGCGGGCGGATGTCCAGTCGGCCGGCGACGCGCAATCCGGCGGCCGCGATCCAGCCTTCGAGATCGTCGCGCATGCGCAGGCCCAGATGCTCGGCCAGGTCCGACAGGATCAGCCAGCCCTCGCCGCCGGGCGCCAGGTGGGCGGCCAGGCCCGCGAGGAAGCCCCTGAGCATGCGGCTGTCCGGGTCGTAGACGGCGCGCTCGATGGGCGAGCCGGGCTTGGCCGGCAGCCACGGCGGGTTGCACACCACCAGCGGCGCGCGACCTTCGGGGTGGAGATCGGCCGCGATGACCTGCACGGCGCGCTCGCAGTGCAGAAGCGCCAGGTTCTCACGGGCGCAGGCCAGCGCGCGCTCGTCGATGTCGGTGGCCACGACGCGTTGCACGCCGCGCCGCGCCAGCACCGCGGCCAGCACGCCGCAACCGGTGCCGATGTCGAAGGCCAGGCTCTGGGCCTCCAAGGCCGCGGGCAGCGGCGCCTGCGCCACCAGGTCGACGTATTCGCCGCGCACGGGGCTGAACACGCCGTGGTGGGGATGGACATGTGCGCCACCCAGCGCCGCGATGGGCACGCCCTTGCGGCGCCACTCGTGTGCGCCGATCAGCCCCAGCAGATCACGCAGCGAGGCGACGCAGGGCTCGCCGGACGGGCCCCAGACCTCGTCGCAGGCGGACTTGACGTCGGGTGCCCGGCGCAGCGGCACGTGGTGGTCGGCGTCGAACGGGATCAGCACCATGCCCAGGATGCGCGCGCGCTCGGCCTGGGCCTTGCGGTGCAGGTGGAAGGCCGCGGCGGGCGAGGGCGCCGGCTCCGGCGACGGCTTGCGCGGGCGGCGCTCGATGCGCCGCGCCAGCGCCTGCAGAAGCTGACGCGCCTGGTGGTAGTCGCCACGCCACAGCAGCGCGGTGCCCTCGCAGACCAGGCGGTAGGCGGTGTCGGCACTCATCGTGTCGTCGGCCACGCGCACGCGCCTGGGCGGCTGCACACCGGATGCGCTGCGCCAGAGCGCGCGGTGCGGCCGGCCGTCCTCGGCCCACTCCAGCGGGACGGGGGCGGCGCTCATCGGGCGGACGCCCACCATCGCAGCACGCCTTGCCCCGCGGCGCGGCCCGTGGCGACGCAGGCGGTGAGCAGGTAGCCGCCCGTGGGGGCTTCCCAGTCGAGCATCTCGCCGGCGCAGAACACGCCCGGCTGCCGGTGCAGCATCAACCCCGGGTCCAGCGCCGACCAGGCGACGCCGCCGGCGGTGCTGATCGCCTCGTCGATCGGGCGCGGAGCAGCCAGGGTCAAGGGCAGGGCCTTCAGCGCCTCGGCCAGACGGACCGCATCGCCGATGCCTCGGGGGCCGAGCACCTCGTGCAGCAGCGCGAGCTTCAGGCCGTGGACGTTCAGTCGGCTCTTCAGGTGCGTGGCCATGCTGCGCGAGCCGCGCGGGCGCCCGACCTCGGCGCGCACCTGCTCGGCGCCATGCGATGGCAGCAGGTCCAGCGTCAGCGTCGCCCGGCCGTGGCGGGCGATGGCCTCGCGCAGCGGTGAGGAGAAGGCGTAGACGAGGCTGCCTTCGACACCGGTGCCGGTGAGGACGAACTCGCCCTGCCGGCGCAGCAACGTGCCGTCCTCCAACCTCACGCTGGCGACCACCGGTTTCACCGGCTGGCCGGCGAAGCGCTGGCGCAGGTGGTCGCTCCATCCGCCGACCACGTCGAAGCCGCAGTTGGACGGTTGCAGCTCACTCACCGCGACGCCGCGGGCCCGCAGCCAGGGCACCCAGGCGCCATCGGAGCCCAGGCGTGCCCAGCTGGCGCCGCCCAGGGCCAGCACCGTGGCATCGGCCCGGTGCAGCCACTCGCCGGCCGGCGCCGCAAAGCGAAGGCGGCCATCGTCGGCCCAGCCCAGCCAGCGGTGCCGCGCACGCAGCACCACGCCGGCGGCCCGCAGCCGGTGCAGCCAGGCGCGCAGCAGCGGCGCGGCCTTCATGTCGGCGGGGAAGACGCGGCCCGACGTGCCGACGAAGGTGGCGATGCCCAGGCCCCGCGCCCAGTCGCGCAAGGCCTGCGGGTCGAAGGCACGGACGATGGGCTCGAGCCATTCACGCGCCGCACCGTAGCGAGCCAGGAAGGGCTCCAGCGGCTCGGCATGCGTGAGGTTCAGCCCGCCGCGTCCGGCGAGCAGGAACTTGCGGCCCACCGATGGCATGGCATCGAACAGTTCGACCTGCGCGCCGCCCGCAGCCAGCACCTCGGCAGCGGCCAGACCTGCAGGGCCACCGCCGATGATGGCGATGCGGGGAAGGGTGGACGGGGGCATGGGAGCAGGGTTTGTACCCCATGCCGGCGTTGGACCTGGCAGGCCCTGCATCAGCAAGCTGGTGACCGGCCAGGCTGCGGCGGCTGGCGGCTCTCCATGTCGGCGTGGCGGGCGCATCCCGCGCGGTCAGGCATCATTCACGGTCTCGTACGGCCCGACGCGACTCGGACCCGGCAACATCACGAGGCAGCAGAGGCGCCTGCGGCCGGTTCGTGGCGCCAGGGAGTGATTCATGCGATTCCTGATGGCGCTGGCGGTCTTGGCCTTGTGCTCCAGCCTGGGCGGCTGTACCCGCGTTCAAGAGGCCGCCATGCCGGTGGTCGACAAGATCAACGCTGCCTTTCCGCCATCACCCGAAGTCAAGGTGGCCCAGGAGCGCTTGTCGAAACTGCTGGCTGACGATGCGCCGGCGGCGGAAGCCCTGCAGGCACAGCTCGAGCCGCGCATGGCACTGCGTGCCCTGGCGTGCTCGAAGGATGCGACCGTCGGCCGTTTCGATTCGGTGGCCGCCGTGCGGGTGCTGCCGCTGGCAGCAGCCTGCTTCCAGGAGCAGGACGCGGAGCTGTTGAAGTTCTACGGTGTCCGTACGGTGGGCGTGTTGCTGGCGAAGCCGCCCCTGAGGCCCTTGGCGGAGGCCGGTCCCATCGCTGCTTTGCCGAAGGGCAAGCTGAGCCACATCTCCTCGGGCGTGCTGGCGCGCGATGCCGGGGTTGGCGTGTTGCGCGACGGTCGTGGTGAAGGCGCCGTGGTTGAGATCCCGGGCGGAAAGTTGATCGCGCAGCTGCCAGGCACTGCCGGCGCCAGCGAAGTCGGCATGCGCCTTTCGCCCAACGGCCGCGTCCTGGTCTTCAACCCATCCGGACAGGCACCGACCTTCGTCGAAGCCGAGAGCGGCAGCAAGATCTGGAGCATGAGCGGCAACCACGGGGTGCGTTTGCTGGCCTGGCTGCCCGAGGTCCAGGGCTTCGCACTGGCCGGGGGCGATGGCGAGGTGTTGCTGGCAGATGGATCGAGCGGCCGCTTCGAGGTGCACCCGGTATCGCTGAAGAACAGTTCCTATGCAGCCCACCTGCCCGGCACGCCGAGCCGGCTCTTGTTGGGCACGGCGCGAGAGCTGGTGCTGGTGGAGCACAAGCGCTCGCCGCAGGGCATCACCGCCACAGCGCTCAAGCGCTACACCATCGCCAGCGGGCCGGGCATCACCTCGGGCCAACCGGTGCCGATGCAGGCCGGCCGGCGGGTCATTTACGCCTCCATGCGCGACATCGGCTGGCTCGACCTCGAAAGCGGCGAGAGCGGTACCTGGCGCAGCGCGCCTCTGTTCGGCATCCCGTTCGCGAAACTGGACGAGAACCGGATCATGTTCCACGCCACCGACCTCCAGGGCATGGGGCTAACGCCCTGGGCCCTCGACATCACCAACGGCACGGTGGCGCCTGTCGATCTCGGTGGACCCCGGGGTCTCATCGTCGACATCGGAGACCGTGTCGGGTTCCTGCTCCGTGGCAACGAGGCCTGGTTCGGCGACAAGGCCTCCACGGGCGAAGCGCAGCCGCTGGACAAGCCAGTGGCTGCCTTTGAACTGGAGTTGCAGCTGGCCAAGCTTCAAGCACTGCTGCGAGAAAGCGGCGAGCAGGGCATGGCCGCTGGCCGCCCCGCGGCGGAGCTCTCACCTTGGCAGAGCGCACCCGGCATGAGCGGAGTGCCGGCTGATGCCCAGGTGCATATGGTGGGTGTCTACGAAGGCCAAGGCCCTTCCAGGCCTGGCGTGGGTCCCCGCGAGCCGCGGAACGTGCGCGTGGTGGTGCGGCCCTCGGCGCGCCCGATGGTGTTGGTGCTGTCCTCCTATGAGTCCGTGAACTGGATCGTGGTGAACGCCGGGGCCCAGATCTCCGCCGTGCTGCTCAGCGGCTACCACCCGTCCGCCGTAGCCGGCATCGGCGCACAGCCCGTGCTGCGCATCGGTTCGGCGTATGCCTACTCGGCCGGCAGCGCGGAGTACGAAAACCTCCGCCGGGCCGTGACCCGCTACACCGGCCCGCGCGAGATTCGATCGTTCCAGGGCAGCTACAGCGGCGCCGACTTCAGCGTCGGCGGGCGATGAGCCTTCGCGGCTGTCCGCACGCTGTGCGCGCCTGGGCCGGTGCGCGGCCGGCCAGCGCCATCCTTCTGGGCGCGCTGCTCGGCGTGCCGCCCGTGACGGCACAGGTCTACCGCTGCCAGATCGGGGGCGTGACGGCCTTTGTCGACTCGCCGCACCGCTGCCCCGAAGGCGCGGTACACCGCCAAGGCGACGATGCGGCGAGGCAGCGGTCAGCCCCGCCAGGCCCGATGACAGACGCCCGGCGCACAGGCCGCGCACCCGACCCGAGCCCGCAGCTGGCCGCCATCGCGGCGGCCGCCTGCCAGCCTCAGCCGCACAACCCGACCGCCCAACGCGCCTGTCTGCATGCGGCCCGACGTGCAGAGGTGCGCCAGATCGCCGTGGCGCGCTTGGCGCTGTTGCGCCGCGCCGTCATCGAATACTTCCGCGGGGCCTCCCGGGCCGGCGACATCCTGGCTACACCGTTGGGCGGAGCGCCGGTCGCATGGTGCGAACAAGTTCTGGGCGACCTGATGGCCGGTCGGAACTTCGAAGTGGTGGATGACGAGACGGTGGGGGGCCCGGAGCACGTGTATCTGGGCTCTGCGGGGCGCCATGCGGTGCCGGTGGTGGATGCCAGCTTCGAGACCTGGCAACTCGGCGAAGAGCGCGTGCCGAGCGGCTACGTCACCACGCGCTGGCGTGAACGGGACTTGGTGGTACTGAACATCGCCGCAGCCTGCACGGAGGGGCAGGACGGCGAAGTTCGGTGCGTTTCCGGGCGCTACACCTCGATCTCCTTCTACGGCAGCAGCGCGCCCGAAGGCTGCCGCGTCACCGCGTACGGGCGCGCCTATTGGCCCAGCTGGACGACGACTCGCACCCCCATCTTCGTGAGGGGCCTACCCGCACTGCCGTAGACACCCGGGCTCGGACGGCGCTGCGCGCGGCCCCAATTTCGGCCAGAGCCAGCCGATGCAGGGCCAATGCCAGCCACGATGGCTTGAATCTGGCGGTTGAGCCGCGGCCCAGCGCCGATTCGGCCCGCCTTGACGAAACGCCCGGGGCTGCTCCGGCCTTGATCTCCGGGCCTAATCTCACGGTTGACCCTGATTCGGCAACGCCGCACGCACTCGGCGCGCAGCGTCGCCCCGGCTGCGCTGCGGCGCTGCAGCCTGCGGATGTGGTGTCGATGTCGGCTGGCGCGGCTCAGGGGGCGTCAGTCTTGGCGTCAGTCTCGCCCGACCTCGCGCGCCCGTCCCCGATGCGGCGGCTGCGGGTCCAGCCCCAGGTGGGTGAGGATCTTCTCGATCACCGGCCGCTCCAGGATAGCCGCGATGATCTTCAGCTGCCCGGCGCCGCAGTTCGGGCAGGTGTGCATGTCGACGTCGAAGACCCGCTCGAGCAGCCGCGCCCAGCTGATGCGCTGCGGTCGGGCCTGGGCCGTCTCGACTTCGCACTCGGCGGGCGCCGCGGCGTCGGTGTCCGCCTCTTGCACCTGCGGCCCGGGCGGCACCACCAGCGGGCGCAGCTTGGCGTTGGGTGCCAGCACCCCACGAAACCTCATGAGGCGCAACCTCGGCCGCGGCACCAGCGCGGCCAGCCGCTGCATGAACTCCAGCGGGCTCAACCTTGCAGGCCGCGCCCTCGCAAAGCTCGGGCCCTTCGGCTGGCGCAAACAGTCCACGGGACTGTTTGCGTCCCGCCTCAGCACCAGGTGGGTCGTTCCATCGCGCCACGGCGTCTTGAGCCTGAGCTCGACTTGGCCGGCGGCGTTGAGCTGCACCCGCTCGTCCGACAGCGCCGGCCGCGTGATGTAGCGGCACAGCTGCTCAAGCCGCTTGCGGTCGTGGGCTTGCACCCGCACCGATGGACCCGCGCCAGATCGCGCACGTGACTGGGTTGCCTCGGCACAGGCGCGAGGCTGTGCGGCTGGAACAAGCGGCGAAGGGCCGCCACTGGCGCCCGGTCGGGGTCCGGGCCGGGAAAGACAATCAAGTCTCTTGAGGCACCAGCGCCCCGCCCGGCCGCTGCGCCGGGTTCGTCGCTTCTGGGGCCCGCCAGCGCGCACCGGATGGCCCGAAACCCCGCGCCGCAGTCTGTAAAAGGTCTGTAAGGGGGCCAGAAACAACAAAGCCCGGCAGGTTGGGCCGGGCTAAGTTGTTGATTTGACTGGTGGCCTGGGGCGGAATCGAACCACCGACACGCGGATTTTCAATCCGCTGCTCTACCAACTGAGCTACCAGGCCGCAGCCGGCGCACGCGGGCGGCCGGCGGGGGGCGTAGTATAGCCGCCGCCGGCGGCGCTCAGTGCCCGCCGCGCTTGCTGCGCGACAGGTCCACACCCAGCTGCTTGAGCTTGCGGTACAGGTGGGTCCGCTCGAGCCCGGTCTTCTCGGCCACGCGGGTCATGGAGCCGCCCTCGCGGGCGAGGTGGAACTCGAAGTAGCTCTTCTCGAACGCGTCGCGGGCCTCGCGCAGTGGCCGGTCGAGGTCGAAGCTCTGCTCGGCCAGCGGCCCCTGGACGGAGGGTGGCACCGCCGCATCGGCCGCTGCGGCATGGCCCAGGCGCGGCGCGAGGCCGCGTTCCGGATCGTCGTCGTCGCTGCTGGCGCCCCCAGCGTGGCCGCCGCCGCTGCCGCCGCTGCCGGCCGGCGGCGCCGCGCCGCGCCCGGCACCCGGCCGGGCCAGCGCCTGGTCCACCGCCCGCAGCAGCTTCTGCAGCGTGATCGGTTTTTCCAGGAAGGCGCTCGCCCCGTACTTGGTGGCCTCGACGGCGGTGTCGATCGTGCCGTGCCCGCTCATCATGATGACGGGCATCGTCAGCTGCGCCGTGGCGCCCCACTCCTTGAGCAGCGTGATGCCGTCGACATCGGGCATCCAGATGTCCAGCAGCACGAGGTCGGGGCGCAGCGCCTCGCGCACCTGGCGCGCCTGCGCCGCGTTCTCGGCCAGCTCCACCGTGTGCCCCTCGTCGGTGAGGATCTCCGACAGCAGTGCGCGGATGCCCAGCTCGTCGTCTACGACCAGGATGGTTGCCATGAACGGGGCTGCGGCCGGGTGGGCCTCACTGCGTGCGGGCGCGGGGCGCCGCGCGGCCGGGCGGGGTGTCGGGTGTCGGGGTGCCCGCGTGTGCGGCGGGCTCGGGGGTTGCGGCCGTCTCGGGGACGAACCGCGAAAATGATAGCGAAACCCGCGCCCCGGTCACCGGCGCGTCGGCGCCGTCGTCGGCCCGCAGGTTCACCGCGGCGATCCGCGCGCCGTGCTCGTCGGCGATCTTGCGCACCACGGCCAGCCCGAGGCCGGTGCCCTTGGCCTTGGTCGTGACGTAGGGCTCGAAGGCGCGCTTGAGCACCTTGTCCGGGAACCCCGGGCCGTTGTCCAGCACCGCCAGGCGCACCGCGCGCAGCTCGCCGCCGTGGCCGCGGGCCGACGACGTGGCCACCTCCACCTGGCCGTCCGGGCGGTCGGCAACCGCGTCGAGCGCGTTCTGCACCAGGTTGTGCACCACCTGGCGCAGCTGCGAGGGATCGCCGAGGATGCGCGGCAGCCCGGGCTCGGTGCGCACCGACAGCAGCCCGTTGTCGATGGCCTGGCCGTACAGCGCCATCACCTCGGTCACCAGCGCGTTGAGGTCGAGCGGGCGCACCTGGGCGGCCGGCAGCCGCGCGTAGTCGCGGAACTCGCTCACCAGCGCCTGCATCGAGCCGACCTGGGCGACGATCGTGGCCACGCTGCGCCGCAGCAGCGCCTGGTCGCCGGCGTCGAGCTTGTTCTCGAGCCGCGCCTGCAGCCGCTCGGCCGACAGCTGGATCGGCGTCAGCGGGTTGCGGATCTCGTGGGCCAGGCGGCGCGCCACCTCGGCCCAGGCCGCGCTGCGCTGCGCCGACACGATGTCGGTGATGTCGTCGAAGACGACGAGCCGGGCCGCGCCGGGCAGCGTCGCGCCGCGCACCAGCAGCGTCAGCCGGGCGCCGTCGCCGCGGGCGAGCTCCAGGCTCTCCTGCCACTGGTCGCGCTCGCCGGGCTCGGGGCTCGCGCGCAGCAGCTCGAAGCGCTGGTCGATCTCGGCGGCGAACGTGCCCAGGCCGCCGGCGTCGGCCAGCGACCGCCCGTGCAGGGCTTCCAGTGGCTGCTGCAGGATGCGCGCCGCACCCGGGTTGACGACGTCGATGCGCCCATCGCGGTCGAACACGATCACACCGGCGCTCAGCGTGTCCAGGATCGTCTGCAGCCGCGTGCGCGCGCCCTCGAGCTGGACGATGCCGCGCTGGACCTGCTCGCGCGCCTCGGCCACCTGGGCGGTCATGTCGGCGAAGCTGCGCGTCAGGCCGCCGAGCTCGTCACCGCCTTCGAACACCGGCTTGGCCGTGTAGTCGCCGCGCGCCACCTGGCGCACGCCCTCGGCCAGCAGCAGCAGCGGCCGCGCCAGTTGTGTCCCGAGCGCGATGGCCAGCAGCACCGCCGTGAACACCGCCAGCAGCAGCGCCAGCGTCAGCGTGCCGACGTACATGCGGCGCAGGCTCTCGCGGGCCAGCGCCCGCTGCTGGTACTCGCTGTAGGCGGCCTGCACCGCCAGCGCGTTGGCCGCCAGCGGCCGCGGCAGCGGCGCCACCACCATCAGGTAGCGCTCCTCGGGCGGGGCCAGCGCGATCCGGGTGCCGGCCACGCGCGCCAGTGCGCGCAGCCGCGGCTGCACGCCGGCGGCCAGCGCGTCCTCGTCCAGGCCCTCGACCTGGCTCGCCGTCCCGCCGGCGCGCGCCTGCCGCAGCAGCGCCGCAGGCCGCTCGGGCGTGACCGCAGCGCGGCCCGCGCCAGCCAGCGCCAGCGGCTGCCCCCCTGGCCCGAGCAGCGCCACCTCGAGGGCGCCGATCTGCTCGCGCACGCGTTCCAGCGCCAGCGGCATCGTCGGCTCGGCGGTCTCGGCCACGCGCTCGGCGGCCACGCGCGTCTTGGCCACCAGGTCCTGGGACAGCGCCTCCAGCGTCCCCTTGCCCAGCGCCAGCCCGGCGTCCAGCGCGCCGGCCACGCGCAGGTCGAACCAGGCTTCGATGCTGCGCGTGGCGAACTGGTAGCTGACGGTGTAGATGACGAGCCCCGGCAGCAGGCCCACCAGCGCGAAGATGCCCGCCAGGCGCAGCAGCAGCCGGCTGCCGAACTTGCCCTGGCGCAGCCGCGCCAGCAGTCGCACCGCCACGTAGCCCAGCACCACGAGCAGCAGCAGCGCCACCGCCACGTTGATCCGGAACAGCCAGACGAAGTGCCGCTCGTAGAAGCCGCCCGGGGTGGCGAAGCTCAGCACGAAGGTCAGCACCAGCGCCGCCGCGGTGGAGGCCACCGCGACGACGACCCAGCCCCAGCGGGCGCCGCGGGTCATCCGCTTAGTCCACCCACAGCGTGCGCTCCACGCGCACGTTCCACTCGTCCTGCCCGCCCAGACCGATCTGCACGAAGCCCGGCAGCTGGGAGGTGTCGAGCCGGTACCCGAACTCGACGTAGTGGCCCCGGCCGTCGAGCTGCGCCAGGTCGGCGATCTTCCAGCTGCTGCTGCTGCTGGCCGCCACCAGCGCCTCGGCCAGCGTGCCGTGGTTCTGGCTCAGCCCGCCGAGCGAGACGCGCCAGCCTCCGGTGAGCGGCTGGAAGGCGATGCGCCACGAGCGGCTCACGCGCGCGATGCGCTCGTCGCGCCAGTACCAGCGGTTTCGGTAGAGCGTGGCTTGGGCGACGAAGTAGACCGGCACCCCGCGCTGCAGCGCCTCCTCCACGGCGCGCGGCAGCGTGATGCGCACCGCGAAGTCCAGCTGCAGCGCGGCGTCGGTGCGCTGGGACTTGAGCGTGGCGAGCTCGACGCCCTGGGCCGCGGCCGGCACGGGCAGCCACGAGGCCGCCCACAGCAGCAGCACGAGCAGCAGCGCATGCAGCCCGAGCCCGGGTGCGGACTTCGCAGACCTGGTCGGCGTCCAGGGTGGCGTCCCGGGTGGCGTCCCGATCGGCGGCGAGCGACGGCAGACCGGCAGCGCGTGCATCGCAGGGCGTCGGGGTGGTCGGGTTCGGGCCGTCAGTTCTTGGCGAGCAGCGCGTAGAAGAACCCGTCCTCGGCGGGCAGGGCGCGCTCCACGGTCCGGACATTGTCGGCCACGGGCAGCAGGTGCCCCGGCGAGCCGGGCACGAGGGACACCCCGCCGGGGCCGTGGCGTTGCAAAAACGCGTCGATCCGGTGCTGGCCCTCGTCGCGGAACACGGAGCAGGTGGCGTACAGCAGCCGACCTCCCGGGACGAGCAGCGGCCACAGCGCCTCGAGCAGCTGGTCCTGGATGCGCGCCATCGCGTGGACATCGTCGGCGCGGCGCAGCCAGCGCACGTCGGGGTGGCGGCGTCCGATGCCGCTGGCGGTGCAGGGCGCGTCGAGCAGGATGGCGTCGAAGGGCTGGCCGTCCCACCAGCCTGCGGGCTGGGCGGCATCGCCGGCCTTCACCTCGGCCTGCAGGCGCAGCCGGCGCAGGTTATCGCCGACGCGGGCCAGGCGCGCCGGGTCGCTGTCCAGGGCCAGCAGCCTCAGGTCCGCCAGCTCGAGCAGGTGGGCGGTCTTGCCGCCCGGCGCCGCGCATGCGTCGAGCACGCGGGCGCCGGGCTGCAGCGCCTGCTCGCCGCTGCCCAGGAGCAGCGGCGCGGCGCGCTGTGCCGCCGCGTCCTGCACCGACACCTCGCCCTCGGCGAACCCCGGCAGCTCGTGTACCGGGCGCGGCTCGTGCAGCCAGACGGCGCAGCTGCCCTCCGTGGGGCCGCCGCCCGGGTCGGGCAGCAGCGTCGCGCGCAGGCCGAGCGCCGCCAGGTGCAGCACGTAGTCGGCCCCGGTACGCCTGCGGCGGTTCACCCGCAGCACCAAGGGCGGGCGGCGGTTGGCCTCGGCCAGCAGCGTCTGCCAGTGCTGCGGCCAGTCGCGCCGCAGCTTCTCGATCCACCACGACGGGTGGTCGAACGCGCCCACCGGCGTGCGCTGCGCGGCGGCGACGAGCGCGTCGCGCTCGCGCACGAAGCGCCGCAGCACGGCGTTGACGAAGCCCGCGGCGGCCGGCGTGCGCGCCTGCGCTGCCGCCACCGCCTGGTCGACCAGCGTGTGGTCGGGGTAGGCCTGGCGCTGGCCCGCGGGTGGCGGCCACAGCAGCGCGATCGCGCCGAGCAGCAGCGCGTCGACGGCCGGCGGCGGCGTGCGTGCGGCCAGCCGCGCGCGCACCTCGACGGCGCCGCCCAGACGCCGCAGCACGTCGCTGGCAAGCGCCTGCGTGCCGGGCCGCAGCTCGACGGGCACCCGCGGCAGCAGGTCGGACAGCGAGCGCCCGGCGCGCACCCCCGACACCGCGTCGGCCACCTGGTCGAGCAGGCGCCACAGCGCGGGGCCGCCGGCGCTGCCGGGAGGGTTGCGGTCGCTCACGTCCGCGAAGTCTAGTGCGCGCGCGGGTCGTGGCCGCCCGGGGCCGCCCGGAGCCGCCTGGGGCCGTCCCGGGCGCAGCGGCGCCGCCGCGCGGGTGCGCGGTTGAAGGCCCTGCGACTCGCCTGCACAATGGCCCCCCGACTGCCCCGAGCCCGCCGCCATGTCGACACCCACCCAAGTCCCCCCGCCGCGCCTGTTGCGCAGCGAGGAGGAGCTCGCCCGCCTGCCGGCCAGCGAGCGCATCCGCTACCGGCTGGTCACCGCCGACCGGCGCTACTACGCCAACGACAACATCGCCGCCTTCATCCGCGAGGGCGAGCTCGCCGAGCTGAAGGCCGAGGTGCGGGCCAAGATGGAGGAGGTGCTGCGCGCGCTGGTGATCGACACCGACGGCGACCACAACACCCGCGACACCGCGCAGCGCGTGGCCAAGATGTACATCGACGAGGTGTTCTCGGGCCGCTACCGCGAGATGCCCTCGGTCACCGAGTTCCCGAACGCCGAGCGGCTCAACGAGCTGATGATCGTCGGCCCGATCAGCGTGCGCAGCGCGTGCAGCCACCACATGTGCCCGATCTTCGGCCGCATCTGGGTGGGCATCATGCCCAACGAGCACAGCAACCTGATCGGCCTGTCCAAGTACGCGCGCGTGGCCGACTGGGTGATGAGCCGGCCGCAGATCCAGGAGGAGGCGGTCACGATGCTCGCCAACGAGCTGCAGGAGCGGGTGCGCCCCGACGGCCTGGCCATCGTGATGGAGGCCGACCACTTCTGCATGCACTGGCGCGGCGTCAAGGACACCGACAGCGCCATGGTCAACAGCGTGATGCGGGGCGCGTTCCTGAAGGACGCCAACCTGCGGCGCGAGTTCCTGTCGCTGCTGCCGCGCAAGGCGCAGTGAAGCCCGCCCGAGAAAGCCCCCGATGCTCGTCCGTCTCCTCTATGCCAGCCGTGCCGTCCCTGCCGTCGACCAGGAGGAGCTGCTGACCATCCTCCGCAAGAGCAAGGCCAACAACCAGCCGCTGGGCGTGACCGGCGTGCTGTGCTTCAGCGAGGGCATCTTCATGCAGGTGCTCGAGGGCGGCCGCGGCCCGGTCAACCGGCTGTACAACCGCATCGCGGCCGATTCCCGCCACACCGACGTCGAGCTGCTGTGCTACCAGGAGATCGGCGAGCGGCGTTTCGCCGGCTGGAGCATGGGCCAGGTCAACATGTCGCGGCTGAACCCGGCGCTGCTGCTGAAGTACAGCGAGCGCGCCGCCCTCGACCCGTACAGCGTCTCGGGCACCGTCTCGATGGCGCTGTTCGAGGAGTTGATGGCCACCGCGTCGATCATCGGCTGAGAGCGAGGCGGCGGCCGGGGCGCGGTGCGCCCCGCGGCGCCGGGCGGCATGAACGATCACTTCGACGTCGCCATCGTCGGCGCGGGCATCGCCGGCGCGGGCATCGCCTTTCACCTGGCGCCGCATGCGCGGGTGCTGCTGCTGGAGGCCGAGGCCGCGCCCGGCAGCCACAGCACCGGCCGTTCGGCGGCCCTGTATGCACCGGCCTACGGGCCGCCCGCCGTGCGCGAGCTGACCCGCGCCAGCCGCGGCTTCTTCGACGCCCCGCCGGCGGGCTTCGCGGCGGTGCCGCTGCTCGCGCCGCGCGGCGTGCTGTTCGTCGCCCCGCCCGAGCGGCGCGAGCAGGCCGCCGCGCTCGCCGCCACGCTGCGGGCCGAGGGCGGCGCAGTGGATCTGCTCGACGGCGCCCGTGCGCGCGACGTGGTGCCCGTGCTGCGGCCCGAGGCCTGCGTGGCGGCGGTGGCGAGCCCCGACGCGCAGGACATCGACGTCGATGCGCTGCTGCAGGGCTTCGTGCGCGGCGCGCGCGCCGCCGGTGCGGTGCTCGCCTGCGACGCGCGGGTGGACACGCTGGCACGCGAGGGCGGCGGCTGGCGCATCGGCTGTGCCGATGGCCGCGGCTTCCGCGCCGCGGTCGTCGTCGATGCCGGCGGCGCCTGGGCCGACGCGGTGGCTGCGCTGGCCGGCGCGCGGCCGCTGGGCGTCGAGCCGCGGCGCCGCAGCGCCTTCGTGTTCGAGCCGCCCGCCGGCATGGCCATCGCGCACTGGCCGGCGGTGATCGACATCGACGAGGGCTGGTATCTCAAGCCCGAGGCCGGCCTGCTGCTCGGCTCGCCGGCCAACGCCGACCCCACGCACGCGCACGACGTGGTGGCCGAGGAGTACGACATCGCCCTCGGCATCCACCGCATCGAGCAGGCGACGACGCTGTCGATCCGGCGCCCGCGCCGCACCTGGGCGGGGCTGCGCAGCTTCGTCGCCGACGGCGAGCCGGTGCTCGGCTTCGACCCGGCGGTGCCGGGGCTGTTCTGGGCCGCGGCGCTGGGCGGCTACGGCATCCAGTGCAGCCCGGCCTTCACCGCGCTGGCCGCCGAGCTGCTGCGCGGCGCGGCCCCGGACGCCGCGGCCGGGGTGCGTGCGCGGCTGGACGCGGGCCGCGCTCTGCGATGATCCCGACCGACCTGGAGGGTGGGCGATGAGGAGGCTGCTGGTTCCGTTCGACGGCTCGGGCCCCGCCGGGCGTGCGCTCGACGTGGCCCTTCGCATCGGCAGCGAGATCGACCTCGTGCACGTGCAGCGCGAGGCCGACTCGCCGGTGCTGCTGCTGCACATCACGCCCGACCAGCTGCGCAAGCTCCAGCTCGAGCACGCCGCCACCGTGGTGGCCGACGCGCGGGCGCGGCTCGAGGCCGCCGGCGTCGGGCACCGCGTGCACCTGTGCATCGGCGAGCCTGCGGTCGAGATCGCGCGCCTTGCGCGCGAGGGCCAGGTCGACGGCATCGTGATGGGCTCGCGCGGCATGGGCGCGCTGGGCAACCTGGCCTTCGGGTCCGTCGCGACCAAGGTCGTGCACCTGGCCGACGTGCCGGTGACGCTGGTCAAGTAGGCCCGGGCAGCGCGGGCAGCGCGGGCAGCGCGGGCGGCCCCGGCGCCGCCCCGACCGCCCCGCGTGTCGCGCCAGCGCCCGGCTCAGACGGCGCCGCGCGCGTTGACGTGCAGCGCGTACAGCGAGTGGCTCGCGGCCATGAACAGCCGGTTGTTCCGCGCGCCGCCGAAGCAGACGTTGGCGCAGCGCTCCGGCAGGTGCACGTGCAGCAGCGGGCGCCCGTCGGCGCCGTAGACGCGCACGCCGTCCAGCGCCTCGAGGTCCGCGCCCGGCGAGCCGTCGGACCCGAAGCCGCACCAGACGTTGCCCTGCGTGTCCACCGCGATGCCGTCGTACGCGCCGGGCCCGCCGGCGTCGGCGAACAGGCGCCGGTTCGCCAGCCGCGTGCCGGCTCCGCTGCCCGTCACGTCGCAGGCCCAGATGCAGCGATGCGGCCGCCGGCGGCTCTCGACGACGTACAGCACCCGCTCGTCGGGGCTGAAGGCCAGGCCGTTGGGGCCCTGCAGGTCGTCGGCCAGCAGCGTGGGCTCGCCGTGCCCGGGGTCGAGCTGGTACAGGCCGTGCGGCAGCTCGGGCTCGGCCGGCTCGCCTTCCCACCAGCCCTGGATGCCGAACGGCGGGTCGGTGAACCACAGGCTGCCGTCGCTGCGGCAGACGACGTCGTTGGGCGAGTTCAGCCGCTTGCCGCGGTAGCGGTCGGCCAGCACGGTGATGCGGCCGTCGTACTCGGTGCGCGTCAGGCGCCGCGTGCCGTGCTCGCAGGCCACGAGCCGGCCCTGGCGGTCGCGCGCCAGGCCGTTGGCGTGCTGCGAGGGCCGGCGGAACTCGCTCACCGTGCCGCTGCACTCGTCCCAGCGCAGGATGCGGTCGCCCGGGATGTCGGAGAACAGCAGGAAGCGGCCGTCGCCGAACCACTGCGGCCCCTCGGCCCAGTGGCAGCCGGTGAAGAGCCGCTCGACCGTGCCCGACAGCAGGCGCAGGCCCAGGCCGCGCTCGTCCAGCACCTCGATGCGCGGGTCGGGCAGGCGCAGGCTGGGCGTGAAGTCGGCGTGGCTCATCGGGCGGCGTGGGGATTGTCCCGCGGCAAGGTTCAGAACGGGCCGAGCGCGACGAAGCCGCCGCCCTGCCGCTGCGCGGCCGCGGACGACGGGTCCTCGGGCGGCTCGCGCGCCTCGACCGCGGCGCGGAAGCGCTCGCTGCCCTCGCGCGGCACGAAGCCGATGCGGCGTGCCGCGGCGTCGTCCCACCAGGTGTCGCGGTTGGCCCCCACGCCGTAGACCACCGTGTGCCCGACCGCGGGCGCCGCAAGCGCGGCCAGCACGAGGCGCCCGAGGTCGTCGTGGCTGAGCCAGGTGGCGAGCATGCGGCGGTCACGCGGCTCGGCGAAGCACGAGCCGATGCGCAGGCTCACCGTCTCGATGCCCCAGCGGTCGAAGTAGAACTGCGCCAGGCTCTCGCCGCAGGCCTTGCTGATGCCGTAGTAGCCGTCGGGCCGCGGCGGATCGAGCGGCCCGACGGTGCGGCTGCGCTCGTGGAAGCCGGTGACGTGGTTGGAGCTGGCGAACACGACGCGGCGCACGCCGTGCAGGCGCGCGCCCTCGTAGACGTGGAAGGTGCCCAGCACGTTGGCCGGCAGCACGGCCTCGAACGGCTGCTCGGTGCTGATGCCGCCGAAGTGCAGCGCCGCATCGACACCCTCGAGCAGGGCCGTCGTCGCGGCCTTGTCCTCCAGCGCCGCGGGGCGCAGCTCCTCGCCGGGCGCCGCGGAACCCAGCGGCGCGATGTCGCTCAGCCGCAGCACGCTGCAGTGCGCCGCCAGCCGCGGCCGCAGCACGCGGCCCAGCGCGCCTGCGGCCCCGGTGAGCAGCAGGCGGTGCCAGCGCGGCGGGCGGGGGGCGGTCATCGCGCGGTGTCGAGGTCGTGGCGGGCGGGCAGGGCCTTGCGCAACGATGCTCCGGGATGGTCCAGGGGCTGTCAAGGCGCTATCGTCCGTCCGCGCTGCCGCTTTGCCATGCCGCCTTGCCATGCCGCAGCGCCACGCCGAAGTCACGCGGCCGTGCCACACCGCAGCCACGCCACCGAGGAGCCGGACCGATGAGAGAGAACCGACTGCGCGCGCTGTGGGCCGCCGGGCAGCCGGCCGTCAACGGCTGGCTCGCGATCCCGAGCGCCTTCGCCGCCGAGGTGATGGCACAGCAGGGCTGGGACAGCCTGACGGTCGACATGCAGCACGGCGTGGTCGACTACCAGGCGATGGTCGCGATGCTCCAGGCCATCTCCACCACCGCCACCGTGCCGGTCGTCCGCGTGCCGTGGCTGGAGCCGGGCATCCTGATGAAGGCGCTCGACGCCGGCGCCTACGGCGTGGTCTGCCCGATGGTCAACACGCGCGAGGACGCGCAGCGCTTCGTCGCCTGGACCCGCTACGCGCCGCACGGCACGCGCAGCTTCGGCCCCGTGCGCGCGAGCCTGTACGCCGGCGCCGACTACCCCCAGCACGCCGACCGCACGATCGTGCGCTTCGCGATGGTCGAGACGGCGCAGGCGCTCGACAACCTCGACGCCATCCTGTCGGTCGAGGGGCTGGACGCGATCTACGTCGGCCCGTCGGACCTGTCGCTGTCGCTCGGCTGCAGGCCGGTGTTCGACGACGTCGACCCGAAGGTGGCCGAGGCCATCGTGCACATCGCCGAGCGCGCGCGGGCGCACGGCGTCGTGGCGGGCATCCACAACGGCCGTCCCGACGTGGCCGCCGCGCGCATCGCCGCCGGCTACCGCTTCGTCACGCTGGGCTCGGACGCGCGCTTCCTCGCCGCAGGCTCGCAGGAGATGCTGGCCGGGATGCGGCGGGGTTCAACCGGGGTAGGGCGGGGGTAGGGCGGGGCCCGCACCTGCGGCGGGCGGGGGCGGCGCGTTCGAGATCGCGGCAGCCGGGCCCTTCGCGCGGCGGTGCGGGCCGCGCCGGTCGCTCCCGGAGGCGACGGCCGGGGCTGGTGTTTCGCGTCGCGAGGTATCGGCATCCCGCGCAGGCCGCATGCCGCCCGGCGAAGTGCGGTGCCTCTTCGGCCACGCAATCGACCTGCCGGCAGCGCCGCACCGGCCCCGGGCCGAACGAGCCCCTGGATGGGGCCGCTGCACGGCACGGACCCGAAGTGTGTCCGCGAGTGTCATCGGCAACTCTCCGGCTACGTCTTGCCCCGAGCCGCGGCGCTGCGGCATACCATGGCACGACGGAACGTGTGTCGGTGGTGGCCCAGGCCGGTGTTCGGGGATCTCCCTCGCGCCGGAAGCAGGGGCCGCAGGGGAAGGGAGAGCAACCCATGACGCTTCCGGCGGAGTGCGCGGCGCCGCGCGCGTCGTTGCGCGCGTTCAGCGCGTTCAGCGCGTCGAGCAACTGCGTCTCGCATGGCTGACGAGCCGGGTGCGCCCGGCAGCCCTGGCGTCGGCGGGTCTTTGCTGCAGGCCATGCAGGCGCTCGCCGTGGTGGCGCGTCTGCATCACGTGCCGGCCGACCCGGCCGCGCTCGTTCATCACCTGGCCCGCTCCGGCACCGACCGGGCCGACGCCCAGGACATCCGGCTGGCCGCCAGACACCTGGGCCTGCAGGCCAAGCTCGTCCGGACGCAGCCGGACCGGCTCTCGCTGACCCCGCTGCCGGCACTGGCGCTGATGCACGATGGGAGCGTGGTCGTGCTGGCGCAGTGCGACGGCCGGCGCGTGCTCCTGCAGCGCTTCGGCGCGCAGAGCGAACAGGGCCCTCGGATCGATCCGTTGGAAGGCTTCGTCGCGCAGTGGAGCGGCCAGCTGATCCTGATCACCAGCCGGGCCGCGCTGGCCGGCGAACTCGCCCGGTTCGACTTCTCCTGGTTCGTGCCCAGCCTCGTCAGGCACCGCCGGCTTCTCGGCGAGGTGCTGCTGGTCAGTGTCTTCCTCCAGCTCTTCGCGCTGGTCACGCCGCTGTTCTTCCAGGTCGTGATGGACAAGGTGCTGGTGCATCGCGGGTTCGGCACGCTCGACGTGCTCGTGGCCGGCCTGGTGCTGGTGATGCTGTTCGAGAGCGGTCTCAGCGTGTTGCGAACCCATGTCTTCGCCCACACCACGAGCCGGATCGATGTCGAGCTGGGCTCGCGCCTGTACCGGCATCTGCTGAACCTGCCGCTGGCCTACTTCGAGAGCCGGCGCGTCGGGGACTCGGTGGCCCGCGTGCGCGAGCTCGAGAACATCCGCAGCTTCCTCACCGGCCAGGCGCTCATGGTGGTGCTGGACGTCGCGTTCTCGCTCGTCTTCGTCGCGGTGATGCTGGCGTACAGCGTCAAGCTGACCCTGGTGGTGCTGGCCAGCGTGCCGGTGTACGTGCTGTTGTCGCTGCTGGTGGTGCCTGTGCTGCGGCGGCGACTGGAGGAGAAGTTCGCCCGCGGCGCCGAGAACCAGGCCCTGCTGGTCGAGAGCATCGCCGGCGCGCCCACCGTCAAGGCCGGCGCGCTGGAGCCGGTGTTCGCGCGCCGCTGGGACCAGCAGCTCGCCGGCTATGTGTCGGCTGCCTTCCGCACCCAGACGCTCGCAGCCGCTGCACACGAATCGGTGAGCCTGGTCGGCAAGCTCGTCACCGCAGCCGTGCTGTGGTTCGGTGCCCACGCGGTGATGGCGGGCGAACTCACGGTGGGCATGTTCGTGGCCTTCACGATGTTCTCCAACCGCGTGGCGCAGCCCGTGATGCGCATCGCGCAGATGTGGACCGACTTCCAGCAGACCGGCCTGTCGATGCGCCGGCTGGCCGACATCCTCGATGTCCGCACCGAGCTGCCGCCGCAGGCGGTGGCCCAGCTGCCGCCACTGAAGGGCCGCATCACGTTCGAAGGCGTCACCTTCCGCTACCGGGCCGAGGGGCCGCCTGCGCTGAGTGCCGTGAGCCTGGAGGTCCGCGCCGGCGAGGTGCTGGGCATCGTCGGCCGCAGCGGCAGCGGCAAGAGCACGCTCGGCAAGCTGGTGCAGCGCCTGTACACGCCCGAGCAAGGGCGCGTGCTGGTGGACGGCATCGACATCGGGCTCGTCGACGCCGCACAGCTGCGCCGCCAGGTGGGCGTGGTGCTGCAGGAGAACCTCCTGTTCAACCGCAGCGTGCGCGAGAACATCGCCATCGCCGACCCGGCGGCACCGCTGACCGCAGTGATCGAGGCGGCCACGCTCGCCGGCGCGCACGAGTTCATCGGCGAGCTGCCGCAGGGCTACGACACCCTCGTCGGCGAGCACGGCACCGGACTCTCGGGCGGACAGCGCCAGCGCATCGCCATCGCGCGGGCGCTCTTCGCCAACCCGCGCATCCTGATCCTCGACGAAGCCACCAGCGCGCTCGACTACGAAAGCGAGGCCGTCCTGCACGCCAACATGGCCGCCATCTGCAAGGGTCGCACCGTGGTCATCATCGCGCACCGGCTGAGCGCCGTGCGCCATGCCCATCGCATCCTCGCGCTGGATCGCGGCCGCATCGTCGAGGCCGACACCCACGAGGCGCTGCTGCGGCGGGGCGGCCTGTATGCCCGACTGTGGATGCTGCAGACCGCCGCCGCAGGGCCGGGCCCGGAGCGGACCGCATGAAGGCGCACACCTCCGCCGCCGGCGGCTCCTCTGCCCCGGCGCACGCGCGGCCGGCCCTGCAGTTGCTCGGCCGGTACAAGGCCGTCCTTGCCGCTGCCTGGGCCGCACGCCACGAACTCGCCGGCCCGCGCCGCCGCGCCGACGAAGCGGCCTTCCTGCCCGCGGCGCTGGCCCTGCAGGAGACCCCGGTGCACCCCGCGCCGAGGCGAGCCATGTGGGCGATCATGGCCCTGTTCACCGCGGCGCTCGCTTGGAGCATCCTGGGCCAGGTGGACATCGTGGCGGTGGCGCCGGGCCGCGTGGTGGTGAGCGACGGCACCAAGGTCGTCCAGCCGCTGGAGGCCGGCATCGTGAAGGCGATCCATGTGCGCGACGGCGCCCGCGTGCGCGCGGGCGACGTGCTGATCGAGCTGGACCCCACCGCTGCCGTGGCCGACCACCAGGCGGTGCAGGCACAGGCCGCCGCTGCGCGCGCCGATGCCCGACGGGCCGAGGCCCTGGCGAAGGCCCTCGCGCCAGCAGAGGCCGCCGCCCCGACGCAGTTGCCGGAAGCGCCTTACGCAGCCGCGCCCGGCGACGCCCAGACCCGGGCCGAGTGGGCCGACATCCGTGCGCGGCTGCTGCGGCTGGACGCCGAGATCGCACGCCGCCGCGCCGAGGGCGCCACGGCCCGCGAGGCGCTGGCCAAGGTCGAGACGCTGCTGCCGCTGGCGCGCCAGCGCGAGTCCGACGTGACGGCGCTGGCGGCGCAGGGCTTCGTCTCTGGCCACGCGGGGCAAGACCGCACCCGGGAGCGTCTGGAACTCGAACGCGACCTGGCCACACAGCAGGCACGCACGGCCGAAGCCCAGGCGGCGCTTGCCGAGAGCACGCGCACCCGTGCTGCCTATCTGGCCGAGGTGCGCCGGACCCTGGCCGACCGCCTGGCCAGGGCCGAGCTCGAGCTGGCGCAGCTGCGGCAGCAGGGCGCGAAGGCCGCGCACCGCGAGCGCATCACGCGCCTCGTGGCGCCAGTGGCCGGCACGGTGCAGCAACTCGCCGTGCGAACCGCGGGCGGGGTGGTCACGCCTGCCCAGACGCTGCTGGTGGTGGTGCCCGACGCGGCCGCCGTGACGGCCGAGGTGGTCATCGACAACAAGGACATCGGTTTCGTCCATGCAGGCCAGCCCGCCGAGGTGAAGGTCGAGACCTTCAGCTTCACGCGCTACGGCACCGTGCCCGCGGCGGTGACCTGGGTCAGCGCCGACGCCGTGAACGACGACGAGCGCGGCGCCGTCTTCCCGGCCACCCTGCGGCTCGAACGCGCGGGCCTGGACATCGACGGCAGGAGCGTGAAGCTCGCGCCCGGCATGGCCGTCACGGCCGAGATCAAGACAGGGCGTCGGCGGGTGATCGACTTCCTCTTGAGTCCGTTGCAGGACACCGCGAACCGCAGCCTGAGGGAGCGCTGAAATGGACCGATCGGATTCGACCCATCGCGACGACCACACGCCAGCCGTCCCCGCGGCGCGCTCATGGCGCAGCGTCTGGCTGCACCGCGCCCGCAGACCGGCGCAGATGGTGCTGTGGTGCGTTCTGGCACTGCACCTGGCCGCCTGCTCGCGCACCGTGGAATGGCAGGAAGAGGTGCCGCTGAACACCGGAGAAACCATCTGGGTGAAGCGCAAGGCCGACTACGAGATCAGCGGCGGCGCCGGCAACCCGCTGAACATCGGGATGTATCCGACG
>Ga0209985_10001101_pt1 | contig 27549 bp, 22 predicted proteins | sample NOAtaG_FD_187305 | JGI IMG/M metagenome (GOLD analysis project Ga0209985, IMG submission 187305) | Freshwater lake microbial communities from Lake Erie, under a cyanobacterial bloom - NOAA_Erie_Diel6S_1000h metaG (SPAdes) (version 2) | ecosystem: Environmental > Aquatic > Freshwater > Lake ...
GCCGGCGGTCGCCGAAGGACAGACACTCGTCTGAAGCAGACCCATGAGTTGTGCGCGTCGCGGTCTGCAGATGGCAGCGACCGCAGGCACGGCACTGCCCCGGCATAATCGTTCGCATGGATCTGCGCCTGGAGCCCCGCACCGAGCTGTACCCCGCCATCGAGCCGTACGACACCGGCATGCTGGCGCTGGACGACATCCACACCATGTACTGGGAGGTCAGCGGCAATCCGCGCGGCATCCCGGTGCTGTTCCTGCACGGCGGGCCGGGCGGCGGCTGTTCCGCCGAGCACCGGCGCTTCTTCGACCCGCATGCGTTTCGCATTGTCCTGTACGACCAGCGCGGCGCCGGCTGCTCCACGCCGCTCGGTGAAGTGCAGCGCAATACGCTGTCGCACCTGCTGGCCGACATCGAGACGCTGCGCGACTATCTGGGCGTGGATCGCTGGCTGGTGTTCGGCGGATCGTGGGGCAGCACGCTGGCTCTGGCCTACGGCCAGACGCATCCACAGCGGGTGCTCGGTTTCGTGCTGCGCGGCATCTTCCTGGGGCGGCCGTGCGAGGTGGACTGGTTCCTGCACGGCCTGCGCCACGTCTTTCCCGAGGCCTGGCGCCAGTTCGTCGACATGCTGCCGCCGGCCGAGCGCGGCGATCCGCTCAAGGGCTATCTGAAGCGCCTGTTCGATCCCGATCCGCGGGTGCAGCTGCCATTCGCGCGGGCGTGGAGCGAGTACGAGGGCAGCTGCTCGACCTTCATGCCGAATCCCGACCTGGCGCGCCACTTTGCCGACGAGGCGCTCGGTCTGGCGCGGCTGGAGGCGCACTACTTCGCGCACCATTGCTTCCTCGCGCCCGACCAGCTCCTGCACAACCTGTATCGCGTGCGTCACCTGCCGGCGGCGATCGTTCAGGCCCGCTACGACATGGTCTGCCCGATTCGCAGCGCCGACGAACTTGCCCGCGCCTGGCCCGGTGCCCGCTACACCGTCGTGCCCGACGCCGGCCACTCCGTCTGGGAGCCGCCCGTGCGTGCCGCCGTGGTGCGCGAGGTGGAGCTGTTCAAGACGCGGCTGGGCGCAGGGCGTTAAAGTACGTTGCGCCGAATTGCGCTGCGCCGGATTGCGTTGTCGTGCGCACATTGGCGCAGCAGCGCAGGGACAGGCCCCATAACTCGCCCCCGACCCGGATGCCACGCTTTGCCGCCAATCTGAGCATGCTGTACCCCGAGCACGCGCTCGTCGATCGGGTTGCCGCCGCCGCGAGCGACGGCTTTGCCGCCGTTGAAGTACAGGGTCCCTACGCGCTGCCGGCGTCCGAGCTGCGCCGCGCACTGGCCGATGCGCGCGTGCAACTGGTGCTGATGAACGCGCCGCAGGGCGACTACGCCGCGGGTGAGCGGGGCCTCGCGGCCCTGCCCGGTCGGGAGCGGGAGTTCGAGGCGGCCATGGCGCTGGCGCTCGACTACGCCCGGACGGTGGCGGCGCCGCGCCTGCATGTGATGGCCGGCCGGCCCGGCGATCTGCCGGCCGAAGCCTGCCGCGAGACCTATCTGCGCAACCTCGCCTACGCCTGCGACCTGGTGCGGCCGCATGGCATCACGGTGACGATCGAGCCGATCAACACGCGCGACGTGCCGGGCTACTTCCTGTCGCGCCAGCAGCCGGCGGCCGACGTCATCGCGGCGCTGAACAGGCCCAACCTCGGACTGCAGATGGACTTCTATCACCTGCAGATCATGGAGGGCGACCTCATCCGGCACCTGGAGCGCCACTTTGCCGTGGTGGCGCATGTGCAGATCGCCGGCGTGCCCGAGCGGCACGAGCCCGATGTGGGCGAGGTGCACTACCCGGCGCTGTTTGCCCGGCTCGACGCCCTGCGCTACGCAAGCTGGGTGGGCTGCGAGTACCGCCCGGCGCGCGGCGGGCCCGGCGGTACCTCGGCCGGCCTGGGCTGGCTGCGCCGCGTGTGAGCGGGGCTGGACGGCGCCGTGCGGCGCGCTAGGATCGTGCTCGCCATGCCGGAGGAAACACCATGAAGGTCAGCGACATCCTGCGCGTCAAGGGCAACGTGCTGTTCACCGTCAAGCCCGATGCCTCGCTGTGGAGTGCGGTGCAGACGATGGCCGAGGAGGACATCGGTTCGGTGGTGGTGATGGACCATGGCGATCTCGTCGGCATGCTCACCTTCCGCGAGGTGATCGAGACGCTCAAGTCCAACGGCGGCCAGGTCGGCACGCGGCTGGTGCGCAACGTGATGGACGACGCACCGCTGACGGTCACGCCGGCCACCGACGTGATGGAGGTGCGCCGCCTCATGCTGGAGCGCCACGCGCGCTACCTGCCGGTGATGGACGGCCGCAGCCTGATCGGCGTGATCTCCTTCTACGACGTGGCGCGCGCGGTGCTCGAGGAACAGAGCTTCGAGAACCGCATGCTCAAGGCCTACATCCGCGACTGGCCCGAGCAGGAACCGGCGCAGAGCTAAAACCCTCCGGTGGTTCTACGTCCCAGGGCAGTTGCCGGCGGCGGCAGAGACCGGCCAGGCTCAAGTCGGCGGTTGGGTGTGGCGTCGGCGCCGGTTGCCGCGAACGCGTCTTGGCCCCCGCCCGTGCCGACGCGCCGCCGGCTGCTCGCCCTGTCGGCCCTCGCAGCCCTCGGTCCCCTGGCAGGGCCCGCCGCGGCGTCCGACTGCCTGCGCCCGCTGGCCCCGGAACTGGCCGGTCACGACCTGGTGCTGTCTGCCTTCGCAGGCCTGAACCCCGCCGACCTGTGGGACGCACACGCGCACCTGATCGGCACGGGCGCAGGCGGCAGCGGTGCCTACGTGCATCCGTCGACGCAGAGCTGGCTCGCGCCGATCGAACGTCTGCGCCGGCGGGTGCTGGCGGTGGCAGCCTGTGTGGACGACGTGCCGGAGGAGGAGATCGACCGCCGCTACGTCGAGCGTCTGCGCCTGTTGCTGGCCGCCCTGCCGCCGGGCTTCAAGCTGCTGCTGTACGCCTTTGACTTTGCAGTCGACGACGACGGCGCCGAGCGGCCCGAGCGCTCCACTTTTCATACGCCCAACGAGTACGCCGCGGCGGTGGCGCAGCAGTTTCCGCAGCACTTCGAATGGGTCGCCAGCGTGCATCCTTACCGTGCCGATGCCCTGGCGCGGCTGGACGCGGCGGCGCGTCGGGGCGCGCGGGCGGTCAAGTGGCTGCCCTCGGCCATGAACATCGATCCGGCCTCGCCGCGCTGCGACGGGTTCTATGGGCGCCTGAAGCAGCTCGACCTGCCGCTGGTGATCCACTGTGGCGAGGAAATGGCCGCGCCGGGCGCGCGCCAGGATGCTTTCAACAACCCCTTGCGCGTGCGCCGGCCGCTGGAGCACGGCGTGCGGGTGGTGGTGGCGCACGCGGCTTCGCTGGGCCGTGCACGCGACCTGGACGCGGCCGGTCGCGGCGGCGATGGCCCGCACCTCACCGCCTTCAGCCTGTTCGAGCGGCTGTTGCGCGAACCGCGCTACGAAGGACTGCTGTACGGCGACCTGTCGGCGGTGTTCCAGCGCAACCGCACGCTGGAGGTGCAGCAGGCGCTGATCGTCCGCAGCGAATGGCATCCGCGCCTGCTGCATGGCTCCGACTACCCGCTGCCGGGGCTGGGACTCGTCTACTCGCTCGACCGCTACGTCGATGCCGGGATGATCGACGCGCGCGACGCGCAGTTTCTCGACCGGCTGCGGCCGCAGCATCCGCTGCTGTTTGAATTCGTGCTCAAGCGCACGCTGTCGGTCGGCGGCCGGCGGTTGTCGGACGCGGTGTTCCACACACGGCCTTTCTTCACCCGCAGTCGCGGGTGAGCGCTGCGCGCCGCCCCCGGCGCGCAGCGCACTCGTACCGCAGGGCGAGCGCGGTGGCGCCGGTTTGCGCGGCTGCTGACGCGCGGTGGGGTGCAGGCCATACCCGCGGGTCCGTGCGCCGGCGGCTGCGCGGAAGGCTGACCCGGACGCTGCCCCTACAATCCGCCGATGCCCGGCTCGACCTTCGGACACCTCTTCTGCATCACCAACTTCGGTGAATCGCACGGCCCGGCCATCGGCTGCGTTATCGACGGCTGCCCGCCCGGGCTGGCGCTGTCGGCGGCGGACCTGCAGCCGGACCTGGACCGGCGCAAGCCGGGCACTTCGCGCCACGTGACCCAACGGCGCGAAAGCGACGCGGTGGAGATCCTGTCGGGCGTGTTCGAGGGCGTGACCACCGGTACGCCGATCGCGCTCGTCATCCGCAACGAAGACCAGAAGAGCAAGGACTACGACAACCTGCTCGACACCTTCCGCCCCGGCCATGCCGACTACACCTACTGGCGCAAGTACGGCCTGCGCGATCCGCGCGGTGGCGGTCGCTCGTCGGCGCGCCTGACCGCGCCCATGGTGGCGGCGGGCGCGGTGGCCAAGAAGTGGCTGCACCAGACCTACGGAACCGTCGTGCGCGGGCATCTGCACCAACTGGGCGAGATGGCGATCCCGTTCGTCGCTTGGGAGGAGGTCGACGGCAATCCGTTCTTTGCCCCCAATGCGGCCCTGGTGCCGCAGCTCGAGGACTACATGGATCGCCTGCGCAGGAGCGGCGACTCGTGCGGCGCGCGCCTGCGGGTAACGGCCAGCGCGGTCCCGGTGGGCCTGGGCGCCCCGCTGTTCGACAAGCTCGATGCCGACATCGCCTACGCCATGATGGGCATCAATGCCGTCAAGGGTGTGGAGATCGGCAGCGGCTTTGGCGTGGTGACCGAAAAAGGCAGCGAGCACGGCGACGAGCTCACGCCCGCCGGCTTTGCCGCCAATCGCGCCGGCGGCGTGCTCGGCGGGATCTCCACCGGTCAGGATCTCGAGGTTTCGATCGCCATCAAGCCGACCTCCAGCATCCGTCTGCCGCGCCGCTCCATCGACCGGCGTAACCAGGCGGTCTCGGTAGAGACGCATGGCCGCCACGATCCCTGCGTGGGCATCCGCGCCACGCCGATTGCCGAGGCGATGCTGGCGCTGGTGCTGATGGACCACGCGCTGTTGCATCGCGCCCAGAACGCCGACGTGCGGCATGCGGTGCCGCCGATCGCTGCCGCAGCCGGGGCCGCCGCGCGCCGATGAGCCAGGCGCGTCCGTTCGACTGGCGCCTGGGCGCCGTCTTCGGCACCTACTTCGCCACGGCGGGTGTGCTGGCGCCGTATCTGCCGCTGTACCTGCAGCACCGCGGCCTGACCGGCTTCGAGATCGGCGTGGTGCTGGCCATGATCCAGGGCATGCGGCTGGTGGGGCCGAGCCTGTGGGGCTACCTGGCCGACCACTCCAGCCACCGCCAGGCGATCCTGCGCGGCACCGCGCTGGCGGCCTGCCTCGCCCTGGCGCCGCTGCTGGCGCCCGGCGGCTTCTGGTTCGTCTTCGTGGTGCTGTTTGCGTTCAACTTCTTCCTGACCGCGCAGATGCCGCTGGCCGAGGCCATCACCGCCGCGCGCCTGCGCGGCGATCCGCTGGCGGCCAGCCGCTATGGCCGGCTGCGCGCTTTCGGCTCGGTGGGATTCATCGCGCTGGTGCTGGCCTGCGGCCCGCTGTTCGACTGGGCCGGCATCCAGTGGCAGCCGGTGGTGGCGCTCATCATGCTCGCGGTCAGCGCGCTGGCCGCCTGGCAGGTGCGCGACCGCCATCATCCCGACGCGGCGCCGGTGCGCGTGTCGGTGCGGGCCCGCCTGGCCGAGCCGCGCGTGCGCTGGTTCTTCGTCAGTGTTGCCCTGATGGTGTTTGCGCACGGCGCGCTCTACACGTACTTCTCGCTGTATCTGGCGCAGTTGGGCTACAGCAAGACGGCGATCGGCGTCTTCTGGGTGGTGGGCGTGGTGATCGAGATCGCCTTTTTCTTTTCGCAGGGGCCCATTTTCAAGCGTTTCGGCGCGTTCAACCTGCTGGCTGCGGCCTTCGTGCTGGCGGCGCTGCGCTTCGCCCTGATCGCGGAGCTGGCCCACTGGTGGCTGGTGCTGTTGTTGGCCCAGGTGTTGCACGCAGCCAGCTTCGCCGTGCATCACTCGGCCAGCATCCTCACGGTGCAGCAGTGGTTCCCGGGCAGCGCCGCGGCCCGCGGGCAGGCGCTGTACATCAGCATCGGCTACGGCCTCGGCGGCACGGCGGGCAGTCTGGTTGCCGCGGGCCTGTGGTCGGCGGTGGGGCCGGCGGCGGCGTTCTGGTCGAGCAGCGTGGCGGCCATCGCCGGCTACTTTGCCGTGCAGCGGGCGCGCCGGCACGACACGGTGCACGGGCGGGCGGTGGCCGCCTGAGGACGGGCAAGGAGACCGAAATGACTTTCCAAGTGCGGCGGCGCCTTCTCTGGGGCGCGTTCCTCGGCGCGCTCACCATCACCGGCTGCCAGACGGTGCAGACCACGCGCGGCGGCGTGGTCGGCGTGGATCGTCCGCAGCAGATGTCGCCGCTCACGCCGTCGGCCGCGCAGGTCGACGCGGCCGCGCGCCAGCAGTACCTGCAGGTGCTCAACCAGGCGCAGCAGAAGGGCGCGCTGAACCGCGATCCGCGCCAGACCGAGCGCGTGCGCGCCATTGCGCAGCGGCTGATCCCGCACACGGCGGTGTTCCGCGATGACGCCGTGCGCTGGAACTGGGAGGTCAACGTGCTGGTGTCGGACCAGGTGAACGCCTGGTGCATGCCCGGCGGCAAGATCGCCGTCTACACGGGCCTGATCGAGAAGCTGCGCGTCACCGACGACGAGCTGGCGGCGGTCATGGGCCACGAGATCGCGCATGCGCTGCGCGAGCATGCGCGTGAGCGCATGGGTCGCGCGCAGGCCGCCGGGCTGGGCGTGCTCGCCGCCGAAATCCTGACCGGCGTGCGCCTGGGGGATGCCGGCAACACGCTGGCGCAGGCGATGTTCGTGCTGCCCAATTCGCGCGACAACGAGCAGGAGGCCGACCGCATCGGCGTCGAGCTCGCGGCCCGCGCCAGCTACGACCCGCGTGCGGCCATCACGCTGTGGCAGAAGATGGGGGCGGCCAGTGGCGGCGGCGCGCCGCCGCAGTGGCTGTCGACCCATCCGTCCAACGAGACGCGCATCCGCGACCTGCAGGACTACGCGCAGCGGGTGATGCCGCTGTTCGAGCAGGCGCGGGCACGCCGGTAGGGATCCGTTTGCCGAGCGCGCCTACCGCCCCGCCTGCGCAAACCGCCAGCCCAGCTCGGCCAGCGCCCTGACGTTGCGTCCGGTCTGCAATGCGTTGTCGCTCGAGGCCAGGCCCTCGGTGGCGCGCTTGTATACCCCCTGCAGAATGGCAGCGATGCGGAACAGGTTGTAGGCGAGGTAGAAGTTCCAGTGCTCGATGCCGCCGCGGCCGGTGCGCTCGCAGTAGCGCCGCAGGTACTCGGCCTCGGAGGGGATGCCGAGCGCGGCCAGATCGACGCCAGCGATGCCGCGGAAGCCGCCCGCCGGGATGTGCCAGATCATGCAGTGGTAGGAGAAGTCGGCCAGCGGATGGCCCAGCGTCGACAGCTCCCAGTCGAGAATGGCGATGATGCGCGGCTCGACCGGGTGGAAGATCAGGTTGTCGAGCCGGTAATCACCGTGCACCACGGTGGTCTCCTCGCCCGGTGGCACGTGCTGCGGCAGCCACTCGATCAGGTGGTCCATCGGTGCGATCGTCTCGGTTGCGCTAGCCTGGTACTGCCTGCTCCAGCGGCCAATCTGCCGCGCGAAGTAGTTGCCGGCCTTGCCGTAATCGGCCAGCCCGGCGGCGCCCACGTCGACCCGCTGCAACTGCGCCAGCACGCGGTTCATCTCGTCATAAATGGCGGCGCGGTCGGCCGGCGCCATGCCGGGCAGGGTGGGCTCCCAGAAGATGCGGCCCGCCACGTGCGCCATCACGTAGAAGGCGCGGCCGATCACCGACTCGTCCTCCACCAGCAGCAGCACCTCGGGCACGGGGATGCCCTGCGCCGCCAGCGCGCGCATCACGCGGAACTCGCGCTCGATGGCGTGCGCCGAGGGCAGCAGCTTGGCCACCGGCCCGGGCTTGCTGCGCATCACGTAGCTGCGCCCGGGCGTGCGCAGCAGGTAGGTGGGGTTGGACTGCCCGCCCTGGAACTGCCGCACGTCCAGCGGGCCGGCAAAGTCGGGCAGGTGAGCGGCCAGATGGGCACCGAGCGCCGCCTCGTCGAAGCGGTGGCGCTCGGTGACGGGTTGCAGGGACTCAGTGATCGGATCGCTCATCGCTCGGGTCCTGGTTGCCACCGGCGTCCGGCCGGGTGCCGGCGGCGTGGCGCAATGCGCGCAGCTGCAGGTATTGATGCAGCAGGTGTTCCATGGTCGACAGCCGGGTGGTGGTCAGCAGCGGATCGAGCGCGCAGAAGTTGACCACGCGCACCACGCTGGTGGCCGGCGTGGGGCCGACATCGATCACGTTCAGGCACCCCGGGTCCTGCGCCAGGCCGCCGAGGAATACCTCCTCGCCGGTGAGGAACCACGACAGGATCGCGCGGTTCACGCCGCCGTGCAGCACCAGCAGCAGGGTATCCCAGCCGTCGGCGGCCAGCAGCGCGCGCAGCGCCGGCATCACGCGGTCGAGCAGGGCGCCGATCGTCTCGCCGCCCAGGAAGGGTACGCTGCGCTGCACCGGACCTTCGAACGCGCCGAGGAAGGCTGCGCGCAAGTGCGCCGGAGGAATGTCGGCCAGCCGCCCGGGCCGGATCTCCTGCAGGGCCGGTTCCTCCTGCGGCTGCAGGCGGCTGCCCAGACCGGCCAGCACCTCCCGTGCGGTCATCCGGGTGCGCGTCAGGCCGCTGGTCACAACGCGGTCGACGCGCACGCCATGGGCGGCCAGCGCCTGGCCCATCGCGCGCGCCTGCGCCACGCCGGCAGCGGTCAGCGGCACGGCGTCGGGCGGCACGGCCTGGCCCTGGGCGTCGAAGTACTCGACCGCGCCATGGCGCATCAGCAGCAGACGACGGCGCTCGATCACGGTGCCCCCACCACGCCCGCAGCGAGCAGCCGCTCGATCTCGGGCGCCGGCAGGCCGAGCTCGGCCAGCAGCGTGCGCGTGCTGGCGCCGGGCGCCTCGGTCGGCGCCACGGTGAAGTGGTACTGGCTCATCGCCGCCAGCGGCCCGACGTGGGTCACCCCGTCCACCCGATGCACCAGGCCGCGCGCGGCCACCTGTGGGTGCTCGATGGCCTCGGCCGGGGTCAGCACGGGCGCGGTGCAGGCGTCGGCTGCGGCCAGTTGCGCCAGCCAGTGGGCGCGCGGCCGCGCGGCCAGGTGCGCGGCCACGCGCGCGATCAGCGCCTGCGCGGCGGTCGTGCCAGGCGCCTGCTCCGGCTGCTGCGACCAGTGCGTGCCGGCCAGCTCGTCCAGGCCGACCGCGGCGCAGAAGCTGCGCCAGAATTTCAGCTCCAGCGCACCGACGGCCAGATGCAGGCCGTCGGCACAGGCATACACCTGATAACAGGCCACGCCGCCGGTGAGCAGGGTGGCGCCGGGTACGGGCGCCTGGCCGGCGTCCAGGCCGCCGTGCGGAAAGACATGGTGGGCGAGCAGGGCATCGGTCATGGCGACATCGACGTGCCGGCCCTGGCCGCTGCGCTGCGCTCCCAGCAGCGCGATCAGCAGCGCGGACAGCGCGGCCAGCGTGCCGCCATGCACGTCGCCCAGTTGCAGGTTGGGAACGGCGGGCCGGCCGTCGGCGCGAATCTGGTCGAGCACGCCGGCCAGTGCGATGTAGTTCAGGTCATGACCGGCGGCCAGTCGCAGCGGCCCCTGCTGGCCGTACCCCGAGATCGAGCACAGCACCAGCCTCGGCGCGCGCGCATGCAGCGCCTCCCAGCCGAGTCCGAGCCTGGCGAGCGTGCCGGGGCGAAAGCTCTCGACCAGCGCATCGGCGCCTTCGCACAGCCGCAGCAGCAGCTCGCGCCCTTCGGCCGCCTTCAGATTCAGGCGCAACGATCGCTTGCCGCGGTTCAGCGCGACCCAGGTCGGGTTGATCGGCGCGCCGTGCGCATCGCGCACCAACGGCGGAAAGCTGCGCAGGTAGTCGCCTTCGCCCAGGTCTTCGATCTTGATCACCTCGGCACCGTAGTCGGCCAGGTGCAGGGTCGCCGCGGGCCCGGGCAGCAGGCGCGTCAGATCGAGGATGCGCAGGCCGGCCAGCGGAGCGGTGCTCATGTGATGGCCTCCAGCTCGGCCTGCAGGTGCAGCCACTGTTCCTCCAACTGCTCGACCTTCAGCGCGAGGTCGCCGCGGCGCTTGAGCACCGCCGCCACCTCGGCCGCGTCGCCCGCGTGATAGAAGGCCGGGTCGGCCAGCCGGCTGTCGAGCTCGCGCAGCTCGGCCGTCAATGGCGCAAGCTCGCGTTCCAGCTTCTGCACCCGGTTTTGCAGCGGCTTGCGGGCGCTGGCCTGGCGCTGGCGCGCCTCGGCCTCCTGTTTGCGCAGGTCGCGCCGCGTCGGCGCGGCGTCTTCGCGCTGCGTGCCGTCGTTGCGGTCGCGCCGGCTGGCCAGCACCAGGGCGGCATAGTCGTCGAGGTCGCCGTCGAAGTCGGCGAGCCGGCCATCGTGGACCAGCCACAGCCGATCGGTGGTCGCGCGCAGCAGATGCCGGTCGTGCGACACCAGCAGCAGCGCGCCCTCGAAGGACGACAGCGCCATGGTCAGCGCCTCGCGCGTCTCCATGTCCAGATGATTGGTCGGCTCGTCGAGCACCAGCAGGTTGGGGCGGCGCCAGGCGAGCAGGGCAAGCGCGCAGCGCGCCTTCTCGCCGCCGGACATCGGGCCGACCGGCTGGCTCGCCAGTTCGCCGGAGAAGCGGTAGGTGCCCAGGAAGTCGCGCAGCTCCTGCTCGCGCACGTTGGGGTTCAGATCGAGGGCCAGCCGGCGCAGGTGCTGCAGCGGGCTTTCGTCGGGCCGCAACTGGTCGAGCTGGTGCTGGGCAAAGTAGCCGATCTCCAGACCGGCGCCGCGGCGCAGCTCGCCGCCCTGCGGCGCCAGCTCCTGCGCGATCGCCTTGACCAGCGTCGACTTGCCTGCGCCGTTGACGCCGAGCACGCCGATGCGGTCGCCCGAGCGCACCAGGAACTGCACGTCGGCCAGCACGGTGCGCTCGCCATAGCCGAGCTTCAGGCCCTCGGCATCGATCAGCCGCTCGGGCAGCTTCAGGGGCTCGAGGAACTCGAAGCGCCACTCGCGCCGCGCCCGCGCCGGCTCCACGGCCTGCAGGCGCTCGAGCATCTTGATCCGGCTTTGGGCCTGCCGCGCCTTGGTGGCCTTGGCGCGGAAACGGTCGATGAAGCTCTGCAGGTGTGCCGCGGTGCGCTGATAGGCGCGCGCGGCGGCGTCCTGCTGCCGGCTGCGCTCCAGCCAGGCCAGCTCGAAGGCCGAGTAGTTGCCGGCGTAGCGGGTGATGCCGCCATCGGCCACATGCCAGGTGGTCTCGGTGCAGCGGTCGAGGAACTCGCGGTCGTGCGAGATGACGAGGACCGTGGCTTCCTGGCGCTTGAGCCAGGCCTCCAGCCAGACCACCGAGTCGAGGTCGAGGTGGTTGGTCGGCTCGTCGAGCAGCAGCAGGTCGGCCGGCCGCAGCAGCGCGCGGGCCAGCGCCAGCCGGTTGCGCCAGCCGCCGGAGAACTCGGCCACGCGCTTGCCCGTCTGTGCCTCGGCAAAGCCGAGGCCGTGCATCACCGTCTTGGCCTGGGCGACGATTGCGCCCTCGTTCAACTCGGCGATGCGCGCATGCGCGTGCGCCAGTCGCATGCCGTCGTGCTCGGCCTCGGCCGCCGCCAGCTCGGCACGCGCCTGCGTGAGCGGCGCATGGCCGGCCAGCACGTAATCGAGCGCGGTCTCCCGCGCGGCCTCGATGTCCTGCGCAACGTGCGCGATGCGCTCCGGCGGCGGCCGCTCGAGGCTACCGGCTTCCAGGCCGAGTTCGCCCAGCAGGGCGGCAAACAGCGTCGACTTGCCGCAGCCATTGGCGCCGACCAGCCCGATCCGCTCGCCCGGCCGGGCGATCAGCGAGACGTGCGAGTAGAGGGTACGGATGCCACGCGCGAGCGCGACGTCGATCAGGCGGACCATGGGGGCGGATCGTACAGAGCGCCCGGTGCGCGACTGGGGGCAGCAACGTCGGGCGTTCGGCACACCGCGCCTGTCCGGCGTCTTGCCGCATGCCGGGACCGCCGACCTGCGCCTAAGGCAGCTCGTCCTGACGACACAGGAACACCATGTCGTCGCCGGCGCTGGTGGTGAGCCAGGTCATCGGAATGGCGCCGAAGTGCTTCTCGACCGTGGCACGCTCGCCGCCGACCTCGACCACCAGCAGGCCGCCGCGCTTCAGGTGGCCGCGCGCCTCGCGCAGCAGGCGCTTGATGACCTTCATGCCGTCGCTGCCGCCGGCCAGGGCGAGATCCGGTTCGTGCTTGTACTCCCGGGGAAGCCTCTGCATCGAAGCGTCCGGCACGTAGGGCGGATTGCAGATGATGAGGTCGTAACGCTGGTCCGGCAGCTTGGCGAACAGATCCGACTCGATCAGCCGCACCCGTCCCGACAATTCGTAGTCGTCGACGTTCCTCCTGGCCACTGCCAGCGCGTCGGCCGAAACGTCCGCGGCGTCGACCCTCGCGGCGGTGAAGGCCTCGGCCGCCAGAATCGCCAGGCAGCCTGACCCGGTGCACAGGTCAAGCACGTCGAGCGCGCCATCGGGGTCGGCGATCCAGGGCTGCAGTTGGTCGCGCAGAAGCTCGCCGATGAAGGATCGTGGCACGATCACGCGCTCGTCGACGTAGAACTTCAGGCCTTGCAGCCAGGCCTCCTTGAGGATGTAGGCGGCTGGCAGCCGCTTCTTTACGCGCAGGTCGATTTGCTGCAGCAGCGTATTGATCTCGCCGTGCGTGAGGTAGGCGCCGAGGAACACGTCGAGCCGCTCGAGCGGCAGGCGCAGCGAACGCATGACGAGGAAGGCGGCTTCGTCGAAAGCGTCGGCCTGGCCGTGGCCGAAGAACACGCCCGCCTCGCTAAAGCGGGTCACCGCGAAGCGCAGCACGTCACGCAGCGTGCGCAGATTCGCCTGGGCGTCAATCGACACGGAACGCGGTCTCCCCCGAAACGGCGTCAGTGCTCGAGCAGCCGCTCGAGTGTGCGCCGGTAGACGTCTTTCAGCGGCTCCAGATCGGCGACGCGGATGCACTCGTCAATCTTGTGGATCGTTGCATTGGGCGGACCAAACTCCACCACCTGCGGACACATCGTGGCAATGAAGCGGCCGTCCGAGGTACCGCCGGTGGTCGACAGATCAGGCGCCCGACCGGTGACCTCGGCGATGGCACCGCTCAGTGCCTGCACCAGGGTGCCGGGGGGCGTGAGAAAGGGCTGCGCGCCGACGGTCCAGCGCAGGTCGAACTCGATACCGTGCCGGCGCAGGATGGCCTCGATGCGCTCCTGAAGCCGGCTGGCGGTCGACACCGGGGCGAAACGCAGGTTGAAGTCGACCTCGCAGATGCCCGGAATCACGTTGGACGCGCCGGTGCCGGCCTTGATATTCGACACCTGGAAGGTGGTCGGCGGGAAAAACTCGTTGCCCCGGTCCCATTCGGCAGCAGCCAGTTCGGCGAGCGCCGGGGCAAGCAGATGGACAGGGTTGCGTGCCAGCTGGGGATAGGCGACATGGCCCTGCACGCCCTTGACGACGAGCTTGCCCGACAGCGAGCCGCGACGGCCGTTCTTGATGGTGTCGCCCAGATGGTCCACCGATGTCGGCTCGCCGACGATGCAGCAGTCGATCGCCTCGCCGCGCCGGGCGAGCTCCTCCACCACCATCACCGTGCCGTCGGTGGCCGGGCCCTCCTCGTCCGACGTGATGAGCAGCGCGACCGAGCCGCCATGCTGCGGGTGGGCGGTGACGAACTCCTCGGCGGCGACCACGAAAGCCGCGATCGAAGACTTCATGTCGGAGGCGCCGCGTCCGTACAGCAGGCCGTCGCGGATGCTCGGCTCGAACGGATCGCTCGACCACTGCTCCAGTGGCCCGGTGGGCACCACGTCGGTGTGGCCGGCGAACACCACCGTCGGGCGCGCCGTGCCCCGGCGCAGCCACAGGTTGGTCGTGCCGTTACGCGCCAGCGTGTGAGCCTTGAATCCTAACGGGGCCAAGCGAGCGACGAGCAGTTCCTGGCAGCCGGCATCGCGGGGCGTGACGGACGGACGGCGGATCAGTTCCTGGGCGAGGGCAAGGGTGGCGGACATGCAATGCGGCGATCAGCGGGACAGTGAACGGGAGACTGAATGGCCGGCACTCAGCGGCCGGAGTATCGCAAACGAACCTGGACGCCGCTGCGCCGGGTGGCCTGCCCACGAAAAACTGGCGCAGAGCACGGCGACGCCGCGCTCCCCGGCAACTCACCCGGAGCGGGCGGTTTGAGCAATGCGTTGGTCTGCCCGACTGCCAGGTGCGAGGGGCGAAGCTCATCCACACGCAGCGGGGCGCTAGATGTTCAGGTTGAACTCGGAAAAGTTGGCCGATGGCGCCGGCGTTTCCTTCTTGGCTACGTTGCCCTGAGGAGCGGCGGGCTTGCCGGCGTTATTGATGAGCCAGAGGAGGTTGTTCTTCGAGTCGGCAGCGGCAAGTGCATCCTCGCGAGTGATGGTGTCTTGTTGCAGCAGCCGGTAAAGGCTCTGCTCGAAGCTCTGGCTCTCCGGCGACAGACTCTGCTCCAGGGCTTCCTTGATGGACTGTACGTCACCGCGTTCGATCAGGTCGACGATGTGACCCTGGTTGACCAGGATCTCCACCGCCGGAACGCGGCCTCCCTTGCGGGACCGCACCAGGCGCTGCGACACGATGGCCTTGAGGGACGCCCCAAGATCCTGGAACAGTGCGTGACGGGTCTCCGGCGGGTAGAAGTTGATCACGCGGTTCAGCGCGTGGGCGGCGTTGGTCGAGTGCAGGGTGGCCGTCACCAGGTGGCCGGACATCGCGTAGCCGATAGCGGCCGACATGGCTTCGCGGTCGCGGATTTCGCCAATGAAGATCACGTCCGGCGCCTGCCGCATCGCATTGCGCAGTGCCGTCTGCAGGTCGACGAGATCGGTGCCGATCTCACGCTGATTGATGATCGACTTCTTGTTGCGAAACAGGTACTCGATCGGATCCTCGAAGGTGAGGATGTGACCTGTCAGCAGTTCGTTGCGGTGGTCGAGCATCGAGGCGATGGTCGTGCTCTTGCCACAGCCTGCACCACCCACCAGCAGGATGAGGCCGCGCCGCTCCATGATCAAGCTCTTCAGCGCGTCGGGCAGCAGCAGACTCTCCAGCCGCGGCACCTCGTGCGGGATGAAGCGAATCACCGCTGAAACCGAGCCGCGCTGCAGGAACGCCGACAGGCGGAAACTGCCTATGCCCTGCACGGGCAGGCCGACGTTCAGTTCGCGCGTCTGCTCGAGTTCCCGAAACTGCGCATCGGAGAGACGCTCGGCCAGCAGGCTGACGAGAGCCTGCGGCGCCAGCCGCTCCTGATTGATCGGCACACAGACGCCGTTCAGCTTGATGGTCACCGGAGAGCCGACCGAAAGGTACAGGTCCGAGGCGCCTTTCTCGGACATTAGTTGGAACAGGCGATCCAGATTCATCATGGCGTCCCTCGCGCTTCGTACGGTGCCTCGACCCCTTGCTTGGCCGACGACGCCCCTAGCATACGCAGCGCCGGGGCGTCCGGGTAGCCTCCAGAACGTCCGATACCGGAACCTGCGGCGACGGCCCTGGCGCCGCTCGCGCCGGGTTTGAGACCGCCGGGGTGCCCCGGCTTAGGCGCGCAGCAACTCGTTGATACTGGTCTTGGCGCGCGTCCTGGCGTCCACCTGCTTGACGATCACGGCGCAGTACAGGTTGCAGTGATTCGACGGCAGCGAGCCCGCCACCACCACCGAGCCGGCCGGTACGCGCCCGTAGGTGATTTCGCCGGTCTCGCGGTTGAAGATCTTGGTGCTCTGGCCGATGAAGACACCCATGCCGAGCACCGAGTTCTCCTCGACGATGACGCCTTCGACCACCTCCGACCGCGCGCCGATGAAGCAGTTGTCCTCGATGATGGTGGGGTTGGCCTGCAGCGGCTCCAGCACCCCGCCGATGCCGACACCGCCCGACAGGTGCACGTTCTTGCCGATCTGCGCGCACGAGCCCACGGTGGCCCAGGTGTCGACCATCGTGCCTTCGTCCACGTAGGCGCCGATGTTGACGTAGGAGGGCATCAGCACCGCGTTGCGGGCGATGAAGGCGCCGCGCCGGACCATCGCCGGCGGTACCACCCGAAAGCCGCCGGCCGCGAAATCGGCCTCCGAGTAGTTCATGAACTTAGGCGGTACCTTGTCGAAGAAGCGCGTGTAGCCGCCCGCTTCCATGAGCTGGTTGTCGTGCAGGCGGAACGACAGCAGCACCGCCTTCTTCACCCACTGGTGGACGACCCACTGGCCGCCTTCGCGGCTGGCGACGCGGATCGCGCCGGCGTCCAGCCGCGCGATGGTGTCGTTCACGGCCGCCCGAACTTCGCCGAGTTCGGCGCCCGCGGCCAGGTTGGCGCGGTGTTCCCACGCGGCTTCGATGACTTTCTGAGCGTCCATCATGTCTCCATTCAAGGCCGGTTGCCGAGCATGGCAATTCGCTCGGCCGCCTGCATCACTTCCGCGACCTCGGCCACCAACGCAATCCGCACGTAGCCGCGGCCGGGATTGAATCCATCCACTTCGCGCGACAAGTAGCTGCCGGGCAGCACGGTGACGTTGTACTGCGCATAGAGACGGCGCGTGTAGTCCTCGTCGTCGCCGCCGGGCACCTGGGCCCACAGGTAGAAGCCAGCCTCGGGGCGCCGGGTGGCCAGCACGCGGCCGATCAGCGGGGTGGCCTGCGCGAACTTGGCCGCGTACTGGCGGCGGTTGTCGACCACGTGGGCCTCGTCGTTCCAGGCGGCGATGCTGGCTGCCTGCACCGGCGGGCTCATTGCGCTGCCGTGGTAGGTGCGGTAGAGCAGGTACTGCTTGAGCACGGCCGCGTCGCCGGCCACGTAGCCCGAGCGCAGCCCCGGCGCATTCGAGCGCTTGGACAGGCTCCCGAAGACCACCAGCCGCTCGAAGCGGCTGCGGCCCAGCCGCTGCGCCGCCTGCAGGCCGCCGAGCGGCGCGTGCCCTTCCTCGAAGTAGATCTCCGAATAGCACTCGTCCGAGGCAATGACGAAGCCGAAGCGGTCGGCCAGGGCGAACAGTTCGCGCCAGTCCTCCAGCGTCATTACACGCCCGGCCGGGTTGCCGGGTGTGCATACATAGACGAGCTGGACCTTCGCCCAGACCGCCGCGGCCACGCTGCCGAAATCCATGCGAAAGCCGTTCTCGGGCGTGGTCGGCAGGAACTGCGGCCGCGCGCCGGCCAGCAAGGCCGCACCCTCGTAGATCTGATAGAACGGGTTGGGTGCGACCACGACCGCATCGCGCGAGCGGTCGACCAGCGCCTGCGCGAACGAAAACAGCGCCTCGCGCGAGCCGTTGACCGGCAGCACCTGGGTGGCGGCGTCCAGCGCGCCCAGGTCGTAGCGCCTTGTGAGCCATGCAGCAATCGCCGCCCGCAACGCGTCCGTGCCGGCTGTCAGCGGATAGTTGGCCAGGCCGCCGAGGTGGGCGACGAGCGCGTCTTTGATGAGCTGCGGGGTGGCGTGCTTGGGTTCGCCGATCGACAGGTTGATCGGCGCCAGATGCGCCGGTGGCGTGCACCCGGCCAGCAGCTGCCGCAGCCGCTCGAAGGGGTAGGGCTGCAGCCGAGCAAGGTCGGGGTTCATGTACGCCGGCTCGCTTCGGTCATCCGCGCATCGGGCCGCCCTCGACGCCGGGGCGACCGATCTCGATGAACGGGGCGGCCTTCCAGCCGCGCTTGCGGTGCTCGGCCACCACCGAGGTGAAGATGCCGCCGCGCACGTACCAGCGGGCGGTCAGGCGCGCAAAGCGCGGCGCGATCGCCGCGACGATGTCGTCGAGGATCTTGTTGGTTACCGCCTCGTGGAACGCGCCCTGATCGCGGTACGACCACGCGTACATCTTGAGCGCCTTCAGCTCCAGGTTGCGCCGGTCCGGCACGTAGTCGAGGATCAGCGTGGCGAAGTCGGGCTGGCCGGTGAGCGGGCACAGGCAGGTGAACTCCGGCACCTCGATGTGCACGAGGTAGTCGCGCCCGGGGCTGGGATTGGCAAAGGTCTCGAGCGACTTGCTTGGACGGCTGGGCATGAGGGACTGAGCAGGTGGGCTTCGATATTATTCTACGGACACTGATCGACCGACCTCGGTCGCCCACAACCCGGTCAACCACTGCAACCCCTTCGGCGCGCGCAGCCACCCAGGCGCGTCCGACTCTCCTGGACCTCACCCGTGCGCCTTCGGCAGATCAAGCTGGCCGGCTTCAAGTCGTTCGTCGACCCCACCCAGATCGAGGTGCCGGGCAGCCTGGTGGGCGTGGTCGGCCCGAACGGCTGCGGCAAGTCCAACGTGATCGATGCCGTGCGCTGGGTGCTGGGCGAGAGCAAGGCCGCCGAGCTGCGCGGCGAGTCGATGCAGGACGTCATCTTCAACGGCTCGGCCAACCGCAAGCCGGCCGGCCGCTGCAGCGTGGAACTGGCGTTCGAGAACAACGAGGGCGAGGGTTCGCGCCTGGGCGGCGAATGGGGCCGCTTCGCCGAGATCACGGTCAAGCGCGTGCTCACGCGCGACGGGACCTCCAGCTACTCCATCAACAACCAGACGGTGCGCCGGCGCGACGTGCAGGACATGTTCCTCGGCACCGGCCTGGGCCCGCGCGCCTACGCCATCATCGGCCAGGGGATGATCTCCCGCATCATCGAGGCGCGCCCCGAGGAGCTGCGCGTGTTCCTCGAGGAGGCCGCCGGGGTGTCGAAGTACAAGGAGCGGCGCCGCGAGACCGAGAACCGCCTGTCCGATACGCGCGACAACCTGACGCGCGTGGAGGACATCCTGCGCGAGCTCGATGCGCAGATCGGCAAGCTCGAGCAGCAGGCCGAAGTGGCGCAGCAGTATCACGACCACAAGCGCCGGCACGACGAGCAGCAGCAGCTGCTCTGGCTCACGCGCAGGCGCGAGGCGCAGGCCGAGCAGGACAAGGTCGCGCGCGACATCGAGGCGCGCAGCGGCGCCCTGGAAGGCCACATCGCCGAGCTGCGCGCCGTCGAGGCCCGCCTCGAAGAGCTGCGCGCGGCGCAGTACGCCGCGGGCGATGCCGTGCACGCGGCCCAGGGCGAGGTGTTTCGCGTCAACGCCGAGATCGGTCGGCTGGAGTCGGAGATCCGCGTGATCGTCGACGGCCGCGCCCGGCTGGACGCACAGGCGCAGTCCCTCGCGGCCAACCGCGAGCGGCGCGAGCGCGAACACCAGGACCTCGAGGCCCGCGCGGCCGAGCTGCAGCGCCAGGTCGAGTCCGGCGGGCAGCGGCGCGAGCGGGCCCGCGGTGAGGTGCAGGAGCACGAGGCCCGTCTACCGGCGCTGGAGGATGCCTACCGTCAGGCGCGCGAGCGCCTGACCGCGAGCCGTGCCGAAGCGGCTCTGGCGGAGCAATCGATCGAAGCCGCGGGCAGCCAGCAGCGGGCGCTCGACCGCCAGCTCCAAGCCCTGCAGCAGCGGCGCGAGCGGCTCGACCAGGAACAGCGCCAGCTTGGGGCGCCCGATGAAGCCCGGTTGGCGCAGTTGCGTGCCGATATCGAGCGCGTGGAGGGCGAGCTGGAGATAGCCCGCGCGCGGCTGGCGCAGACCGACGAGTCGATCCCCCGGCTGCAGGCCGAGCGCAGCGGGCAGCAGGAGGCGCGCACCCGCGAGTCCGATGCGCTGGCGCGTCTGCAGGCGCGGCTGGCCGCCCTGCGCGACCTGCAGGCCAATGTCGAGGCCGACGAGAAGCTCGACCCCTGGCTGAAGGCGCAGGGTCTGGAGGCGCTGCCGCGGCTGTTCCGCAGGTTGCAGGTCGAGGGCGGCTGGGAAGTGGCGTTCGAGGCCGTGCTGCGCGAACGCATCGAAGCGCTGGAGGTGGGCCGCCTCGACGTGCTCGGCGCGCTCGCCACCGACGCGCCACCGGCGCGCGTGGCCTTCTTCAGCTCGGCGCAGGCGGTGGGCGGCGACAGCCCACAGCTGCCCGGCCACGCGCGGCTGTCGGAGCGCGTGCGCGGTCACGACGCGGCGCTGGCGGGCGTTCTCAGCGACTGGCTGACGCACGTCTACGTGGCCGACGACGTGCCCGGTGCGCTGGCCGCGCGCGCGCAACTGCCGGCCGGCGGGCAGTTCGTGACCCGGGCGGGCCACCTGGTCTCACGCCACGGCGTGCGCTTTTACGCGCCCGATGACCGCAAGGCGGGCCTGCTGGCGCGCCGTCAAGAGATCGAAAACCTCGAGCGCGAGCTGCGGGCGCACAAGCTGCTCGTCGAGCAGGCCGAGGCTGCGCTGGTGCGGGCGGAGGCGGCGCTGCGCCAGGCTCAGGAGGCGCAGCAGCAGCAGCGCCAGGCCAGCGAGCGGCTGCGCGGCCAGTTGCACGGACTGCAGCTGGAGGCGGTGCGTCTGACCGAGACCATCGAGCGCGTGAAGCACCGCGCCGGGCAGATCGAGGCCGAGCTCGACGAGGTGCGTCAGCAGGAGGAGGAGTTGCGCGCCCAGCGCAACGAGGCCGATGGCCGCTTCGAGCAGCTGGACCAGGAACTGGCCGCCAGGCAGGAGGCGGTGGAGGCCGCCCGCGTGGCCTACGAAGAGTCCGACACCCGCCTGCGGGCGGCGCGCGAGACGCAGCAGCGGCTGGCCGGCGAGGCGAGCCGGATCGAGTTCGAGCTCGCCTCGGCACGCGAGCGCATCGCCGACTTGCGGCAGGCGAGCCAGGTGGCCGCCGGCGATGCGGCCGGCCTGGCCGCGGAAATCGAGCGCGCACAGCTGGAGCGCGCCAAGCTCGACGACAGCGCGGCCCGCAGCGGGCTCGAGCAGTGGCTGGGCCAGCGCTCCCACGCCGAGGCGGCGCTGGCACAGTCACGCAGCCGGCAGGACGAGCTGCAGCAACGGCTGCGGGCCACCGACGAGCAGCGCGTGCTGCTCGAGCGGGAGGTGCAGCCGCGGCGGGAGAAGATCGTGGAGCTGCAGCTCAAAGAGCAGGCGGCGCGGCTGGCGGCCGAGCAGTTTGCCCAGCAACTGGTGCAGGCGCAGGCCGACGAGGCGGCGCTGGCCGACCGGCTGGCAGCCGAACCGGTGCGCGCCAACGCGCTGCAGGCGGAGATCGCGCGGCTGGCGCAGGCCATCGCCGACCTGGGCGCGGTCAACCTGGCCGCGCTCGACGAGCTCAACGGCGCCCGCGAACGCAAGGGCTTCCTCGACAGCCAGTCGGCCGACCTGAAGGCCGCCATCGACACGCTGGAGGATGCGATCCGCAAGATCGACCGCGAGACGCGCGAGCTGCTGGCCTCGACCTTCGAGCAGGTCAACGGCCACTTCGGCCAGCTCTTTCCCAAGCTGTTTGGCGGCGGGGAGGCCCGTCTGATGATGACCGGCGAGGAGATTCTCGACGCCGGCGTGCAGGTGATGGCGCAGCCGCCCGGCAAGCGCAACAGCACGATCCACCTGTTGTCCGGAGGGGAGAAGGCGCTGACGGCCACCGCGCTGGTGTTTGCCCTGTTCAAGCTGAATCCGGCGCCGTTCTGCCTGCTCGACGAGGTGGATGCGCCGCTGGACGATGCCAACACCGAGCGCTTCTGCAACCTGGTTCGCTCGATGACCGCCTCGACACAGTTCCTGTTCATCACCCACAACAAGATCGCCATGGAGCTGGCGGAGCAACTGGTGGGCGTGACCATGCAGGAGCAGGGCGTGTCGCGCATCGTGGCGGTCGACATCGACACCGCGCAGCGCCTCACGGCCGAGGCGGCCTGAACGGCCGGCCGGCACGCGCATGGATTCGCTGCCACTGTCGGATCTGCACCTGGCCCTGATCGGCCTGGCCGTCGTGCTGCTGGTCGGGTTGTATGCCTTCGACAGGGCCAAGGAGCGGCGGGCGCTGCGCGAGCTCGACTCCAGGTTGCGCGGCGATGTGGGCGACGCGCTGCTCGACGCCGCGTCGGCCAGACGCGCCGGCACCGCGCTGCCGAGCCGGCCGGCCGAACCGGCTGCGCGCACGGCGGCTGCGCCGCCGGCGCAGCGCACCGAGCCGCGGCTGGTGCGCCTGCCCGAGCTGGCGCAGGGCGCGGCGGCGGACGGGTTCGCAGCGCCCGGCGCGCGCATCGAGCCCACCGTGGCCGAACCGGCCAGCGCGGCCGGCGGCGCCGGCGCAGGCCGCGGCGGCTGGGTCGAGGATCCGCTTCTGGACTGCGTGCTGGAGTTGCGCTGCACCCACGCGGTCGATGGCGTAGCGGTCTTCGATGCGGCCGCGTCGCTGGCGCAGTGGCAGGCTGCGTTGCCGGTCTTCCTGGTGGCCTGGGACGCACGCCAGCAGCACTGGGTGCAGCCCGACCGCTTCGGCTTCTACTCCGACCTGCTGGTGGCGGTGCAACTGGCGCACCGGCGCCAGACGCTCGACGAGATCGTTGCCTCGCGCTTCCTCGCCGCGGTACAGCAGATCGCGATGGCGCTCGATGCCGACTTCGATGCGCCCGAGGCTCAGCGCATGGTGGAGCAGGCACAAGAGCTCGACCGGCTGTGCGCGCGCTTCGACGTGCAGATCGGCATGACGCTGGAGTCGGCCAACGGCCCGTGGGACAGCGCGCAGGTCAGCGCAGCGGCGGCTCAGGCCGGGCTGGCGGCCGACGGCCCGCTGCGCTGGGTCGGCACCGATGCGGCCGGGGCCGCGCTCTTTTCGGTGACCGCTGCCGCATCGACCACCGACCGCCTGGTCTTCGAGCTGGACGTACCGCTGGCGCCGGTGCAGGCGCAGCCGCTGCAGGCGATGTTTGCCGCGGCCTCTCACATGGCGGGCTCGATCGGTGCGAGCCTGGTCGATGACAACCGGCGCCCGATCGGCGCGGGTTCGCTGGCGGCCATCGGCGAGCAACTGCAAGGGCTTTACGCCGAAATGCGCGGTGCCGGCATCGAGCCCGGCGGCATGCGCGCGCAGCGCCTGTACGGTTGAGCGGCATGGACGTCCCGCCGACGGCGGCCGCGCGCGCGGCCGCGCTGCGCCGTGAAATCGCCGCCCACGATCACGCCTATTACGTGCTGGCCGCACCCACGGTGCCGGATGCCGAGTACGACCGCCTGTTTCGCGAACTGCAGGCGATCGAGGCCCAGTACCCGGCGCTGCAGACGGCCGATTCGCCGACCCAGCGCGTCGGCGGCGCACCGCGCAGCGATCTGCCGGCGGTGCGCCACGCGGTGCCGATGCTGTCCATCCGCACCGAGACCGATGCCGGTCCGGGCGGGGCGACGGGCTTCGACGCGCGGGTGCGGCGGGAACTGAAGCTCGGCGCAGATGATCCGCCGGTCGATTACAACGCCGAGTTGAAGTTCGACGGCATTGCCATGAGCCTGCGCTACGAAGCTGGCGTGCTGGTACGCGCGGCCACCCGCGGCGACGGTGAGGTGGGCGAGGACGTCACCCCCAACGTGCGCACCATCCGCGCGATCCCGCTGCGTCTGCTCGGCGCAGCGCCGGCGGTGCTGGAGGTGCGCGGCGAGGTCTTCATGCGGCGCGACGAATTCGAGCACCTGAACGAGCGCCAGCGCGCCGAGGGCGGCAAGGTGTTCGTCAACCCGCGCAATGCAACGGCCGGCTTCGTGCGGCAGCTCGATCCGCGCGTGACCGCCACGCGACCGCTGTCGTTCTTTGCCTACGGCGTGGGCGAGCTGGCCGGCTGGGTGCTGCCGGGGTCGCAGTCGGAACTGCTCGATGCGCTGGCTGCCTGGGGCCTGCCGGTATCGGCCGAGCGCGCGGTGGTGCGGGGCGCCGACGGCCTGCTCGCCTTCCACGCGCGGGTTGCCGGGCGGCGCGATGCGCTGCCGTTCGACATCGACGGCGTGGTCTACAAGGTCGACGCCATCGCGCTGCAGGAGCGGCTCGGGTTCGTCACCCGCGAGCCGCGCTGGGCCTGCGCGCACAAGTTCCCGGCGCAGGAGGAACTGACCACCGTGGAGGGTATCGAGGTGCAGGTGGGGCGCACCGGCAAGCTGACGCCGGTGGCCCGGCTGGCACCGGTATTCGTCGGCGGCGTGACGGTCAGCAACGCCACCCTGCACAACGAGGACTTCGTCCGCAGCCTGGACCTGCGGATCGGCGACCGCGTGATCGTGCGCCGCGCCGGCGATGTGATCCCGCAGATCGTCGCTGTGCAGTCGCATGTCCGATCCGCCGCAGCGGCGCCGTTTGCCATGCCGCTGCAATGCCCGGTGTGCGGCTCCCGCGTGCTGCGCGACGAGGCCGAGAAGGACCACCGCTGCACGGGTGGGTTGTTCTGCCCGGCGCAGCGCAAGCAGGCGCTGCTCCACTTTGCGGGGCGGCGCGCGATGGACATTGAGGGACTGGGCGACAAACTGGTCGATGCGCTGGTCGAGCAGCGCCTGGTGCGCACGCCGGCCGACCTGTTCAAGCTGGGTCTGGGGACGCTGGCCAACCTGCCGCGCATGGCGGACAAGTCGGCTGCGAATCTGCTCGCTGCACTGGACAAGGCGCGCAGCACGACGCTGGCGCGCTTCATTTACGCGCTCGGTATCCGCCACGTTGGCGAGTCGACGGCGCGCGACCTCGCGCGCCACTTCGCCAGCCTCGATGCCCTGCTGGCTGCCGACGAGGCCGAGTTGCAGGCGGTGCCCGACGTCGGGCCCGTGGTGGCGCAGTCGGTGGCGCGCTTCTGCGCCGAGCCGCACAACCGCGAGGTGATCGCGCAGTTGCGCGCCGCCGGCGTACGCTGGACCGAGGGCGAGGCGCTGCGGCCGGCCGCAGCGGCGGGCCCGGTGGCCGGCAGGACTTTCGTCCTGACCGGTACCCTTCCGACGCTGACGCGCGAGCAGGCGGCGCAGATGATTCTCGCCGCCGGCGGCAAGGTCAGCGCAGCGGTGTCGAAGAAGACGGACTACGTGGTGGCCGGCACGCAGGCCGGCAGCAAGCTCGATAAGGCGCAGGCGCTGGGGGTGGCCGTGATCGACGAAGCCGCCTTGCTGCACCTGCTCGAACCGACAATCAGCCCGGACAACTGAAGGACGACGCAGGCATGTACGCAATCATCGGCGGCAGCGGTCTGGCCAGGCTCTCGGTGCTCACGCAGGTCCGCCGCGAGGTCATGCGCACGCCTTATGGCGAGCCCTCCGGGGCGCTGACGTTCGGCACGCTCGCCGGGCGCGAGGTGGTGTTCCTGGCGCGGCACGGCTACGGCCACACGCTGCCGCCGCACGAGATCAACTACCGCGCCAACCTGTGGGCCCTTAAGGAGCTGCAGGTGCGCGGCGTGATCGCGGTGGCCTCGGTCGGCGGCATCCGCGCCGACCTCGGGCCGGGCAGCCTGGTCGTGCCGGACCAGATCATCGACTACACGCATGGCCGCCGACACACGTTCTTCTCTGGGGCCGATGCGCCGGTGGTGCATGTGGACTTCACCCAGCCATACTCGGCGCGCATGCGCCGGCTGCTGCTGCAGGCGGCCCGGGACTGCGGCGATGCCGCCGTCGATGGTGCCACCTATGCCTGCACGCAGGGCCCGCGGCTGGAGACGGCGGCCGAGATCGAGCGCATCGCCCGCGACGGGGGCGACGTCGTCGGCATGACCGGCATGCCCGAGGCGGCGCTGGCGCGCGAGGCCCAACTCGAGTACGCGGCGCTGTGCGTGGTGGTAAACCACGCGGCCGGCCGCGGCAGCAGCAAGGACGAGATCAAGCTCGCCGACCTCGACGAGGTGCTCAAGGCCACCATCGAGCGCGCGGTACGGATCGTCGAGGCCGCAGTCCGGGCCTCATCACAACCGGAACCCGCATGATCCACCCCATCCTGAAGATGGGCGACCCGCGCCTGCTGCGGGTAGCCGCACCAGTGCGGCAGTTCGGCACGCCCGAGCTGCGCGCGCTGATCGCGGACCTGTTCGAGACGATGCACGCGGCCGGCGGTGCCGGACTGGCGGCGCCGCAGATCGGCGTCGACCTGCGCGTGGTCATCTTCGGCTTCGACAAGCTGCAGCGCTATCCCGAGGCGCCGGCGGTGCCGCCGACCGTGCTCATCAACCCGATCCTGATCCCGCTGTCCGAGGAGCTGGAGGAAGGCTGGGAGGGTTGCCTGTCGGTGCCCGGCCTGCGCGGCGTGGTGCCGCGCTGGCGCGCTTTGCGCTACACGGGCTTCGATGCGGATGGCGCGCCGATCGATCGGACGGTGGACGGCTTTCACGCGCGCGTGGTGCAGCACGAGTGCGACCACCTCGACGGCGTGCTGTATCCGATGCGCGTACGGGACTTCACGCGCTTCGGCTTCACCGAGGTGCTGTTTCCGGCGCTGGCCGGGCAGGCGGAAGACTGAGCGTTGGCGCGGGCTAGGTGGCCAGCGCTTCGAGCAGGTCCTGCTCGAGCTGCAACTGCCCGCGCGCGGTCTCCAGCGCCGCGCCGTCGATCAGGAACACGTCTTCCACGCGCTCGCCCAGCGTGTTGATCTTGGCGGTGTGGATGTTGATGCCGTGATGGGCCAGGATATGGGTGGTGGCGTAGAGCAGGCCGATGCGGTCGGTGGCGGTGATCGTCAGCAGGTGGGCGCTGCCGCGTTCGTCGGGGGCCAGGTGCACCATCGGCGAGATGGGAAAGTGGCGCGACTGGCGCGACAGCCGGCCCTTGACCGGCTCGGGCAGTGCACCGGCAGCGGTGATCCACTGCGACAGATCCTTCTCGATCTGCGCCAGCAGGCTGCGGAAATGTGCCGCGCGACCCTGATCGGTGACCAGGAAGGTGTCCAGAGCGTAGCCGTGTCGCGTCGTGTGAATCTTGGCATCGAGAATCGACAGCCCGGCGCTGTCGAAGTAGCCGCACACGCGCGCGAACAGCTCGCGCTGGTCCTTCACGTAGATGAGCACCTCCACGCCTTCGCCGGCGGCCGACAGGCGGCTGCGCACGATGGGCTGGGCGGCGTGCACGTGGGCGAGCAGGGTGCGCGTGTGCCAGGCAATGTCCTTGGCGGTGTGGCGCAGGAAGTAGACGACGTCGAGCTGCTTCCACAGCGGCTCGTGGGCGCTCGGTGACACGCCATACAGGCTGAGCAAGCGCAGCGCCTCGCGCTTGCGGCGGTCCAGCTCGGCGGTCGCCGGCACCGCCTCGCCGCCCAGCAGGCGACGTGTCTGGCGGAACAGGTCCTCCAGCAGCCGGCCCTTCCAGGCGTTCCAGACCTTGGGGCTGGTGCCGCGGATGTCGGCCACCGTCAGCAGATACAGCGCCACCAGCCGCCGCTCGCTGGCCACCAATTTGGCAAAACGGCTGACCACGGCCGGGTCGGCGATGTCCTGCTTCTGTGCGATCTGCGACATGGTCAGGTGATGCTCGACCAGGAAGCAGATCAGGTCGGTGTCTTCCTTGCCGATGTCG